>Ga0066903_100006733_pt1 | contig 10280 bp, 7 predicted proteins | sample PanSoiMetaGPlot1_FD_67491 | JGI IMG/M metagenome (GOLD analysis project Ga0066903, IMG submission 67491) | Tropical forest soil microbial communities from Panama analyzed to predict greenhouse gas emissions - Panama Soil - Plot 1 (version 2) | ecosystem: Environmental > Terrestrial > Soil >... | reverse complement strand
CTTGGCGCTGGGAGAACTGGCACCATCATGTCAAATCAGGCCGGTGTGATAGTCCGCATTTCCTCGACACAACGGGGCGTTGCTGTCAACGCGACTGGCGGTGGCCTCACCATGCAACTCACGCAGTAACCGGATAGCCAACACAAAATGAGCGCGTCGCCCGTTCGGCGGCGCGCCATTTTATGACCGCGTCCCATTCCAGCGCCGTTCGAATTCCAATCGCAGGCGCGGCGACGTGGTCTCCAAGATCGACATCGCCACATTGGGTGCGCGGTCCAGTCTGGGACGGGTTTTGGATGCTGAGCGCGCTTTGGCTGGCACCGATCGTTTTCTGGCTGGCCCACGGATATTCCGATCCCGAATCCAGCCCGCTCGATCTCTTCTACTTCGCGCTGACCGCATTGTTTTGGATCGGACACCGACTTTGCAGCACTTATCTCGCCTACTGCACCGAAGCCTACCGACCGTTATTGCGAAGCCAACCGATTCGTTTTGTTGTCATTCCAATTTTCGTGACGCTTGCGTGCTTCGCGATTTTTCTTCCGGCGGATTCAGCACTGCCTTGGACGCGCGAAGAACGACTCATCGGTCTGGCGATCGTCGATTACGGATGGGTTACATGGCATTTCGCGTCCCAACATTTCGGCGCACTTTCACTTTATCGCTCGCGTGCAGATCGCAGCGCTGACATCCAAACACGACGGCTTGATCGCTTTTTTGCGTTGAGCGTCGGCGGCGTGCTCGTTTTTGTCGCCGACATTCTCGCGGGTGCGGTTGCTTATCAGGAGCAATGGCTCGACCGCAGGCCTGCTGCGCAATGGATCGTCTCGTCTCAGGACTCGATTCGCATCATCGGGACTTTCGCCCTCGTGCTCATTAGCGCGATTATGCTGCTCGCGGAATTGCGCTCGCGCCAACCCTCGTTGCCGCGTGTACTATATATAATAGGCGTTGGGTTGATGGTGGGCATCGCCTTTCAGCCGCGCAGCTTGTTTCTGTTCCTGGTAGTCTGGACTTCGCAGCACTGGATCGTCGCGACCGGGCTCGCGTCGCGGACGCCAGGCGCAGAATCGGCGCCAGTGCGAGGAACGATTCGCCGATGGTTCCATGCGTTGAATGTTCGACCGTGGGCGATATTGCTTTTCCTGACTGCATTGTCGGTTCTGTTGTTGCCGCTGTTTGAAGTCGAAGCGAATCGCGAAACCGGCACTTATTATGGAGATCGAATCTTCGGCGCGATCGCTACGCAACTGCGTACCTCGTCCTGGGTCCCGGCGCTGCTCGCGCTCGGCTTTGCTACCGGCTTCATTCATTATCTACTTGATCGCAGCGTCTTTCGAATGTCGGAACCCCAAGTGCGTGCCGCCGCCGCTGGTCTTCTCACCCGAAAAACAAATTAACATTTCCAAGCCGGGAGCGTCGGCCACTTCGGCGTTCGGATGAGTGCTAACGCGCTCACTGCGCTTGCCACCGCCGACGCCGCGCCGATCAACATGACTGCCCGAAATCCAGATACGAAGGATTCGTCGATCGCGCGCCGAATCAGTTGTTGAGTTGCGGGCTCAAGATTTTCCGGAACCGCGATGGCCGCGAGTTTGGTCGACTGAGCGCGGACCAATTCACTCACCGGCGACGCGATCTTCAATTCGCGCAAATGTTGATCCAACTCGCTCTTGAAAACGTCGAGCATCAGGATTCCGAAAACCGCAATCGCGACCAGGCTGGCGGTGCGCGCGACGGCATTGTTCACACCTGATGCGATGCCGGCATGATTTTGAGGAACGGAGCTCATCACCGTCGTCGTAAGCGGCGCGACGCTGATTGCCATGCCCAATCCAAGGCAAAGCACCGGCGGAAAAAATTTAAACAAATAACTGCCGCCAACGTCTGGCACCATGAAAAGGGCGTAGCCCGCCGCCGTAATCAACGGACCAACAATCAGCGGAAGTCTCGGACCGTAACTGGCAATCAGACCTCCCGACCAGCGTGAAAGAAGCGACATTAATAATATGAACGGCAGGAGAACCGCGCCGGCCGCCGTGGGCGAGTAATGTTGAACCTGAATCAAATTCAGCGGCAGAAAAAAAAGCGTTCCGCCTAAAGCAGCGTAGAGCAAAAACGTCAGCAGATTCGTCCCCGCAAATATTCGCGAACGAAAAAGAGTGAGCGGCAACATGGGATGGGCACGGCGTGATTCGACAAAAACGAAAACAACCAGGATCAGGCCGGCGATGATCAGAACGATCATCACCAATCGATTGCCAAAACCGAGTTGCGGCGATTCGATCAACCCGTAAACCAACGCGCCCAATCCACCCACCGCCAGGATTGCGCCGAACCAATCCACTCGCGCTTTTTCTCGATCTGAATTCTCGGCGATATGGCGCAACGAAATCAGAATGACCAAAAGCGCGATTGGAAGATTGATGAAAAACACCGCGCGCCAGGAAACATGTTCGATCAACCAACCGCCGAGCACAGGTCCGATGCCGGTCGTGATTGCGCTAAAGCCGGACCATGTTCCGATCGCGCGTCCACGTTCCTGTTCGGAAAATGAACTGCTGATGATCGCGAGACTGCCGGGAATGAGAAGCGCGGCGCCGAATCCTTGAAATGCGCGCGCGGCGATGAGTTGGCGAATGTCTGCGGCAAACCCGCATGCGGCCGACGCGATCGCGAAAAGCACGACGCCTATTAGGAAAATCCGCCGCCGGCCGTAATGATCGCCTAACGAACCACCGACAAGCAGGAATGCAGAAAGTAAAAGCGCGTAGGCTTCGACGACCCATTGAACGTCGACCGCGGTCGCGTTGAGGTTTGCTTGCAGCGAAGGCAGCGCGACGTTCACCACCGTGCCGTCGATAAACGCCATGCTCGACGCGAGAATGGTTGCAGCCAGAATCCAACGCCCGCGCGCCTTGGTGCATGTCGATCTTTCCGGAGCCGATCGAATTACATTTTCCGCGCACGGCTCACTGAAGATGGCTGACATGCTTCAGTACTCGCAAAACGCGTCGTCCGGGTAGCAATACATCCAACGTTCTTCCGGCTGCGCGGAAGCGATGACTGGATGTCCTGTCGCACGCGCGTGTTTGGTCGCGTGTTTGTTTGGCGAATTGTCGCAGCACAAAGTCACGCCGCATTGCTGGCAAGTGCGCAGATGCACCCAATGCCCGCCGATCTTCACACACTCGACACATTCCCGAACTTCCGGCTGCTTCACCGATTCGACGGCGTCGAGATGAGAACAACCGCGACCACTCATGATGATTTGCGATCACCGTTGCGAGTCGCCGCCAAGCGAAGCTGAATTCCAGCGAGCGCCATTCCGCCTTCGCCAACTGCGGCCGCGCAACGTTTGACCGATCCGGCGCGAACATCGCCCGCCGCAAAAATTCCAGGAACGCTCGTTTCCATCGGCGTCGGTTGATGTTTGCTCGCGCGCCAGAGCGGTGAATCCGCAACCGCATTGCCCGTTTTGATGAATCCACGTTCGTCGCACTCGATCTCGGGCGGCAACCATTCGGTGCAAGGCTTGGCGCCGATCATGGAAAAAACGGCAGGCGTTTTAACTTCGCGGCGCTCGCCAGTCTTCTTGTTCTCTAATTCAACGGTCTCCAGTTTTTGATCGCCGAACATGCGCCGAATTTCCGTGGAGTAGAGAATTTCAATGTTTTTCTGCGCTTTGACGCGGCGAGCAAGATAGTCGGACATGCGTTCCGCAATATCGTCACCGCGGACAACCAGCAACACTTTCGCCGCGCCATCGGAAAGAAACATCGCGGCCTGACCGGCAGAATTACCGCTGCCGACAACAATCACAGCTTCGCCGCGGCAAATCTGTCCTTCGAGCGCGGTGGCCGCGTAATAAACTCCAACGCCCTCGAATTTCTCCCGGTTCTCCGCGTCGAGCCGCCGATAGTTCGCGCCGGTTGCAATCAAAACGGTTTTGGCGCGCAGAATTGCCGGACAACCTTCGATCTCGATGCAGGCGCGATATTCCTCGTCCGCATTGTATTTAAGCGAGAGCGCTTCAGCCGGCGTGGAGAATTTCGCACCGAATCGGTAGGCCTGTAACTGGGCGAGCCAGGTTAAGTCGCCGCCGCTGACGCCGGTTGGGAATCCGAAGAAATTCTCGATGAGCGACGAAGAACCGGCTTGTCCGCCGGGCGCATAGCTTTCCAACACAACCGTGTTCAATCCTTCGGAGGCAGCATAAACCGCCGCTGCAAGGCCGGACGGTCCGGCGCCAACAATCGTGACGTCGGAAAAAATCTCGGTTTCATTTTCGCGCGCGAGCGGGCGAAGCAGTCCCGCGACCTGCGCGACTTCGCGCAGTGACGGCCGCTTTAGCGGCGAACCGGTCGGAGTGATCAGAGTGGGCATGTCGCGATTCGCCAGACGAAACCGCTTCGACAGCTGCTGACCTTGCTCGCTCGCAAGATCGACAAGGCGATGCGGAACATGGTTTTTGTCGAGGAAATCATCGATCTGATGGCCGTCACGATCCTCATCGGCCGCTAACACGCGAAATCCCGCGAACTCGCGATCCCGAAGAAGACGGCGTCGTCGCATGATTAACGCATTCACGATAGTCGTGCTAACGCGGGGTATTTCAGCCAGGGCGCGACGTATCTCGGCCGCGGGCACATAAAGGATTTCGGCTTCGTCCGAGGTCACCCGCAAGGTTCCGAGCACCGCCGTTCCCTGCAACATGCTGACGTCGGCGAGAAAATCGCGTTCATGACCTGTAGCGAGAAGCAGTTCCGTTCCGTCACGTTGTTCGAATCCGGACACTTCGCCGCGCATCACAATTACCAACCCATAATCCCGATCGCCCGCTTTGAAGATTACGTGGTCGCGTTTCAGGACGCGCCGCTCTCCCAACTGCTCCAGCAGAGACAGCTGGTGATCGTCGAGCTTCGGAAACGCGATCGCCTCCGTGTCGCGATAAAATCGCTCGTCCTCTTCCTCAGTCGTCGCCGCCATGTTCTAATATTGCAAACGCGTCAAGTAATCGCGGGCAAGATCGACGTCGTCACGGGTAAGCTCGTGCCCGCTTTGAAAAAAGCGAATCGTCACGTCCGCGCCCAAGTCTCGCAGCAATTCCACAAGCTCCTTCGTGTTCGACGCTGGAACGATAGGATCGTGCGATCCCGCGCTAATCCAAATGTGTTTCGAATTTAGGTTTGGTTTTTTGTCGGGAACCAGCGGCACCATCGCCCGAAACAGGATCGCGGCGGACAAAACTTCGGGCCGAAGCAGAAGCATGCTCGCGGCGATGTTGGCGCCGTTCGAGTAACCGACAGCAACGATCTGCGCAGAGTCGATCTCGTAATGGTTTGCCGCCGAAGTTACGAAATCGGCAAGTTCGTGTGTGCGTTTCTTTAAATCTTCCAGATCGAAAACGCCTTCGGCCAGACGCCGAAAGAATCGCGGCATGCCGTTCTCCAACACTTTCCCGTGCGGACTGAGCAAGCCGGCGTTTGGATCGAGCTCGTGGCCGAGTGGAATCAAATCACGCTCGTTTCCACCGGTTCCGTGCAACAACAGTAGCGTGCGCTGCGATTTGCCGGGAACGAATTCGTGAATGAAATCCGGCTGCGGCCTCATTGTGCCACTGGTTGGGTGGCCGGACGTGCTTCCGTTTTCTGCTCGTGACCAGCAAACCAGCGCTCGATGACGTAAAACGTCACCGGGATCAGAAAGATTGCGATGCCGGAGGCGGCGATCATTCCGCCGATAACTGTTGAGCCCAGGACGCGACGCGCGACCGCGCCCGAGCCGCTGGCGAACCAGAGCGGCAAACATCCGAAGATAAACGCGAACGAAGTCATGAGGATCGGGCGCAAACGCAAACGCGCGCCTTCGAGTGCGGCGTCGAGCAGCGGTTTACCCTTGTCGTATTCGTCCTTGGCGAACTCGACGATCAGGATGGCGTTCTTGGCGGCGAGACCGATTAGCATCACCAGACCGATTTGCGCGTAAACGTTGTTTTGCATTCCGCGCAACCAGAGCGTGAGAAACGCGCCGAAGACCGCGACGGGCGTGCCTAACAAGACGCTGAATGGCAGTGACCAGCTTTCATACAACGCGGCGAGAATGAGAAAAACGAAAAGGAGCGACATTCCGAAAACCGTCGCCGGTGAAACGCCCTGTTGCGCTTTCTTTTCCTGAAACGAAATCCCCAGATAATCGTAACCCATTTCGTTAGGCATCGTCTGCGCAAAAGTTTCCTCGAGTGCTTTGATCGCCTGATTTGAGCTATACCCAGGCGCGGCGGCGCCATTGATCTGGGCGGCGCGATATTCGTTATAGCGCAAGGTGAATTCCGGGCCTGCGATATTCTTTATCGTGGAAATAGCGTCGAGCGGCACCGGATCGCCATTCGCATTGCGGACGAAAAACTGACCGACATTTTTTGCATCGGTCCGGTAATCGCCTTCAGCCTCAATATAGGTCTGCCAGGTTCGACCGAATCGATTAAAATAGTTCACGAAAAATCCGCCCATGAATGTTTGCAGCGTTTGATACACCGAGGTCAGATCGATTCCCTGCTTGATCACCTTGTCGCGATCGACGTTGACGAAAACCTGCGGCACGTTCGGCTGGAACGTCGGAATGAGAGTGCCGAGCTCGGGTCGCTTACGGGCTGCGGCTAGAAACGTTTGCATGTTCTGGGCGAGAAACGGAACGTCTTTCCCCGCGCGATCTTCCAGGACAAATGTAAAGCCACCTGAAGTGCCGACGCCAGGAATCGCCGGCGGGGGAAAAGCGAACGCGATCCCTTCACTCAAGCTCGAGAGGTATTTATTTAGTCGCGCCTTGATGGCTTCGTATTGTTCTTCCGGTTTTGTCCGTTCGCTCCAAGGCTTGAACTGGACAAAGAAAAATGCGTGGTAGGTGTCGTAGACCAGACTGAGCAGACTAAACCCGATAACGCTGGTGGTGTTTTGCACACCGGGGGTCTTGCTCAGAAAATCTTCAATCTCTCGGCAAACTTGATCAGTGCGCTGGAGCGAAGCGGCATCGGGCAGTTGAAGCGCGATGTACATGTACCCTTGATCTTCTTCAGGCAAAAAACTGCTCGGTAATTTCGATCCAAAAAAACCCGCACCGACCGCGAGCACGATAAGCAAGGCGAAACTGAGCACCGCCTTTCGGATTGCGATGTGGGACCAGTTTACATATCCGTGTGTGGCGCTTCCGAATATGCGATTGAACCGGTCGTAGAACCAACCGAGCGGCCCGCGTACTTTCTTGCGCGGCCGCAGCAAGATCGATGAAAGCGCAGGACTGAGCGACAACGCGTTGAACGCGGAAAAGATTACTGAGATTGCGATCGTTAAGGCGAACTGTTGATACAAACGCCCCGTGATGCCGGGAAGAAACGCCGTCGGAATAAAGACCGCCGACAGCACGAGCGCGATACCGATCACCGGCCCCGATACTTCACGCATTGCCTGAAGCGTTGCCTCGCGCGGGTTCATTCCTTCTTCGATGTGCCGTTCGACCGCTTCGACGACGACGATTGCGTCGTCCACCACAAGACCGATCGCAAGGACGAGACCGAAAAGCGAAAGCGTGTTGATCGAGAAACCAAACAACGGAAACAAAACAAACGTTCCGACCAGCGATACCGGTACCGCGCACAGTGGAATCAACGTCGCCCGCCAGCCTTGCAGGAATATGAAAACGACCAGCACGACGAGCGCGAGCGCTTCGAGCAGCGTCTTAACAATTTCTTGCATGCCTTCCGTGACAGCGAGCGTCTGATCGAGGGCGACGGTGGAATCGATATCGCCTGGAAATCGCTGCTTTGCTTCTGCCATTAATTTGCGAACGCCTTGGGCCGCTTTGACCGCATTGGTCCCGGGCAGCTGATAGCAGGCAATGATGGCCGAGGGCTGTCCGTTCAGGCGGCCCTTGACGTTGTAAGTCTGCGCGCCGAGCTCGATCCGCGCGATGTCTTTCACGCGCACGAACGAACCGTCCGGATTCGCCCTGACAACAATCTCGCCGAATTCTTCGGGCGTTTGCAGCCGGCCTTGCGCTCGGACAGTGTAAGTAAATTTTTGTCCGCTCGGGATCGGTTCGCTTCCGACCTGACCGGCCGGATTTACCGTGTTTTGCTTTTGCACCGCGCTAATGATGTCCGGCACGGTGATCCCGAGTTTGGCCAGTTGATCGGGCTTCACCCACAACCGCATCGCATATTGACCCGCGCCGAACACAGCCACATTGCCAATTCCAGGAATGCGCGTCAGCTGATCGACCAGGTTGATGTAGGCGTAATTTGCCAGAAAAGTTCCGTCATACGTGCCCTTCGGTGAATAAAGAGCGAGGAGCATCAGCGGGGCAGTCGTGGATTTCTTAACGGTGATGCCGTAATTGTTCACGTCCGCCGGCAATTGCGATTGCGCTTGTGACACGCGCAATTGCGTCAGCACATGATCGATGTTCGGATCGGTCGCGACATCGAAGTCGACTATCAATCGGATGTCGCCGCTGTTGGCGTTGACCGAGTACATGTAATTCATGTTGTCGACGCCACTCATCTGCTGCTCGATCGGGGCGGCGACAGATTGTTCAATCGTTAGCGCGTCGGCCCCGGTGTAATGCGTCTGGATCTGAACTTCCGGCGGCGCGATCTGCGGATATTGAGAAATCGGGAGCACAAGAATGCACACCGCGCCGATTAGCGTCATCAGGATCGCAATGACCATCGCGACAATTGGCCGCCTGACGAAGAATTCAGACATCGTCGATCAGGGATTTTTTTGTGCTGGCGAACCGTCCGAGGCGACTTGTGGTTGCGCCGGCGGCACCCATTCTTTCACAGCGACCGTCGCTCCTTCGCGCGCTTTTTGCACGCCTTGGACAACCACTTTCTCTCCGGGCTTCAAGCCGTCGGTGACTTGCCACATTGCGCCGATGCGTTCGCCCATTTTTACGGGACGAATGCTGACCTTGTTATTCTGATCGACCACCGCGACCTGAAAATTGCCCTGCAATTCAGTCACTGCCTCCTGCGGAACAACGAGGGCGTTCTTCACCGCATCCGGAATGAAGCGCACTTTTCCAAATTGTCCCGGCCGCAAGGTAGCATCTGGATTTGGAAACGTTACGTAATAGCGGATCGACCCTGTTTTCGGATCGAGGTTTCGATCCAGCGCGTAAAACTTTCCTTTTCGGGGATAAACAGTGCCGCTGCCAAGAATCAAATCGAAATCGATCCGCTTGAGCAGAGCCTGGCGCTTCTCTGCGTCCGGGTAACGCGCAAAAAAATCCGTGAACCCAGCTTCGCCGACCGTTACGATCGCCTTGATCGGATCGATCTGCGACACCGTCGTCAACGGAGTCGTCGATGACGGACCAACGAGATCGCCGACTTGATTATTGGCGAATCCGGCCAGTCCATCGATCGGAGCAGTGATTTTGGTATAGCCAAGATTGAGCTCGGCGCTTTTCACTGCCGCTTGGTCGGCTTCAACGTTCGCTTTAGTTGATTCGGCGGCGGCAATGGCTGTGTCTCGCTCCTGGTCACTGATGACCTTCTTATTAAACAAATCGACGGCGCGCTTTTCGTCCGCGTCAGCTTTGGTCCAGTTGGCCTGGTCTTTTGCGAGCGTTCCCTTGGCCTGTCCTAACGCAGCTTCGAAGGGGCGCGGATCGATGTGGAAAAGCAGGTCGCCTTTCTTAACGAGGCTGCCTTCCTGATAATCGCGCGAAACGATGTAGCCCTGCACCTGTGCGTTGATGTTGGCATTGATGAATCCATCCAACGTCGCGACGCGTTCCAGTACGCGCGGCACATCGCGCGGCTGAACCGTTGTCACTAAAACTTCCGGAGCGTTCGGCGGCGCTTGAGCCGCCTTGCGTGAGCAGCCAGTCGCCCAGAAGATCGACAACGCAGTAACGCCAGTGGCAGTCCTAAGTAATCTGTGAGAGTCCATGAAATCTTCGCCTCCTCAGCGTGAACTAGGTTCAACAGAAATCGAGCAAATCTTCAGTCTTGTTTGTTCATTGAACGTTCGCGGCCTTGCTCGTCACGGCCCGAAGCAACGCCGACATTTTGTTAACAACCGGATCGACATTCGTCAGGCCGTGTCGGGCCGCGATCCAGCTCGGTTCGTTGTAGGAAATCCAGGTCTTGTTTGTTTCGTCCTGCCAAACAAGCGCTTTCAACGGCAAATCGATTCCGGCCGTTTGCGCCGATTGCATCAGCGGTGTCCCGCCGCGCGCGTTTCCGAAAATGATGACTTCGGTCGGTCGCAATT
>Ga0066903_100006732_pt1 | contig 10281 bp, 9 predicted proteins | sample PanSoiMetaGPlot1_FD_67491 | JGI IMG/M metagenome (GOLD analysis project Ga0066903, IMG submission 67491) | Tropical forest soil microbial communities from Panama analyzed to predict greenhouse gas emissions - Panama Soil - Plot 1 (version 2) | ecosystem: Environmental > Terrestrial > Soil >... | reverse complement strand
TCGACCTCGTCGAAGATCGCCTGCGAGACGGCGTCGCGGGGGCCGAGCGAGTCGGTGAACTCCTCACCGTCGGCGTTCAGGAGTACGGCGCCGTAGGCCCGCGTCGTCTCCGGGATCGAGTAGCCCTGCATGGTCGCCGGCCACGCGCCGCCGTTCGGGTGGTACTGGAGCGCGTCGAGGTCGCGCGACTCGGCCCCGGCCTCGAGTGCGACTTTCGTCACCTCTCCCGTCGCATTCGCGTGGTTCGTGGAGAGCTCGTGGCGCTTCTGCGCCTCGCGGTAGCAGCGGCCGCCAGCGGCGAGGACGACGGACGTCGCGGCGATCTCCGTCTCGCCGTCGCGGGTCGAGAAGCTTGCAGCCCAGCCGTTCTCGCGGGGCTCGAGCGCCCGCAGCGCGTGGTGTGACAGCGCGGTCCCTGTTCCCGCCTCGAAGCGCTCGCGCAGCGCCTTCGTGATCGCATGGCCCGTGCGGTCGCCGACCTGCAGGAGCCGCTTGCGGCTCGCGCCTCCGCAGCGCGCGAGCCTGTAGCCGCCGTTCGACCTGGTGAACTCGACGCCGCACTCCTCGAGCCAGTGGATCGCGGACGGCGCCTCGCTCGTGAGCACGTCGACGAGCTCCGGGTTCGCCGTCTCGTGGGAGCTCGCCATGACGTCCCGCGCGTGGACGTCCGGAGAGTCGTCCTCCCCGAGGGCAGCCTGGATGCCCCCCTGCGCCTTGGCGGAGTTGCAGGCCTGGAGCGTCGTCTTGGTCGCGAGCGCGACGGAGGCCCCGGCACGCTCCGCCGAGACGGCCGCGGCAAGGCCGGCGGCGCCGCTCCCGACGACGAGCACGTCGAAGTGGGCGCTCGCGGGCACGTCGGGATAGTACCTCCATTGCTTATTTCTGTCATTACCTCTTGTTATTTCTTCACAGTGGTGAACGCGCTTAGCGTTCGCGGGCGGGAGCGGATAGACTCGCCACGTGGGCACACTCGCCGACGTCGTCAAGCCGAACTTCATCACCGTCGCCCCCGAGGACACGCTCGGCGAGGTGGCGGAGAAGATGACCGCGCAGAACGTCGGGGCGGTGGTGGTCAAGGACTACGGCCGGCTGATCGGCATCCTCACCGAGCGCGACATGCTGCGCGCCATGGCCGCCCGTGTGCACACGAGCGATGCGCGCGTGCGGCTGTGGATGACCCCCGACCCGATCACCGTGCCGCCGGACATGGACCTGGACGACGCGGCGCAGATCATGCTCGACAACGGCTTCCGGCACCTCCCTGTGGTCGACGGCGACAACGTCGTCGGCATCGCCAGCCTGCGCAGGGTGCTCGGCGGGCGCCGCCGCGCGGCCCACGAGCCGGCGACACCGGCGCCCGAAGCCGCCTAGGCCTAGGGCCCGCCGCAGGCTGAGGCGATGCCGGCCGTGAGAACCGTCGCGGCCTGCTTCAGCCCGACGTGCGCGCGGCGAAGCGCGCGGACGAGCTTCGGGTTCTTCCGCATCTCCGTGAATGCCTCCTGCGCCGTTCCGCCCGCGTCGGTCTTCGCGAAGAGGCAGGAGGCCGGGCTCTTCTTGCCGCCGATCCAGCCGACGGCGTAGAGGTACTTCAGGACCGGCTTCGAGTAGGGCGCCTTCCGGTACGCGGCCCGGGCCCCCGCGCCGGAGACCTTCTGCGCACGAGCCGCGGCGCTCACCGTCGAGATCGCGGTGCCCTCCTTCACGGGTAGCGCCCCGACCTGCCCGAAGAGCCCGCCGAGGGTCGAGACCAGGACGGACATCGCCGCGACGATGCTGGCGTATTCGACGATCACGAACGAATGCTCCTCGGCCTGGTCGCCCGCGTCAAGGACGGGTCACCCAGACGGGAGCCCCCAGCGGACGATCACGTCGCGAGCCGCTCGCGCGAGAACTCGACGAAGGCTCCGGCGACCCGGCTCCTGGCCCGCCCGACCGCAGTTGCGAGCGAGATCTCACGCCTGAGCTCCAACCCCTCGACCCGGGCCTCTGCCAGCGTCCCTGCCGCGAGGTTCGACTCGATCGCAGCGCGGGAGACGAACGTGACCCCGTACCCCGCCTCGACCGCGCGGCGGACGGACTCCTGGAGGCCGAGCTCGAGCCTCACGTTCATGTCGCGCAGGCGGACCGGGCGCTTGCGCAGGGCGTCCTCGAGGATCTGCCGGACGCCGGCCCCCTCCTGCATCAGGATCAGGGTCTGGTCGCGGAGGTCGTCGAGAGCCACCGTGCGGCCCGCGATGCTGTGACCGGGCGGGCAGGCGAGGATCACCTGGTCGGAGAAGAACGGCTCGAAGCGCACTCCTCGATGCCGCCGCGACGCCCCGACGATGCCGAGCTCGAGCTCACGGGTCGCCACCTGCTCGATCACCGTCTGCGTGTCCGAGACCGTGAGCGCGACACGCGTCCGCGGATGCTCGCGCTGGAACTCGCAGAGCAGGACCGGCAGCACGACCGCCGCAGGGCCGGTCGACGCGCCGATGACGAGTTGCCCCTCGAGCTCCCCCTCGGCGGTTGCGGCGACGTCCGAGACGATCTGCTCCTCGAGCGCCAGCAGGCGCTGGGCTCCCCGATACAGCCGCCAACCCGCCTCGGTCGGCTCGACGCGGCGGCCGGAGCGGTCGAAGAGCTGCGTCCCGAGGCGCTTCTCGAGCGCGCGAACCTGGAGCGAGACGGCCGGCTGCGTCAGGCGGAGGCGCTCGGCCGCCTGTGAGAAGCTGCGTCGCTCGACCACGGCGCAGAAGGCGGCAAGCTGGCGCGTATCCATAAGCGAACCTTATTTCTTTCTGCGGCTTTTGGTCGCCTCGGCAGCACCCCTCCGGCTCTGCTGGACGTGAGCCCGAGCGTCAACGTCTTCCGAGACGCCGCGGGGAGCCCGACCGGCGCACGAGCCAGTACGTCTCCTCGAGCTCGAACCCCCGCCTCCCGAAGTACCCGGTCGACGGCCTTCTTCACCCCCGGCCAGTTGTAGTCGTGACCGAACATGGCACCGCCGGGACGGACGAGCGGCCAGTACAGGTTGAGATCGAGCAGCACCTCCTCCTCCTCGTGCGCCGCGTCGAGGTAGAGGACGTCGGCGGTCACCCCGAGCTTCGCCAGCGTCCTCGCGGCTGCGGCCGAGGACAGCGGCAGGGGATAGACGTCGTCGACGGCGCCCTCGGCGAGGACGTTCACAATGAACTCCCGGTAGAGCGTCGGGAAGCCTCCCTCGAGGCGCAGATGCGGGCGCGGCTCCGGCTTCGACCAGTGCTCCGCCGAACCGAGCCACGTGTCGACGCAGATGAATGCCGTCTCCAGGTCGAGGCGCCGGGCGACCGAGCGCATGTGCAGGACCGATGCGCCTTTCCACGTCCCGACCTCGATCAGCACGGACCGCCGGAACTCGGAGAGCACCCGCTCGAAGATCGGGCGGTCGCCGCCCCAGCCCTGGAGGTTGGGCTCGATGCCCGAGAGATCGAGCGCCGAGTAGTCGCGGCGGAAGCCGATTGCGGCCAGGAGCTCCGAGAGCTCTTCGCGATCGAGTTGGCGCTCCAGCGGCGTCGCCTCCACGTCACCCTCGTCTGCCGAGAGGACGCTACTGCCTCGGGCGGCGCCTCGCTTGGCCCTAGGAGGGCTTGACGACGAGGACGAGCGTCTTCTGCGCCTTCGCGCCGAGCGCGTCCCGCGCCTCGGCGAGCACGCGGAAGGATCCCGTCCGGCGGGGAGTCCCGCTGAGCGCGCCCAGGCTCTTCGCGAACCGCACTCCGGGCGGGAGCTTGCCGGTGAGCGTCCACTTCAGGGGCTGCACGCCGCCGGCCGTCGTGAGCCGGCCCTGGTACGCGCGTCCTAGCCTCGCGGCCTTCGGACGGAGGGTCGCGATCGTGAGCTTCGGGGCGACCTTGAGGGCGGCGCTCGTCGTCGCCGCACGGCCCTCGGCATCGGTGGCGGTGACGGCGAAGGTGAAGGTCCCTGCGGCCCGAGGAGCCCCCGAGATCGCGCCGCTCTTCGTGTCGAGCGCGACCCCGGCGGGCAGTGCTCCCGAGGTGAGCGCCCACGTGTACGTGCCGGTCCCGCCCGTCGCCGTGACCGTCTTGCCGAGACGGATCCCCACCTCGCCGCTCGGGCTCTTGGCCGCGCCGAACGGCGACTTCACGGTCACCGGCTGCCGGACTGCGAGCGTGAACGTCTGCGTGGCGATCGGACCGACGGTCTGGGCCCTGACGACGAACTGGTAGCTGCCCTCGGCCGCCGGCGTTCCCGTCAAGGCTCCGGAGGTCGAGAGGGAGACGCCCGGGGGGAGCGCTCCCGACTCGAGGGACCATGTCGCCTGCACGTCGTCGCCCGCGGGTGGGCTCAGAGTCAGCACCTTCTTGGCCGTGAGCGTGTCGGAGTAGGGCTGGCCGACCGTTGCCGGCTTGACCGACTGGTCCACGATGGCGAGCCCGGGGTCGACCTCGAGGCTGAACTCGCGCTGCGACACGTCGTCGCGCTGGCACCAGGAAGGCCCGCCCTGGGCTTCCGTCAGGTCGTGCAACCAGAGCCAGAAATCACTTACGCCGGCGCCCGTGGGGGTGCCCGATATAAGGCCGCTCTGGGAGATGGTTAGGCCACCCGGGAGCGCGCTGTTGACGACCTGGAAATAGATGAACGGGTTGCAGCCCGAGCCCTCCTCGACCGCGACCTGGACCTGGTACGGCACGCCGACGTACGCGGTCGGGCACCGGAGCACCGCACCACCCCCGGGCGGCTCGTGACACGGGCCGTTGTCGCCGTCGAAGTCCGCGGACGACGCCCCGGTGGCGGCGACCGCCGCGAGCGCAGCCACGAGGGCAAGAGCAAGCTTGAGGCGTCGCGTGTGCTTCCGCTGCGTTCCCGTCACGGCAGCGCGCCAGGCTGGCAGTAGGGTCAACCGGGTGCGAGTCTGGGTCGACGTCTCGAACTCTCCGCAGGTCCTGTTCTTCCGCCCACTCCTCCGCCTTCTCGGGGAACGAGGGCACGAGATAGAGGTCACGACGCGGGAGTACGCACAGACGCTCGAGCTGCTCGCGCTGCACGGGATCCCGAACCGCGTCGTCGGACCGAAGCACGGCGGCGCCGGCGCCTGGGGCAAGGGCCGCGCGCTGGCCGGCCGCCTCCGGGCGCTTCGCTCCTTCGCCGGGGATCGCAGCTACGACGTCGCCTTCTCGCACGCGTCGCACGAGCTGCCGCTCGTCGCCCGCTCGCTGGGCGTCCCCTCGGCCTACGCGTTCGACTACGAGTTCGCCCGCCTCCAGCACACCCTCGGGTGCACGGCCGCACGACGCGTGGTCGTGCCGGACGCGATTCCGCAGGGGCGCCTCGACCGCCTCGGCGCCCGTGCAGGGAAGGTGCGCCGGTTCCCGGGTCTCGAGGAGGAGTACTACCTCTCCGGCTTCGAGCCGGATCCGTCCGTGCTCGAGCGGCTCGGTCTCGACTCGCGCAACGTGCTCGCCGTCGTGCGCACCCCGCCCGAGGTGTCGCTCTACCACCGGCACGGGAACGAGCTCTTCGCCAACGTGCTCGGCCGTCTCGGCACGGACGCGGAGGTTCAGGCGGTCGTCCTCCCGCGCACGGGCGAGCAGCGGGAGGCGATCCGCCTCCTCGCGTTGCCCGGCCTCGTCGTCCCCGAGCACGCGGTGGACGCGCAGAGCCTCGTCGCCCTCTCGGACCTCGTGATCTCGGCCGGCGGGACGATGAACCGTGAGGCAGTCGCGCTCGGCGTTCCCGCCTACACCACCTTCGCGGGCCGCCTCGGCGCAGTCGACGAGGCCCTGATCGCGGACGGACGGCTGCGACCGCTGCGGCGAGTCGACGACTTCGAACTGGTGAAGCGGACGGCCTCTTCGGAGCCGGCGCAGCGCGATCCGGCGCTCCTCCTCGACCTCCTGCTCTCCGCTCTCGACACCTGAGCCCTCTCGAGCCCTCCCGGTATAGGGTCCCGCGGGTCAGGGGTAAGGGAGAACTCGAGAAGGAGGTACCTGCGCACGCTCGTCGCACGTTTCGGCGTGCGCCGCGGTTCGCCGTCGCGGTCGCCGTCGTCGGTGTCGCTCTCGTCGCTGCGACCATTGCCTTCGCGGCGCCGGCGATTCAGACGACTACGCCGAACTCCGCAGACCAGATCACGAATCTCGACGTGCTACGGCAGCAGATCAAGAACTACTACGGCTTTCCGGACGCTTCGTCGGGCCCGAACGGCACGTGGGCGACGAATGCGCTGAACCCCGACAGCAACTACGCAAAGGAGGCGGCGTCCGTGGCTGCCAAGGGGACACAGTGGCTCGGAGCGCGGGACAACGTGCCGCACCGGGCGATCGTGCTCGACGTGGACGACACGACGTTGACGACGTTCAACTACGAGCTCTACAGCAACTGGGCGTTCAACTTCGGGCCGGTTTCACCGCCGGTGCAGAACCAGCTGACCAACGCGGACTTCGTGAACCAGCAGCTCTTCCCGGCGGTACCGGGAATGGTGGCCATGGTGAACCAGGCGGCCGCGGACGAGTACGCGATCTTCTTCCTGACCGGCCGGCCGACCTCACAGGCAGCCGCGACACTCGGGAACCTGACGGCGGACAACGTCGGCGTCGACGCCGGCTATCCGACTCCGACGCAGCTCTTCACCAAGCCTCCGAAGGCCGACTATGCGACGCAGGCGCCCTGGCTCCTGCCGTGCATCAACGACACGGCCGGCGGGTGCAACACGGACGACTACACGACGCTCACGCGCAAGCACATCGAGCAGGATCTCGGGTACGAGATCGTCGGCAACTTTGGCGACCAGTTCAGCGACCTGAACGGCGGCTTCTCGGACAAGACGTTCAAGATGCCGAACCCGAACTACTTCCTGCCCTAGCGAGACCACCTCTCTCGGCTGGTGCTCGCCGCCGCCGTGCGGCGGGCATCCGCCGAGCGGTCAGGTCGAGGCCGATGCCTCGTCGCGTGCTCGCTGCGGCTCGGCCTCCGGCGTGACGCGGCGGGGGCTCGCGACTGCCGCGGAGAGGCGGCCTACGAGCTCGAGCGTCTCCCCTGCGTCCACGAGCTGCTCGAGCTCCTCGAGCTCCGTCTCGAGCCACTCGGGGTCGATCGGAGCGCGGGTCACGAGCAGGATCGCCGGGTGCGCCGAGGGCGCGACCGTCTCGTCGGTCGCCCACAGCTCCTCGTGCAGCTTCTCACCGGGGCGAGCGCCGATGAACTCGATCGCGACCTCCCGGCCCGGCTCCTTGCCGGAGAGGCGGATCATCGTGTCCGCGAGCTCCACGATCCGAACGGGATCGCCCATGTCGAGGACGTAGAGCTGGCCGCGACCTCCGATGGCGCCCGCCTGGATGACGAGCTGCACCGCCTCCGGGATCGTCATGAAGTAGCGGGTCATCTCCGCGTGGGTGACGGTCACCGGGCCGCCGCGCGCGATCTGCTTGCGGAAGATCGGGATCACGCTGCCCGAGGAGCCGAGGACGTTCCCGAAACGCACGCCGCAGAAGCGCGTCGTCGCGTCGTCGCGGTGCCCCCAGGCCTCCACGAGCCACTCGCAGAGCGCCTTCGACTGGCCCATGACGGTCTTCGGGTTCACGGCCTTGTCGGTGGAGACGAGCACGAAGCGCTTCGCCTCGAACTCGGCGGCGACGTCCGCGACCGTGCGGGTCACGAGCGAGTTGTTGCGGACGGCCTCGAGCGGGTTCGCCTCCATCAGGGGCACGTGCTTGTACGCGGCTGCGTGGAAGACGACCGTCGGACGGTACTTCTCGAAGACCTGGCGCATCTTCTGGGCATTTCCCGCGTCGGCGAGCACGGCGGCCGTCGCGTGGAACCCGCGTTCGTCGACGAGCTCGCGCTCGATCTCGAAGAGGCCGGGCTCGCCGTTGTCGACGAGGACGAGCCGCGTCGGCCCCACCCTCGCGATCTGCCGGCAGAGCTCGGAGCCGATCGAGCCTCCGGCTCCTGTGACGAGGACGATCTCGCCGGTGAGGTAGTCGGCGATCGAGGCGATGTCGACGTCGACGGGCTCGCGGCCGAGGAGGTCTTCCACCTCGACCGGGCGGATCTGCCCCGTCAGGTTGAAGTCGGTCGAGATCATCTCGGCGAGCCCGGGCAGCGTCTTCACCGGGACCCGCTCTCCACGTGCGATCGCGACGATCTTCTCGCGCGCCTCGCCGGACGCCGACGGGATCGCGATCAGGAGCTCGTCTGGCCTGCGGTCGTGCAGGAGGTAGCGGAGCTCGGCGGTGGTGCCGAGGACGCGGACGCCGTGCAGGCGCAGGTTCTTCTTGCGCGGGTCGTCGTCGACGAGGCCGATCGGCGTGTAGCCGAGCGACGGGGTGCGGAGCATCTCGCGCAGGATCTGCTCGGCGGCGTCGCCCGCGCCGACGATCATGACCTCCTTCCCGCGCGCGACGATCGACCCGGCGGCAGGGCGCTCGATCAGCGTTCGCGCGAGCAGCCGCGTGCCGGTCACGAAGGCGAGCAGGAGGAGGAGGTAGATGATCCAGATCCCGCGCGGAACGCGCGCCGGGTGGAACGCGGTGAGGGTGAAGACGAGGAACACCGCCACGACGGAGACGCCGATTCCCCTGAGCAGGCCCCACATGTCGCGGGTCGACACGTAGCGCCACCAGCGGTTGTAGAAGCCGAAGGCGACGAAGACGGGGATGGTGATCGCGACGACGTAGAGGACGACGTCCCAGTCCAGGTAGCGCCGGTAGTAGACCGGTGGCTGGTGGTCGAAGCGGACGTACCAGGAGAGAACCCACGCGGCCGCGACGAGCGCTGCGTCCACAACCAGCTGCCACAGCCGGTGGCGGTTGACCGGGCTTCTCACGCGCTCACCCGGACCGCCGACCGCACCGCCTCGACGACGCGCTCCTGTTGCTCCGCCGTGATCCCGGGCCAGAGCGGAAGCGAGAAGTTCTCGCGGGCGGCGCGCTCCGTCTCGGGCAGGTCGCCCTCCTCGTACCCGAGGTGGCGGAGCGCCGGCTGCAGGTGCAGGGGTGGCAGGTAGTACTGGGCGTTGCCGATCTGCGCGTCCGTCAGCGCCGCACGGATGTCGTCCCGGTGCGGCGAGCGGCAGACGAAGAGGTGGTACACGTGACCGGGCTCGTCCGCGGGAAGGTCGCACGCCTCGCCGAGGCCGAGCTCGAGGTAGCGCCGCGCCGCCGTGCGCCGCCTCTCGGTCCAGCCGGGGAGCTCGCGCAAGAAGATCCGCAGGACGGCAGCCTGGATCTCGTCCAGCCGCGAGTTCGTCCCCACGTACTCGAAGGTGCGCTTCTCCTTCGAGCCGTGGAAGCGCAGCATCCGGATGCGCTCTGCGACCTCGGCGTCGTTGACCGCGACGAGCCCTCCGTCACCGAGTGCGAACAGGTTCTTGGATGGGTAGAAGCTGAACGTCGCGGCGACGCCGGTACGCGCGATGTCCGCCGAGCCGAAGGCCTGGGCGGCGTCCTCGATCAGCGGCAGGCCGAGGCCCGCAAGCGCGGCGAGCGGTGCCGGGCGGCCGAAGAGGTGCACGGGCACGATCGCCTTCGTCCGTGGGGTGATCCTGGCCGCGACCTGCTCCGCGTCGAGGTTGAGCGTCTGCGGGTCGATGTCGGCGAAGACGGGCGTGGCGCCTGCGCGCGCGATCGCCTCCGCGGTCGCGTAGAAGGTGAACGCCGGGCAGATGACCTCGTCTCCGGCCCCGATCTCGAGCGCGTTCAGGACGAGCACGATGGCGTCGGTGCCGTTCGCGACGCTCACCGCCTCGAGGACACCGAGGTAGCGCGCGGCCTCCTCCTCGAAGGCGGCCACGTTCGGCCCGAAGATGAGGCGCCCGCTTTCGAGGACCTCGTCGATGACGCGCCTGATCTGCGGGAGGAGTGGCGCGTACTGCGAGGGGGTGTCGGCGAGCGGGATCGGAGGGCTCGAGGTCACAAGTGGCGAGTCTAACTTGACGGTTTTGGCGCTCTTCGGCGCTTCCGGACGGTCTTAACCGTCACTTTCCGCTGAGCGAGCGGAATCCTTCGGGAGCCGCCGGCGCCTCGCCCAGCGAAACGCGACCCACCCCACGGCCGCGATCACCGCTGCCACCACGAGGTAGTCGGCGATGCTCGACGCGTCGTGGATCTTCGTCCAGTTCGCTCCGGCCGCCCAGCCGGCGGCCGCCAAGGCGAAGCACCAGACGGCGGAGCCGGCGAACGTGAGCACGACGTAGCGCCAGAAGCGCATCTCGAGCACGCCCGCCGGGATCGACACGAACGAGCGCACGAGCGGCGTGATGCGTCCCAGGAAGACGGCCCAGTCGCCCCAGCGCTCGAACCA
>Ga0066903_100006731_pt1 | contig 10283 bp, 6 predicted proteins | sample PanSoiMetaGPlot1_FD_67491 | JGI IMG/M metagenome (GOLD analysis project Ga0066903, IMG submission 67491) | Tropical forest soil microbial communities from Panama analyzed to predict greenhouse gas emissions - Panama Soil - Plot 1 (version 2) | ecosystem: Environmental > Terrestrial > Soil >... | reverse complement strand
CGACCCCGCCGAGATCGAGGTCCGTCGGCGCGGTCGCGACCATGTCGCTCGAGACCGCGACGAGTGCGCGCCGCAACCCCCGCGCCTGGACGAGCCAGGCACCGGTGGCGACCACGACGCGCTCGGCAACGACGCTCCCGCGCCCGGAGCGAACGCGCAGCCGCCGGTCGCGCTCGACTCGCCCCAAGGGCGAGCGCTCGAAGATTCGCACCCCCCGCTCGAGCGCAATCCGGCGGAGGCCGCGTGCGAGCAGAGCCGGCTGGACGGTCGCCGCCGTCGCCTCGAAGACGCCCGCGAGATGGCGGTCGGAGCCCGCCCGTCGAGCCACCTCCTCGGCCGAGAGCGGTTCGAACGGGCGCTCACCGTGCCGCTCGAGGTCCGCGACGACTTCGTCCCAGGCGCCGGTCTGCGCCTGGCTCGTCGCCGTCCAGAGCCACCCGTCGTCCCGGAAGTCGGCGTCGACCCCGTGCGCGCCGCAGAACGCGCGGATCCCGGCGACCGCCTCGGCCGACGCGCGGCCGAGCCGGAGCGCCTCGTCCGCTCCGTACAGCTTGCGCAGCGTGGAGAACTTCGCCCACAGAGAGAGGACGAAACCGCCGTTCCGGCCGCTCGGCCCGCCGCCGCAGACGTCCGCCTCCACGAGCACCACGTCGAGAGAAGGGTCGTGCTCCTTCAGGCGCAGTGCCGTCCACAGCCCGGTGTAGCCGCCGCCGATGACGCAGACGTCGGCGCGCTCCTCCCCCTCCAGGCGAGGCGAGTCCTCCTCGCCTGCCAGGGCTTCCTCGAGCCAGAGCGACCTCACTCCACGACCGCCAGGAACCGCTGCGTCCGCTCTTCCTTCGGCGCCGTGAAGAACTTCTCCGGCGGCGCCTCCTCGACGATCCGCCCGCCGTCCATCATCAGCATCGAGTCTGCCACCTTGCGCGCAAAGCCGAGCTCGTGCGAGACGACCACCATCGTCATGCCGTCCGCCGCCAGACCCGCCATCACGTCGAGCACCTCCCGGACGAGCTCCGCGTCGAGGGCCGACGTGGGCTCGTCGAAGAGCATTGCCTTCGGCTGCATGACGAGCGCCCGCGCAATTGCGACTCGCTGCTGCTGCCCGCCGGACAGCTCCTCCGGGTAGGCGTTCGTACGCTCCGTCAGCCCGACGCGGGCGAGGAACGCCTGCGCCTGCGTCCGAGCCTCGGCCTTGCGGAGCCTTCGCACCTGGGTGAGGCCGAGCATCACGTTCTCCAGCGCAGTCATGTTGTGAAAGAGGTTGAAGCGCTGGAAGACCATGCCGATCTCGCTGCGGTGCGCAGCCAGCTCCCGCTCCCGCTCGCGGACCTGCCGTCCACCGCGCTCCTTCCAGCCCAGGCGGCGGTCCTCGAGGTAGACGTCGCCAGCGTCGACCGGCTCGAGGAGCGCCAGACAGCGAAGCAGGGTCGACTTGCCCGAGCCGGACGGGCCGATGATGACCTTGACCTGCCCGCGACGGACCTCAAAGGAGACGCTGTGGAGCACCTCGACGCCGTCGTAGCGCTTGTGGAGGTTCTCCGCTCGAAGGAGGGCACCGCCGTCCACCGTCAGTGCTCCGCGGGAACGAGCGGCGTCGCGGCCCGGAATCGCCGCCGCGCCGAGCTCCAGGTGAAGTGCCGCTCGAGCTCCCACTGAAGGGCCATCATCGCGCTCACCATCACGAGGTAGTAGACGAGCGCCGCGCCGTAGAACTCGGCGAAGCGGAACTGAACCGCCGTGTCCTGCTGGGCGACCGTCAGCAGCTCGCGCAGGGAGATGACGGATGCCAGGCTCGTCAGCTTGAGCAGCGTGATGAACTCGTTCCCGGTCGGCGGGATGATGATCCGGACGGCCTGGGGAATGACCACCTTGCGCAGGATGCGCGGCGGCGTCATGCCGAGGGCGCGGGCGGCGAGGCGCTGTCCCGGATCGACGGCAAGCAGTCCGCCCCGGACGATCTCGGCCATGTACGCCGCCTCGTTCAGGGAGAGCGCGACGAACGCCGCGATGAACGGCGTGAACCAGGTCGCGTTCAGCGACGGGATCAGCTGAGGAAGCGCGTACCAGACGAAGAGCAGCTGGAGCAGCGTCGGCGTGGCACGGAAGAACCAGACGTAGACCCAGACCACCCAGCGCAGGACGCGGAAGCGGCTCGCACGGCCGATCGCCAGGAGGAACCCGAGCACGATCGCGGCACCGAGCGAGCTGACGGTGAGGCCGAGGGCGAGCAGCGCGCCCTTCGCGTACGTGCCGGACGAGAGCGCCTCCCAGAAGAGGTGGGCGTCGAAGTCCACCCGGCGGCGCGAGCCTTACTTCAGCCCGAAGTCTTTCGGAGGCAGGTGGTACTTCTTCGCGAGCCGCTTGATCGTGCCGTTCTTCTTCAACGCCGCGATCTCGCGCTTCAACGCAGCGCCCACACCCGAGTCGCTGCCCCGGTAGTAGACGCCGAAGGTGTCGAACTGGGGATAGAGGTATGCGATCTGGAACTTCCCCCTGTTCTGCGTGATCCGGAACGCGGCCTCGGTGTCCTGCGTCAGATCGGCGTCCGCGCGCCCCACGAGCACGGCGGCCGAGGCGTCGGAGGCCTTCGGGTACGTCTGGATCCTGATGCCCTTCTTGCCCTGCGCCTTGAGCTTCGCGTCCAGCGCGTTGAGCGCGTCGACGTACTTCGTCCCCGCCTCCGTGGACACCGTCTTCCCCGACAGGTCGCTCGGCTTCCGGATGTGCTTCGGGTTGCCCTTCCTGACGAGAAGGGCCCGGTGCGTCTTCATGTAGCCCACGGCCGGAAACTGTTTCGTCCGTTCAGGCGTGACGAAGATGCCGCTCCAGACCAGGTCGCACTTGTTGGCCGCAAGCGCCGGGAGGAGGCCCGTGAACGCGGTCGCCACATAGCTCACCTTGATCTTCCAGCGGCGGGCCACGGCCTTGGCCAGGTCGACGTCGAAGCCGGTCGGCGTCGTCGAGCCGACCTTGGCGTAGTACTCCATCGGCGGGAACGATGGGTCGACACAGGCGGAGAAGGAGCCCTTGGATGCGAAGGGCGGCGGCGGCTTCCCGGCGCTGGCGACGGAGACGACGGTGACCGCCAGGGCCAGAATCATCACCGCGGCTATGCGCTTCACAATCCCTTTTTCACATTAAGGTCACCATCGTGTCAAGAGAGATTGCTGATGCATTCGGCCGCGCGGGGGAGGCGGCACGCCGCGCCCCCTGGCGCGTGGAGCGTCGTGTCGAGTCGCTGCTTGCGCACGAGACGCCGACTTTTCTCGAATGTCCCCGGGTCGACCTCGACGGTGACCTCACCGGCTACGACGCGATCGTCCTCGGGCTCCCGTTCGAGAGCGTGATCGTCAAGGATCCGCGCACCTTCTATCCGCAGGGAACGGCCCCTCCGCCGGGGACGGACATCTACTCGCGCCAGGGCTCGTACGACGCGCCGGCCGCGATCCGGCGAGCATCGATCTTCTTCTCGCTCGACCACTCTGGCGGCTGGCTGCCCGAGCACCGGCTCGTCCTTGGCGAGCACGTGCGCGTGGGGGACGCGGGCGATCTGCCACTGCGGGAGCTCACCCCTGAGCAAGCACTCGAGCAGGGAGCAGCCGCCGTGGAGAAGATCGTTCGCGCCGGCGCCGTGCCGCTCGCGATAGGCGGCGACCACCTGATCGCGCTGTTCGTGATCGCCGGAATCCACCGAGCGACCGGGAAGCGCATCGGCGTGATCGCATACGACGCCCATCTCGACCTCTCGTGGGAACCGCGGTACTGGGCCGGCTCGCAGTGGGCGCGGGCCATGGAGCTCGGGGCGCTCGCGCCGCAGAACCTCGTGCAGATCGGCGTCCGCGGTGCGCGCAACTCGATCCTCTGGCAACACGTCACGGAAGAGCTCGGCGTGACGTTCTTCTCCATGCGCGACGTCGACCGGCTGGGGCTCGAGGAGGTGAACCGGCGCGCGCTCGAGCGCGCCTGGGACGGCACGGACGCGGTCTACCTGACGCTCGACGTGGACGCCTTCGACCCGGCGGCGCTTCCGGCGCAGAAGTACCCGGAGCCGGGCGGCTTCGGCGGGCGCGAGATCATCCGCTCGCTGGAGCAGGTGCTCGACCACGACGGGGGCATCTGCGGCTTCGACTTCAACGAGCTCGGACCCGCCTACGACCACCGGCACCACGGGGCCGCGCTGGCCGCCCGGTGCATGGTCGAGGTCCTGGCCGGCCTGGCGCGGCGCAAGGCTTGAGGCCGCTCTCACCGCAGTTCCGGAGCTTTCCATGGGCCATCTCGACGGCCGAGGCGGCGCGCATTGCGGGGATCGAGCCGCGCGACGTCCTCCGCTTCGACGGCAACACGATGCCGGGTCCTCCCGCCTCGGCAAAGCCGGAGACGATCGCCGCGGCGCTGGGCTCGATCCAGTCGTACGCACACGGCGGACACCCCGAGCTGCTGCGTGCGATCGCCGACTACGCCGGCGTCGGGCCGGAGCACGTCGTGCTCGGCGCGGGTGCGGACGACCTGATCATGCTGTGCGGTCGCTCGTTCGCGGGGCCGGGCGACCGCGTCGCGATCGCGGACGAGCCCACGTACCTGTCGTACCGGATCGCCGTCTGGGTCGCCGGCGCAGAAGTGTCGGACGAAAGCCCGGTGCTGACGTTCTGCTGCCGGCCCCACAATCCAACCGGCGCGCTCGTCGACCTGCCGGCCGCCCGCCCGCTGGTGGTCGACGAGGCGTACTTCGAGTTCTGCCGCGACAGCGCCGCCTCGCTGATCGACGACGGCGTCATCGTAATCCGCACCTTCTCGAAGGCCTTCGGCCTTGCGAGCGCGCGAATCGGCTACGCCCTCGCCGCCCGCGAGACGGCCGCCGAACTGAACGCCCGCCAGTCGCCGGCTCCCGTCTCGACACTCGCAGTCTCGCTCGCGCTGGGCGGGCTCGAGTCACCACCGGACGTCGGCCCGACGCTCGAGGAGCGCGAGCGGCTGGCCGCGAGATTGCGTGAGCTCGGCCTCGAGCCCCTGCCGTCGGTGACGAACTTCCTGTTCGTGCCGCTCGACGAGGCTCCTCGAGTCGAGCAGGCGCTCCTCCGCCGTGGCCTGCTCGTCCGTGGGTACGACAACGGCATCCGGATCACCGTGCGAGATGCCCGAGACGACGATCGGCTGGTCGATGAGCTCGCCGCGATTCGCGCCGGCCGAGCCGGGTGAAGTCTTGTATAGCTTCGAGCCCCTGAAAAGGCGTAATACTGCTAAGCCGGTATGGCCACACAGTCCGAAGCTGGCTCTGCAGCCCCGCCTCAGCCGGCGGGAATCAAGACCTTTCTGATCGCGGACGTCCGGGGCTACACCCTTTTCACGCAGGACTTCGGAGACGAGGCCGCCGCGAGGCTCACGACGAGGTTCGCCGACGTCGCCCGCGTTGTCGTCGAGGCCGGCGGCGGAACGGTGGTCGAACTCCGCGGCGACGAGGCGCTGGCCGTCTTCGACTCTGCACGGGACGCGATCAGGGCCGCGGTCGATCTCCAGGTGCGGTTCGTCGAGCAGACGGTCGAAGACCCGACGCTTCCGCTCGCGGTGGGGATCGGGCTGGACGCGGGCGAGGCCGTTCGGGTCGACGGGGGCTATCGCGGCGGCGCGCTCAACCTGGCGGCGCGGCTCTGCAGCCTGGCCGGGCCGGGCGAGGTGCTCGCGAGTCGCGAGATGACGCATCTCGCCCGGAAGGTGGACGGCATCAGGTACGTCGATCGAGGCGCAATCCGGGTGAAGGGTTTGACGGAGCAGGTTCAGGTCGTGCGGGTACGGGCGGAAGGAGCGGATCTCGCCGACGACACCGCGTTCCGCCGAGCGCTCGGCCCCGTGGCCGCGCAAATCGCAGCGCAACCGGGCCTCGAGACACGCAACCCCTATAAGGGGCTGCGCGCATTCGAAGAAGCGGACGCCGCGGATTTCTTCGGCCGCGAGTCGCTCACCGAGCAGCTTGTGGCCCGTCTCGCGGAGACGCGGTTTCTCGGCGTCGTCGGCCCGAGCGGGAGCGGCAAGTCCTCCGTCGTCCGGGCCGGGCTCGTCCCGGCGCTACGGCGCGGAGCTCTGCCTGACTCCGAGAGGTGGCTGGTCGTGGAGATGTTCCCCGGCGCCTATCCGCTCGAAGAGCTGGAAGCCGCCCTGCTCCGGATCGCCGAGAACGCGCCGGCGAGTCTGATGGAGCAGCTGGACAGCGGCGAGGAGGGTCTGTTGCGCGCCGTGAAGCGGATCCTGCCGACCGACGGCTCCGAGCTCGTGCTGGTGATCGACCAGCTCGAGGAGGCGTTCACGCTCGTCGAAGACGAGACACGCCGCGCACACTTTCTCTCGAGTATCGAGCGTGCTGTCGCCGATCCCCACAGTCGCCTCCGTGTCGTGACGACGCTGCGCGCCGACTTCTACGACCGCCCGCTGCTCTACAGCGGTTTCGCCGAACTGCTCCGCGACTGCGTCGAGGTTGTGGTGCCGTTGACGCCGGACGAGTTCGAGCGCGCCATCTCGACGCCCGCACAGGCCGTCGACCTGACCCTCGAGCCGGGGCTGCTCACGGAGATGGTCGCCGACGTCGCCGAGGAGCCGGGCGCGCTGCCGTTGCTTCAGTACGCGCTGACCGAGCTCTTCGAACGGCGCGTCGGCAAGATGCTCACCCGCGAGGCGTACCGCGACATCGGCGGTGCGGCCGGCGCGCTCGCCGGCCGGGCGGAGGCGCTGTACTCGAGTCTGGACGACGCCGGCCAGGACGCGGCACGGCAGCTGTTCTTACGGCTGGTGACCCTGGGCGAAGGCACGGAGGACACTCGTCGCCGGGTCGACCGCCAGGAGCTGAGGTCGATGGACGTCGATCAGGAGGCGATGGCGCGGGCCATCGACGAGTACGGCGCTTCTCGGCTGCTGTCGTTCGACCGGGACCCGCGTACCGGGAAGTCGACGATCGAGGTCGCGCACGAGGCGTTGCTGCGCGAGTGGGCGCGCCTTCGCCGCTGGATCGATTCCGCGCGGGAAGACGTCCGCATGAATCGACGCCTTGCGACAGCGGCAGCCGAGTGGATCCAATCCGGCCGGGATTCGAGCTTTCTGTTGCGCGGGAGCCACCTCTCCCGCTACGAGTCGTTGGAGGAGGATTCAGGCCTTGCCCTGACCGGACTCGAGCGCGAGTACCTGCAGTCGAGTCTCAGCGAACGCGCGGCCGAGCGGGCGGCCGAAGAGGCGCGGTCTGCACGCGAGATCGCGCTCGAGCGACGCTCGGTGAATCGTATGCGGGCGCTGGTGGCGGTGTTCGCGGTCGCAGCCCTTGTCGGCGCCGGGCTGACCGTCTTCGCCTTCCACGAGAACTCTCGCTCGAAGCACGAGGCGCGAATCGCGACAGGCCGGGAGTTGACGGCGGCCGCAGCCGCCAACCTCGAAGTCGACCCCGAACGAAGCATCTTGCTCGCCCTCCGGGCGATCGACACGTTCCGCTCGACCTCGAAGGCCGTGCCCCGCGAGGCGGTCGAGGCCCTTCACCGCGCGATCGAGACGTCGCGCGTCCGTCTCACCCTCCGCAACCCGGCGAGCAAGTACCCCGCCTTCAGCCCGGACGGGCGGTTCATCGCGACGGGCGGCGATGCGACGGCCACGGGCCAGGGAGGGGAGGTCATTCTGTGGGACGCCCGGACCGGCCGGAGGCTTCGCACCCTCCCCAGGCAGAAGAACCCGGTCGGCCCCGATGTGAGGTTCAGCCCTGACGGGTCGCGCCTGTTCGCCCATGTCGACCGGCTCGGAATCGTCGGCTGGGACACACGAACCGGGAAGCGGATCTTGCTGCTCCCGGCTCGACGCCCGCTCAGCAACCTCGCGCTCAGCCCGGACGGGGCGCGAATTGCCGCGACGGGCGGCGAGAAGCTCGAGATCTGGAGCGTGCGAACCAGAAGGCGCCTGCTCGAGATCTCGGCTCCGAGCCCACTCTGCGGGACGTCGTTCAGTCCCGACGGGACGAAGATCGCGGCAGGTCTGTGCTTCGGTGCCGGCGGAGGCGCGTGGATCTGGGATGCACGCAGCGGACGCAGGGTCACTGCGGTGGGCGGGCCACGGTACGGGTGGGCGCTCAACGTTGCGTACAGCCCTGACGGACGCCGGATCGTCACGGTCGGGAACGAGGGTAAAGGGAGAGTGTGGGATGCCCGCTCCGGGCGGCTGCTGGCGACCCTCATGGGACATACAGGGTGGATCTTCGCGGCCAGGTTCAGCCCGGACGGGCGGCGTATCGTGACCGGCTCGAGTGACGGAACGGCGCGGTTCTGGGACGCGCGAACCGGGTTGCCGCTGCTAGTCCTCGCCGGTCACGCCAAGCCCGTCTTCGACGCAGCCTTCAGCCCCGACGGCGCACGAGTGGCTACGGGAAGCGCCGACGGGACAGCGCGCGTCTGGGACGTGCGGCCTCAGGGAGGGCGGGACGCGATGACTCTCGTCGCCCATGGAGGCCTCGAGGGTGCCCTGGTCGCCAACTACAGCCCCGACGGGAAGTCGCTGGTAACCGGGGGCGGCGGGCGTCCGTCCGCGTCGCTCTGGGACGCCGCGACGGGGAAGAAGCTCACGAACCTGCCGTACCGTGGAGCCGTCTACAGCGCCTCAATCAGCCCCGACGGCAGACGGATCGTGCTGGCCGGGAACGGCACGCCCGTCGTCGTCGCGAGGAGCTCCGGCAAAGTGCTCTTCAGGATCGGCAGGGCGGGCGACCTGCGAACGACTGCCGTCTGGAGCCCTGACGGAAAACTGATCGCAGGCGATCGCACCGGAGGGCTGGGTGTCTGGGACGCGCGCACCGGGAAGCTCATGCGCCATTTCCCGTCTCGGGACGGCGTCGCCGAGGTCAGGTTCAGTCCTGACGGAACGCGCCTCGCCGTCGCAAAGTTCGGGCTGACTGCGACGGTCTGGGATCTCGCCTCGCGGAGGCTACTCGCGACGCTCCGAGGGCACACCGACATCCTGACGGGAATCGCGTTCAGCCCGGACGGCAGGCGGCTGGCGACGGCCAGCTTCGACGGAACGGCCAGGATCTGGGACTCGCACACCGGCCGCCAACTGAAGGAGGTGCCGGGGCAGTCCGGGACGCTCTGGCACGTCGCCTTCAGCCCCGACGGGAAGGTTCTGGCGACGGCGGGCGACGACACCACGGCACGGCTCTGGGACGTGGCGACGGGCAAGGAGCTACTGATGCTCACGGGCCCGACGTCCTCTCTTCGCTGGGTCACGTTCAACCCGAGCGGGACACGCCTCGCCACCGCCAGCGCCGACGGCAACGTGCGGGTCTACATCCTGCCGCTGGACGACCTGATGGCCACCGCGCGCTCCCGGCTCACGCGCTCGTGGACCGCGGCGGAATGTCGGCAGTACCTCGACGCCGATCACTGTCCCGCAAAGCCCTGACCGTCCCGGCTATGACGATCGTCTAGTGTCGCCGGCGTGGAGGCGGAGCGGCTCCGACTGGCGGAACTGACGGCGGCGCTCTCGCTCGCGACCGACCTCGGGATGGGGCAGCCGCTGGAGCACGGGCTCCGGACGGCGGTCATCGCCGTCCGGCTCGCGGAGCGGCTCGGCCTGGACGAGACCGAGCGCGCAGCGGTCTACTACGTGTCGCTCCTCCGCTTCGCCGGCTGCACGGCCGAGTCGCATCTCGACGCACAGATGTTCGGCGACGAGATCGCGGCGAGGACGGAGCTCACGCGGATGATGTTCGCCTCGCCAGGCGCGTTGCTGGTGACGGCGCTTCGGAACGTGCGGCCCGACGAGCCGGTCCTCCGCCGCGGCGCCGCAGCGGCAAAGGCGCTGCCGAAACTGCGAGCGGCGTGGAATTCGTCCGCGGTGACTCATTGCGAGGTGACCGAGATCTACGCCCGGCGGCTCAGGCTCGGTCCCGGGGTCGTCGCGGGGGTCGCTCGCCTCTATGAACGCTGGGATGGGAACGGCTTCCCTGGTCGCGCCCAGGGCGACGAGGTCCCCCTCGCCGTCCGCGTGATGCAGGTGGCACAGGACGCTGATCGGCAGCGCGGGCTTGGAGGCGTCGAGCAAGCCGTTGCGGTCGTGCGCGAGCGGGCCGGACATGCCTTCGACCCCGCCGTCGCCGCGGCGTTCGCCGGGGACGCAGACGAACTGTTCGTCGGGCTCGATGCCCCTTCGGTCTGGGACGAGGCGCTGGCCGTCGAGCCCGGATCGCGCCCGCTTTTCGACAGCCGGGTGAGGATCGACGACGGCCTACGCATCCTCGGCGAGGCCGCGGATCTCAAGTGCCCGGATAC
>Ga0066903_100006730_pt1 | contig 10283 bp, 8 predicted proteins | sample PanSoiMetaGPlot1_FD_67491 | JGI IMG/M metagenome (GOLD analysis project Ga0066903, IMG submission 67491) | Tropical forest soil microbial communities from Panama analyzed to predict greenhouse gas emissions - Panama Soil - Plot 1 (version 2) | ecosystem: Environmental > Terrestrial > Soil >... | reverse complement strand
TGACCGCGTTGCAAAAAGGTCTCAAGAAGTATGCAACGTCTGCCACCGATCCAGGGCCAGTAGACGGTGATTTCGGTCCTAGAACCGAAGCCGCTGTGAAAGCCTACCAACAGGATCGAGTTGTCCACGTGGATGGAATCGTCGGCGATCAAACGTGGTGGGCTCCAGCTGGCGCTGCCGGGGCAACTCTTGCCTCACTTTCCGGACTTACGACGGTGTGATTTAAGCAGCCAATGCAGCGGCATTCACAACTGTCGCGCGTGATCGGGTAGCGCCACGGTGACGCGCTTGGTACACTGGCTAACAATTAATCTGCGACTCCAAGAGAGAGATCGTTCGCTTCGCTCAGGATGACATCTGCGCTTTTGGCGCCGCTTCTTTTTTTGCTTGGCGCTTGACCAGCGTGATTTGCTTAATTCGCGCCGAATCGGAGGGACTCCACGTCGCCACATCAGGATCATCTTTAAAAGCATTGTGAACGAGACGCCGTTCGTAGGAATTCATCGGCTCGAGCTGAAGCGAACGACCGGTAACGCGTACACGTTCGGCCAATTCCCGAACCCGTTGCACGATGCGGTCTTCGCGCATGGAGCGGTAATGCTCGCAATCCACAATCACCTTCTCAGCATCCTTGTCCCTGGCTTGCAACAGCCGATTAATCAAAAACTGAATGGCCTCGAGGGTTTCGCCGTTGCGTCCAATCAAGCGACCGCTTTCCTCGGTATAAATCTGGAGCGTCGAGTTGCCACCCTCATTTCTGGTCTCCTCGATTTGCACAACAAAACCGAGATAACCCAGAATGGTATCGAGCAGATCCTTTGGCGTCATCATCGTTTCTGTTTCCCCGGTGGCGCAACTTTTTCCAGTGTCGGCATGGGTTGTCGTTTATTTTGATAAAATTGCAAGATACTGAAAAGATTCTGTGCGGTGTAATACAATGCCAGAGCCGCGGCAAAATTGTAGCAGAAAAGCAAGAAGATGATGGGCATGAAAAGCATCATCCGGCGCTGGGTTGGGTCCCCACTTTTTGGAGTCATGTGCACCAGCCATGCGTTGGTGGCGCCCATGAGAATCGGAAGGATATTGATCGGCAGTCCGACGGCAGGAATCCCGAAGAATGGAATCCAACCCATGCCCGGAATAACAAAAAGTGTGTCCGGTTGTGACAGATCCCTTACCCAGAGGAATGTCGCATTCCGTAATTCCACGGCGCGCCCGAGCATCGTGAACAGGCCGAAAAAGATCGGGATCTGAATCATCATCGGCAAACAGCCACCGACCGGATTGATGCCGTACTGTTTGTAAAGCTTCATCAACTCCTGGTTCATCCGCGTCGGATCGTCTTTGTACTTGTCCCTTAATTCTTGCATTTTGGGCGAGAGCGCAGCCATCTGGCGCATGGATCGGTTCGCTCTGTTTTGAATCGGCCAGAGCGTGAGCTTGATCACCGTAGTAAGAGCCAGGATGGCAAGACCATAATTGCCCAGCCAACTGTGAAGGAAGTTCAGAAAGTTCAGTAGAAATTGCGATATCACCTTCAGCATTGTGAATGAGCTGAAATCCATGACCTCTGCTTCGTTATGCGAAAGTTGCGCGAGGCGATGATAAAGTTTCGGACCTGCGTAAATTTCGAAATGAGCGCTGAATGTCTCTCCGGGCTGCAACTGAAAGCCCGGCACCTGAAGCGCGCCCTCAATTCCTGCCAATTTCTGATCCGGCGTTCGCTGGACATCGAAGCTCCTGCCCCAAACACCGTTCGCTTTCCAAGAATCAATAGTTTTGCCCGCCAGCGTAGCACTGAGAGGCGCGATCAATGTTACAAAAAATTGGTTACTTACACCGACCCATTCCACATCTCTGATGCTTTCCTGGTAAGAGGATCGGGCAGCACGCTGGCCCAAGCCGAGAAAACCGCCGCTGGCGGCGAACCAACTCACATCTTTCCCGGATAGACCTTTCCCGGGAATGTACCAGAACAGCTTCGTGTAGTACGGATAATCCTTCACATGAATTGGAACCGCGGAACCAAGCGCTACGAAATAGTCAGGCTTTCGGTACGGCCCGGTCCCGCGGTTCTCCAGATCGACGTCCATGTCGATCACGTAGTTGTCTTTGTTCTCCGAGGATTTTTCGAAGGAAAATTTTTTTCGAACGACCACTTGCTCGTCCGTGGTACGCTCAAATTGCACAACCGAATTTGATTCGGTGGATGCAGTAAACTCAGGAAGCGTTGGCGCGGATGGCTCCTCAATGATTGCGCCAATTGGCGCGCTTTGCGCCGAATTCAACACAACGCGCTGGCCTTTCTCGGCGATTTGCCTTACGAGAACGGCTTCCTTAATGCCACCTCCGCGGTTCGTTAGGCGAAGCTCGACATCTGAATTTCGCAGTGTTTCAATCTTCTCGGCAAAACTCGGAACCGGCCCGGTGCTCTTCGGCGTGGCTTCCGGGACGCCCGGCGGTGGGGAAGGTTCAAAAACCCTCGGAGTTGCCGTGGGCGACGCTTGCCCTGATACAACGTTGATCGGCACGGGCCGTGGCGGCATCTGTTTGGCTACGTAAATCTGCCACGCCACGAGTCCAATTACACAAAGGATAACGACAATCCACGCAGTTCGATCCATAACAAATTCGGTTTCGCCCGATCACACGCAACGCGGCAGGTCAGCCAGTCCGGGTTAGACTGGTAGCCTGATATCCGCCGGTCGGCATCGGGACCGGATCATAACCACATCCGCCCCAGGGGTGACATCGCGCGAGCCGTTTTAATCCCAGCCAGCTTCCTCGGCCAATGCCGTGTGTCTCTACCGCTTCCAGAAAATATGCCGAGCACGTGGGCGTAAATCGGCAACCCGAATCAGGTCCACATAGCAAACTGAGCAGCGGTGACAGCGTGCATTGGTAAACGCGAATTATGGAACGAAGCAGCCAGAGCATCACAGCAGGATAGAAGCGCGTCTCGCGAGACGCAACCATTCATCTTCCAAGGCGCGATAGCTTGCGGTTGCAGCGTCGCGTCTCGCAACAAGCACAATCCAAAAGTCTTGTCGCAAATCATGCTGATGCCGGCGCACAATCTCCCGCAAACGACGGCGGACACGATTGCGAACGACTGCGCTTCCGAGGCGGCGAGAGGTAACAAAACCGACACGAGAGAGGCCGGAATTCTCGACAGCCGCCGTGCTAAGCATCAGCACCTTGCCGCGTCGCACCAAGCCGTCTCGTTTTACGCGCTCGAATTCGAATGCCCGTGTTAAGCGACGAGCTTTGGGGAACGAGTATGAAGTTGCCCGGACCATGCCAGCATCTTTGGAAATGACGAAATCCGAATAACGAATGCCGAATTAATGACGAAGCTCAAATTACGGAAAACTGGGACGCTCTTTTTTTTGAGTTTCGTCATTTGGATTTCCTTCGTCATTCGACATTCGTGCTTCGTCATTCAGTCCGCATCTGTACAGCAAAAGTCTTCCCCCGAAGGATTTCGGGAGAAGACTTCGCGAAGAAAGGAAGCCAGAGTTTACGGAGTAGGCGAGGCCTCAGCAGGAGATTCAGCTGTTCCGCCAGTAGACGTTGACGTTCCAGTGGAAGAGTCCGTGGTCGAAGGCGGACTGGTTGCTTCAGTTGTCGTTGGTGGACTCGTGGCTGCTGGAGTTGCCGCGGGTTCGGTTGTCTCGGTCTTTTGCTCGCACGCCGCAAGGAGCGCGGCACTGGCCAGAATGCAGATATATTTTTTCATAGTGTTAGTTGGAAGAGGCATATTGCTGTAACAGATTAATCGGAGCAAGGCAGTTTTTGACCGCATTCGATTCCTATTTCCAACAGCAAATGCTTGATAGGCTCCGATTAAAGCGGGGCCTCGTATTTGAGGCCGTGCGCCTCCGCGACCGCCTTACAAGTTAGCCGCCCGTCGCGGGTGTTAATGCCACCAATCAGGGCCGGTTGTTTTTTACAGGCACCTTCGAGACCGAAATCGGCGAGCAATTCCACATAACGAAACGTGACGTTTGTGAGCGCCTGAGTCGCGGTGCGGGCGTACGCGGCGGGCATGTTTGCCACGCAATAATGCGTAACGCCTTCCTCGACATAAACTGGATCTAGGTGGGTAGTGGGTCGCGATGTCTCCGCGCAGCCGCCTTGATCAATGGAAATATCCACCAGCACGCTACCCGGCTTCATTTGTCGCAACATCTGGCGAGTGATTAGCTTCGGCGCCTTCGCTCCGGGCAACAACACAGCGCCAATCAGTAAATCGCAATCTGCCATTAGATCGTACAAGTTCGCTTCGCTTGAATAAAGCGTATTGGTGTTTTCCATTGCGAGATCGAGATAGCGCAAACGTTCCAGATCGATATCAAGGATCGTCACTTCTGCGCCCAGGCCGGTTGCCATGCGCGCTGCATTCACACCAGACGTCCCGCCGCCCACAACTACGACGCGTCCAGGCAGAACTCCCGGCACACCGCCCAACAAAACTCCGCTACCCCCATTATATTTAGCGAGAAAATTCGCGCCCATCACTGCTGACATGCGACCCGCGATCTCGCTCATCGGCTCGAGCAATGGCAAACGATGATTGATCTGAATGGTCTCATACGCCACCGCAGTCACGCCCGACTTCAGCAACGCCTCAGTAAGAGATTTGCTCGCAGCCAGGTGAAGATAGGTGAAAAGGATTTGACCCTTGCGCAACAATGGAAACTCCGCCTCAAGCGGCTCTTTCACTTTCACGACCATGTCGCCTCGCGCGAAAACTTCTTTCGCTTGATCGACAATCTCAGCGCCAGCCTTGATGTACTCATCGTCCGCATAACCCGAGCCAATGCCGGCGTTCCTCTGTACAACGACTGAATGGCCGCGCCGGGTAAGCTGTCTCGCAGCCGAAGGCAACAGGGCGACGCGTTGCTCCTGCTCTTTAATTTCTTTCGGAACACCAATGATCATGTGAAAAGTGAAAAGTGATTAGTGATTAGCGAGACGAAGGAATCAAGCCAAATTACTTCTCACGTCTCACTTCTCACGCTTCTTTAGTTCAGCGACGGGTCGTCTGGCGCCGCGGCCAGCATTTTATACCACGGCCCCAGGCCACGCATGATCTCGAACCACAGGTTCGGAAGACGATCGAGTTTAAGCACCGAGGGATTGGCCTTTTGAAGAAGCCACGCTTTTTGCTTCATCTCGCTTTCAAGTTGTCCCGCCCCCCAACCCGCATAGCCCACGAACGCGCAAACCGTAATGATTTTCGTTTGGTCTAATTCGTCGCTTGCTTCTTTTGAATCGACATTGTGATTGAGTTTGAGTCCACCGCTATGGTGCCATTCGAACGCCGCAAACATCAGTTGATTTTTCCCAACAGGCCCGCCGAGAAAGACGGGCACCTCAGCAAGGCCCGCTGGCGGTGTCTCGGTCACCAAATCCGCTACCTGTCTGTCCAGCGGCCGATTGATAATCACGCCAAGAGCGCCCTCGCCTGGGTCATGCTCGGAAATGAAAAGCACGGTGCGCCGGAAATTCGGGTCGAGCATATTCGGATGAGCGACCAGCAACGAACCAGCAAGGCTGCGCGACGAGGGCTCATCTTCAAAATCACGCATGTAAAAACTAGAAACTGCGACACGCGCTTCCGCAAGCTTGGGTCGGCGAAACAAAACGTATCTTGAAAGTGGCGAAAATCCCAATTGAGCAGCCTTCGCCAAACTTCAGCGTAGGAGGCGAAGTCGCCGAAGCGAATGACAAAAGGAGCACTTCGCTTTCTTTCGAATTTCGTCATTCGGATTTCCTTCGTCATTCGGCGCTCGTGCTTCGTCATTCATTTCATCGGCTAATTTTGCTACGTCCGGAGTGTTGAATTTTTCAGATAAAATTTGTTGCGATCTGCTGGAAGCTCGTTTAGTAGCCACGAAGTTTTCACGATTGTTCTGGGGGGAACAGCCGCCCTTCACGCCTATCGGGCGTGGGGGGCGGTAATTTTTTGGGGTGAAAATCCGAATGACGACCAAAAGATGACCGACCATAATAACCCAACAGGGCCGGCAACTTATTCGCCATTTGTCATTCGTCATTAATTCGGCATTCGTCATTCGTGCTTTGTCATTCTGTTTCTAGATCAGGGCGCATTTCCTGGCCGCTCGCATTCATTTTAGTGGCGCTCACCGTTGCTGCTGTTGTCGTAGTCATTTTTTGGCGCATCGAAACCTGGCCCGCGCGCACAGCGCAACAAAGCACCGCTCAGCTGCAGAAACTGGGTAAGGATTTGCGCGCCGCTTTTATCGACATCGCGCATTTGCAGCCGCGGATCACGATTAACAACCGTGTTTACACGGTACAAACGACGTCCGTCAGCGAATTGGTTGTTTTGTCACGGCGCATCGAAGTTGAACACGAGTTCCTCCATACCTGGGTGGGCAGCTCGAAGCGTGTAAAGTTGCATGGCACATTCATTGCCAAAGCCGGGTTCGATCTGAAGCACGACCTGTCGATCGATATCCGCCCGAACGAAATCATCGTCCAGCTGCCGCACGCCCGGATCCTTGGTATCGAGCAGGAGCAGGTGGACGTCCTCGCGTTTGAAAATGGATTGTGGAATCGCATTTCGGGACAGGATATGCAAAGCGAATTATCGATCTTGCCTCAGCTTGCACGAGAAAAAGCAGCAGAAGGCGACTTGCCCGCCGAAGCCGAGCGCGCGCTCCAGCAGCAAATCGAGCAACGCGTTCATCCAGGGCTGCCACTGCGGTTGATTTTCACGCCTGACGTCGCACAGGAAGCCAAGAAATGACAAATCACGAGTCAAATGACGAAATCCGAATGACTAATGACGAAAGAAATCCAAATGACGAAGTCCGCCGGAGAGTTAACCGCCACCAGTAACCTTTCGGTGATTCGAGCTTCGTCATTAATTCGTCATTCGTCAGTTCTCACCGCCCCTCACTCAAGATTGACCAAATGCCGCTAAAAAATCGATTTATCCTCGTTAGTTTTTTTCTCCTGCTCGCGGCGTTGCTGGCGGTCTGGTTTGCGCCATTTGCCGTCTCCCATGGTATCCGTTGGTGGATTTGGTGGCGGGCGCGACAGGAGGGCTTCACTGTTAATGTCGACAAGATCGATGCACCGTTTCTGCGTCCCGTTGTGATCCGCCAACTTCACCTCACAAATGCACACGATGACACACTCCGCGTCGATCTAACAATCACAGATGCCCTCTTCGATTTGAATTTCAAACATATCCTCCTGCACAGAAGAGGTCGTGCCATTCGCAACCTGTCCATTCGGGAATTGCACGCGGAACTTCGCAGAACTAATCCAACCGTGCGAGCAATCACCCGCCGTGGCTGGGCGACATTGCACCGAATGCTTCCAGAGAATCTCAGTGTCACTGGCTCGGAGGTGCGGGTTGAAAACGGCCCAACGCTTGTTTTGCTGCGAAACGGATTTCTATCCGCGAATCAGACTGAAGCGGGCCGCTTTACGGCTGCCGAAGTGATGATCGCGTCACCGTGGTTTCACCAGACGTTTTCGCAACTACGCGGTGCAACGCATTGGGAAGCTGACCGTCTGACAATCGCCGGAATCACTTTAACACGCGGTCTCGACCTGCAGTCCGCCACGGCGGACTTCTCGCGCCTGGGGAACCAGCGCGTGGGATTGCAGTTCGATGCCGACGCGTTCGGCGGAAAAATTCGCGGAAACATTTCGCACGAATGGCGCTCTCAACATTCCAACTGGAAAATTGCTGGCGGCGCTACCGACATTTCTCTGGAGCAAACTTCGGAAGCGTTCGGATTCGCCGATCGTGTCAGCGGGTTGGTCCACGCTGGAAACTTCACTTTTCGCGGAAACCTTGCCGAACCAGACCGGGTCACCGCATCGCTCTGGAGCGAACTGACCGGACTTACCTGGCGCAATCGCACGGCCGAGGAAATCATGCTCGGCGCAGCCCTGTACAACCGGCGGATTCAACTCCAGCAGCTCTACATAAAACAACGAGCAAACCAGTTCACTTTAAGCGGTGAAGCCGCGTTCCCCACGAGCGCATCCGGCTGGCTCAGTCCGGATTTTCGCGGCAACATTTCTGCATCGATCGATCAGCTGGGCGATTTTGCGTCTCTGTTTGGAGCGAACGCCGGCGACTTTGCCGGGAAAATCACCATTGATGGAGCAATGGACACACGTGATCGAAAATTTGGCGGCCATTTAATGGTAGAAGGCGCATCGCTCACACTGTTCAAGACCGCCATCGACAACTTGAGCGCGAAACTGAATTTGAAGGCAACCGACCTGGAAATCGAACAATTGGCGATGACGCGCAAAAACGACTCCCTCAGCGGGCAGGGCAAAATCGATCTGTCGCGCGAGCACAACTATTCAGGGACGTTTGAAGCGCGGCTGAATAACCTGCTTGATTATGTGCCGATTCATCGAGAAGCAGGTGAAAAAGCAAACCCAATCCCGGCCGACGTCCAGACGACCATCGATTCCAGCAAGTGGGACGTACGCGGCGTGATCCACGTGCCGAGTTCCAGCCCAATAAGCTTCACAGCCAATTTTGGTTTGGGAATCGGGACGGATTGGAACGCTTTTCGGAACTCTCCGCTAAATATCACACTCAACTTTCCATCAATCTTGCTTGCAAACGCGCCTCAGCTCTTTCATCCACAAATTTTCGGCGACGGCATTCTGAGCGGAAACGTTTCGCTTTCCGAGACGTTGCAACATCCTCACATCGATGGCGACATCCAATTGCTGAACGGAAAGCTCTCCGGCAACGAAGGGAGTCCCATCAATCTCACTGAAGCAAGCGGCCGCATCGCTTTTGGAGGAAATCGCGCCAGCATAGAGTTTCTCAACGTTGCGACGAAGGATACGGATCTTTCACTTCGGGGAGAGATCGATTTTCAGGATACGAACAACGTAACGATCAAGGTAAATGGAGCGATGCCCTTGTTCGATCTGACTCAGTACCCAATGGGTTGCATGGAGAAGATCGAATTGACGTCGGTCCCCTTCACCCTCGCGCCAGCTGTAGCAGAGTTGGAATTTCGTGGAGGGCTCTTTCAACCGAACTGGACCATTGGTTTGAGAGACCGCACCATCGCCCAATCCTTTTACATGCCGGATCCCAACGGCGTGAGCCGCGAATTTCCATTGTGTTTCTCAGGTGCTGGACCGGAACGAACAAGATTAGTGCTGGCAGCCCTTCCACGGCCGGAGGCGCAGCCTGTCGCAACGCCTCGCCCAAGAAAACGAACAAACAGACAACCTTAAGACAGGCGTCGGAATTGGAAGGCGCAGGACGCCGCTACGATTGCGTCGTCACCAGCCAGCGTGAAAGTTTTTCCTCGAGATCCCGTGTGAGATTCACACTAAACTCTGCGCCTGCTTCCAGGCGCAGCGCGTTGCCCTTTGCACGATCGAACAGCAATCGAACGGGTCGCCGCCCCGGCGAACTGGCAAGTATCCTGCGCACCTCGCGTAATTCATCCCCTGTTGTAGCGGGAGAAAATTGCAAGAGCACTGCCGGTTCCCTGTCTCTCGATCCTTCAATCGCCCCATTAGGCTTTCCAGGCGAAATCGTCCTGATTTCCTGCGCCACGGCGCGAGGAATCTCGTCGCGTTTGTCCAGCGTCCCTTTAATTTCGATAACACGCCCCGCCACCAGGTCTGCTGAGGCTTTCAGATAAACTTCATTCCATACTACTACTTCGAGCATGTCCTCCCGGTCTTCGATCCAAACCACTGCGAATGGTTTGCCCTCTTTTCTTGTGAACTTTTTCTCAACCTCCACAATCGCACCGGCGATCTTGAACGGCGCGCGATCATCCAGCCCGCCCAATGAAGCGATCGACCGATAGTTTTTCACCGCGAAAACGTCCACATACGCATCGAGTGGATGGCCGCTGACGTAAAAACCGAGTAGCTCTTTTTCGTAGGATAGTTTTTCATGTTCGCTCCACGGAGTGGCCTGCCTCTTTCTCGATCCGGTCGGAGCAGTTGCTTCATCAAAAAGTGAGACCTGCCCTGCCATCCGGTCGCGCTGCGCTGCAGCGGATGCCATGACCGCGTCGTCAATACAGCCGAAAAGTTCGGAGCGGTCGCGGCCCAGAAAATCAAATGCGCCGGCCTTGATAAGGCTCTCAAGCATTTTGCGGTTGGCAACGCGCGAGTCGAGTCGTGCACAGAAATCCTCCAGTGAAGTGAAATCCCCTCGCTGCTCGCGCTCGCGAATTGCCGTTTCCATGGCCGCCTCGCCGACGTGTTTGATAGCGGCAAGGCCGTACCGAATG
>Ga0066903_100006729_pt1 | contig 10283 bp, 8 predicted proteins | sample PanSoiMetaGPlot1_FD_67491 | JGI IMG/M metagenome (GOLD analysis project Ga0066903, IMG submission 67491) | Tropical forest soil microbial communities from Panama analyzed to predict greenhouse gas emissions - Panama Soil - Plot 1 (version 2) | ecosystem: Environmental > Terrestrial > Soil >... | reverse complement strand
CCCGTTACGAAAGTTCCGTGGCCCGCGTAGGGAAGGATTCTCGGCGGCTGACCCCCGAAAGCGTCATCCGCGTCGCCGTGCACGCCCGCCAGCCAGGAGTGGTAGCTGGCCGCGTGCTCCAGCAGGCCGCTGTCGAGGACGGTCACATGAACGCCATCGCCATCGCATGGCTCGGTGGACACTTCGGGGTCGGGCCGGCTCGAATGGACTTCTTCCGGCTCGGTCGCAGGGCAGGCGGTGCCAGTCGGGCAGACGTAGAACACATGGTCGGGCGTGACGACACCCTCGCCCAGTGCGCGATCGACGCGGGCGCAGGTCTCCTCGACGCTCGCTCCTTCAGGCAGTTCAAGCAAGGTGAGGCCGCGGACATTGTCGTCGTGCTCGATGACGCCGCATTCGATGATTGCCCGTACCCGCTCGACGTCGGCGTCCCTGGTCAGCACGAAGCCCTGCCGATAGAGGTAGTCGACCTCATTTTGCTTGGCCCAATCCGGCGGCCAGGCCGCGGCGCCTTCCAGGCCTTCTGTGACACCTGGAATCCCGTGCAAGATCAGATTTATCTGCGCATTCAGACGGCTTTGCGGTGCTTGTTCCCTTTCCTGCATGGACATTGGCTCGCCTCGACTTCGCATTTGATTGCGGATGACCATTGTTTAACATCATTTCCATGGCCTCGGGAGATGTTAGGCCCGATCGCGGTCGGCCCGAGCCGGCAGCGCTGCTTCCACTCGCTTCGGCGAGACCTCATGCAGCCTTGTCCGCCGCACGGTCGCTGCTAGTCACCAGGCCCAACGCATACGAGGCCTCGTTGGCGCACCACGCAATCGGGATCGTGCTGCGCGATCGCGGCGACATGACAGGCGCGATCGAACAACTGCGGAAGGCGACAGTTCTGGCCCGCGCCGCTGGTGATACCGAACGAGAAATGGACGTTCTGGCCACCCTTGGCATAACGCTCGCGTGGATGGGCCGCAGCAAGCAGGGCCTGACCCGCCTGGATCGGGCTGTCGCCGGCTCGAGAGGCCTGGCCGCTGGCCGGGCATTAATGCGACGGGCATTGGTGCTCAAGGAGATGGGACGTTTCCGGGAGGCGCATCGCGACCTTTCCCGCGCCCTCCCGTATTTCCGGCGCGCTGACGACTCGGTGTGGGAGGCGCGGTCGCTGACCTGGCGCGGCGAGGTGTTTCTTGGTCTGGGCCAACCGCGGCGCGCTGCAGCCGATTATCTCCGCGCTGAGGAGTTGTACGAAGCGAACGGAGATGACCTCGAATATGCCAAGGCCCGTCATAACCACGGCTGCGTCGCGTTCTTCACCGGGCGCCTTCCTGAGGCGCTTGGCTACTTCGACGAGGCGGCAAGGCGCTACCGCGCACTCGGGGAGACCAATACGGACCTTGACATCGACAGGTGTTACGCGCTGCTTGGCGCGGGCCTGGCTGATGAGGCGGCCCGCGAAACGGAGGCTGCGCTCGCTAAGATCCCGCCCGGCGGCGGCATTGCGTACAAGCGAGCGGAACTGCTCCACGCGGCCGCGAACGCTGCGCTTGCTGCCGACGATCCTGTCCACGCGAAGGAACATGCACGCAAGGCTCACAGGCTGTTCGTGGCGCAGGGCAGGAATAGCTGGGCAATCCGGGCTGACCTCGCCTTCACGCAGGCACGTTTCGCGAGCGGTGAGCGCACGACCGGCCTCTACCGGCGGATCGAACTGATCGCGGAGCAGCTCGATGCGCTGCCGGGCGGGCAGGCCGCCAGAGCGCATTTGCTCGCAGGCCGGCTCGCGATCAGCCGAGGGTATTCCGACGGTGCGGAAAGGCACCTCGGGATCGCCGCTAGGTCACGACGTCAAGGACTGCCGCTTGCCAGGAGCGAGGGCTGGCTGGCTAGCGCGTTGCTGGCTAGTGAGCGAAGTGGCGGTTCCGCAGTGCTCCGCGCATGCGGCCGCGGGCTGGACGCGCTTGACGAGCACCAGATGACGTTCGGAGCCCCCGAGTTGCGCGCGCACGCCACGGCCCACGGTTCCGAACTGGCCGCTCTGGCGCAGCGGCAGGCAGCCAAGAATCGTGATCCTCGCAGGCTGCTCTACTGGAGCGAGCGATGGCGGGCGACGGCTCTGAGTTACCGCAACTCGCGGATCAGCCGCGATGAGGAGCTCGCAGCCAGCTTGTCCGCGCTCCGCAGCGTGAACCGGCTGCTCGCCGGTGATAGTGCCAAACCCACCGGGAGAGCCGCGCTCGAGCGTGAGCGGCGACGACTTGAGCAGGCAGTGCAGGCGCGCACTCGGCAGATTCCAGATTCGCACGCGCAGTACATGGAGCCGTTCCGCTTCGATGAGCTCGCGGCCGAACTTGGCGACCGAACTCTTGTTGAGCTGATCGACGTGGACGGGGTTCTGCACGTCATCACCGTGTCGGGCACTCGCGCTCGGCTGCACGTCGTCGGCGCCACGCCCATTCGTGAGGTGGAGATGTGCCGGTTCACACTGCGCAGGCTGGCTGGCCATAGCGGTCCCCGGCCGGGGGATGACACGGTCCTTGAGCACAGAGGCCGAAGGCTGGAAGCTGCACTCCTCGGCTCAGTGATCCGGGAGCTCCCTGACGGTCCGGTTGTCGTGATACCCCCTGGCCGGCTTCACGCTGTGCCGTGGGGCCTGATGCCATCACTGGCTGAACGCCCGATCAGCGTCGCGCCGTCGGCCTGGTCATGGGTGCAGGCGCGGCGCAGGAAACCACCGGTGTCGCGGCGTGTCAGCCTTGTCTCGGGCCCCGGCCTCGGGACAGGCCCCGGCGAGATCAAAGAGCTGGCGCTGCGCTATCCAGATGCGCTGGTACTCGGACGTGGCGCCGCGACGGTCACAAAAGTGCTTGCGGCCATTGAGGGCGCGTGGCTAGCGCACATCGCGGCCCACGGGCACTTCCGGGCTGACAGCCCGCTCTTTTCGTCGCTCCAGCTTGACGACGGACCGCTATTGGTGCACGACCTCGAGCGCCTGGGCCGGGCGCCTCACCAGCTCGTACTGCCCAGCTGCGATTCAGCTGCGGCCGCCGCTGTGGGCTCCGACGAGGTCCTAGGCCTGGCGAGCAGCCTTATCTCACTTGGTGCCGCCGGGATCGTGGCGAGCGTGGTTCCGGTCAATGACGCTGCGGCTGTGCCGCTGATGGTGACGTTCCACGACGCGTTCGCTCGCGGTGCCAATTTGGCCGACGCCCTGATGACCGCACGCCGTGAACAGTCCGCTGGCGGACCAGTGGCTGCTGCCGCGGCGCAATCGTTCCTGGCGTTGGGGGCGTGAGACCGGCCCATTCACAGCGTGATCCAGCCGGTGACGACATCGCTGCCGTCGGCTGTCCGGCAACGCAGGCGAAACGGGCTGGCTGGCAGTGGATCAAGGGAGAAGCCGCCGGCCTCATCGATCGCGGCAATGGTGGTGCCGCCCGCCTGCGATTCAGCTTCGATCGTGCCGCCGCCGGGCGGCATGATCTGGCCAAGCAACCCGGCCGCGGTGACCTCAAGCTCGATCATGAACCTGGCCGAGCTGAAGGTGAGCGCGCGAACCGAGGCTGTCTCAGCCCGAATCCTGGCTAGCGCTCCCTCGTCGTGCCTTGAGTCATAGGTCAGCTGTGCCAGCTCCGCGTCGACGTTGTGCCACGCGTACGCGTTCTTGCCGGTCTCGATGAACTTAGCGGGGACGGCCTGCCTGGCGGCCATGGCCTCGCGTAGCGCAGCCAGCAGGCGGTCATCATCCCAGTCATCACGCATCTCGCTCACCTCCCGATCCCCCAGCGCGGCTAAACAGCATTGTCGATGTACGCGGCCAGGCAGCTGGAACGACGAAGCCGCTGGAGGCACCGCCCGCGCTCGGGACCGATGCTCCCGACGGGCACCTGCAAGATCGTGCTGATCTCAAGATACGACCGAGCCGGATCGCTCATCAGCAGCGTCAGCAGTTGCCTGCACCGCAGCGGCAGTTCAGCGAACGCAGCACGCAACGCAGCGTGCGTCTCGGCCGTGATGACCTCCTGCTCAATCACGACCGGCCCGGCAACCGATTCGAGGTCATCGGGCTCTGCTGCCGCCCGATCCGGCCGACGGCTTGCCCGGCTGACGCGCACGCATTCGCGCTGCGTGGTAGTGGCGATCCAGCCCGGCAGCGCGGCTGGTTCTCGCAGTTTCCCCAGCTGCTCGACGAGCCTTAGCCACACCGTCTGGCCGACGTCTTCGACATCCTGGCCGCTCAGCCGGTAGCGCGCGCAAATCGACCAGACCAGCGGCGCATACCGTTCCACGATGTCGTTCCATGCGATCTGATCACCTTGGGCGGCGCGGGCGACGAGCGCGACCACGACCGGATCGTCACGCACGGCCGGCCCCAGATGCCGGGCGTCTGTGGCTGACCCGTGGTGCGGCCATGGTGGCCTCCGCTCATCGTGGCGCGGACAGGCAAGGTCTGTTGTCAGGTCGGAGGAGCGAGCGCCTGATCTGATACACCCACTGCTACAACTTCTTTATCAGGTCCTCCGCGACCTGGGGATCTAGCTTGCCCAAGGCGAGCCGGGCGGTCCGTTCCGCTTGCGCGCGCCTTGCCTCCGCTGCCTCTTTGCCGGCAGATCCCACCTGAGCGCCGAAGAAGGCGCCGAGAATCGTCCCCGCGACAGTCGCTACCGACCCCACCACCGCCACGACGTCGGCGGCCGACGAGTAGCGCCAGACGGCGACGCCGAATACGCCGCCGAGCAGAACGAATGCCGCGCCGATCAGCCACGCCCCGTACTTGATCCTGGTCATGTCGGCCTCAGCCATCGCGCCATCCGCAAGTCCTGGAGTTGCCGTCAATGAGTCATCCGCGCTGCCGGGTTTCTCCTGGCTTGTTGTCTGGGTCATCGGGCTCACCTGCATTGTTCACGATCTGTCTAGACAACCGGGGACCATTGCAGCGCCACTGATACAGCCGCGGCTCATTCGACGGCGAAATGGCTGCTCTGGCTAGCCGATGATCGTGTGCATAGCGGCGATGTAACTCCTGGTGGTCTGGCGCTGGAGCATCCGGCTGACAGGCTTCCCGACGCGCGCGAGCGGATGACGCGGGCGGGAGAACGCGGTGATCTCGAAAAACATGCGTTCGCCTCGCCGTACCACCGCGAAGGCTTCTTCCCCTTGCTCGACGTGACCTGGCAGGGTTCCGTATCCGAAGCCGCGACGGTCGGGTTCGTCTTCCACGAAGACCACCCTTCCGGCCACGACCGCGTAGACGCCGACAGGCAACCGGATGACCAGAGCAAACGTGTCGCCCACGGCAACCGGATCACCAGGGAAGACGTTCAGGCCGGCGCCGGCCTGAACTCGCCACGAGTTCAGGGCAGTGCCCGCGCGGTCAAACTTCGCGGAGTCGAACGGGCCGAGGTCAGCCGACTCCCGATCGTGCACATAGCCGGACGGCAGATCGGAGCGGGTGGCGCCGACCTGGCGATAGGACACATCCTGCTTCGCCTGCTCGGCCACGAACTCGCTCAGCAGCGCTGGCGAGGGTTCGCTGAAGCGGATCAGCCGCAAGCTACGGGACCAGGGATGCCGTGGTGGCGAACTCGTCCTCGTAATCTTCGACCTCGGCCTGATCGCTGCGCCAGCGCGACGGCATGAAGATGGGGATGATCAGCCCGGTGCCGAGGAGCAGGAGCGCGCCGCTGGACAGCATGGCACCGAAGCCCCAGCCGAAGTGATTGTCAGCCATCGGGACATACTTCAGTGCGGTCTGGCCGCGCAAGATCACCAGCGCCGACCAGCCGATCAGGACAAGCCCTGGAAGGCCGGTCGCAAGCGCCGAGACACGGCGCACCGCGAGCAAGATCCCGATGAATAGCCCGGTGGCGAGCAGCGCGCCAAGCGGGAGCAGATTGTGCACGTCAGTCCACGCAGACGCGCTGCGCAGGCCATGCGCCGCGTAAACGTGGTGGAACCTGGCGAAGCCCCAGCCGCCGCCGAAGAACAATGCCGCCGCCGCAGCCAGGGCAAGAAAGAATCCTAGAACGTGCCGCATCCGCCACAACCCTCCGGTCAATATCTCTTCCGAGGACTTGGCTCCCCAGCACCTGCTGATCCAGCGGGACGCAACTGGTCAGCTGGTGGCTGCCCGGCAGGCGGGCAGCTCCCACAGCCTGCACCCGTGGCGCGAAGGCACCGCGAGCGCGCGGCTCAGCCACTGGCCAGGTTACATAGCGTGAGCCGGTCAGACCGTGAAACGCCGAAACCGCCCAGCTTCACTCACTGTCTGCAACGCCGGTTAACCGACGGGATCAACCTGCTCTGTCCGAGCGGGTGGCGGGCCCGCCGGCACATCCGGCTCGTCGATGGTGAGTTTCGACGGCCACCAGTTCCAGCGGCCGAGCAGCACCACGGTTGACGGCACCAGCAGCGTCCTGACCAGGAACGTGTCCATCAAGATGCCGAGCGCGAGCGCCAGGCCGATGTCCCGAATCTGCTCGCCGCCTGACCCGCCTGCAACCAGCGTCAGCACCAGGAACGAACCGGCAAGTACCAGCCCGGCCGAGGTGACGGTGGTGCCCGTGACGGCAAGGGCACGCGACACGGCGTCGCGCAGGGATAGCTTGTGCGCCTCTTCCCTGATTCTGGTCATCACGAGGATGTTGTAGTCCTCGCCCAGGGCCAGCAGGAAGATGAACATCAAGAAGGGCAAGAAGAACACCAGGCCGCCCGAGCCACCCAGGTTGATAAACAGCAGCGCCGCCAGGCCGAGCGCGGCCAGGTATGAGATGCCGACGGAGACGATCAGGTAAAGCGGCGCGACCAGGCTGCGCAGCACGATGGCAAGCAGCAGTCCGATGACCAGAATGGCCACCGGGATGATCTTCCTCAGGTCGTTATTGGAGACCGTGCTGATGTCATAGAGCGCCGGAGCCATTCCCGCTACGCCGGAGTCGGTGGCATGCATCGCAATGGCCACGCGCGACGTCTCGGCCCTGATCGACGGGACTGCGTTCATCGCGCTCGTGTGACCTGGGTCGCCGGCAGAAAGGCCGACAGCGAACTGGATCGTCTTGCCGTCCTGGCTGACATAGTTAGCCGTCGCCCGGTAGAGCTGGTAAGCCTGAGGCGGTACCGGGCTGGCGCCTGGTGCCGAGGTCGGTGGCAGTTTCTGCGCTGGTCCGAGCGCTGCGTGCAGCCCTGTGTACTGGGCGGGAGTGATCGTGAACCCGACCGGGTTCAGCGGGCCGGTCACCTGAGTGAACAAGGGACTCGACTTGAGCGCTGACGTCCCGGTCGCGAGTACATCAGGGTTGTCCCACACGGGCGTGGCAAGCCGGAAGATCAGATTGGTGGGGTTCGACGAGGCCTGCGGGAAGTACTTCGTCAGCTGTGCTTGCCCGGCGGCAGAATCGGAGCCCGCCGGGGCGGCGGTGTTGCCGCCGAAGCCTGCCGCCTTATAGCCGGTCACGCCGATCGCGAGACCGCCGAAGAATACGAGCCCGGCGAGCAATGTCGGCAGCGGGTACTTGACGATCCGGCCGGCAATACTCCCCCAGAAACCGGGCTTGCCGCTGCCCTGGATGTCCCATGGCAGCAGCTTCGGCCGCCGGAACATGCGCATGAACAGCGTGCGCTTGACACCTAGCAGCGACAGCCTGATCGACAGCAGCGCGGGCATCAGGGTCAGCGCCGCCAGCAAAGTCACTCCGAGCGCGATCGCGAACGGGATGCCCAGATCGGCGTAGAACGGGAAGCTCGCCAGCAAGAGCGTGAGCACCGCGGCAATGACCGTCGCCGCCGAGAACGTAATGGACTCGCCAACCCTGGTGACCGAGGTGATGATTGCCTGTCTGGCTGGCTCTCGCGGCCCGCGCAGGTCGGCCCAGATCGAGGGGCCAGGTCCCCCGTCGTGCCCGGCGATCCTTAGCTGCTCGCGCACCCGGAACACGAGGAACAAGCCGTAGTCAGTGCCCGCGCCGAGCACCAGCACGATCATCAGGAACTGGGCGATCGGCGAGACCTTCAGGCCGTGCTGCGCGGCTTCGGCCACCAGCGGCCCGGAGATGACCACGGAGAGGAACGCTGGCGCCAGCGTGATGAGGGCAAGCGTCAGCGACCGGAAGATCAGAACGAGCAGCAAGATGATCAGCAGAGAGGAAAACCGCTCGATCTGCCCGCCCTGGTCGCCGTTGGCCTTCTGCTGGTCGACCTGGACGGCGATGCTTCCCGTCAGGTGAACCTGCAGGCCAGCGGGATGCGGCGTCTGGCGGATGATCTTTCGCAAGCCATCGATCAGGTTTGGTCCGGCGTTCGGGTCACCACCGAGCTGGTGGACGAGCACGACGAACTCGCTGGCCTGCCCGGCCGGCCTGCCTTGCCCGGTCACGGACTGGCCGAGGTCGATGATCCGCACCACCGAAGGGTCGGACGTCAGCTTTGTCTGCAGGGTGGCAAGTGCGCTGACATCGGCCGGGCTGAGCGAGCCGCTTTGCCGGGCCGCAATCAGCGGGACGGGAATCAGATTGGACGTGCCGAAAGGCTTGGCCAGCATGGTGGCTTTCTCTACCGGGGCGCTGGCAGGGAGGAACTTGGTGTTGTCGCTCTGGGTGACGCTGGACAGGCCCGGCAGCAAGGATGCGGCAGCGATCGCGCCGACAATCCAGGTCAGCAGCACTGTCCAGCGGTAACGCACGCTGAACCGGCCAAGTGCGCTGAAGATGGCGTCGACGTTCATGGCCGTGAGCGTAGTTCACCAGGGTGGCCCACCGGGTCCGGCCCGGTGGCCTTGACCGGGCCGTAACCAGCGTTCCGGCGACGATTCTCCCGGTTCAGCAGACCGCGTCGTGCCCGAGTGAAATACCCTTCGCATCAGGGTCCGCTCGGGCGCGGTGCCACCGACCGACAAGGTGATGCTAAGGCCGGGATCATGCGGCCATTTCCGGGACATGCCGGTGAAGGTGCTGGCCACCGGCCTCCTTGCCAGTCAGACTCGTCTCCTGGGGAGGACTCGCCCTCGGAGACGGCAGCCAGGAAGGACAGCGCGAGGGGACGGCGCGAAAGGGACAACAATGCAAGAGCTGCGACTCGTCGCAGTGAGCGAGGATGGCAGCTACGCGGTCCTCGTGGTTCCCGGTCGTAGCGGGCGTTTCGCGTTGCCCATCGATGAACGGCTCAGGACCGTCGCCCGAGGTCAGTTCTCCCGGCTCGCTCAGTACGAGATCGAAGTGGAGAGTCCGTTGCGACCCAAGGAGATCCAGGACCGCATTCGCGCTGGCGAGACTGCTGAGGACATCGCCGACGCGTCTGGACTGCCTGTCGACCGGATCCGCAGGTTCGAGGGCCCGGTCCTGGCCGAGCGGCAGTTCCGCGCTCAGGAGGCCCAGCGGGCAACAGTGCGCAGTCAGGCGGGTCCGGGTCCGCGGCTGGGCGAGATCGTTACTGAGCGGCTGTCGGACGCCGGCGCGAACACCGACGAGGTGGACTGGGATTCGCGCAAGCGGCAGGACGGCAACTGGCAGATTCAGCTCGCGTACACGGTGGCTGGCCGGATGTCCGTGGCCGAGTGGGTCTACGACCCGCGCAGCAAGCACGTTATCCCGCACGACGATGAGGCCATGAGGCTGTGCCTCGGCGAGGATGAATGGCCAGAGCCGCGCCAGCAAAGCAGGCCGGCCGCCACCGCGACCGTCACCCCGATCGGTTCCCGTTCTGACCGGGCCGATCAGCCGTCGGACCGGACTGCGGGAAACGCCAGGGTGCACCCCTCGAGGCAAGCGCCGTCCGGGATGGCGGGCGCCGGCCTGCCGCGTCCCGCCCGCTTTGCTGCCCCTGCCGCTGACCTGGCCCAGCCCAGCGGGAAGTCCAGCAGGCCAGCGCGGAACGCTGCAGTCGCAAACGCCGAGGGTGGTGCCGAGGAAGAAGAGCCGGCCGCCGGAAGCCGCCAGGACGAGAACAAGCCAGCGGCGGCCGAGGCCCGCCCGTCAAAGCCAGCTCGCCGCAGCTCAGGCGGACGGTCCAGGCGGTCCTCTGTGCCATCCTGGGACGAGATCATGTTCGGCAACTCACGCCAGCCGGAGTAGCGAGCAAGCGTGGGCCGCCGCGGTGAGCGGCATGAATCATCTGGTCCGCCCGCATAAGATCCGACGGCGATGCGTGGGTGTTGCACGGTAAGGACGAACCGCTTGGGCCGAATTCTGCAGGCACAGACGATCCGGGGTCACAAGGCCTGGACCGTCTCGCCGGGCACCGCGGCCCCAGCCCGCTGGCGGGGGCTGGCAAGACTGGCCGTCCTGGCGGTCATG
>Ga0066903_100006728_pt1 | contig 10283 bp, 8 predicted proteins | sample PanSoiMetaGPlot1_FD_67491 | JGI IMG/M metagenome (GOLD analysis project Ga0066903, IMG submission 67491) | Tropical forest soil microbial communities from Panama analyzed to predict greenhouse gas emissions - Panama Soil - Plot 1 (version 2) | ecosystem: Environmental > Terrestrial > Soil >... | reverse complement strand
TATTCGTGAAGGACGTCTGGACCCTGTTGGGGTTACCGCCAGGCAGGGCGCCGGTCATCGGCAGGATCGGCACGTCTCCTGCCGCGCCGCAGCCAGGACCGGAGATATGAGTGAGGCTGTAGCCGATGAGGCTGGTGTCGCCGAAGCCATAGCCCCCGCCGGCATTGCGGTCAGGCGAGGTATCGGGACTCCACTGGACCATGCCGAACGGCACATCGGCCCCTGGATAGGTGTTGCCGCCGCCGCTGGTCCAGGTCCGGGTGTCGACCATGGACGCGATATCCGTGACTGGCTGGGCGAGCGTCGCGTTGTTCTTCGCGCCCGCGGGAAGCTTGCTCTTGGCCACTGGCTTCGCGCAGTCAGCGAGGTGGCCGACGTTGTTGATCGTGCAGGTGATGCCGTGGGCGCCAGGGCTGGTGCTCAGGGAGGGGCTGGTGGTGGTGCTGCCAGGGCTGACGCTCGGCGCGGGGCTCGTGGTGCCGCTGGGTGTCGGCTGCGAGGCAGCGGCAGCCGGGCCAGCGAGAGAAATGCCGACAGCGAGAACTGCTGCTGCGGCTAAGCCGACCACCGCCTGCCAGCGGGCAAGAACAGCCGCGTATCTGGGCCTCATGGGACGTCCTTCCACAGGAGCGGGGGGCAAAGCACCCGCCTTCACACCCCCCCGAGGCCAGTTCAGCCGCTGCTCAGCGCTTGTGCCATCCTCCGGTCTGACAACGATGTCAAAGCTCCTCCGATCATTGGCCGCGTCCGCTTGTGCTGTCAAGGCCCTGCTGGCAGCGAACGCAAAACCTGCGTCGGGTCCAGACATCGCGTCCGGAAGAAAGTCCTCAGCGGCGAGGCGGGAGCTCGCCCGACCCCCGGGCGATGAGCCTGGCTGGCACCTCGGTGCGTTCGGCCGGACTCGGGTCCCCGCCAAGTCGCCGGAACAGAAGCTCCGCGGCAAGACGCCCGAGCCGCGCTACGTCCTGCGCCACCACGGTCACGCCAGGAGTCAGCATGTCCGCCAGCTCGAAGTCATCAAAGCCAACGAACGCCATTGGGTCGCCGATGGTGGCCAGGACGCGCAGCGCAATCACCGAGATCCGGTTGTTGCCGCAGAAGACGGCCGTGACCGAGCCCGCGAGCATCCGGCGCAGTGCCGTCTCGACACCTGATGGGGTCGGAGGGGCCTGGGCGACCCAGGATTCGTCCACCCTCAGCCCGGCCGCAGTCATGGCCTGCCGGTAGCCGCGATGGCGCTCCATCGAGGTATAGATGCGCGGGGAGTCGCCAATGAAGCCGATCCGGCGGTGCCCCGCAAGAATCAGGTGGGCGACCCCTTCCCGAGCGCCGCCGGCGTTGTCTGTCAGCACCGTGTCGGCGTCGATCAGGCTCGCCGGGCGGTCAACGAAGACAGTCGCGATGCCTGCGGCGATCTCGGGCCTCAGATACGTGTGATCCTCCGAGGCGGGGACCAGAATGAGCCCGTCGACCCGGCGAGCGCAGAATGCCAGAGCGATCTCCCGCTCCCGCTCTGGGTCTTCGTCGCTTGACCCCGTGAACAGCACGTGCCCATGAGAGCGCGCCACGTCCTCGACCGCCCGCGACAGCGCCGAGTAGAACGGGTCGCCGATGTCTTCCAGCACCAGGCCGATCGAGGCGGTCTGTCCCTTCCGCAGGATGCGGGCACTGTCGTTGCGGCGGAATCCCAGTTCCGCGATGGACGCCCGCACCCGGTCGGCGGTGGCAGGCGTGACGCCGGGCTCCTCATTCACCACTCGCGAAACCGTCTTCAGGGCGACGCCCGCGTGCGCGGCCACGTCCTCCATGGTGGGCCGGCTCCGGGTGCTAGCGGTCCTGGACTCCGGACGTGTGATGGGCTGATCGTCGACGGCCATCGCGGTTCCATTCTGCGCGGCCAGCTCCCGGCCGGTCTGCGGCGTTGGGGTTACCAGACGTTACTGCGTCTACCCAGGTCAGGGGTGAATTGCGGAGCGCCACCTGAGGCAGGCAACACACTTGGACAACGATGTCATAGAAGTGAACGGGCCGTTACCTACTACCGTCCCTGTGAGCGAGCAGCGGCGTCGGCCGGCCAGCCTGCCACGCACCTCCGAGCGCGGCGTGAGCCGCGGCTGTGCTACGCGGCATTACCGTAAGCATCGTGCGCGAGCTGGTCGACTCCACGGCACTTGCGGCCGATCAGGCCGGGCTGCGTCGGCGGCTCGCGGAGGACGGCTACCTGTTCTTCCGGCGGCTGCTGCGACCGGCCGACGTGCAGGCGGCGTACGACAGCGTGCACGCCGAGCTGACCCTCGGCGGCTGGACCACTCCCGCGCGTCACCAGGTCGGCCTGCGCCGCATGACAGGTGTGCGCGACGCCCTCGCGGACCCGTCGTTCCGGGCCGCCCTGGCCAGCCGGGGCCTCAACCGGCTCGCGTATCTGCCGCCGTTGCGCAGCCTCGTCCGCCTCATCCTCGGGGCCGGCGCGTTCAGCTACCCCGTCAAGGTGCTGCGCGTGGTGTACCCGGAACGCCGCGGCGCGGTCACCCACAGCCGCTACGTGCACCAGGACTTCGGCATCTCCGGTGTCCAGGACATGCTGACGACCTGGCTGCCGCTGATGGACATCCCGCCACAGCTCGGCGGACTGGCGCTGCGGCCCGGCAGCCACCTCGGCCCGCCCCAGCGACCGCGGCTGCTACCCGCCGACGAGCCGGGCTGGGCGACGACCGACTTCCGGCCAGGCGACGTGGTGCTCTTTCACTGCCTGACCGCCCACGCGGCGATGCCGAACCACGCCGACCAGATCCGGATCTCCGCCGACTTCCGCTGGCAGGCCGCCGACCAGCCGGCTCCGGCCGAGCTTGTGCTCCGCCCGGCCGCAGACGGCCAGTCCCGGCGCGATGGCCAGGCCGAGCTGTACAGCGCGGTGCTCGCTGCCGAGCCGTGGTGGGAGCCGGTGCCGTCCGGCCTGATGCTGCGGTCTCGCAGGGAAATGGCCGCCGTGCCACCCGCTCCCTCACGCCTGTTCGCGGTACATCCGGGCTGGCAGCGGTGGCGCGAGCCAGCGCGGCCGGTCCACTGAGGGGTCGCGGTGCCAGCCTCGCGGCGTCAGGCGCCGCGGTCTAACCGAGTGCCGCCCGCAGGTCCTCGATCAGGTCGTCGCACGTTTCGATGCCGACCGAGAGCCGCACCAGGTCACCGGGGACCTCCAGCGGCGATCCGCTGGCCGAGGCGTGCGTCATCCGCGCCGGGTGCTCGATCAGCGACTCGACTCCGCCGAGCGACTCGCCCAGGGTGAAGAGCCGGGTGCGCCCGCAGACCGCCACTGCCTCGGCCGGGCCGCCGCGGACCCGGAAGGACACCATGCCGCCGAAGCCGCGCATCTGCTTCGCCGCGACCTCATGGCCCGGATGTCCCGTTAGTCCTGGGTAGTACACCTGCGTCACTCGGGGATGCGAGATCAGCATGTCGGCGATCCGGGCGGCGTTTTCGCAGTGCCGGTCCATCCGGACCGCGAGGGTCTTGGCGCCCCGAAGCGTGAGCCACGCGTCGAACGGACCGGGGGTCGAGCCGACCGCGTTCCGGAGAAAATAAAGGCGCTCGCCCAGTTCCGCGTCGCTGACCACGACAGCTCCGCCCACGACGTCAGAATGACCGCCGATGTATTTGGTGGTCGAGTGGAGGACGACGTCCGCGCCGAGCGCGAGCGGCTGCTGCAGGTAAGGCGAGGCGAAGGTGTTGTCGACCACGAGCAGGGCGCCGGCATCGGCGGCCAGCTGCCGCAGCACCGCGAGATCGGCGATACCGAGCAGCGGGTTCGTCGGCGTCTCGACCCAGACGACGCGGGCCGGTCGCTCAGCGAGCGCCGCGCGAACGGCTTCCGCGTCGGCCATCGGCACCGGCTGGTAGGTGACGCCCCAGCCCGTCAGGACCTTGTCGAACAGCCGGAACGTCCCGCCGTAGGCGTCGTCGGGGATGAGCACGTGATCTCCGGGCCGGCAGACGGCGCGGAGCAAACAGTCCGACGCGGCCATCCCTGACGCGAATGCCAGGGCGCGGGTGCCGCCCTCGAGCGCGGCCAGGCACTCCTCCAGCGCGCCTCTCGTCGGGTTGTCGGTACGGGAGTACTCGTAACCCTCGATCCAGCGCGCCGCCGCGCCGAGCTCCTTGCCACGCAGTCCGCCGACGCCGTCCTGTTTATACGTCGACACCTGGTAGATCGGGGGCACGACCGCGCCGGTTGCCGGATCCGCGTCCTGGCCAGCGTGAATCGCCAGCGTTTCAAAACCCTCATGCTGCATGGTGGGCGTCACCCCTTCGCTGCGGCCAGGGCGCCAGTCTAGGAGGGAACGGGCTGACTGACCGGCGCGGCCGTCATCCCGGCTGGCCGGACAGGAATGTCAGCACATCCTGCCTGGTGATGACGCCCGCCGGCTTACCGTCAACGAGCACGATCGCGGCCCCGGCCTCGCCGAGTGCGCGGGCCGCCGCGCTGACCGGCTCGCCGGAACCGACCATGGGCAGCGGCGGCGACATGAGGCCGGCTACCTCGTCGTCTGGCGCTGCCTTGCCCGTGACGAGCGCGTCCAGCAGATCGTGCTCGACGATCGAGCCCACCACCTCCGCGGCCATGACGGGCGGCTCGGCGCTCAGTACAGGAAGCTGCGAGACGTCGAATTCGCGCAAGCTGGCGATCACGTGCCGGACTGTGTCAGTCGGGTGAGCGTGCACGAACGCAGGCAGCGCCGATCCTGCCTTGCGCTCGAGCACGTCGCCGACCCTGGGCTCGGCCGTCTCTGCGGTCAGGAAGCCGTAGTCGGCCATCCAGTCGTCGTTGAAGATCTTGCCGAGATAGCCGCGGCCACCGTCGGGCAGCAGTACCACGATCACGTCATCCTCGGCCGCCTGCCGCGCGACGCGGAGCGCGGCGACCACAGCCAGGCCGGACGAACCGCCGGTCAGCAGGGCCTCCTCCCGCGCCAGCCGCCTCGTCATGAGGAACGAGTCGGCGTCGCTGACCGCGACGATCTGGTCGCAGATGCTCTTGTCGTAGGTGTCTGGCCAGATGTCTTCGCCGACGCCCTCGACGAGGTAGGGGCGACCGGAGCCGCCGGAGTAGACCGAGCCCTCCGGGTCGGCCCCGACCACCTTGACCCGGCCGCCGGACGCCTCCTTGAGGTACCGCCCGGTCCCCGAGATCGTGCCACCGGTGCCGATCCCGGCCACGAAGTGAGTGACCCGGCCGTCGGTTTGCGCCCAGATCTCCGGGCCGGTGAAGTAGTAGTGGGAATCGGGGTTGCCCGCGTTGGCGTACTGGTTCGGCTTCCAGGCGCCCGGCGTGTCGCGGGCCAGCCGATCGGACACTGAGTAGTAGGAATCCGGGTGGGTCGGTGACACCGTGGACGGGCACACGACGACGTCAGCGCCGTAGGCGCGGAGCACGGCGATCTTGTCCTGGCCGACTTTGTCGGGGCAGACGAACAGGCAGCGGTAACCCTTCTCGGCCGCCACGATGGCCAGTCCTACGCCCGTGTTTCCTGACGTCGGCTCCACGATGATGCCACCGGGCTTCAGCTCGCCGGATTGCTCGGCGGCCTCGATCATGCGCAGCGCGATCCTGTCCTTGACCGAGCCGCCGGGGTTGAAGTACTCGACCTTGGCCAGCACAACCGGGCCGGCGCCCCCGCCGGGCAGGCCACGGGTGACCTTGCGGAGCCGCAGCAGTGGAGTGTTGCCGACCAGATCGATCAGGGAGTCGTGGACCTGCATGGGCCGGCCGCCTTTGCCGTGGTAGGACGCCTAATTCGACGGTATCCCACGACAGCAGCTCCCCTGCGCGGCCGCTGTTACCTGCCCGCCGCCCCCGACCGAGCCGCAGCTTTGGGGCGTGAGGGAACCCCTGCTGCCTCTAGAGGGGCAGCAAAGCTACCTTTGCGGCCCTCCTTGCCGGCCGCGAGGGCTGGGTCGGGCTGCTCAGGACAGGCCGACGATCTCCCCTTCCTCGTCGAGGTCGATCCGGGTTGCGGCCGGACTGGAGCCGAGGCCGGGCATCGTTCGCATTTCACCGCAGATCGGATACACGAACCCCGCGCCGACCGAGGCGCGTACCTCGCGTACCGGGAGCGTCCACCCGGTCGGCGCACCCTTCAGCGCCGGGTTGGAGGAGATGGATAGGTGGGTCTTGGCGATACAGACCGGCAGGTGGCCGAAACCCGCCCGCTCATAGGTGTCGAGCTGCTTGGCGGCCTCCGGGGAGTACTCGACCTGACCCGCGCCGTAGACCTTGGTCGCCACGGTTTCGATCTTCTCTCGCAGGGTCGCTGAGTCGGGGTACAGCGGCGCGTAGTGGGACGGCTCGTTGCAGGCCTCCTCCACCGCCTCGGCCAGCTCGACCGCGCCAGCTCCGCCGTCCACAAAGTGCGTGCTGACGGCCGAGCGGGCGCCCATCTCCGCCGCGATCTGCTTGATGGCCTGGTGCTCGCTCGGGTGGTCGGTGGGGAAGGCGTTGATGGCGACGACCGCGGGAACGCCGTGCAGCCGGATGTTCTCGATCTGCTTGCGCAGGTTGGCTGCGCCGGCGGCGACGTCGTCGGCGTTTTCGGCGAGCAGATCTTCCGGCAGCGGCCGTCCCGCGATGATCCGGTATTTGCCCGAGTGGGCCTTGAGGGCGCGAACCGTCGCCACCACCACGGCGGCATTCGGGACCAGCCCGGAGGTGCGGCACTTGATGTTGAAGAACCGCTCCGCGCCCATGTCGGCACCGAACCCCGCCTCGGTGACAAGGAAGTCGCCGCCGTGAATGCCGATCAGGTCCGCCACGACCGAGGAGTTCCCGGTCGCGATGTTGCCGAACGGTCCGGTGTGCACGAGTACGGGGGTGTTCTCCAGCGTCTGCATGAGGTTCGGCTTGATCGCGTCGCGCAGCATCACGGCCATCGAGCCGGCCGCGTTGAGCTGCTCGGCCGTGACCGGCGTGCCCCCGGAGGTGTAGCCGATCACGATGCGGCCCAGCCGGGCGCGGAGGTCCGTCAGCGACGAGGTGAGCGCCAGCGTGGCCATGACCTCCGACGCGGCGGTGATGTCGAAGCCTGTCTGCCGCGGCACGCCGTCGCCGCGGCCGCCGAGCCCGATAATGATGTTGCGCAGCGCTCGGTCGTTGACGTCCAGCACCCGGCGCCAGGTGATGTTGTGCTCATCGATGCCGAGCGAGTTGCCCTGGTAGAGGTGGTTGTCGATCATCGCCGACAAGAGGTTGTGCGCCGCTGTGACCGCGTGCATATCTCCAGTCAGGTGCAGGTTCAGCACCTCCATGGGCACGACCTGGCTGTACCCGCCGCCGGCGGCCCCGCCCTTGATCCCGAACGTCGGCCCCATCGACGGCTGCCTGATCGCGACGGTCGACTTCCGGCCGATGTGATGCAGGCCCTGCCCGAGTCCCACCGTCGTGGTGGTCTTGCCCTCGCCGAGCGGCGTCGGGGTGATCGCCGATACCACGACGTACTTAGCGAGCGGCCTCTCAGCGAGCTCGTCGATCGCGGCGAGCTTGATCTTCATGACCTGCTCGCCGTAGGGCTCCAGAAGATGGCTGCCGATACCCATCTCGGCAGCCACGTCCTCCAGGGGTTTCAGGGACGCTCCCCTGGCTATCTCCAGGTCACTCGGGAATGGCATGCTTCCTCCGGGGGTCGGCCGAGCCTGCCTAGACGTCCCGGCACGTTTACTTCCAGGCTGCTCCACTAGATCAATCCTGACATTGGGCGCAGGCACAACGCCTGATTCAGGCGCTGTGTTACCTGTGACAAAGCTCGCGTCCGCGCAGTTCCGGGCCGCCGGGGGAGCCAGGGATGCCCTAATTTCATAAGCTGCTGGTGAGTAACAACACACGTTTCTCTTGGGAGTCGCCATGCCGGAGGCAGTCGTCGTCGCAACAGCCCGCTCGCCGATCGGCCGGGCATTCAAGGGATCACTCACCAGTATCCGGCCGGATAACCTGACCGCGCAGCTGGTCACGGCGGCGCTCGCTAAGGTGCCGCAGGTCGATCCTGCGCAGATCAGCGATCTCATCCTTGGCTGCGGCCTGCCCGGCGGCGAGCAGGGCTACAACATGGCCAGGGTTGTCGCCGTGATGCTCGGCTACGACTCGCTTCCCGGCACCACCATCACCCGCTACTGCTCCTCGTCCCTGCAGAGCACCCGGATGGCCTTCCATGCCATCAAGGCCGGCGAGGGAGACATATATATATCGGCAGGTGTCGAGTGCGTGAGCCGGTTCGGCAAGGGCAGCAGTGACGGCCAGCCAGACACCAAGAACCCTGTGTTCGCGGATGCGGAGGCGAGGGCGGCGGAGATGGCCAAGGGAGGCTTCACCTGGACCGATCCGCGTGCCGACGAGAAAGTCCCTGACATCTACATCGCCATGGGCCAGACCGCCGAGAACGTCGCCCAGATGCGCGGGATCAGCCGGGCGGCGCAGGACGAGTTCGGCGTGCGATCGCAGAACATGGCGGAGAAGGCACTGGCCAATGGCTTCTGGCAGCGCGACATCACGCCTGTCACGCTGCCCGACGGCAGTGTCGTATCAGCCGATGACGGCCCCCGTCCCGGTACCACCATCGAGAAGGTCTCCCAGCTGCAGCCGGTCTTCCGGCCAGACGGGACCGTCACCGCCGGCAACTGCTGCCCGCTGAACGACGGCGCCGCGGCGGTGGTCGTGATGAGCGACGTCAAGGCTGCCGAGCTCGGTATCACCCCGCTGGCGCGGATCGTGTCGACCGGCGTCACCGCGCTGTCACCCGAGATCATGGGCCTCGGCCCGGTAGAGGCATCCCGGATGGCCCTGGGGCGGGCCGGAATGACCATCGACGACATCGACCTGGTGGAGATCAACGAGGCCTTCGCGGCGCAGGTGATTCCGTCCTATACGGACCTCGGTATTGACATCGACAAGCTCAATGTGAACGGCGGCGCGATCGCGGTCGGCCACCCGTTCGGGATGACGGGTGCGCGCATTACCTCCACGCTGCTGAACAGCCTGGCGTTCCACGACAAGTCGATCGGCCTGGAGACAATGTGCGTGGGCGGCGGCCAGGGCATGGCCATGATCTTCGAGCGGCTCAGCTGACGTCAGGGGCTGGCGCCGCGGGATCCGCGGCGCCAGCCACGCCCTGGATCTGCCGAGATAGCCGATTTCGCCCGGGGCGTGGCGGCCAGGTAACGAACTGATGACGGAATCACAGCCGCTGGGGGTTGTCAGGCGGCCTGTCGGGGGTGCACTCTCGACCCATGGAGTAACCCATACGTCGGAGGTGCCACTTGTCCCTGACCCACTCTCCGGAGATGCACCAGAACCTGCTCGCCCGTATCCCGTCTGTGACGGGCCTCCAACTCCGAGAGTGGTTCAGCCGGATTGAATCCGGCCCGGCGTTCTTGCGTTGCAACGAGCTCGCGCACTGGCTTTCCGACGAGCACGGCCTGTCGCACGGCTACGCCAGCGCCATCGTGCACGAGTACGAGGTACGGCGCCGCACCCGGCTCAACGGCGCATAGTCGCCTGTGGACATCCGGCGCGCGAGCACGTTCATCTCAGACAACCCGCGCGCCGTTCTGGCTACCACCAGAGCCGACGGCCGGCCGCAACTGTCACCCGTCGTCGCGGCGGTCGATGACGTCGGCCGGATCCTGATCAGCACCAGGGAAACTGCCATCAAGGCCAAGAACCTGGGCCGGGACTCCCGGGCTTCGCTGTGTGTCATGAACGACCGGTTCTTTGGGGACTGGGTCCAGGCCGAGGGTCACGCGGAGCTTATCCATCTCCCCGAGGCGCTGCCGCTCCTCGAGGACTACTACCGGAGAATCTCCGGCGAGCATCCGGATTGGGAGGACTATCGCACGGCCATGCGACGGGACAAGCGACTGATCGTGAGGATCACGATCGACCGTGCGGGTCCCGATGTTAGCGGCTGATCCTGCAGCTCCTGAACGTCAATGCGGGTCACCGCATTCGCGGCCGTTTGGTGTGGCCGAGACTACGCAATTTGACCGTATCGGCCGTACGGTGACACTTTCTCGCCCGGCCAATCGCCGGTGACGTTACCCTCAGGCAAATTCGCACCCAACTCGTGCTGACGTTTGCCCGACGCGGCGTCAGGCTAGTCTTGCCCTGCATTTATGCAGGTCACCGGTACCCCCGGTCGGAGTCGAACCGACACTGGGGACCCTTTTAGGGGGCCGGCCTCTTCCCTTGGGCTACGGGGGCATGGCGATGATACCTCGCACCCAACTGATTACTCCAGGCTGCG
>Ga0066903_100006726_pt1 | contig 10284 bp, 6 predicted proteins | sample PanSoiMetaGPlot1_FD_67491 | JGI IMG/M metagenome (GOLD analysis project Ga0066903, IMG submission 67491) | Tropical forest soil microbial communities from Panama analyzed to predict greenhouse gas emissions - Panama Soil - Plot 1 (version 2) | ecosystem: Environmental > Terrestrial > Soil >... | reverse complement strand
CATTAAGCTGCTGTGCTGCGCAGCTCTTGCCTTTTCGGTCTCGACCGATCCTCTACTGCCAGCGACGGATGAAGCGGCAGCGCAAGTGCGTAAGGTCCGGCTAAACCTGGTTGGGTTCGAGCACGCGCGACAACTCATCCTCGGCGGCCATGTGGTCGATGACATAAAAGGCCGATGGCGTGTCGATCAGGCTTCGACTGAAAAGGAAAATGAGTTTATCCGCGGAAAAGGATTCGCTGACTATGCGATGTGGCACTTGGGGATCGATGACCGGCATCCGGAGAACACCAAGGCGCGCTACAAATTTCCATTTGGTGATTTCGTCAATGTGCATCGCTGCGGTTTGATTGCCGTGAAAATGCGGGCGCGAGAGTACGATTATTCCGAAATTTCAGTTGCGGCTGATAAGCTGTTGAGCGAGATAGAGCTCACCCGTCCCAGGTGGTAAGAAACGCGTCAATCAGTTCCGGCAGGTCGTCACTGTAACCGCCTTCGAGAATCGCGCCTGCCGGGATATCGATCTCATGCAGCCAGTTGCCAAACGTGGCGAAATCGTCGATCTCGAGCGTCATCTGGACCAGCGGATCGCGCACGTAACCGTCGAATCCGGCCGAAACCAGAATTAAGTTCGGTTTAAACGCGATCAGTTTGTCCAAGGCGCGCCTACAAACATCGACATATTCGTTGCGCGGTGTTTTCGGCGCGACCGGATAATTGTCAATATTGGCGAATGACTTCGCGCCGGTCCCCGGATAAGCGGGGAACTGGTGAATCGATGCGAACCGGATCCGGTCGTTATTCGCGACAATTGCCTCGGTGCCGTTTCCGTGATGGGCATCGAAATCCCAGATCGCCACTCGCTGGGCGTCGTTCTCGAGCGCGTCGAGCGCCGCGATTGCGATGTTGCTGAAGTAACAAAAGCCCATGGCGTGATCGCGAGTCGCATGGTGCCCTGGCGGTCGCATCAAGGCGAAGGCACGTTCGCCGTCACGCGCAGCCTGTGCGACTTCGGTTCCAGCGCCGGCTGATTTTAGCGCGTAGTCGTAGATTTTCGGAACCGCAGGAGTATCAAGGTCGAAATCGCCAATGGGATGCTTCACCTCTGCGATGTGTTCAGTTGAATGGGCCCGGAGGAGCTGATCCTTCGTTGCCGCTCTTGGCTCCTGCCATCGCCAGGCGGGATGTCGATCTTTCAGCAACGGCACTGTGCGGACAATCCGTTGCGGCCGCTCGGGATGACCGGAAGCTGAATATTCAACGCAATGCGGATCATGAAATATGCGCATTGCGACAAGGTGTCGAACTCAGCTCCCAATTTCAAACAACGCGTGAGTTGCGGATGGATTTTGGGCATTGACAGTTAGTCGGTAAGTAGGGTATTACCCTACAAGATTGACCTTTAGAAAGATATAGCCCGGTTAAGCAAGACAAAATAAATCGCCGGCTCGGTTCGCTGAGCCGGCGATTTAGCTTCAGTGAGGGAGCCGGTCGCGTCGATCACGACCTGGTCGCCGGATTTTTGAGGGCACCAATGTAGGGCCTCATCCAGCGCGAATCTTGCTGCAAAATTCAACCGAACACACAAACCTCGTTTCCAGCCTTGCGGTCGCCGCCGGACTCCGGGCTGGCCCAACCGCCGCCGATGTCGGCGACGCGGAAACCTTCGGTCATCCAGCTCTCTATCTGGGCGCCGCGAGCGGATTCGTCACACTCTCCTCCGATCCGTGTCCGGCACCGACGCCGACCCCTTCGCCAGTGCCGAACGGTGACAGCTTTTGTGATCAACTAAACGCGGCGCCGGCGCTCACAACTTTCAGCCACGACAACATTTGCCGGATCAAATTGCCGAAAAAGGCAACCCGGGACGTAATTTACCCGGTTTTGAATATCTTTTTGAATTATCAGCTCCAGAACTCCACCGGTGTCGATCAGCCGCAGGGCCTGCTTAGTTTCACGGCGGGTATCACGATACAGAGTGATGCTTTAAATGACCCGAGCTGCATTGATCCCAGCACTGGCACGGTATGCGGCGGCAAGCTAACGCTCCTGTTCGACTACACCTATCGTGATGACCGGACCATGAAAGACGGTGACCGCCAGAGATTGCGAGAGACGCTTGTCCGAGCGGGGAACACCGGTCTGACCAAAAAATAGTTCCGGGATTCTTTCGGTCTTTCGTCAGCCATCGTGGACGCGCTATTTGCCGGCCCAATGACGGTCCAAATGGACATTTCCGGTTCCGCAAAATTGGTGACCGATGCGAGTATCACTGTAAATATGCGCCTGTTCGGCGACTAAACAGAGTCTCGGAAAATCTGATCGCCGCTTCGGAGCGATTCGAAGCGGCGATCTCTTGCGACGGTTGTCGTTAATACGACAACCCGAGTTCGTAACGACCGCTTTCTTGTTGAAGCGTCTCGACCAAATTGGTGTCACCCTGGTCACGAGCCAGTTTCAATGCGCGTTGGGCGGTTGTCCGGGCATGCTCGAAATCTTTGCTTTCTGCGTAAGCCGCCGCAAGGGTCCGAAGAGCAGACGGCTCGGTTTCAGTCGACGCGTGGCTTGATTCTTCCGCCAGCTGAATCGCTCGTTTGCCGTCGCGAAGCGAGTGCTCGGATGCAGTCGCCAGGACCCACGCCAGATTATTCTGGGCGATCGGGGAGCGCGGTGAAATTTTTAAAGCAGATTCATATTCCGCAATCGCAGAACGCTCGTTGTTTTGACGGAGGAAAATATTTCCGAGTGTGATATGAGCGTCGGAATTCTCCGGTTGGAAAACGAGCACTTGCTGAATTTCGGCGCTGGCTTCGTTGATCTTTCCAGTCTGCAACAAAATGTTGGCCAGGTCGTAGTGAATGTCGGGGGACTTCGGGTCCTGTTGGAGAGCGGCCTTGTAGTGGGCGCTCGCGCCTTCAAGTTCGCCGGTCTTTTCCAGCACGAGGGCCAACCCAACATGTGCCGCTGCGTCATCCGGGACGCTATCCAGAGCTTTTTTATAATAGGTGATGGCGTCTTTTAGCTCACCTTTTTGGCGAAGTGCGTCGGCCAGGCCAACATTTGCCTTCGGGTCGGCCGGTCGCTCCATCGCGGCTTCACGCAAATACTGAATGCCCGTGTCAATCTCGTTTCTGTGCAAAAGAATCTCCCCCAGATTGAATTTCGCCATCCAGGATTCCGGATCCCGCTCAATTGTTGCTCGATACAGCGTTTCGGCGTCGCGGTAGGTTGTGGCTTGTCGCCAGGTTAATGCTCCGAGAAGCAGCACTACGGACGCGCCAGCAACAAACCTCCATCGTTTGTTGAGGCTTAAAGAACTTAGAGCCATCGACCCCGCGCTACCCGCGAACGCCAGCGGACCCATGCATGCCAAATATTGAAAGTGATCGCTGACGAACGAAAATTTAAAAAAATAGACATTGAAGAATCCAAGCACTGGAAAAAGGCAAACGACGAAATAGGCCGCTGCAAAAAAGATCGGGCGCAGAAAACCGTTTCTGTTCCGCCACAAAAGAAACAAAGCGATCGCGGCTGCCAGGGAGGGAATGAAGTCGATCAATCGCAGAGTCTCGATCTTCCAACGCGGGTAAATAAAAATGAGCGGATGAGGCCAGAAGATCTTTCCGAGATAAAACCAGACATTCCAACCGGCAATGGCCAGCCGCTGCATTGCGTTCAGCGACCAATCCGGGCCGACCGCGCGGGAAAGAAACCTCTGTTCGTAAACAGTCCACCCCGCAGCCAGGGCGGCAACGAACAAAAAGGGCGCGATTAAAACGAGGTGCCCGCGGCGAACCGTTCCGCGCGTCCACCACAAACAGAGTAGAAGCACGACCGGTAACATTGCCGTTGCGGTTTTGCTGGTGACTGCAAAAACAAAACTCAAGAGCGACAAACCGAAGAACGGCCAAAAATTGGTGGCCCCCGTCTCGCGCCTTGCTTCCGCCTTGAGAAAGAGCAGGATCGACAACAGATAAAAGAAGCAGGATTGCGTGTTCTTCAGCTCTGTCACCCATGCTACCGACTGGACCGTAACCGGATGAACCGCCCAAAGCAGCGCTCCAAACCAGGCGCCGCGAATATCAAGTTGCCGCAACACTTGCCAAAGGAGCAGGGCCGAGCCCGCCTGCATCAGCAAATTGAGCAAGTGATACGGAAACGGACTTAGTCCGACGATCTTGTGGAGTGCCCAAAAAACAGTCAGAACGAATGGGTAGTAAATTGCGTGTGGTGTCGTCCAAATTTCCTTGAGTCCGAGCGGTCCTATGATGCACGGGTTTTGGGTCAGATGATCGGCGTCATCCCAGATGAACCCGGCCCGCAGAGCAGGTGAATGCACCGCGAAAACGAGAGAAACAATCACGATCGTGCGAAATAACGAACGCTTCCAGGTTGGCTCGATCATGACAGCACGAGGAGACTCATTGACGCCGCCGAAGTCACCCCGTTCCAGAGTATCACCGGAATCGAGAAGACTTTTTGGAGTATTCGCACTTGATGAGACGGATGGCAATGCGGATGGTGCGCGTCGTTTGGTAAACTAATGTTAAGCGGGCAAAAGATCGTTGTCGTGATGCCGGCCTACAACGCCGCGCGCACATTGCAACGCACCTACAACGAAGTGATGGAGCAGGGGATTGTCGATCTTGTCATCGTGGTGGACGATGCCAGTCATGACGAAACGGTATCGATCGCGCGGACGTTGAAAGATGTGCGTGTCGAAGTACATCCGGAAAATCGCGGCTACGGCGGAAATCAAAAAACCTGTTACCGGCTCGCGCTGGGCGCCGGCGCCGACATCATCATCATGATCCATCCGGATTATCAGTACACCCCGCAACTTCTTCCGGCCATGGCGTCACTCGTAGCCAGCGGTCTTTATCCGTGCGTGCTCGGGTCGCGCATTCTTGGCGGGGGCGCGCTCGATGGCGGAATGCCGTGGTGGAAATATATCGCCAATCGTTTCCTTACCTTCGTCGAGAATTTCATGATCGGGGCGAAACTTTCAGAGTACCACACCGGTTACCGCGCCTTCTCGCGAAACCTCCTCGAGCGTGTGCCGATCGAGAAGAATTCGAACGATTTCGTTTTTGACAATCAGATGCTCGCGCAAATCGTTTGGCTTGGTTACAAAATCGGCGAAGTCACCTGTCCCGCGAAATATTTACCGGAAGGATCTTCAATTAATTTTCGCCGCAGCGTGCGTTACGGTCTGGGTTGTCTCGGGACGGCGTTTCGTTTTCGCCTCGCCCGGTGGCGGTTGGCGTCACCGCCGGTTTAAGAAATGTCGACCGTTCCGGCGCAGGCCAGCCCGCGCAACGATCGTCTGATCATTGCTGCGGTTTGTGTTTTTCTCACCGCCATCATCTGGATCATTTTTGGCCAAACCCTTCGATACGGTTTCGTCAACTTCGATGATGACCGCTACGTTTACGAAAATTCGCATGTTGCGGCCGGACTCACACTCGACGGTTTCAAATGGTTTTTGACTCATAGCCACGCGAGTCTTTGGCATCCGCTAACTACGTTTAGTCACATGGCGGATTGCCAGATTTTTGGACTAAAGCCGGGCGGTCATCACTTCACCAGCGTCTTGCTCCACAATATCGCCGCGGTCCTGCTCTTTTTGGTCTTTCGCGCCATGACCGGGCGACTTTGGCGGAGCGCTTTTGTGGCCGCAATCTTCGCGATTCATCCAATGCATGTCGAATCGGTCGCCTGGATTGCCGAGCGGAAGGACGTTCTCAGCGGCCTCTTTTTCATGCTGACGCTCGGCGCGTATCTGCGTTATGTCCGCGCGCCCGGTGTCGGTCGTTACGCGACGATGGCGATCTGTCTGGTCGGCGGATTAATCTCAAAGCCGACATTTGTCACCGTCCCGTTCGTGCTATTGCTGCTGGATTACTGGCCGTTACGCCGCGGTAATGACTTCGCGGCGTGGGTAGGACTCGTTAACGAAAAGGTCCCATTGTTCGTTTTGTCGGCCGCGGCCGCCGTCACAACCATCTTCGCGCAGACAGTGACGATGGCATCGTTGGAACAATTGCCACTTCTGCCTCGTTTAAAAAACGCGGTCGTCAGTCTGCTCATTTATCTTCGCCAGATGTTTTGGCCGGCTGATCTCGCGGTGTTTTATCCGCATCCGCACGATCAGCTCAACATTTGGATCGTGTCAGCCTGCACCGGGCTGATTATTGCGCTTACTGTCATCGCGATATTCGTCCGCCAAAGGCATCCCTACGTTTTCGTAGGTTGGTTTTGGTACTTGATTCTGGTCGCGCCGGTGCTCGGCATTCTTCAAGCCGGTTTTCAGGCGCGGGCCGACCGGTTCACTTATTTGCCGCACATTGGAATTACGATTTTGGTTACTTGGACCTGCGCCGAGTTGACGCGACAATGGAGAAACCGCCAGGTCATTCTGAGCTCGGTTGCCGCATGTTCGATTGCTGCGGCGATGACTCTGGCTTTTCAGCAAACAACTTATTGGCGCGACAGCGTCGCCCTGTGGCGGCATTCGCTCGCGGTTACGCCCGACAATCAAATGGCGCATCAAAATCTCGCCGCGGCTTTGTGGTCGCTCGGCAGAGTAGATGAATCGCACCGAGAGTTGCGCGCAGGCGCAATCGCGCATGCCAGGACAACACTGAAGGATTATCCACTCGATGTTCCGGCCCATAACGATCTGGGCGTGCTGCTTGTCCAGAGCGGCGAGGTTCGGGGCGGAATCGAGCAATGGGAAACAAGTTTGCGGATCGATCCGAACGATGGCAACGCGCTGAATAATCTAGCCTGGGTGCTCGCGACTTATCCTGGCGATGGGATCCGCAACGGCCGGCGCGCCATCGAGCTGGCGACCCAAGCGACGAGGCTCCCGGGTGGTTATTCGCCGATGGTTCTTCGCACGTTGGCCGCGGCCTATGGCGAAACGGGTGATTTTTCGGACGCTGTCAAGACCGCCCAGCAGGCGCTGGATTTGGCCACCGCGCAAAAGGAGAGTTCATTGGTAGAAACATTGCGCCACGAAATCGAGCTTTATCAGGCGCAGACTCCGTATCGTGAAACGCCGCCGAAATAAGAAATGGCGCGCAGTTCTAAAGTGAAAGTTCGGGCCAGAGGAGTCGAAATGCGCTCGCCATCGCGGGCCAGGCAGTTTGCGATCTGTGCCGCAATCGCAATCTTGATCTGGGCCGTTTTTGGCCAAACGCTCGGACACGATTTTGTAAACTACGACGACAAAACGTATGTTTACGGGAATTCGCTGGTTAGTTCCGGCTTAAGCCTGCACAACTTTTCGGCCGCGTTCGCTGATACGCAAACGAACAACTGGCATCCCCTCACGATCATCTCGCATATGATCGATTGTCAGATTTTCGATCTTAAAGCGGGCGGTCATCATTTCACAAATGTGCTCCTCCACACGATCGCCGCGCTCTTACTCTTTGTATGGCTATACAGCGTCAGCGACCGCCTTTGGGGCAGCGCATTCGTAACTGCGCTGTTTGCCAGTCATCCGCTCCGGGTCGAATCGGTCGCCTGGATCGCGGAACGCAAAGATGTTCTGAGCGCCGTCTTTTTCTTTCTCACCCTTTTGGCCTACGTGCGCTATACCCGCTCGCCAACGTTCGGCCGCTATCTCTTGATGTCGATTTTGTTTGCCGGCGGATTGATGTCGAAGCCGATGCTGGTAACCAGTCCGGCAGTTTTGTTGTTGCTCGATTATTGGCCACTCGAAAGAAGCCAGAGGACTGAGGTCAGAGGACAGAGGTCGGAAATTCAAGTTTGGCTGAAGCTCGTGGTTGAAAAAATTCCGCTCTTTGCCCTCTCCGCCGCCTCGTCGGCGGTTGCTCTTGCCTTGCAAGTGCAATCGCCTTCGTCAGTCGGCCAATTGCCATTCATTTGGCGGCTTGAAAACGCGGTGGTGAGTTACCTCACGTATATTTGGGAGATCTTTTGGCCGGCCAATCTCGCCGTATTTTATCCGCATCCGGACAATCGCCTTCCACTCTGGCAAGTACTACTCGCGGCCGCGATTCTGATCGCGATCAGCATTATTGCTTATGCATCGCGGCGCGCGCGCCCGTATTTGCTGGTTGGCTGGCTCTGGTACCTCATCATGCTCCTGCCGGTCATCGGCATTATCGAGGTTGGACTGCAAGGACACGCCGATCGCTATACCTATTTACCGCACGTCGGACTCTACATCGCTTTAACCTGGTTAGTGGTGGATCTTTTGCGGTCATGGCCGCATCGCAACGAGATTCTCGGCGGAGCTGGAGCACTCGTCGTCGGTCTTTCGAGTGTTGCGGCATGGAAACAAACAACCTACTGGCAAAATAGTGGAACGCTTTGGGCGCGGACGCTGGCGGTAACGCAGGACAATGATGTTGCGCTGACAAACCTCGGGACTTCGCTGATGGAGCAGGGGCAGCTCGACCAGGCACACTCTTTTTTCGAAAAAGCGCTGACCGTTCGTTCGCGCAGCGAGCATCGCCACTACAATTTTAGCCTTGCACTGATTCACAACAGTTTGGGCAATGCGCTCGCACGCAAAGGCCAGCTCGATGAAGCGATCGTTCACTTGCGGCAGGCGGCCGAGTTTCGTCCTGATTATTCGGATGCGCATTATAACCTTGGCACGGCGCTTTTTCAGAAGGGCGATTTGGATGGCGCGATCGCCGAATGGCGAAAGACTCTATCAATCCATCCCTACGACGCCGGTGCGCATACGAGTCTGGGCAACGCACTTGTCCAAAAAGGTCTTCTGCGGGAAGCGGCCGATCATTATGAAAAAGCGTTGCAATCGGATCCGGACGGAATTCTTCCCCTTAACAATCTCGCGTGGGTGATGTCGACTGGTCCGGACGATTCCCTTCGAAACAATGAGATCGCAGTGAAGCTCGCGTTGAAGGCGAATCAGCTGTCGAAAGAGACCAATGTGGTCTTCATTCGGACCTTGGCCGCTGCCTACGCCCAGGCCGGACAGTTCGAGAACGCAATCGAGACGGCGCGGCGTGCCGCGGAACAGGCAAATCGGCAAGGGCAACAGCAGTTTGCTCGTCAGATGATGGAAGACGTCGATCTTTATCAACGCGGCATGCCACTGCGCGATCCGAGTTTGCGAAATGCGCAGTAGAATTTCCGAGCGCGGTACTGTCGCCGGCATTTGCGTCGGATTATTTGCGCTCATCTGGTTTGTATTTGGCCAGTCGATCACGTTTCCATTCAGCAACTTCGATGATCCAGAATACGTCTACGAAGTTCCTGAGATCAACAGCGGTCTGACTCTGCATAATATCAGGTGGGCGTTCACCCATTGGCCTTCAACGAACTGGTTTCCCCTGCAAAACATTTCCCACATGTCCGAGTTCCAATTTTTCGGACCGAATCCGGTCGCATTTCATCTCACGAACGTTCTTCTTCATGCGATGACCGCCCTGCTCCTCTTTCTCTTGCTTTGGCAAATGACAAATGCCAGTGCCGCTCGCACTTCGATCTGGCGGAGCGCGTTTGTTGCCGCGATTTTTGCAATTCATCCGCTGCGCGCAGAATCGGTCGTTTGGATTATCGAGCGTAAAGACGTTTTAAGCGGCCTCTTTTTTATCCTGACGCTCGGTGCCTATTTTAATTACACCCGCAAGCCAACAATCAGTCGTTACCTGGTGATGTCGATCTTGTTGGCGGCCGGCTTGCTCTCAAAGCCAATGCTCGTCACGACACCGGTGATTCTTTTGCTGCTCGATTATTGGCCGCTTGGACGAAGTCAGAAGTCAGAAGTCAGAAGTCAGATGTCAGAGGGCATCAGCTGGGCAAGACTCGTTGTGGAAAAGATTCCGTTGTTCGCGCTTGCCGGCGCCGATGCTTTTTTGACTGCGAGAGGAATCGCGAGAGCGCACAGCGCGGCTGATCAACTCCCGTTTCTTGCCCGAGTTGGAAACGGGTTCGTTAGTTACATCGTTTACATTTGGGAAACGATTTGGCCGGCTAAACTCGGTGTCTTCTATGCTTATCCTCAAAATGGCTTGGAAATCTGGCAACCTATCGCTGCCGCCGCGATCTTGACCGCAATCACCATTGCAGTTGTTGCGTTGCGGAAATCTCGGCCCTACCTGTTCGTCGGCTGGCTTTGGTATTTAATCATGTTGCTGCCGGTGATCGGCATCATTCAGGTCAATCTCCAGGCCCACGCCGATCGTTACACCTATCTCCCGCAGATTGGATTGCTTGTCCTCATCTCATGGGGCCTTGGTGACATTCTGAAAACGCTTAACGCTCAACGCTCAACTCCCA
>Ga0066903_100006725_pt1 | contig 10284 bp, 8 predicted proteins | sample PanSoiMetaGPlot1_FD_67491 | JGI IMG/M metagenome (GOLD analysis project Ga0066903, IMG submission 67491) | Tropical forest soil microbial communities from Panama analyzed to predict greenhouse gas emissions - Panama Soil - Plot 1 (version 2) | ecosystem: Environmental > Terrestrial > Soil >... | reverse complement strand
GGGGCCCAGACTTGGAGGGCATTGAATGCTTGGCCCTGGGTCCCCGCTTTCGCGGGGACGAACGGAGAGTGCGGAAGCGCTTCTGGCAGAACGAAACCAAAGCACCCTCCTGGCAGAAACCAAAAACGCCCTCCTGGCAAAACGAAACCAAGAACGCCCGCAATATCAATGGCTCATCCGCTTGCCGCACCCCCTGCGGCCGCGTGACGGATTGCACCAAGCCGTGCCATAACGTGCAATAAACAGTGATAAGGACCGCCCGGGAGGACCTGTCTTTGAGCACGTCGGCTGATCTGGCGCATGTCCGGGACATGGCGGCGACCGACGCCCGCACTGGCCGCTGGGCGCGGCTTTCGGCCCGCCAGCAGGCGGTGCTTGCGACCCTTCTCATCGTCATCCTGGCCGCGCTGGTGCTGCCGCCGTTCCTGTTCCTGATCCAGGGCAGTCTCACGATCGCGGGACCCGTCAATGACGCCGCTCAGTTTGGCCTCGGCAACTTCGAAGCCGTCATCCGCAACCGGCACTTCGTCACCACCAGCATTAATTCGCTGATCTTCGCAGCCGCGAGCGCGCTGGTCGCACTGGTCATCGGCTGGGTGACCGCCTGGATCGTCGAGCGCACCAATGCACCGCTCAAGGGCCTCGCTTATCTCACTGCGATCATCTCGCTCGGTACGCCGTACATTCTCTACGTCACCGCGTGGCTGTTGTTCTTCGGCAAGGCCGGCCCGGTCAATCATCTCTATCGCACGCTCACCGGCTCGACCGACGTGTTGATCAACATCTACTCGATGCCCGGCATGGTACTGGTCGAGGGCTTCTTGTGGTCGCCGCTTGCGTTCCTTTTGGTGGGCGCGACGCTGCGCAATGCCAATCCGGAGCTGGAAGAGGCCGCGCGCGTGCACGGCGCAGGCGTCTGGGACACCATCCGGCGCGTCACCATGCGGCTCTCGCTGCCGTCGATCCTGGCGCTCTCGATGCTGGTGTTCATCCGCGCCATCGAGGCGTTCGAGGTGCCGGCGCTGGTCGGCCTGCCGGGGCGCATCTCGGTGCTGACCACCGACATCTATTCCAACATGGTGGCGCGCGCGCCACCCGACATTGGCGGGGCGAGCGCGCTCTCGGTGCTGATGCTCGGCCTCGTTCTGGTGCTGCTCTATGTCTACGGCCGTCTTTCCCGACACGCCGAGCGGTTTGCCACCATCACCGGCAAGGGCTTCCGCCCGCGGCCGTTCGATCTCGGGCGACTGCGTCCGGTAGCGGGCAGCCTGCTGGTGCTCAACTTCGTGCTGCTGCTACTCGTGCCCATGCTGATGCTGGTGTGGGTGTCGCTGTTGCCGTTCTTCCAGCCGGTGACCGCGGCCGCATTCAAGCTCATCAGCTTCAACAACTATCGCACCGTGCTCGCCTCCGGGCAGCTTGAGCTCGTGATCAACACGCTGCTGGTCGCGGTCGCGACCGCCACTGTCGCCGTATTGCTTACTTTTCTGGGCGCCTGGCTGGCAGTGCGGCGCGGGCCTGGCGGCTGGATCATCGAGCGGCTTGCCACCATTCCGCTGGTGTTCCCGGGACTCATCCTCGGCATCGCCGTGATGCAGGTGTTCCTGCGCATTCCGATCCCGCTTTACGGCACGCTCGGCATTCTGATCTGGGCCTTTGTCATCAACTATCTGCCCTACGGCATGCGCTACTGCTCCTCCGGCATGCTGCAGATCCACCGCGAACTCGAGGAGGCGGCAGCGATTTGCGGCGCATCCGCACTGACACGGCTGCGGCGGATCGTGGCGCCGCTGCTCGCGCCTGCGCTCGTCGCCGGTTGGCTGTTCATCTTCCTGATGTCGGCCCGCGCGCTGTCGCTTGCGATCCTGCTGGCGGGACCACGCTCGCAGACCATGGCGGTGGCGATGTTCGACCTGTGGGGCAACGGCCAGGGCACAGAGCTTGCAGCGCTCGGGCTGATGTGGTCGATGCTGATGGCGATGATTGCAGTCGTGTTCTACGCCGTGGCGCGGCGCTCGGCCGCCGGTGCGCTGGGTCGGGCGTAAGGGGCAAAGGAGCGTAAGGGCGGATGTTGCGCGTCGAGGGACTGACCAAGATCTTCGACAATTCGACCGACCAGATCGCGGGCGGCATCCGCGATGCGAGCTTCACGCTCGAGCCCGGCACGTTCTTCACCCTGCTCGGGCCCTCGGGCTGCGGCAAGACCACGACCTTGCGCTGCATTGCTGGACTTGAGACGCCGGACGAAGGCGTCATCGCAGTCGAAGGCCGCACGCTGTTCGACGCCAAGACGCGCGTGAACGTGCCGGTCGAGCAGCGCTCGGTCGGCATGGTGTTTCAGTCCTATGCGATCTGGCCGCACATGACGGTCGCCGAAAATGTGGCGTTTCCGTTCACTGTCTCCAAGCAGCGCCGCTACTCCAAGGCCGAGATCGCCGATGGCGTGCGGCGCGCGCTGGCGATCGTCGATCTCGACGGCTTCCAGGAGCGTCCGGCGACGAGGCTGTCGGGCGGCCAGCAGCAGCGGGTGGCGCTCGCGCGCGCGGTCGTGCACGAGCCGCGATTGCTGCTGCTCGACGAGCCGCTTTCCAATCTCGATGCGCAGCTGCGCGACGAAATGCGCAGCGAGCTCAAGCGCCTGCAGAGCAAGATCGGCATCACCACGGTCTATGTCACGCATGATCAGTCGGAAGCGCTGGCGCTGTCCGACCGGATCGCGGTGATCGATCGCGGGCACATCACCCAGATCGGCTCGCCGCAGGACATCTATTTCCGTCCGGCCAATCCGTTCGTGGCGCGTTTCGTGGGGGCGACCAATCTGCTCACCGGCCGCCTGATCGGCAGCGCCAACGGCAAGGCCAACGTTGAAGTGCTGGCGGGCCGGCAGATTCAATGCGTCGTTCCGCAGGGGATCGACGATCCGACGTCGGTCGCGGTCTCTATCCGCCCGGAGAGCATCAGGCTTGTGGCGCGCGCCAGCGGCGCTGCGGTGGGCGACGGCGAGAACTGTCTCGCCGGCCGCGTCAGCGCGGTGACGTTCCTCGGCGCCTCGCGCCGGGTCGATGTCGTCAGCGATGGCGTCAACCTGCACGTCACCACCGCCGCCGACATGCCGCTGCCCGCTGATGGCGAGGTGCTCCTGATCTTCGCGCCCGAGCGCACCGTCGCCTTGCCCGGCAAGGTGGCTTAGGAAGAGTCATCATCACCGATCAATAACGCCAGGATCAACACGCAAGGAGCAAAGAGAATGGCTGCCAAAAAGTACGAAACTATCAAGGTTGAGAAGGAGGACGGGATCACCTGGGTGATCTTCAACCGCCCCGACAAGCGCAACGCCATGTCGCCGCAGCTGCACATGGACATGGACGACGTGCTCGATGAGCTTGCGATCGACGACGAGACCGATATCCTCGTCGTCACGGGTGCGGGCCCGGCGTTCTGTGCCGGCCAGGACATCAGGCTTTATTTCCGCGGCACCGAGAGCGACCCAGCGATGCGAGCCAAGGCGCGCCGCGCGTCGAACCAGTGGCGCTGGCAGAAGCTGTCGACCTTCCCGAAGCCGACCATCGCGATGGTCAACGGGTTCTGCTTCGGGGGCGCGTTCACACAGGTCTGTGCCTGTGATTTCGCGGTTGCGGCCGATGACGCGACCTTCGGGCTCTCGGAAGTGAATTGGGGCATTCTGCCGGGTGGCATTGTGTCGTGGAACGTGGTGCAGACGCTCAATTTCCGCGACGCCATGTATTACGCCATGACGGGCGACCCGTTCGACGGCAAGCAGGCGAAGCAGATGGGCTTCATCAACTTCTCATACCCGAAGGAGAAGCTGCGAGAGGAGACCATCAAGCTCGCCAAGAAGCTGATGGAGAAGAGCCCGGCCGCGATGCGCTACACCAAGGAGGCGATCCGTGCGGTGCGCTTCATGAACGAGCCGCAGGCGGCAGATTATCTCAACGCCAAGAGCGACGCCTTGAAGTACATGGACAAGGAGAACAGCCGCGGCGAGGGCATGAAGCAGTTCCTGGACGAGAAGACCTATCGTCCCGGCCTCGGCCACTTCAAGCGCAAGAAAGTGGCGGCGAAGTAAGCCGCTGCTGTGTCCCTGGCGCTGCGCAGCACGAAGCGCTCTTGCGCGTAGTGGTGCGCTGCAGACCCGGGACCGGTCCGGTCTGTTGCGGTCCCGGATCAGCGGTGCACCACGAGCGTACTCTCGGTCAGGGAAACACCTCAGCGCCTCACATGCGCTCGCGCTGTACCGCGTCCGGGACACGCGACATCACTCTCCGCTCGCGCCGCTGGCCTTGATCGGGCCGGCCCATTTCTCGATCTCGGCCGGGATGTATTTGGCGAGATATTCGGGGCTGCGCCGCTCCGGCGGCACGACCGTGACGCCGAGGCCGGCATAGCGCTCGCGCACCGTGGGCGTATCGATCGCTTCGCCCGCCGCCTTGTTGAGCTTGCGCACGATCGCATCGGGCGTGTTGAGTGGCAGCACCAGTGCGGCCCAGGCGCCGCAGTCGAAGTCGCCAAGCCCCGCTTCCTTCGCGGATTGCAGTTTCGGCAGCACCGACACGCGCTCGGGTCCGAGGATGCCGATGCCCTTCACGGTGCCGCCGTCGATCTGCTGCACGGCAGTTGAGATCTGTTCGGCCATGTAATCGAGCCGGCCGGCGATCAGGTCCTGCATGGCGGGTCCAGCGCCACGATAGGGAACGTGGGTGATGCGCGAGCCGATGACGCCGTCGAGCAGGATCGCACAGACATGCGAGCCGGAGCCGCTGCCGGCCGAGCCATATTGCGCCTTGTCCTTGTTGGCCTTGGCGTAGGCGATGAATTCAGCGAGCGTGTTGGCGGGCAGGTTCTTGCGCGCGATCAGCACGCGCGGCGAGTCGGTCACCAGCCCGACCGGCGTGAAGTCGGTCGCCGCGTTATACAGCGGCTGCTTATAGAGCGTCTGGTTCTGCGCCAGATTGGAGAGTCCACCGAACAGGATCGTGTAGCCGTCGGGCGGCGCTTTGGCGACGCGGCTCGCGCCCACCATGCCGCCGGCGCCGCCGATGTTCTCGATCACCACCTGCTGGCCGAGCACCTCGCTCAGCCGCTGCCCGAAGATTCGCGCAATCGTGTCGACCGGGCCGCCGGCCGCGTAGGCGACCACCATGGTCATCGGCCGCGTCGGCCAGTCCTGCGCGGGAGCCGGCGTGGTGAGCGTCAGCGCCAGCGCGAGCGCAACAAAAATCCTCCGCATGATCGTCTCCTCGCTATTCGGGCATGATCCCGGCCTTCTTGATGATGTCCGCCCACATCTTGATGTCCTTCTCGACGAACGTCTGCAGATATTCGGGCGAGCGGCGATTGGCAGCCACCACGTCGGCGCCGACTTCGGTCATCTGCTTCTGCACCGACGGCGTATCGAGTGCCGCAACGGTTGCGGCATGCAGCTTCCGCAGGATTGGCGCCGGCGTGCCCTTGGCGGCGAAGATGCCGTACCACGACGAGGCGTCAAAATTGGCCAGGCCCTGCTCGTGCGCGGAGGGAAGCATCGGGAGCAGACCCAGACGCTGCTTGCTCATCATGGCGACCGCCTTGACGGCCTTGCCTTCAATCTGCGGCACAGCGCTCGCCGCGAGCGGGCACCAATAGTCGATGCGGCCGCCGATCAGATCGGCCATGGCCTGCGGCCCGCCACGATAGGGCACGTGCGTGACACTGTTGGCGCCGATGGTGGCATTGAGCAGCACACAGGCGAGATGACTGGCGGAGCCGCCGCCGGCCGAGCCGTAATGCATCTTGCCCTGGTTCGCTTTGGTGTAGGTGATGAAGTCCTTGAGGTTGGTAACTGGCAGGTCGTTGCGGGCGATCAGCACCGGAGGCGTTTCGGCAACCAGTGAAATCGGGGCGAACTCAGTCGCTGCATTATAGAGCGGCGCCTTGTAGAGGCTCTGGCTGTAGGTCTGGGTCGCGCTGTTGCCGAACAGAATATTGTAGCCGTCAGGAGTTCCCTTGGCGACGCGCGCCGCGCCGACCATGCCGCCAGCGCCGCCGACGTTCTCGATCACGATCGGCTCACCGAGAATCTCGGCCATTCGCGCTGCCACGATGCGGGCTGCGACATCGATCGAGCTGCCGGCCGTGAACGACACCATCATGGTGATCGGCTTGCTTGGCCAGTCCTGCGCCTGCGCGGGCGACAGCAGCGCAAGCGCAGTTGCGATCACGGCCCAAAGGGATCTCACCATGTTGCCTTCCTCCTCGAGGGTTGCTCCGCTATTCGGCGGTGACGCCCGCGCTCCTGATCGGCACGGCCCATTTCTCGATCTCGGTCTCGACAAATTTCTGCAGATAGTCCGGCGAGCGCCGCTCGCGCGCCACGGTGGAGACGCCGATCTCGCGCAGCCGCTCGCGCACCGACGGCGTGTCGATGGTGGCACTTGCCGCCTCGCTGAGCTTCTGCACGATCGCGGCGGGTGTGCCCTTTGGCAGGAAGAAGCCGTTCCAGCCCCTGGTGTCGAGGTCTGCGAGACCTTGTTCGGACGCACTCGGGAGATTGGGCAGAACCGGCGAGCGATCCTTGGCGAGCACGGTGATCACTTTGACCTGTCCGCTCTCGATCTGCGGCGTCGCCGACGCGCTGAGCGGGCACATGTAGTCGAGCCGGCCGGCCAGCATATCCTGCGTGGCAGGCGCTGTGCCGCGATAGGGGATGTGGGTGACTTGAACGCCGAGCTTGGCATTGAGCAACGCGCAGGCGAGATGCACCGTCGACCCAGCGCCGCTCGAGCCGTATTGCATCTTGGCCTGGTTCGCCGTGGTGTAGGCGATGAACTCCTGCAGGTTGCCGACCGGCAGATCGGGGCGGGTGATCAGCACAACCGGCTGCTCGATCATGAGCGCGACCGGAGCAAAGTCAGTCGCCGCGTTGTAGAGCGGGCTCTTGTAGAGCGTCTGGTTGATGGCGTGCGTGCTGGTGCCGCCAAACACGAACTGATAGCCATCGGGTGCCGCCTTGGCGACGCGCTGGCCGCCGGTCATGCCGCCGGCGCCGCCGATGTTCTCGATCACCACAGGCTTGCCCAGCACTTCGGAGAGGCGCGGCGCAACGATGCGCGCCACGACGTCGAGCGCGCCACCGGCTGCGAACGGGATCACCATGGTGATCGGCTTCGCCGGCCAGTCCTGCGCGCCGGCAGGCGCTGCCACGGCAATCGCGAATGCGGCAGCCATGGTCCCGATCAGGCGCATAGGTTCCTCCCTGAGGGGCAGGAGCCTCGCTCGCCCGGCAGGCGAGATCAAGCCCGTCCGGGCAAGGAACCCTGCGTCAATTTCACGACATCAGGGACTTCATGCGCTCCTGATTGAGGTGCTTGACCAGCTGATCGACCAGGCCGGCGAGCGGCATCGGCATCTTGGCCGATTGCGCTAGCTCGAGCGCCACGTCCATATCCTTCTCGGCCCATTTGCCGGTGCTCTTGCCCCAGCGCGAGAGCGACCAGTTGGCGCCGCTGCCATGGCCGAGCGCTTCGATCAGGCGCGGGACGTCGACGCCGAGCTTCTTCGCGAACGTGAGACATTCGAAGTTGGCGACCATGCAGGCCCACAGCAGCATATTGTTGATGCTCTTGGTGATCTGCCCGGCGCCGACATCGCCGACATGAAGCACCTGCTTGCTGAAAGCCGCGATCGCCGGCCGCGCCTTGGCTACGGAAGTGTCGTCGCCGCCCACATAGGCAACGACCTGGCCGTTATCCATCGCCTCCTGGCCAAGCACCAGCGGCACGTCGACGATGCCGATGCCCTTCGGCGCAGCGAGCTTCGCGAGCTCGCGGCAGGTCTCGGGCGAACAGGAGCTCGCGATGCAGATCACCGCGCCGCGCGCCAGCACGTCCAGCAAACCCGAGCGCTCGATGACGTCGTGAATTTGTTTGTCGTTCGCCACCATGACGAACACGACCTCGGCCGTCTTGCCGGCATCAGAAACCGAGCCACAGATGCGCACGCCGTGGCTCTCGGCTTTTTGTGAGGCCTCGGCGCTGATGTCGTAGCCCATCACCTCGAAGCCGCGCTTGACCATGTGCTTACCCATTTGCAGCCCCATGGCGCCGAGCCCGATCATCGCGGTGCGTCTCACATCTGCCATCTTGAACTCCCGGTTATTGTTTGTGTGTCTTGAGCGCGGCACGATTTGCGTCGGTCGCGGCCTGATCGATCGTGAAGCTGGCGCCTTCGCGCCGGATCACGACGCCGTAGTCACGCGCGGCCGCCCCGGTCGAGACGTTGCCGTCGCGCACGTCGACGAGCACGCGCTCGGCCTCGCGCGCGAGCGGATCGCCGTGGCCGCCGCCGCCTGGCGTATCGAGGCGGAAGATATCACCGGCCTTGAGCGGATAATCGGCATAGCGTGTCGGCAGCCGCTTGGCATTGTCGCGATCTGGATTGATCCAGATGTCGCCTGTGCGGCCGGTCTTGCCGCCGGCGCAGCCGTTCGGTGGGATCACATGTTTCATCGAGCGGATCGAGAAGCGCGCGTCCTCGAGATTGAGATATTCGCGGCGGATGCCGAGCCCGCCGCGGAAGCGCCCGGCGCCGCCGGAGTCCTCGATCAACTCGAAACGAACCAGCCGCGTCGGGAACTCGCTCTCGATGATCTCGACCGGCGCGATCATGGCGTTGCTCTGGTTCACCGTGATGCCGGAGGCGCCGTCCTTACCGGCGCGAGCGCCAGCGCCGCCCGCGATGATTTCGTATTGCACGTAGCCCTTGCCAGTATAGGTGCTGCGTCCGCCCAGGATGATGGAGCGGCTGCCGCTGCCGTCGGCGCGTACGCGGTCCGGCACGATGTTGCTGAGCGCATCGTAGACCGCATCGACCAGCGCATGCACGGTCGGATTGTAAGTGTTCACCGGCGCCGGGAAGCGCGGATTGAGCACGCTGCCTTCGCGCGCCGTGATGGTGAAAGCGCGCAGCAGCCCCTGGCTCACGAAGGTGTGCGGATCAATGAGTGAGATCAGGCAATAAGCGCACGCCGCCTGCACCAGCGGCGGGCGCACATTGGCCGGTCCCTTGGTTTGGTCAGCCGAGCCCGAGAAATCGAAATGGATTTGGTCGCCTGTCTTCTCGACCACGACATGGATACGCACCGGCTTTTCCAGCTCGACGCCGTCGTCATCGACGAAGCGCTCAGCCTCGAAACGCCCGTCCTTCCACTCCGTGAATGTCTGCCGCAGCTTTGTCTCCGATAGCTCGAACAGGCGGTCGAAGCAGGCGAGCACTTTCGCCTTGCCGTATTTCGCCGCAAGCTCGTTGAGGCGCCGCTCACCAAGGCGATCCGCGCCAAGCTGCCCGCGAATGTCACCGAGCACCAGCTCGGGCGTGCGGCTGTTGGCACCGATGATGCGATCGATGTCGCCGATCGGCTTGAAACCGCGCTGATAGCGCACAGCGGGGAGATGCAGGCCTTCGTTGAAGGTCTCGCGTGCCTGTCCGGAGCAGCTTCCCGGCACCGGGCCGCCGATGTCGCTCTTGTGCGCGATCGAGCCGCAGAAGCCGAACAGCGCGCCCTCGCAGAACACCGGGCTGATGACGCACATGTCAGGCGCGTGCGGGCTGCCGCCTTGATAGGGGTGATTGATCAGGAAGGCGTCGCCTTCCGCGATGGTGTCGCCGAACTCCGCGATGATCGCCCCGCAGCAGGCCGGGAACGCGCCGATATGCAGCGGCAGCACCACGTGCTGCGCCACGACTTCGCCCTTGGCATTCATCAGCGCGCAGCTCGCGTCCTGCGATTCGCGTACGATGGTGGAGAAGCCGGTGCGGAACAGCGAATTCTGCATCTCCTGCACAATGCCGGAGAGGCTCGCCTTCACCACTTCGAGATCGACGGCGTCAATGTTCATTTTGTATCTGCGCTGTGCTGCGTCGCCTTGAAGAACAGCCCCATTTTGCTCAGTCCGGATAGGCCTGCTTGAGCGCGTCAAGGCACGCGTCGGCATCGGCGACCATCTTGCGCAGGTCCTCGGAAAGGTAGATGTCGGGAACGGGCGGCTCGATCGTTCGCGGGCGGAGCGTCAGAAGGCTGCCATAGAATTTGACGACCGGTGCGACCACCCGCAGCTTCAATGATCCAACATGCGCCCCAGCGGCCAAATAGGCCGGACAGGAGCGCTGAGGCGAATTCAAGAACGGAGCGGACGCAAAGTTCTGAGTGCCGTCACGCGACAGAAAAAGCGCCAGCCGCTCCCTGATCTGGGTAATCTCCGCCCGCAGCGCGACCACCGTAAATCGCTC
>Ga0066903_100006724_pt1 | contig 10284 bp, 9 predicted proteins | sample PanSoiMetaGPlot1_FD_67491 | JGI IMG/M metagenome (GOLD analysis project Ga0066903, IMG submission 67491) | Tropical forest soil microbial communities from Panama analyzed to predict greenhouse gas emissions - Panama Soil - Plot 1 (version 2) | ecosystem: Environmental > Terrestrial > Soil >... | reverse complement strand
TTGATCCAGCCGGCGAAGACGAGCACCAGAAAGGCGAGCGGCGGTGGCAGCGAGTCCATGGCGCAAAGCCTGGCCCAGACGATGGCGGGATGCAAGGCGCTCCGAATTCGGCGAGCTAGCACTGTCCAGTAGCCGACGTCCGAGGTGACTGGCGGCGGGCCGGTTGCTCAAATACGCCGATTCTCGCGCGATCGGCCTGGGCCGAGTTTTCGCACAGGACGGGGTTTTTGCAGACGACAGGGCAATCCAGTTCTGAACGTTGTCGCAAGACATTTCGTTCAGTCCGCACGGTGTTTGAAGGCGATTCCCACCCGATCGCACTAATGGCGAACCACACGCAAAATAATCACACGCTCAAGGAATTGTGCAGTTCAGGACTTGGAGTACCACATCAATCGGACAGCCGTACGTCTGTTGACCGTTTCCCGCAAATAGAAGGCCGACTACCTTGCCATCGTTCCGGACGATTGCGGATCCGGAATCGCCATGATCCGAGAACATCGTTCCGTGCTCGCCCTCGACAACTATCGTACCCTGGAACCAGCAAGGCCCAGGGTCATAGGGAATGGGACCGACGATAGTGGCGACCTGAGTGATTTCGCCGCGCGTTAATCCTGTGGTCCTGCCGACTTTGAATACTCTATCGCCGACTTGCGCCGCGGCCGTCCCGCTCGGGGCGACGACGCCGTGGCGCGACGACAGGTAACGCTGGGCCGAAGCCACTCCCTGCCGCACGTTCGCGATCGCTGCGTCGACGTCATTGAAGATCGCGTTCGCGAGACTGGGTGATGCACCGGGCGGGCTCGGTCGGATCGCGACGAACTGAGTAAGCGTACCGGCATGCTCCGCGAGCGAGAACTGTCCGGTTCCTTGCTGCAAGATCCGGTCTTGAGCGTTCTGGCCGCGGTTCTCACCTGCCAGCACGTGATTGTTCGAGAGCATCGCCTTCTGTCCGCCGGCTGTGACGAAGCATCCAAGCGTGCCCACGATGATATGACCGCCAGCGATAATCCCGGTGCGGAGGTCATCGTCAACGTTCTCTAGTTGTAGACCGCAGACGAGAGGACGGTGGTGTGACTGCTCTGGCACGAGGCTCGACACTGCGGGACTGCCGGGCCCGCTGTGGGGCACCTTCACAAGGCTTTCGGGATCCCGGTCAGCATCGACGAATGTGACTGGAATACCCTGGAGGTCGCCCAACGACGACAAGCTGGCTGTCAGGGGAACCGGCAAAGCGGCATTCCGGACCGCCACATAGGCGAACCCCGATCCGTGCCTGCCAACACCGAGCGAGCGGACGCGCTCATCGTGACCGAATACTTGCGCCGCCGCGTCGCCAAGTTTCTCGACGGCCTGCTTGAGTTCGACGCCCATGCGCTACCTCCGTTGCGACGGAATAAACGACACGGTCAGGCTGAGGGTTAAAGGTAGAGCTAAAGTGGCTTTGGAGCAACAAAGCCGCGGCGGGTGATCACGCGAACGCGTTCGGGGCCGATCTGGATGTACGGAGGGGGCCTGAGCGGTGGGTCATCCTGCACGTGGAGAATGATCGCCGGCGCCGCCGGATTTTCCGGATCGCGGCCGATACCCAAGGAATAGGGTCCCTTATAGTCTCCAAGCAGCTGCCGGTGCACGTCTGGTTCCTGGAGCGTCGCGGAAAGCTGATCCGTGCGCATATGCAATGCCCGTCTCTCCTAGTTTACTGCGGACTCGAACGACGAGAAACTATTTGCTTACGGAAAGAGCTGGCGGGCGAGTCGCGCGTGCCGCGCCGCGATCTGCGATGCGAGATCCAGCTCCCGTGCCCCAGACTGAATGCTCGCCACACCAGACTCCTTGACGACGGTTGGCTCTTCCGCCTTCAGCGCCGCGGCGAGACTCCGACCGCGGTCGGCATCCTTCTGATTGGCATCGGCGCGAGCTTCGGCACGTTCAGCGCGCTGGCGGTTGACCGTGACGCCGAACAGCAGACCGGCGGCACCGAATGCGACAGCCTCGACCGATGAGAAAACCCACGCCAGTCGGCTCCATGTGACCTCGGGATCGCCGGTGCGTCTCATCAGGAAAACGGCCATCGCGACCCAGAGGATCAGTACCACCGCCGCCGCCGTTCGTCCGAAGACCGACTCAATTCGGTCGCTGATGTGCGCCTCGATTTTGGCCGTATCGGTCTGTGAAAAAGCCGTGTCGGTCACATTCGACATGCGTCCGCCTTTCCGTAACACGGTTGTCGGTCGCTGAACGATCCGTAGAGCGTAAGGTGCGGCAAGCTGGATCAGTCCTTGCGAGATCCGTTGCCACGTGGACAATGTGAGCGACGGCGCGTTGAGGTGTGCACCGAAGACGACCAGCAGAACGCTTGACGGATCAACACTCGGTGCCAACGCCTGTAGTCGTGCGTACACGGCGGACAGAGCATCTCGGTCTACGGAGTTTTCAGTTGAGACGTTGAAATCGCGTGCGGCATAAGCAGCCAAGCGTACCGTCGCCAGCACGTAGCTGCGATGAAGAAGTGGCAGGCCTGATTCCTGAAGCTTTACGAGGTAAGCGAGCGCGGTCACGTGATGATTTCGAGCAGCAGCGCATTCCGCCGCGATGATCGCGAAGTCGGCGACGTCCGGATGCCGCCTTGCGAGTCTTATGGCCGTCTCTTCGACGTCCTCCAGTCGGCCAGCGGTCAAGTAAATGTGCAGACACCCGAGAACGGTTGCGACGTCCTTCAATTGCTCTGCCTGCCACAGCGTGACACTTTGGAGGTCGAGAACAACGGTTGCGTCGCTGGCGCGATGAGCCTGCAGGTATAGCAGCGCGAGTTCCACGCGCTCATCCATCACGAACACGTCGGCGGCCATGCGACGTTCGAGCCTCATCAGCTTGAGCGTAACGCTGCCTGAGTAAGCGACGAACATCGGAAATGTCCCTGGCGACAGTAGCTGAAGAAACTGGACCCCCATCGCCTTAGAAGTGAGTTGAAGGCGAAGTTCATCCGCAGCGGCGACAACAGCCGACGCCATCGACGGCCTGCGAGTTCGCTTGTAAGTATCTAAAGATGATTGAGCCAGAAACCGAAGAGCCGTTCGCTGTTGGTCGAGTAGTGTAGGTCGTTGCTGCGGAGGCGTTCCTAATGCGGCTCGTTCGAGCTGCAAAGTGATTCGGGCGCGTACTCCAGACGCAAGGTCCGTCGATGTCTGCATTACTTCGCCCTCTGGCAACGTGGCGAGAAACGTAATGCCGCCGGTCGGCACTTCATAGTACCGTCCGTCCGCCGGAATCCATCGTGAGAGCTTCATGTCGCTGGTGCGCACTTGCACTGGAACCGCGAACCGCGCCGGTAGGTCAATGGCAACCGCCAGCACAACGGATGCCCACGCGGTTTCGGACTGAAGCTGCATCACCCGTCGATTTCGAATCTCCAATAAGGCGTCGAAGGCATCACGATGTGAACGTGGACGGTTCGAAATGTTCGCAGGGCCGAGGGCGGTTGTTCACGTGCAATTGGTATTTGCCGCTCGACACCTGAAGGTGGGCTGGGTGCGAGTCGAGCGGCAGTTCGCGATCGTGCTTGGGCTGATCAGGCCGTTTCAGCTTAAAGAGATTCGCCTCCGCGACTTTCGCGAGGTCCGCCGGATCCAGCTCTACTTCGAGGTCGACCATGACCGTTTCTGGCACGTGGAACGCGATGTCCGCGATGGAGCCTACGCCTTCGGGGGCCTGCCTTATCGACAACCTGTATTCCGCGCTCAGCGATGCCGCAGTCTCGCCGACGAGGCGCGCCGTCTTTTCGACCAGACGGTTGGCCAACACACCCAATTGGCCGTCGTCGTCCAGATCGAGCGCCTCACCCCTCAACGCGCGCATCAGACACTTGCTGAATACCGTGCCGTGCTCGAAGATTTCGCTCTTGTGAAGTGTCCAGGCGCGGTCGTCCGGGGCTGCCCCGTAGAAGATCTTGAGCATCTTTCGTAACCGAGGAGCGCCGGCGCGCACATCCAGAGGAGTCACGCCGCTCGTCGTACCAACCGCAATCTGGTCTTCGAAAGGGCTTCGACATGCGTCGACAAACACAAAGTTCGTCTCAGCCCTTTTTGTGCCCATCGCATCAATGAGGGCGGACAGATTGAGCGCGTGTGCAAGGAGACCACCGGACGATCCAAACCCTTCGAGCAAGAGGTACCCTCCCCCAGGCAACATCGAGCATCCGTGCCCGGCTACGTAAAGGAGTGCAGCATCTTCAGAACTCTTGTTGAACATCGCGGCCCACTTCGGGACGAATTGTTCGACACCGTCCCGCGTGGCGGCACCGTCGAGCTGACCTGCGACCGCACGCGCATCCTCGGCTTGCTGATCATCCACCGGGGAAAGGAGCACATTCAGAGAGTGCAGATCGTAATGTGGGTGACGATACTCGTTCTTCAGCCATTGGGCGAATCGCGCCGCAGACATCACAGAGCCCGGCTGCGTCAAGTTGGGTCTTGAAGGATATTTGCCGACGCCGATGATCAGGGCATGCAGGCCTGCCTTCGTTTTCGGCCGCATAGAACGACGCGAAAGTATCACAAAACCGCAGGCGGAAGGCAGCGCCGGAGCAGAGTCCGCTCGGGTCAGCAAAGCTGTGTCCACCGACATCGTGTACTTTCTTGTGCGAGTTGTCGTCTCGGTAACGAACATCCGCATCCCGGTCACGAATTGAGCAGCGTCACCGAATGGCCGATGATCGCCGCATGAAATCGGCGTGTTCGTGGCGAATTGCTAAATCATCAGGACTACCACACGTTGGGGTCTTGGTAGGATCGTCGGGTGCGCGACTTGGCCCTCGTCCTCCTCCATCTGCTGACGACAATCGCCGGTCTTGCTGGTCCCGGCGGCGCTCGTTCGGTGGTCGCCGAATCCGTCCTCCTCAAGCAGCAGTTGCTGATTCTCAATCGGACTCTCAAACGGGCACCGAATCTCCGCCTCGGCGATCGCGTGGTCGCTGGCGTCTGTGCGCTCGTGTAGGGTGCCTGTATTCGATTCGGTCACGCCGCGCGCTCATACTCGTGCAAGAGTCCGCCGAGACGGTCGCGCCGCTTCACTGTTATCGGTTGCGTCCGCGTCCACGTCGCCGATGACGTCCGACCATTCGGCGGCGCCAAGTCCAGGCTGCGATGAGGCCGCCAACCGTTGTAATGATCAATGAACACGGTGAGCGCGCGCTCCAGATGCCGTACGCTCAGGATCAAGAGCCAGTCCAGGCATTCTGATCGAGCGGTTCGAACGAACCGCTCTGCGATCCCATTCGCCTCAGGTACTTGAATCGGCGTCCGAATGATTCGGATGTCGTCCGCCTCGAAAACGGCATCAAATCCACCGGTGAACTTGCAGATCGTGATCGCGAATCAGAAAACGAACCGGTTCCGCGCGTTCGGCGAGCGTCCCAGGCCACCTGCCGCGCCTGTTGCGTGACCCATTGGGCGTCGGGATGGGCCGTGCAGCCGGCAAGATGGACGCGACGGCTGCCGACCTCGATGAAGAACAGCACATACAACCGCTGGAGCCAGACCGTGTCGACCGTGAAGAAATCCACGGCGATCATGCTCTTCGCCTGCGCACGCAAGAACTCACGCCACGATGGCTCCTTGCGCGTGCCTGCCGGACCGAGCTGTTCCTCGCGCAAGATCTTCTTGACGGTCGTTGCCGATACGATGATCCCGAGGCCGTTCAGCTCGCCCACAATGCGCTGATACCCCCAGCGCGGATTTTCCCGTGCCAAGCGAACAATCAGCGCTCGATGCTCCTCGGCGATCGGCGGACGACCAGGCCGTCGAGCATAGGTCCAGCGCTTTGCCACCATCGAGCGGTGCCAGCGCAGCAGCGTCGCCGGCGTGACCAGAAACATCGACCACGTGACGCGCGGCAACAGATGGCTGGCCGCCGCCAGGAACCATCGGTCGGCCGGCCGAAACGTCGGTCGACGGATCTGACGACGCAAGATCGCCAACTCATGGCGCAGCACGACGATCTCAAGCTTTTTAGAGTCAGCGGATCGGAACAGAAGCGAGACGAGCTGCAGGATCCGTTGGAGGGCAACGGAAAGGAGGGACAGGAGCACGGCTTCTCCTCTAAGAAAAGCCGCTATTTTACACAGATCGACTAAATGCACCCGACAGGCGAGGCTTGGCACGAGGCGCTCCTCGCGAAAATCCCGAGCGCGGACATCTTCCATTGTGCTGGTCCCACGCCGCGCAGCGTCACGCTTCGTTGAGTTGGAGTGGCGATGCGCCCTGCAGTTTTAACGGAGGAATTTCATCAGGCCAGTATTTTGGGAGTCGCCGATGCCGGCGCCTCCGAGCGAGCTGGCGCATCTGCACTTCGCGCAACTGCAGTGGCTGCCGACTGCAAGATGATCTCCGGTGACTACTCGTAGCCCCGCAGCGTAGCCGTACGATGGAGGAAGTACCGCAGGATGTCGTGCTTGCTCGCTCTCCAGACCTCTCGGATCGTCTTCGTGCCCTTTGACGCTGCTCCCCCTTCGCTTCCACAATAGACGAGCGGTGCATGATTAGGGCCGAACTTCGGCAGCAGAATCGCAACGTGGCCTCGGTGTTGGCCGTAGTCATGGGCGGTCGCGCCGACGACCACGAGCCGACGAGCCTTGACGTAGTCGATCGCTTTCTTCAGTGCCTCATTGCCTTTTCCGAGCGACTCCCAGTCAGGGCTCTGTTCGAGTGCGGCGAGAATGTCGTCACCACGCCCGTCCGGAAGGTTGAAGCCGAGGCGTCGGCCGGCTGACTTGAGGAAGCCGGAGCAGTTCTTCGAGTTCGGCGTGTCTGGCACCCACTTGTCGTCATACGCCTGCTGCAGCATCTCGTTCGCGTATCGAATGAACGGCAGGACGGCAATAGGGATGCCAGCATCCGGGTGAAGGGCATCCGTGAAATGCTTCACTGCCGGAATTTATACTTCGCCGCTTCCGACTTTCGTCACCGAAATGGCGACTGTCGCTGCTGAAAACTAAATCCGGCGCGTTCGAGTGGTCTCGCTTTCAGAATGGACGTTCGTCCGTTGCTGAATTCCCGCGTGGGGACGGCGTGCGCGCCCATATTGATCGCAGGCAGGGAGGACGACCGATAATCGCTCGGACTTGCAGCTGCCGTTCGCAACAGCGCGAAATTTGTCGTACCGTCGCTGAGCCGCGGTTACGCAGCCCGGCGTTCGTAGTGGTGATGTAGACCGCCGAGGTGAGGAATCGCGACGATCGCGCCGCCGGTCGGTGTCGCGATGGGTCGAGACACGGGCGCATCTTTGTCCAGCGACACGTGCGTCCGACATTTCTGGTAGTACGCGACGTACGCGCGCAGCGCAATCCACGCGAATTTGCGATGATGATGTGATCGAGGCACTCGCGGCGAATGGACCCGATCAACCGCTCCACATAGGCGTTCTGCCACGGTGAGCGCGGCGCCGTGACGACTTCCTCGATGCCGAGTGCCGCCGCTGTCGTCGCCCATGCGTGGAACGCCGAATCGCGATCGTGGACAAGATAGCGGGGCGCCTCGTCGCAAGGAAACGCCTCGCGGAGCTGTTGCGCCGTCCAAGCCGCCGTCGGATGGTCAGTGACCGCGACATGCACGATACGACGCCGCTCGTGCGCCAGGATGACGAGGACGAACAAGAGCCGGCAGGTGGCCGTGGGCATGACGAAGAAGTCGGCCGCCACTACTTGCTGGAGATGATTGGCAAGGAACGTTCGCCAAGTTTGCGATGGAGGCCTGGTGTCTCGGCGGCCGATGTACTTGGCGACGGTCGCCTGAGACACATCTGACGCCCAGCTTGATCAATTCGCCGTGGATCCGCGGCGCTCCCCATAGAGGATTGTCCTGCGCCATCGTTCGAATCAGGGTGCGGACATCAGCCGGAAGCGGTGGTCGCCCGACGCGCCGCCGACTCTTCCAGGCCCAGAACAATCCGAAGCCTTGGCGATGCCACGCTATGACGGTCTCCGGCTTGACAATGACGAGAGCCGTTCGCCAACTACTCCATGCGCACGACAGCCACGCCCATAGCCACCTGTCTGCTTTCGCCAGGTGCAGCCGTCGCGGTCGCGACCGGTGCAGCACGTGGAGCTGATGGCGCAGCGCGAGGATCTCGAGATGGAGAGCGGCACGGGACCGGACGAAGCCGCGGAGCATCGCAAGCAAGGAAAGCAGGACGGACGTCATTGCGAACACCGCCTATTCGGCTCTGTCCGCAAGTTCAACGTCATCAACACGTACGGAGTTTCTGGCAGGCACAGGTGGTCTCCAGCTTTGCGATCCATCACCTCCCGCACGCGCGGAAGCGTTCGCTCTACAGCGAAATCCTCGACTGCCTTGCGCCAGGTGGCGCGTTTTGCAACCTGGAGCACGTGGCCTCTGCGACGCCGTCGCTCCACGCACAATTCCTCGAACGGCTCGGGATCATTGATGAGGATCCGTCCAACAAGCTGCTTGACGTCGAGACCCAGTTGTCGTGGCTGCGCGAATTGGGGTTCGAAAATGTCGATTGTCATCGGAAGTGGCGGGAGCTTGCACTGCTGGCCGGTATCAAACCACTCGCAGGGAATTAGAGACCGGACTGAGAGTGACCTACGGTTTACTCGCGACACACGCCGTAGCGGCTACGGACGCGCGACCGGCTATCGGCTGCCTGGCTGTCTGACGCGTCGCATGGAGTTCAACTCTGTCGGTAGACAGGCAGCTTCCGGCCTGCACGACAGCCGCGGGTTTTTTTCAAGATCGCGGCCTGAGAAGCTCGTAAAATGGCGACTTCGCGACGATTCTCTTCTGAACAGTAAATTCAAACGGTGTAAGCGGCACGTGAATGAGGGCAGACCATCTCGAGCGCATTCTCGTCCAGACATTCGAGAAAAACGGAAAGATTTAGTTTATGCCCACGACACCGCGCACAACGCACCACAGTGTGGGGACCGGCACGAAACCGCTCGCGTCGCAACAACGTCTGCCCGCAGTATACCGGCCACCGACTACGAGCGTGAGAGTACCTTCACGGTACTGTTCGCAGTTACCACACGTGATCGAGCCGCGCACAAACCGTGGAGCAGTCCACGGCGAACACTCCGCAGGCCCCGCAGCCTACAAACCTGGTCCAACGCTTCAACCGAAGCTTTCCAGTGAAGGACCACCAGCGACCAGATCGCACCAAGCGCCGACACTCCACGTGACGGCACGGCCTGCGACAAGGACGCCTTCAGCTGCGCGGCCTGGTGAATCCTGTGCGGCGCAGCCGCAGAGTCGCTCACCGCTTTTCGCGAGTCCTATTCCGACCGCGCGATCCTCTCAACCATCGATCGTTCAACGCGCTTTGCTGCCGGCACACAATCTCAAACAGCCAGCCGGTAGACCTCGTCGCGCTGTCATTCAGCGAGCCCAGGCGTCCAACACTGCCAACACTGCCCAAACGGCACCAACACTGCCTCAAGGAGTAACCCTAAAAAAGGGCGGCAAGCTCGCCATACTGACGTTCGGTCAGCCCGACGAATTGGTCAACAGTGGCACAGTTGATGATTATCTGACGTCGGTGGACAAATGTCGTGAGCTGTCGGATCAATATGAAGTGTGGCTTACGGCCGAGTCGCTCTCCCAGCACTTGCCCACGAAATTCACAGACCCGGTCAAGGGGCGACGACTATACTATGTGGCCCACGGCTCAGCCAAAAATGTGATGTTCGACGACAAGATGGCCGGCGATGTCGCGGATTCAGTTATCACAGAACTGAACCTCGATAAAGGCCTTATCACGGACGCGGTACAGATTCGACTTGTCGGTTGCTATTCGAGGGCAGTGGCGGAACAAGTGGCGGTCATCATCAAGAAGAAAGTCAAGTTCGGGCAAAATGGCCAGGTATCGGTTAAAGGAACTGAGGGTACTTATTTCAGAAGCGGCCCGCAATCTCAAATGCTGACGAAAGATCAAGCGGGAGAAGGTAGAGCAAGCCCGTTCTTCACGCAGAGTGACAAAACGATCACAGCGATCTTTGACCAATTCAGTTCTGCATGCTCGGCATTAAGAGATGAGCTTCACAGCACAGCGACTCAATGCGCGCTACAGAAGGATGCGTTCTTATTTGCATTCCTCAATGTCAAGACGTCAGGTGCGGCCAAAACACCTCTAGCCGCCTGGAAGAAACCTACATTCAAGACACCCTCGATCGTCGGGCTTCTGAAATTGATTGCGAGGGCGACGGCGGCGCCGACCGCGACGGGGACGGCACCGCAGGTTCCGGCGACAACCACGACATTTCAAGAC
>Ga0066903_100006723_pt1 | contig 10284 bp, 11 predicted proteins | sample PanSoiMetaGPlot1_FD_67491 | JGI IMG/M metagenome (GOLD analysis project Ga0066903, IMG submission 67491) | Tropical forest soil microbial communities from Panama analyzed to predict greenhouse gas emissions - Panama Soil - Plot 1 (version 2) | ecosystem: Environmental > Terrestrial > Soil >... | reverse complement strand
GTCGAACAGCCGTCGGAGCTCGTGTACGTGCCCAACCCGAGCTGGGCGCCGGTGCTCGCCGGAGCGGGCATCGCCGTGGTGGCGATCGGCCTGTTCGCGGGCTTTGTCTACGCCATCGTCGGCGGGATCATCGCCCTCGCCGCCCTGTGGGGCTGGATCCGGAGCGCCGGCGCCGACATCGGGCGCCTGCCGCGCCGGCAGCGCGTGAGCACTGCCGTGTTGCCCGCGGTGCCGCTGCGCCGCGAGGACTCGGACGCCTAGCGGCGCGCGGCTAGGACGCGGTCGCGTCGGCCTCGGCCTGCGGCGACGTCATCGCCGAGGTCGCGCCCTCCGACGTCCACACGCGGACGATGTCGCGCATCGAGAGCACGCCGATCAGCTCGCCGCCCTCCACTACGACCAGGTGTCGGATGTGGCGCTGGGACATCTCCATGGCGGCGCGCTCGAGGCTCCACTCGGGCGAGGCGGCGATCAGCGTGTCGCTCATGTGGTCGACCACGCACTCGGCATCGGGGTCCTGTCCCTGACCAAGCGACGTGAGGATGTCGCGCTCGCTGATGATCCGCGGCCCGGGGTACTCCTCGTCGATGACCACCGCGGCGCCGACGCCCTTCTCGGTCATTCGCTTCGCGGCGTCACGCAGGGTGTGCCCGGGACCGAGCGTCAGCACCACCTTCGACATGCCTTCGCGAACTTCCATCCACCGCCTCCCCAGGAGCGAATGTGCCTATTGATTCGAACCCTACCCGAAAGCATACGCCCGCCTTCCATGCCCCGACCAGCCAGCAGATTCCGTCGATAGGATTCCGGCCCTCGTGTCGAGACTCAAGTCAATCCGGGCGGGAGGCGGCCTCGTGGCACTCGCCGTCGCCGTCGCCTTCGTACCGGTCCTATCGGGTTGCGGGGTCGCCGCGCAGGGCGACTTCAACCGGGGCAAGCAGCTCTTCGCCGCGAAGTGCTCGACCTGCCACGCTCTCCGCGACGCGGGCAGCACCTCCACGATCGGGCCCAACCTCGACGCCGCCTTCGGACAGGCGCGCGCGGCGGGCATGGACCCGCAGACAATCGAGGGCGTGGTCAAGGACCAGGTCGAGAACCCACGGCCGTCGACGACCAACCCGTCGGTCTCGATGCCCTCGGATCTCCTCAGCGGCACGGACCTGGACGACGTGGCGAGCTACATCGGCGAGGTCGCGGGCAATCCGGCGTTCAAGGGCCCGCAGCTCCCGAACCTGCCGGGAGCGCTGGTGTTCTCGCAGAACAACTGCGCGGGCTGTCACACCATGCAGGCCGCCGGCGCGTCCGGAACCACCGGGCCGAACCTCGACGACGTGATCGGGACGGAGACGAACACCAAGGGCGGCAAGGACGACCTGAAGACCGCGGCGGGGATCAAGCAGGCGATCACCGATCCGAACAAGACCATCGCGCCGGGCTACCCGGCGAGCGTGATGCCGCAGACCTTCGGCCAGAGCATCAGCGCGACGGACCTGAGCAACCTGGTCAAGTTCCTCCAGCAGTGCTCCGGCAAGGGCGCGAACACCAAGCCCTGCCAGCCGGCCACGAGCGGCAAGAAGTAGGCCTCGGCTCGCGTCAGGAGGCCGCGGGCGCGGCCTGACGGGCCTCGGCGTCGAGGTCCACCACGACGTGGGTGATGGGCAGCGGGACCTCCTCGCGCGCACGCGCCACGACACCGCGCTCGAGCCATCGCGACTTGTCGGGCGGATGCGTCGAGATCACCACCTCGTCGGCAGGGAAGTCGCGAAGCGCGTCCTCGAGCGAGGCGTTGGGCTCGTGGTGATCGCCCACGTGGCCGCGCGCCTCGAGCCCGGCCGCGGACATCGCCGCCAGCGAGGCGTCCAGTCGCTCGCGGGCCTCGTCGAGAGCGCCGTCGACGTCGGAGGACCAGTGCTCGAGCGGCGAGCTCGTGAGCGCCGGAACCACCACGAAGATCTCGCTGTTGCGGCCCTTGCACCGGTTCTCGATCTCGGCGAGGAGCGCCCGCCCCCCGACGGTCTCGTTGGCGAGGACGAGGACCCGGTAGACCGGGTCGTCGCTATGGGAGACCTCTGCCTCGTGCGGGATGGCCCCCTGCGCCCCGCGCCAGAGGAGGCCGATGCCGATGCCCACCTCGAGCGCGAGGAGCGCCGCGCCGAACGCGGGCCTGGTGAGCAACGTCAGGGCGATCACGGCGCCGAGCGCAATGGCGATGATCACCACGGCGCGAAAGACGTCTCGCTCTGATCGAAGCGGATTGTGCATCTCTCGCCCCCTTTTCAGCGGTCTTCCTGATTATCGCGCGCACGGGCGGCGATGGCCAGGTACCTCCCGGTCAGTGGGTGCTGACAGCGCTGCTGGTCGCAGGCCTCAGGGTCGAGCACTTCGTCTCGAGCTGATGAGGGTGCCCGCAGAGAGGGCAGGGAGGCGGGTCGGCGGCCTCCGGGACGGCCAACATCTCCACGAACTCGCGTGCCTGCTGTTCGTTCATCTCACCAAGAGCTACACGGTCTTCGGCGCCAAGTTTCATAGCTGCCCGTAATACGTGCGCTCGTGCAACGCGGTTCGACTCGGCCCTCAGCGTTTGACGAGCCTCACACTCTTGGCCCGCGACCGATTCGCGCAGCTAGAGGATGTAGGCGGTCGTGAAGACAGTGGTCCACCGGCGTCGAGGACCAGAGCGAGCACTGCGACAGCGACAAGCTTGGGCACGACGCTCAGAAGCGACGCAACTGATCGGCCACCTCGAAAGCTCGCGGCCCCGGCGTTCAGCGTTCCCGCTGTTTGCCTAGGCCAATGAAGAGGATCCAGAGCGCGAACATCGCAATGAGCACGCCGAGGACGATGCCCGCTCCCACCAGATAGGCGCCGCCGAGAGCGTGAATGAGCAGCCCCAGCCCGCCGGCGAAGACCAGGCCGGCGCTGAACGCACCGATGAAGAAACGAACGAGGCGGTCACGCGAGATGCCCTGCGGGGAATGGGTCGCGCGGAAGGTCGCCAGGCTCGACAGGGCTATGTAGACCAGTGCGATCGGCATCAGCTCGAGGCCGAGCGCCTCCCGGCTCTGCGGGATCAGCAGCGCAGCGGAGGCCGCGAGGGTCGTTGCGAGCAGCCCAAGGATGATCTCGGCCCGGTGGCGAAGCACCGGGTCGTCGACCACCGCTAGCAGGTGGATCGAGACCACGACGAAGACCAGTCCCAGCAGCGCGGCGCTGGCGCCGCCGAGCGCGACAGCAAAGTCGTGCCAGGCGCCCGCGTTGTATGCCGCATCCATCCCTGGGCGCTCTACCGGGGAACCAGGGCCCGAACCGCCGTCTCACCGCACTCGTTAACGCGCCTAACCTCCGGGACCCCGAACACGGCCGCACAGTTTGCCGTTTTTTGGCAGGCGCAGGCGCCCGCTCACCGGGCGACCTCGTACGCCGTCCCTCCTGTGAGTCCCGCAGGTCCAGCGGCTTGGAAGCCTGCTTGGCCCCGAAAGTAGCGACTTCTGCTTTCGCGTGAAAACAGAAAGCGACCGCTACGTCCTCCGCTTGATCGTGAGCTTCCAGCAGCCGAGGGTGCCGGTGTCGGGAGTGTTGTCGTCACCGACGACCAGGGACCAGATGCCGTGAGCCTGGCCGCGAAACTGGGACAGTGGCTCTTCGGGGATGAAGGAGCCGGCAAATGGTGGGAGTGCCCCGGGGTCCGCGATCGAGGTCGCCGCCTGGTCGTCGAAAATCGTCGGCGTCCCGTGGCAGTTGTTCGGTCCGGTTCCGAAGTTGGCGCCGCCGTCGCCATTGTCGGAGGTCAAGTTCACCGTCTTGCCAGCCGGTGAGACCAACGCCAGAAAGACGTCGCCGTCGTTGGTGTGGTTGAGCCGCACGCTGACATTGACATCCTTGACCTTGCCCCTGTCGGGGACCTTGATCCTCGAGACGAAGAGCGAGTTGTCGACAATCGGGCGGCTCAACTTGCCGCTCGTGTAGGTGCGTGTCTTGGTCGTGGCGAAGGCCGTCGCCACCAGGACGACGAACAGCACCGCCAGCGACATGACGCTCGCGAACGTCAGGCGAGAACGAATCCGTTGACGCATGTGGGACCTCCCTCTCATTCGAGGCGGAGGCCAGGTGCGTCGGCGAGTCCGTTCGGGCTGGTCGGCGATCAGCGGTCCGCCGATGTGGTCCGACCTTCTCACGGGAGGCTCCGAAGGTCAACCTATGACTTCTGCTTTCGCGTGGAAGCAGAAGAGGTGCAGCCGCCTAGTCGCTGGCGTCGGCGGCCGAACTATGGCCTGCGACATCGTGCGCGATCGCGGGGAACACGCGCCGCGGCCGCACGCGCTTCCTCAGGCGAGGAGGACGGGCACGTCGGGTGCCGGCCGGGCCAAGCAGGCCGGCTGTCCCGGCACTCAAGGGACGAAATTCACGCCGCTGTACGTATTCGCATCGAGTTCGCGGAACCCGACGTCGTGATAAGGGTTTGTGGGCTCCCCGTTTTCTTCGGTCACGCCAATACATGTGCACTTTTCGAACTTGGCGTTGCTGACTTCGGCGACGAATGGACCCGCCCAATAGGCTCCATCGGTAGCCTCAGCGTGGTAGTAGAACCATCGGTTGTTGGTGGGGTTTGCTCTTGACGCTGATCCGCCCGGATCTATTTTCGCCCAGCCGAGGACATCCCACGGTTCTCCGCACTCGTCGCCGCAACTCCAGTCGCGACGCAGGTATGCGACATAGATGGTGTGGGGATATGAATTGTGGAAGTTGATCGTCGAGGCACCGGGCATCAGTCGGTCCTCTCCGGCTCGCCCCGCAGTCGCTCCGCTAGAGAGGTTTTCGGTACGTCCTTCTCGCTGCGTCGGTGCGGGAAGCGATGATCACCCTCTTGCGGCTCGGACTCCTCGTCGCCGGAGTCAAAGCCAGGCTTGACATGGTGCGAGGCCACGTCGACGGTCTCAATATCCGTGTTCTCGTGGTCCCCGGCGTGTGGGCGCCTCCTGGTCATGTGGCCGTCCCTTCGCTCGGTTCCAAAGATGAGAATAGCCCGTCTACCCCTCTCATCCGAGGGTCCGGGAGGTCAACTAGATGAAGCTGCTACTCCCGCGCCCGACGGCCTTCCAGCGCCTCCGAAGTCGAGTGGAGCCCGGCCTAGGGCCTAGGCCGGGCTCCACTCATTCGGGGCAGGAGGCGGAGGGGTCCCTCCTGCTTGTGTGGGTCGGGGAGGTCCCGCCGCATTCGGGACGTTCGACCCATCGCTAAACCAAGCGCACGCGTCACGTACCGAGCCGCGGACGGGGATTAGCAAGTTGACGTTGGTGAGCGACAGAACCCTCTTGACCTGGGGCTGCTGGGTGGCGATCACGAGCGTCGCTCCCACTTGAGCTAGCGCGTGGTTTGTTTGCAGCACCGCTCGCAGCCCACTTGAGTCGATGAATGTGCACTGGGAGAGGTCGAGGATCAGCGAGCAGTTGGCGCTGACGGCAACCTCGGTCGGCCCGCGCAGCTCCTCTGCGGATCCGAGGTCGAGTTCGCCGACCACGGCGACGAGGAGAACGGGAATGTCCTCAATCGTCGTGCTGGTGATCCTGAAGTCCACTCGGGCTTCCTCCGTGCTCTGGGATGGATGGAAGCCCGCGGGTCGGGACTCGGTTAGAGAGCCGACCGGTTCTTCGGTAGGCAAGTTACTGCTGCAAATATCGAGCGTCAACCTCGGGGCAGGTCCGCTTCCAGACATGCCGTTCGACTGCAGGCGGGCTCACAGGCCAAGAGAGCCCCGGCCGACGCGGAGGAGGCAAGCCAACACGCCGACCGAGGCAGAGGAGAGGCAAATAGGTGTGACGAATCGCCTCCCTCCCCGACCCTCTCATCGGAGGCTCCGGGGGTCAAGCGATGAAGCCGCTACTCCCGCAGCCCGGTGGCTTCAGTGAGACCTCAGCCATTCGTCAGATAGGCCCAGCGTGAGAAGGCCGAAGAGGGCGCTCGCGCGGCTGGCGGTTGTCTCACTGGCGAACGCCTCGTGAGAACCACTTGCCTATGCGGTTTCTAGAGGATGTAGACCGTCGTGAAGACGATGATCCACATGACGTCGACGAAGTGCCAGTAGATGCCCGGCACCTCGACACCCAGGTGCTTCTTCGGCTCCTTGGAGAAATGCCCGCGCCAGGCGCGGATGTTCGCGAATGCCAGGAGGATGAGCCCGACCGTGACGTGCGCGCCGTGCAGGCCGGTCAGGCCGTAGAAGATCGAGCCGAAGGCGTTCGTATGGGGCGAGAAGTCGAGGTGGGCGTACTCGTTGATCTGGATGAACAGGAACGTCGCGCCCAGCATGAAGGTGAGCGCGAGGCCCATGTACATCCCTCGCCGGTTCTCGCGGCGGATCGACTCGAGCGCCCAGTGGACCGTGAAGCTCGAGGAGACCAGGATCGCCGTATTGACGCCGGCCACGGAGACCGGGAGCGTGAGCCCGTCGGGCGGCCACGGCCCGACGTTCGCGACAACGCGGATGAAGAAGTAGGCCGCGAAGAACGACCCGAAGAGCATGACCTCCGAGACGATGAAGAGGAGGATCCCGAGCGTCTGGCGGTCGATACGAGAGCTCGCGTGGGCCTCGGGGGGCCCGTGGTGCTCGTGCTCCGCCGTGGCGGCGATCGATGCCGATTCCATCAGGCGCGCGACTCCTCGGCCCCCACGGGGACCGGCTCGGCGGCGGGAAGTGGGGTCGACGACGGCGGGATGACGTCGTCCCCGGCCTCGACGTGCTCCACCGGCTTGTCCGTGATGCTGCTCACCTTGTCGAGGAGCCCTTCCTCCAGCCACTTGGACTGCTGGCCGGCAAGGGTCGAGATGAGGATCTCGTCGATGCGGTAGTGCTCGAGAGCGTTCTGGATCGCGCCCAGCGGGGCCGGGCTCATCGGCTGGCCGGTGGCATCGATGTCGGCGCGGTACATCTCGGCGAGGGTGCGGGCCAGGCGGTCGCAGATCTCCTCACGCGTGATCCCGCCCGACGGCGGGCTGACGATCGTGTAGCGCTGAGGATGGTCGGCGGCCTTGCTCTTGAGCCGCGAGACGAGGCCGCTGCTCGCGACGGTGCGGGTCGCAACCACGAGCGTGTGCGTGACGTCCCACCGGATCGCGTCGTCCTCGATCCGAACGGGGATGTGGGTGATCGGGACCTCGAACCTCCGCTTCGCCCACTCGACCAGGTCCTTGCGGGTGAAGCCGGACCGGCTGCCGTACAGGGCCGAGAGCAGAACCTCGCGAGGGGTGAACGCGCGGATCGCGTCGTCCAGCGCCAGCGCGGAATCCGGGTCCATGATGGCCCCCGTCGAGTCGATCTCGAACTCGTGGAAGACCGCTTGCGTGACCTCGACGCGGCTCTTTGCCGCCTCGCGCACCTCGTCGCGATCGACGATCTGCCCGGCGATCGGGAGGTTCTGCGGCGCAACGACGGCGACCTCGTCGACGCCGCTCGCAACGCGCTCACGCACGGCCTCCAGCAGCTTGCGGCCACCTGCGACCTCGTTCATGAAGACCAGGATCGTCCCGCCGTGCCCGTTGGAGGGCGCACCGGTCCCTGGGTCCGCCGCAGCGGTCATGGACTTCGGCTCCCGGCGGCACCGGCCACCGCGGGCTCGGGGGCGCCGACCTCAGCCTCGGACGGACCGAGGATGGCGTGCCGCGCGCCGGGGACGCCGTACTCGTACGGGCCGCCGACGACACGCGGGATCTCGTCGAAGTTGAACACCGGCGGAGGTGAGCTGACCAGCCACTCGATCGTCTTTGCGCGCCACGGGTTGTCGCCCGCGAGCGGGCCCCATCGCCAGCTGACGATCATGTTGTAGAGGAAGATCAGCTGGGCGGCGCCGAGCAGGAACGAGAAGCAGGAGATCGCGAGGTTCCAGCTGCCGAACTGGGCGGAGTAGTCGGCCACGCGGCGGGGCATCCCCTCCATCCCGATCCAGTGCATCGGGAGGAAGGTCCCGTACATGCCGATCAGCGTGAGCCAGAAGTGCCAGCGGCCCAGCTTCTCGTCGTACATGCGACCGGTCATCTTCGGGAACCAGTGGTAGATCCCGGCGAAGATCGTGAACACCGAGCCCCCGAAGAGCACGAAGTGGATGTGGGCGACGATGAAGTAGGTGTCGGAGACGTGGATGTCGATCGGCACCATGCCGAGCATCACGCCGCTGATCCCGCCCATCGTGAAGGTCACGATGAACGCGAGCGCGAACAGCATTGAGGTCGATCTCAAGTGGAGCTTGGACGCGAACAGCGTCCCTAGCCACGAGAAGATCTTGATGCCCGTGGGAACCGCGATCAGGAGCGTCGTGATCATCATCGGCACGCGCAGCCAGGCGAACATGCCGGACACGAACATGTGGTGCGCCCAGACCGTGTAGCTGAGCACCACGATCCCGATCAACGCCAGCGCCATCAGCCGGTAGCCGAAGATCGGTTTCCGGGCATGGGTCGATATGACCTCGCTGATGATCCCGAAGCCGGGCAACATCATGATGTAGACGGCTGGGTGTGAGTAGAACCAGAAGATGTGCTGGTAGCTCAGGACGTCGCCGCCGTTCAGGGTCTGGAAGAAGTTCGTGTGGAGCGCCCGGTCGAAGAGGACCATGAACTGGACGCCCGCGATGAACGGCGTCGCGGCGACCACGAGCAGCGACGTCGACATGTTGGCCCAGACCAGGAGCGGCATGCGCCAGAAGTTCATGCCCGGCGCGCGCATGGTGATGATGGTCACCAGGAAGTTCAGCGCGGTCGCGATCGATGACGCGCCGGCGAACTGGACGCCCAGGTTGAAGAACGACTGCCCTAACGGCGCGCCGGTGGAGAGCGGCGCGTACCCGGTCCAACCGGCGTCGAAGGCGCCGCCCGGGCACAGGAAGCTCCCGACGAACATCAACCCCGCGATCGGCAGCATCCAGAAGCTCAGCGCATTCAGGCGCGGGAACGCCATGTCCGGCGCCCCGATCATCAGCGGCAGGACGTAGTTCGCGATTCCCGCGAAGACCGGGATCACGAAGACGAAGATCATGATCGCCGCGTGGGCCGAGAAGAGGCCGTTGAAGGTGCCCGGCTCGACGATCTGCGTGCCGGGTTGGGCCAGCTCGGCGCGCATGACCATCGCCATCGCCCCGCCGATGAAGAAGAAGATGAAGGTGGTGCAGATGTACTGGATCCCGATCACCTTGTGATCGGTGTTGAACTTGAAGTAGTCCCTCCACGAGTAGGCGCCGTGACCCGAGTGGTCCTCGGGGATGGTCGGGGCGCCGATCGCCCATCGGAACCAGTAGTCGAAGGCACCCAGCCCGACGAGGAACCCGAGCGGACCCGTGATCAGCGGCACGATGACCTGCGGGTATCCGGTCTGCTCCGTCTGGAAGGCCGGCAGGCCGGACGCCTTGCGGAGGAGGACGACGAGGGTGAACCCGAATGCGGCACCGATCAGGGCCCCGAGGGCCCCGCGGATGAGTCCCGGTCTCTTCAGCGCCGCTACCAAGTCCTACCTCGCGCCGGAAGCCTACTCATTGATCATGAACTCCCCGACGTACTGTCAGGCGCCAAACCAGGCGGCGTTGGACCCTGGCCGCCCGTGGTGCCGCTCGGGACCGTCGAGGTCCCGGTCGACGAGCCGCTGGGGCTGCCGGGGACCGGCTTGACCTGCGGCTGGCGCTTGAGCCAGCTCTCGTACTGGGCCTGCGGAACCACTCTCACCAGGGCGCGCATCGTGGCGTGGCCGAAGCCGCAGAGCTCCGTGCACACGACGTTGTAGGTCCCGACCTTGTCGGGGGTCACGACGACCGTGTTGTCGACGTCGTTGCCCCCAGGGCCCGCCGGGACGAGGTCGCGCTTGATCCGCCACTCGGGGACCCAGAAGGAGTGCAGGACGTCGAGCGCCGTGAGATGAAGGCTGAGCTGCCTGTTGTCGGGCACCACGAGGGTCTTCGAGCTGACCACCTTGCCGTTGGGCTGCGGGTAGTTGAAGGTCCACTCGTACTGCTGGGCGGTGACGTTGATGTGGAGGGCGTCCGAGGCCTGACTCTCGATGTCGTTGAGAACGATCCAGCTGTAGATCGCGCCGAAGAGGACGATCACGGTCGGGATCACGGTCCACGCGATCTCGAGCTTCGTGTTGCCGTGGATCGGCTCCCCGTCGCCCTCGTCACCGGGCTTCACGCGGTACTTCCAGATGCAGTACCCGAGCATCACGAGGACGATCGAGAACACGAAGCAGGACAGGATGATCATCACGTTCAGGAGCGTGTCGATCTCGTGCGCCTGCGTCGACGCCTC
>Ga0066903_100006721_pt1 | contig 10285 bp, 8 predicted proteins | sample PanSoiMetaGPlot1_FD_67491 | JGI IMG/M metagenome (GOLD analysis project Ga0066903, IMG submission 67491) | Tropical forest soil microbial communities from Panama analyzed to predict greenhouse gas emissions - Panama Soil - Plot 1 (version 2) | ecosystem: Environmental > Terrestrial > Soil >... | reverse complement strand
TGGAATTGATCGACGTTGACGGAAACAAGTTTCCTGTGGAAAAACGGATGGCACTCTGTCGCTGCGGGGCATCAACAGAAAGACCATTTTGCGATGGCACGCACTCCAGAATCGGCTTTCAAGCGGCAGAGAAAGCTGTGCCGGAATCGAAAGACTAAGACCAGGCACGGTGCATGTCGTCTGCGGCGCTAACACTTCAGGTCGAGGGCCGAATCTATTTCATTCGCGGCGAAAAGGTGATGCTTGATTATGATTTGGCAGCACTTTATGGGGTACCTACGAAATCCCTAAACCTGGCAGTGAGGCGGAATACGGAGCGGTTTCCAAGTGACTTCATGTTCCAGCTCACACAGGCTGAAGTACAAGGTTTGAGGTTCCAATTTGGCTCCTCAAAGTCGGCCGCTGCTGAGAAGAGATCAGGTTTGAGGTTTCAAAATGAAACCTCAAAGAGCCGTCGTGGTGGGCGTTGCTACCTCCCTTATGCCTTCACGGAGCAAGGCGTGGCAATGTTGTCGAGCGTATTGCGCACCAAGCGCGCAGTGCAGGTGAACATCGCGATCATGCGCACATTTGTGCGGTTGCGCGAGATGGTGCTTTCGAACGCCGATCTCGCGCGTAAACTAAACGCGCGCTCGAGAAAAGATATGATGCTCAATTCAAAGTCGTGTTCGACGCGATTCGCGAACGGATGACACCACCTGAACCACCAAAACGCCAAATTGGATTCGATCCTTATGAATAGTAAAACAGCAGTCCTCGCTGCGATCGCCTTGTCCACCGTCGCGTTCACTGCGCATTCTGAAAAAATTTCGCTCGTTGGCGCTACGGTAATCAATCCGGCTGACGGCAAAGTATTGCCGAACGCGACAGTAGTGATCGATGGCGACAAGATCGAGCGCGTCTCAATGGGTAAGCAAGACGCGGCCACGCTCGGGAAACAAATTGGTTGTGCCGGCAAATTCATTTCGCCGGGTTACATCGACACACACATTCACTTCTTCCAATCCGCCGATCTATTCACGCGTCCGGACGGCGCCGATTTCAACAGCGTGCGCCCATACAAGGACGAAGTTGCGTGGGTGAAGAGTCACGTGAACGACGTCCTTGCGCGCTATCTGCGCAGTGGGATCACCAGTGTTGTCGATGTTGGTGGACCGTTTTGGAATTTCGAAGTTCGCAAAACTGCGAATGCGACAGCGAAAGCGCCACGCGTGGCAGTTGCCGGACCATTGATCTCAAGCGTTTCACGCGAAAAACTCGATCTTGGCGATCCGCCGATCGTTAAGATCGATACGCCTGATCAGGCGCGAGAATTCGTCCGCAAACTGGCGGAACGAAAACCCGATCTGGTCAAGATCTGGTACATCGTCGACAAAGATCATCCAGTCGAAAGTTTCCGGCCAATCGTTCGGGCGACCGTTGAAGAAAGTCATGCGCACAAGATTCGGGTGGCGGTACATGCAACGGAATTGGAAACCGCGCGCGCGGCTGTCGAGGAAGGCGCTGACGTTCTCGTGCATAGCGTTATTGATAAGCCAGTGGACGACAGCTTCGTAAAGCTCTTGAAAGATCGGCATGTGATTCTCTGTCCGACACTTGTTGTCTTTGAGCGCTATGGCCGGACATTTTCGCACCAACTCAATCTCACCCCAGAGGAACAAAAGTGGGGCAATCCGGACGTGATCGCGTCCCTCGATGTGACGAAGATTCCACAGGACAAATTGCCGCAACGAGTCAAGGACGCGCTGGCTGATCCGAAAGCTGCTTTGGATCGAATCAAGAAAACTTACGATGTCGCGCTACCGAACCTCAAAAAACTGGAAGACGCCGGGATCACGATCGCCGCAGGGACAGACGCGGGAAACATCGGCACGATCCATGGCCCGGCTCTTTTCCGGGAGTTTCAGTTGATGAAGGAAGAGGGACTAACGCCAATGCAGATTCTCCAATGCGCCACCGCGAATGCCGCCAAACTCTTTGGAGGCGACACCGGCGCGCATATTGGTCAAATCGCCCCTGGCCATTTCGCCGATCTTGTCATTCTAAATTCAAATCCGGTTGACGACATTGCCCACGCTTCCGACATCGACGCGGTGATCAAGAACGGAATCGTTTATCCGGCTAATTCCATTTTGGATTGATCGCGACGAATTCATGAAGCGCGCGTCGCTTCTTTTGTTGTCATTCCTTGCCGCCTGGAGCACGGGCGCCACCGCACCCTCGCCGTCGCCAGCGATGGTGACAAGCATCCAAGAGATTGCAGAAGCTTATGTGAAACTGGTGCTCGCGCTGGGCCAACATGAGCCGGATTACGTTGACGCTTATTACGGCCCCCTGGAGTGGAAGAAACAGGAAAAGAAGCCGCTCGATGCAATTGCACTTGAGGCCACGCGTCTACGAGATCAGTTGGCAAAGATATCCAAGTCGACGGACGAGATGGAGCAGTTGCGCCGCAGATATTTGGCACGGCAACTATCCGCTCTGGAGGCGCGAGTGCACGTCCTGAAGGGCGGGCGCATGAGGTTCGACGAAGAATCGCGGGCGCTGTATGACGCCGTTGCCCCAAGTTTTCCCGAAGCTCACTTTCAGGAAATCCTGACCAAACTTGAGCGGAAACTTCCAGGCGAGGGATCGCTCTTGCAGCGTTACGAGACTTGGCGGCAAGCGTTCGTGATTCCCAAAGACAAGCTGGACACGGTATTTCAGCTTGCGATCAAGGCGTGTCGCGAACGGACGCTTGCGCATATCAATCTGCCGCCCAGCGAAAATTTTAGCGTCGAATACGTCACCAACAAACCGTGGGGCGCTTACAATTGGTACAAGGGCGACTATCGCAGTGTTATCCAAGTGAATACCGACCTACCAGTCTACATCGACCGGGCGATTGATCTGGCTGCGCATGAGGGTTACCCGGGCCATCACGTTTACAACGCGTTGCTCGAGAAAAATCTCGTCCGGGACCGCGGTTGGGTTGAATTCTCGATTTATCCGCTTTTTTCACCGCAATCACTCATTGCCGAAGGAACGGCGAATTTCGGCAGGGAGGTGGTATTTACAAAACCAGAGCGATTGGAGTTTGAGAAGAAAGTGCTCTGGCCGGCGGCCGGGATCGATCCCTCACGAGTGGAGGAATTTTACGCGGTACAGGATTTGGTGAAGCAACTGAACTATGCCACGAACGAAGCGGCTCGGCGTTATTTGAACGGTGAGATCGATGCAAACGCAACGGTGGCCTGGTTGGAAAAGTACGCCCTGATGGACGAGAAGCGGGCGAAGCAAATAACAAGGTTCATCGAGAAATACCGCAGCTACGTCATCAACTACAACCTCGGCGAAGACATGGTGCGCACGTATATCGAGAAACGCGGCGGCACGGCCGAGGAGCCGGAAAAACGCTGGCGCGAGTTCGAGCAGTTGCTGGCCTCTCCGCGATTGCCGGGCGACATACGGTAGCGGTAGCGTCGCCAGACGTCGCCGGTTGCAGCCGGCACGGCTGCCTCTACAGTCACGATGTCGTGCCGTCACTCGTGCTGGCATCCACTTCTCCTAGACGCGCTACATTGCTCACCGAAAGTGGATTCGAATTTGAGATTGCGTCGCCGCGGGTTGCGGAAAAGTTCGATGCGACTTTTACGTTGCGTGAACTCACGCTGTGGAATGCCATTCGAAAAGGGATGTCGGTCGTCCAGACGCGCCCCGATGCTTTTGTGCTCGCGGCTGACACGCTAGTCGCGCTGGAGAATCAGATTATCGGTAAGCCGGCGGATTTAAGCGAGGCTGCGCAAATGCTCCGGCGTCTCAGTGGACGAACTCACGAAGTTTGTTCTTCGGTTGCGATTTATCGGCAGACATCGGGAATGTCCGCGGTCTTTCATGATGTCTCGCGTGTTCGCTTTCGCCGTCTGACTAACGCAGCCATCGAGAGCTATCTTTCGAAAGTGCGTCCGCTGGATAAAGCCGGCGCTTATGCCGCGCAGGGAAGCGGCGCCGAAATTATTGCAAAAATCGAAGGGTCATTCACAAACGTCGTCGGTTTGCCGATGGAGAAAACGACTGAAGCGCTGGCCAGGTTCGGAATACGGCCAAAGCGCCTAACAAATCTAACCGGAAACGTTTAGATCAAGTGTTCGCGATTGTCGGACCGGAGCCGGATTGTTTTTGTCTGCAAATTGTGTCTCGCCTGGATGAAACGCACTGTCTTGCTCTTGGCGCGCATGAGAATCGAATGGGTCATGGCCGTGACGCCGCCGTGGGCCCGCACACCGCGCAACAACGCGCTGTCGCTGATCCCCGTCGCGCAGAAAAGGATGTTCTGGCCATTCGCCAAGTCGTCAGCTGAAAAAATTCGGTCCAGATCTTTCTTGCAGCCGCCATCGACCAGATTCTTTCGTTCTTTTTCGTCGCGTGGCCACATTTTGCATTGCATATCGCCGCCGAGACACTTGATTCCCGCCGCCGCGAGCACGGCTTCGGGCGAACCGCCGATGCCCATGTAAAGATCGACATCGGATTCGGGCAGCGACGGTGCGATGGCGGCCGCGATGTCGCCGTCGCCGATCATGCGCAACGACGCGCCTGCCGCGCGAATTTGTTCGACGATTTCCTTATGCCGCGGCCGGTCGAGCATCATCACGGCTACATCCTGGACGCGTTTGTCCACCGCGCGCGCAACGATTGCCAGCATCTCCGCGATCGGCATCTCGAGGTGGAGTGAATCGCCGCGCTTTTTCATGTAGTCGATGACTCGCGGACCGTAAGCCAGCTTTGACATGTAAAACGAAGGAATGTTTCGAAGCGCTACCTTCACCCCCTTTTCCGGACTCGCGGCCGCGATGCAACTGATCGAGTTTGGCGCGCCCTTGGAAATGTTGGTCGTGCCATCGATTGGATCGACCGCAATATCGAACTGTGGCGAACCCGGAACCCAGGTTCCGAGTTGTTCGCCTTTGAAAATGCCAGGTGCATTGTCCTTGATTCCCTCGCCGATGACCACTTCGCCACAGACGTTCATCAGATCGAACATGCCGCGCATCGCATCGCAAGCCGCGGCGTCGGCTGCTTCTTTATCGCCGCGACCGAGCCAGCGCAGTGAATTCAGAGCAGCAGCTTCCGTCGCGCGGACAAAATCCAGCTCGATGATTCGCTCGATGTCCTGGTAATCCTGTTTCGGCAGTCGCAGAGCCACGGGGCGTTAATTTTCACGCAGGTCGCGCGCGATGACAAGACATCACGTCTTTCAGCCATCATTCAACTCAACGGCTGCTGATGGTCGTTGCCTTTGGTGGAGCGTGGAGCCGGGGGAAACCGTCTTCAAGAACAATTGGAATTAGTGAGGCAGACGAAGCTTCGGCGTTCTGGTTCAAACCAATTTGAAGTAATGCGCTGCGATTCCATGATTGGACCGTCGGTGCTCCGTCAAACACGAGGTTACCCAGTGAATATGCGATTGGGCAACCGTGATAAAAATCGAGCGCCTGAACACAGTGGGGATGCGAGCCGACCACGAGATCAACTCCGCGATCAATGAGGCTGCGCGCGAGTTCGCGTTGTTCGTCAGTGATCCTTTCGCTGTTTTCAACGCCCCAATGGACCAGGCAAACGACAAAATTTGCGCGCGACCGAGCGCCGTCGATTGAGGCGTTCAGTGCAGACCAATCTGATGCCCTAGCGACTTGAGGATCTATAATTCCAACGTTGTTGATGGCCAGGACAGCGATTTCTTTCCCATCGAGCACTGAGAAGAAACTCGGCGTGTAAGCGCTGTTGCCGGGTTTTCCAACGCCGATTGGCTCGACCTGTTGCTGCGATAAACGCGTAGCGCAGTCCTCCAACGCCGCGGTCCCAAAGTCGAGCGCGTGATTGTTTGCTACTCCCATGGCTCGAAATCCTGCTCGGCGGAGCAGCTGCGCTGAGCCGACAGGCGCACGAAATGCGTACCGATGCGAGGACTCGCCAAGAGCCGAAATCGTGCATTCCAAATTCGCGGCGGCAAATGTTGCGCCACGAAGCAGTGGTGCAATGCCCGCAAACGGATCCATTCCATTTTCGATTTTTGCCGCGCAACTCCGCCCAAGCATTACGTCGCCCCCAAAAACAAGAGTCGCTTTGGCTTTTGGCGGCGAGACACGAAACAAATCAAAGCAATTTTTCCTGCGTTCTTTCAGGAGTTGCCCAAGCGTCAAGATTTCCGGAGCGCCTCCGAGTTGGTGGGCGACCAGGTCATTTTCATCGAGAACGCCAAATGGCTGCCGGTCCTCCATTACTGCCGCAACGTGTGTCCCAAGATGAACGATTGTGCCCCGCTGCAGATCATCCGCGGTTATTTTTGCTGAGCCAGGCGTGACTGACTGCGCGGCAAGATCGAGATGATCGCGCAGTCGCCTCGGATCAGACCATGGAACGCGCTGGCCCTGTCGACGCAATGCGTAGATGATGAAGTTAGCGCAATCAGCGCCGAGATTTGTTTCAGGACCGGTGCTGAAATTTTCCGATAATTCGCCGCTGCCGAAAAGATAAGGAAGACCAAACTGCTCGCTTATTGCGGCGCGGAAACCGCTCCCGATGAACCTCCGCAATTCCAGGATCGGCGTCTCACGAATTTTTCCATCAACAACCGCACTAGCTCGCAAACGCAGCGAGCCGCAGTGCAATTTTCGATCGAACAACTTATCGAGTTTGGCTATTGGCAGCGCCGTATCGTGATGATCAATCGCAACTTCATTCCAGGCAGGACGTGACGCCGCTTTCGCTACGAAACCGACCTGGTCGGTCGATAACTCGGTGACGTTGCAGCGCGAATATTTTGGAGTCAGTGCGAACCACTCGATCTCCTCCGGTTTTCTTGTCCAGGGCTCGGTGATCAGCTCGATCGCGGCTGTTTCGTCCGCAGGGATGCGCCAGACGTTGTCTGTGGAAGGTTGGTGGTCCTTGATTTCAAGATGCAATCGTGGCGCTTCGTCATTCCAGATGCTCAAAAGTTGCCGCCAACGAGCTGCGTCGTGTCGCACGAAAATGCGTTGGCCTTCAGCCAAAATTCGTGCCTGGAGGTCTTGGGATGCCTGGGCGACATTGAAAGCAGGTAATTTCTCTCTTCTTACAATCAATTGCTTCGACAGGTTTGAATGATCGTTGGCAACCGTCAGAAACGGCTCGAACTCGATCTGCGCACACGGCAGTGACAGTGCTGAATTCAACGCCAGCTTGAGCAGCCGGTATGCTTCCGCTTCGTCTTTTAGGTAGGGACGGGAAATCGCAAAGGTGATCCCGCGAAGGTTTGGGCGTTCAATCACGAAATTCCAGATGTGAGCGAAACCAGTTTCCTGTTCTGCGGCTGGGAAACCTGCGAAATAATCGAGATCAATCGTCACAACCAAAGGCTGATTGGGGTTGAGATGGTTCTCGAGACTGTCTAAATCGGAAACGACATACGATCCTCGCAACGATCCTGATTTCCGCGGCGCCGCTTCGACGTGCCCATCGAGTAACGCTGTTGCTTCTTGCGTGCGTTTGCGGATTTCGACCGCGGAAAGCTTCTCAGACGGCACCCAAATTACCTTTGCAACTAGGGCCGGCATGAGCGGCTCAATCCAATTGAAGCATTGCACAGCGCCGGTCTGACGCCAGCGATCGAGCAGGTCTTGTCGGTTTTGGGATGACGTGACATTTCGCAGTGCGTTGCGAATTTTGTCCGAATCGAAAATGCCCGACGCGTCGCTGTGCGCGTCGAACAGGATGAGTGTACACGGCTGGTCCAGATCCACATTCTGCGCCAGCCAATAAAACGTTCCCGCATGGTTGTCCTCGATATAAATGGGCAGGGTCTTCGCCTCTGCGCTCGCCACGGCGAGCAGCGCCGTCGTGCAAAGCGCGGCTGCTCGCCGGTTCATCGCGCTGGCTGAATTTCAGGTTTTTTCGTGAGGGCCGCTCGCAATTCAACGAGCGAGATGCACGTGTCGCGAAATTGGGTGCCGCGATGCACGCCTTTGATCACGAGCTTGATCTTGTTGACCGGCTTATCGTAATCGCGCACGCGGATCAGGTAGGGACTCTCGAATCGCTCGTCGGGAATGTTCTCGGTAAAGGTGTGTTCGTCATTGAGCGTGATTTCGAGCGCTGCGACGCGATTGTTTTTCAACCACGGATCTTTGTTATCGTAGTCGTAATAACCAGGCCGGATTAATATTCCGTACAATGGAAGCGGACGCTTCACGTTAAGCGTGATGCTCTCTCCAATCCCATCGCCCTCTACGCCTTCGGCCCACGGCGATTGAATCTCCCGGCTTGGATCGCCCTTTATGTTGACGACGTCGTAATTGCGTTTTCCATGCGGAGCTAAGGTCGAGCTAGCCGTCGCATCGTAGTCGGTGTGATCGAGAAAATATTGATGGTCCTTAAGGACATAAGAGGCATGACGCTGAGTGTCTTCCTCCGAATAGCCTGTCGGATAAGAATCGTATTTTGAATGCGCCACGATGCGGATGTCGTCCGCCAGAGTTGGTTTCAGGTTTTCAAACGCCCATTCGTAACGTGTGTCGTTGATTTTTTGGAAGCGATCCTTTGGTTTTTCAATGGAAACATCTTCGGGTTCAGGGTGCAGGATGTTGATCTCAATTTTTCCTTTGCCAATCGGCCCTTTCCAAGTCGCTGCCGGCGAAAGCGAGTAGGCGAATGTCGCGTCGCTGATATGTGAGTCGTCCGAAACCGATTCGTCATTTTCGGCGTAGTTTGCGCGATAACGAACTGTCACCTCGCGAGTCTGATTTCGCTCAAAGGGAATGACCGATTTCTTCCATGATTTGATGGTGGATACGTTTTCTTGCCAGAGCTGTCCGGGGGTCGCTTCGCTGGCTTCTTGTTTCGATCCCGGTACACTCGTCGACGCCAACTCTTTCCCATCGACGGTTATTTGATACTGACCAACGTCGTCGCTCTTTGTGTTCGTATCCGTGTCCGGATCTTTCCCCCAACGTTCGACGGGAAAAAAGAAATCCTGTTGCACTTTTGGCCCCGTGTTGTGCATCCGGTAATGCACCTCCACTGCTGCATACTCGGGATGCAGATCAATTTTTAGCTTTTCGTCCTCAATCGTAACGTTGCTTGCGCGATTTTGGTTCGAAGCGCTCACACTACCAGTTCCCGGAACGCCGGTCTGCCATGCGCCGCCATTGGCTAAGAGCGCACTCGCTCCTACGACAAGCGACGCCATTCCGAGCAATAGATTTTTCATTGCCGCACGTTTTAGCACACCTGCGCTCCGCATGGCGAAGCGATAATCCTCTGGCGCGTATTTTCTGTTCCAAGCAGCATGCATGAAGCGTTCATATGGAAGTGAAAATGGGAGCACCGCCTGAGAGTGAACAGGCTTGCTTGTCGCGCGGCTTTTTGGTTGGATGGCAACGTGCCTGTTGATGAGGATCAGGCCTCGGGGAATGAAGCCACCCCAATCACGCAAACCGGGGCGGTCGCGTTTACAACAACTCATTGGAGCATCGTGCTCGCGGCTCAGGGTGCAACACCAGCAGCGCAAGGGGCGCTCAATAATCTTTGCCGAACCTATTGGCGACCAATTTATGGTTTCGTGCGACGACGGGGCGTGGGGCCGGAAGAGGCGAAAGATCTTACGCAAGGCTTTTTTGCTCTGCTGCTGGAACGCCGGGATCTTAATGCGGTTCGCAAGGAGAAAGGCCGCCTGCGTTCGTATTTACTGACATCACTTAAGCATTTCCTTACGAATGAACACAACCGCGCAATGGCAATTAAGCGAGGCCGCGGCCAGCAGTCGATCCCACTGGAGGATTTGCACGAGCGTGAACGCGTTGGTTTTGAGCCCGCAGATACTTTGGCTGCGGATCAGATTTATGAGCGCCGTTGGGCGCTAAGCGTGCTCGATCAAGTGCTGGCGCGGTTGGGAGACGAGTATCGTGCCGGAGGTCCGGCGTCGGCGGGATTGTTTGATCGGTTACAGCAATCGCTCACGGACGAACCGGATCGCCCTTCACCAGCAGACACTGCGCGCGAACTCGGGATGACTGAAAGCGCCGTGAGGCAAGCGTCCTACCGGTTGCGTCAACGCTACCGCCAACTGTTGCGTGAGGAAATTGCCCACACCGTAATGGTTCCCGGGGATATCGAGGACGAGCTACGTCACTTAATTGTTGTGCTTCGAGCGTAACGGACGCGAGAATTTCTTGCAGTATCTAATGGAGGGGGCTGATGGCCAATCCAACAAATGAAGACTGTCAACGGCGTTTGCGAAAAATGCGGGGCAAAAATTTCCGCTGATGCG
>Ga0066903_100006720_pt1 | contig 10285 bp, 10 predicted proteins | sample PanSoiMetaGPlot1_FD_67491 | JGI IMG/M metagenome (GOLD analysis project Ga0066903, IMG submission 67491) | Tropical forest soil microbial communities from Panama analyzed to predict greenhouse gas emissions - Panama Soil - Plot 1 (version 2) | ecosystem: Environmental > Terrestrial > Soil >... | reverse complement strand
GTCACGCACACGTCGGTCTCATATCCAGCAAGCACCGCCGTGCGGCGTCCCGTTGCGGCGACCGCCGCCATGATGTCGGGGCAGTCAGCGAGCCCGAATACGGGCTTGGTGAAGATGGGGGCGCCTGGCCGCAGCGCGGCGAGCACAGCCGCATCAGTGGGCCCGTTCCGCTCCGGCTCCTCCTCGGTGAGCACCGCGGGGACGCCCAGGGCGCTTGCCGCACCCGCGAGCCATGCCGCGCGGGCGGCAACTTCCCCGGCGCGCCGCAGGTCCTCGGCATCGAGGCGGTCGCCCCAAAAGCGCGGCTGCAGGTCTATCACGACGAGCAACGAATCCTCGCGCGCGATCAGCGGCATGGCCGGCCTCCCCTGAGGTGATCAACACGATCGGCGGGCACCTTACGGCGGCTTGCGGACCGCCCCGGCGGCCGGGGCTGGGGCTGGCTCGCGGCCGGTCAGGCGAGTTCTTCGGCGAGGATTTCGTTGCACAGCGACAGGCATTCGGTGCAGATGGCGGGATGACCGGCACCCAGGCCGGTGTCGGCTGGCCGGGTGGCCAGGCCGGTGACGAGGCAGCGATGCTTGCCGCAGAAGCTGCACCGTGCCCGTTCGTCCTGCTCCGGTACGGCATGCACCGGACCGAGGCGGGTATGCGCAGGGCTGCCGCCGCTGGCCACGCCTTCGGCGAGCCCGACGCACGCCTCACAGATGTAGCAGCCCGGGCCCGCAATCAGCTTGCGGACCTCATGCTGCGACCGGCCACAGAACGAGCAGGCCAGGTCGATGCCCCGCGTGCCCGCCCGGTCCTCGCGGCCGGAACCGCCGGCCGCCTGGACCACCTCATCAAGCTGCTGGTGACTGAGCCCGAGCGCGGCAGCGACGTCCTCAGACCGCGAGCCGTGCATGACCAGGCGGTGCACCGCGCCGCGGAACTCAGCCCGGGCCGCCTCGGCCGCCTGCTCGCCATGGATCAGCCGCTCCCGGGCTTGCCGGGCCCCGGCCAGCAGCTTTTCGTCCACGCTGCCACAGTAGTTAGGCAACGCGACCATCATGACCCGCGTTCCTTCCGGGCGGTTGGTCTGCGGGCCGGCGGGTTGGTGCTGCGGGCCGGCGGTTCGGGCTACGGGCCCGCGGTTGGGACTGCGGGGTGGCGATGCGGACCCTTACCAGACGGGCATGCGGGAGAGGAACCCACGATTGCCGAATAGGCGCTGGGTGCGCGGGGGCAGCGGGGTGAATGTGGTCAGCGTCTGAACACCGAAGACGCTCCCTCTTACGGCGATCATCGCAGTGCCGGACTTGTTCACCCAGTACACAGCCGTCGAGGCCGCTTCGGTGTCGGTCCGCTTCTGGTACAGGACTCGTATTACCTTTCCGGTGCGCACGGAGAACTCGGTGATCGTGAAACCAAATACTTTGGGCGGGGCAGAGAGATGGTAGAACGGGGCGACGAGTTTGGTGCCGTCGCCGGTGATGAGCGGCCTCCCGATGATGCGGTGCTTGGCATTGTTGTTCTGCCAGCCGACGTAGGCGCCCGGGACGGGGATCCGCGTACTGGCTGCCAGCAGGTTGCCGGCGGGAGCGGCCGTGTCCAGCAGGCGGAGCTGCCCGGGCGAGCCGGTTCTGGTGCGGGCGTCCACCTCGAAGATCAGCGTCCGGTTATCCGCCTCCCACGAGTTTGAGCCGGTGCCGCCCGCACCGAGGGAGATCCTACCGATCGTTCCATGGCCGGGCCACACCCACTCCCGACCAGCACCAGTCGTGAGCGAGAACACCTGAATCGTGGGCTCCTTCTGTCTGTTGACCGGCAGAAGCGATACGGCGAGCTTGCTGCCATCGGGGGACAGCGCCAGCTCCGTGATGGTCACCTTTTCCGGAGATATGGGCAGTGGTGCCAGGCGACCCGGCTGGCCAGACCGGCCCAGGTCCAGCCGGTAGAACCTGACCGGCCGCGGGCTCAATATGTCTGTGCCCGGTGTAGGCGGGGGCCCAACAGCAAAGACGAACGTCCGGCCATCACCAGCGGCTGCCGCCCACAAGAATTCCGTGTGCGGTTCGGGCGGCGCGACGGTCCCTCGCACGGCTCCGGTGGCGGTCGCGCCGATCACCGCACGGCCTGGGTTCTCGGGAATGGCGACGAAGTACCGGGGAACCTTGGCAAACGCACGCCTGGAGCTCGCCGGGGCAGCCCCGTCGGGGCGGAGAATCAAGCCGGAGATGGCCAGCGACGCGATGATCACGCCGGCCACCGCTGCCGCGGCGGCCACCGGGGCCAGCCACCCTGGCCAGCGGCGCGGCGCGGCGGCGCGGCGAGCCAGAACGGGCGTGCGCCAGCCCCGTCCTGCAGCGCGGGTGCGCAGCGGCGTGCGGCCCTGGGCGGCGTGCTCAAGCCTCAGCCGTGCCGCCTCGACGGCATCAGGTCCAGGCGGCGGCTCCGCCAGCAACTGCTGGACCGCGCTTAGCTCATCCATTGGGTTGCTCCTTCCGGCCGGCCGGTCTCACGATGTCCGCCGGGCCGTAACTGCTTGCCGGGTTGGTGCCGCCAAGCGACTCCCGCAGCCGCGAGCGCGCCCGGCTCAACCGCGAGCACACCGTGCCGTAGGGAATGCCGAGCGACACGGCGACCTCCTGGTTGTCAAGCCCGGCCACCGCCACCAGCAGCAGCACATCCCGGTCGCCACTGCCCAGCCCGGCCAGCGCGGCGGCCAGGGCCGGCCCGGCAGCGGCGGCACTGACCCGCTCAGCGACCAGGTCCTCATCACTGGGTGCCACACCGCGGGCGTCCATCCGCGCCAGCGCGCGGTAGCGGCGCTGCTCCCGGCGCCGGTAACTGCCGACCAGGTTGGTCGCGATGCCATACAGCCACGGCCGGGCGCAGTCGCGGGCCAGGTCGTAGCGCTGGCGCTGGGCAAACGCGACGGTGAACACCTCCGCCGCCAGATCGTCGGCGATCCTCCCGCCGACCCGCGCGGCCAGATACCGGTGAACCTGGCCGAAGTAGCGCCGGAAGATCGTCTCGAAGCGCTCTGGCGCGGCCCATGACTGCTCAATCACCGCGGCATCGGTCGCGGGCGGGCCGGTTGGTTCACCGGTCACGATCACCACTCACATCCCTCACCGGCGGCGGCTTCCTCACCCTGTTGTTAGCCCGAGCCTCCCGTCGTATTCGCGGCGGCCACTCACCCGGCTCAGCGGCCATGCCTGGCCCGGTCCCGCCGCTGCGGGCGGAAGCGGCCGGCCGGCCATGAGGCCGGTTGATCTTGTTAATGCGGATGCTAACAACGCCCGGGAAACCCTGAGCACAGCCCGAGCTGCGAACCGGGACTGGCCGGGCTGCCCAGGGGCCATGCGCGGGCGGCAAGATTTAGCTTTGACTTATATAAGTAAGCTCTGATAGATTCGGTCGCTGTGCACGCCTTTGACGTTCTCGGCGACCCGGTGCGGCGGCGGATCCTGGAGCTGCTTACCGACGGGGAGCGGAGCTCGGGCGCGGTGTGCGCGGTCATCCAAGAAGAGTTCGGGATCTCCCAGCCGGCCGTCTCGCAGCACCTGCGGGTGCTGCGGGACAGCGGGTTCGCGACCGTACGGGCGGAGGGCACGCGGCGTCTGTACGCGGTCAACGACCAGCCGCTCCGCGAGATCGACGCGTGGCTCGGACAATTCCGCCGGTTCTGGACGCCACCGCTTGAAGCGCTCGCCACCGAACTGGCCCGGGGGCGGCGCGGGCGCCGCCCGGCGCATTCCGACGGGGATAGGAGCAATAAACCATGATCGACGTCAAGCACCAGATCAACGAGGTGCAGCGAAAAGTCGGCAGCAAGGTGCTGGAGGCGGGCGAGGCCCGCGTGGTCACCGTCAGCCAGACCTACAAGGGCAGCCTGGACGATGTCTGGGACGCCTGCACCAACCCCGAGCGCATCCCACGTTGGTTCCTGCCCGTCTCCGGTGACCTGCGGCTGGGCGGCCGCTACCAGCTTGAGGGCAATGCGGGCGGAACGATCGAGCGCTGCGACCCGCCGAACGGCTTCGCCGCCACCTGGGAGCTCGGCGATCAGCGCAGCTGGATCGAGGTGCGCCTCGCCGAGCAGCCCGACGGGCGGATCCGGTTCGAGCTGGAGCACGTCGCCCACGTCGCCGACGAATTCTGGGCCCGGTTCGGGCCCGGCGCGGTGGGTGTCGGCTGGGATCTGGCGCTGGTCGGCCTGGCCCTGCACATGGACGGCGGCGAATCGATGAACCCGCAGCAGGGGGCCGCGTGGGTGGGGTCGCCCGACGGCCGGCGGTTCATCGCGCTCAGCAGCGAACAGTGGTGCCAGGCCAGCATCACCGCGGGCACTCCCGCGACCGGGGCACAGGCCGCCGCGGAGAGGACCACCGCCTTCTACACCGGTTCGGAGCCCGGCGCCGGCGCCGAGCCCGGCACTGGTTCGGAGCCCGCCGGCTCCGAGCCGATGCCCTAACCCTGACGTGCCGGCAGGCGGTGGAGGACCGTGATGAGGCCGGGAGCGCCCCGGGCGGTCGCGTGCCTGCCCGGCGGGCCGGGGGTCTACCGGTTCCGGGATGCGCGCGGGACGGTCCTCTACGTGGGCCGGGCCATGTCGTTGCGGTCCCGCGTGCGGTCTTACTGGTCGGATCTGGGTCAGCGCGGGGCGGCTGTGCCAATGGTCCCAGCGCCGCTGCCCCCAGTCCCGCGCCGCTCCCGGCCTGGGTATCACGCCAGCGGACTGGGCTGGCTTCGCCCGGCACAACGCCGAGCTCGCGGCCGCTCTCGACGTCGCGGGTTCCGGCGAGTAGCCCGGCATTCCCGGAGCGGTGCCGGCCGGGACGCCGCCTCGATGTCGGCCGTTGCGGCTACCGGCCGGCTTGTGTAACAGATAGGGCACCTTTAGCGTTTCTTGCACGTAGCGGTTCCACCCCCAGCCGGGGGAGCGGGGCACCTTTACGACTAGAGGGCGATTCCTCTTGCCCTCGAAGGGGGAATACTGCATGAGACGATTGGCGCTGGCGCTGGGGACTCTCCTGGTGGCTGGTTCGGTCATGAGCATGACCGGAGAAGCCTCCGCCACCTTGCTTCACGTCAAGCCGGTAATCACGGCAACGGAGGCAACGTTCACCATCCCATCCAGCCCGACCGGGGTGTGGCAGCTGGGCCTCACCACCTACCCGCCGCCCGTCACGCACCTGGGCAAGGTGCAGGGAACCTCCGGGACCCTTACCCTTCCTGTGCCGCACACGGCTACGTGTTCCTTCCAGGCGGACGTCAAGGTGGAGGTCACCGGGACCTCAACGTTCGTCATGTACTCCTCGGCCAAGGCCGTGGTCCCCGGGTGCGGAGGCGGGACTGGCACCCGCTTCACCCCCGGGTACTGGAAGAACCACGAGGCAGCCACAACCGCATTGCTGCCGCAGACACTTGGCGGCTACACCGTCTCGACCTTCGCCCAGGCGACGGCGATCTTCGACGCCATGAATTGCAGCGACGCGGTCAACTGCCTGGCCGGGCACCTGCTGGCCGCCCAGCTCGACGTGGCGAACGGCTCAAGCACTTGCATCGCCGGCACCATCTCGGATGCCAACGCGTTCCTGACGAGTGTGGGATACGCGGGGCCGGCCAGCTACTCAATCAGCTCCAGCCAGCGCGCTACGGCCCTCAGCCTTGAGGTGACGCTCGACAACTACACGAACGACTCGAACAGCCCCACCTGCTGATCTCTGGCGACCGAGGCGCCAGACACCGAGGGACCCGCCGCAGCGGCGGGTCCCTCGGTAATTTGCCGGCCTGGCGGCCCGCGGGCTTCGCCGATTTCGGCTACCTGGGGGCCTGACCCGCGGGACGGCGCGGGGTATTGACCCTCCTGGGGGGAAGGGCTACGTTCTGCGCCAGGGACGGCGCGCCGCGGCGGCGAGGTGCGGCCGCGCCATTCGGGTTCGCTCAGCGGCCGGAGGAGGCGCGCGCATGACCCGCATGTCTGGCTCCCGTTATCCACGTCCTTTCCTGCTTCTCGTGGTGATCGCTGCGGCGGTGGCCCTGGCCGTACCGAGCGCCGGCCTGGCCGCGTCGCACCCCACGGCGAGATCCGGGCCATCGTCCGGCACATCCGCGACGCACTTCTCCAAGGCGGGCATGCTGGACTGTAACGGCCACAGCCCGATCCAGCAGCCACTCAAGCTCGGCAACTACATCTGCGCCGAGGTGCACGGCGGGACCGACAACGGGCACCTGGAAGACAACGGCAACTACATCGGCCACGACGAGCCGCTAGTGCAGTTCTACTCGAACAAGCCGGGCTCCTCGACCAACCTCAGCTACGTGCAGACCCTGCCCAGGGATCCCAGCGCGAAGCCCACGGTGCACGGGCCGTTGAAGGACACCACGCACTTCTTCGAGCTGATGCCGACGATGTGGTACGCGATGGCGCTGTGCGACCCCAACTCGTTCCCGCTGCTGCCGTGCAAGCCCGACAGCGACTCGAACACCCCGCACGGCAACTACCCCGGCGGCGGCAGCGCGTTCCTGGAGCTGCAGTTCTACCCGCCCGGGTTCGCCCCGTTCGCGGACGCCCTCAGCTGCGACAACTCGCACTGGTGCGCGGCGCTGACGATCGACTCGCTGGAATGCCAGGCCGATTTCAACGTGTGCAACAACAATTGCATCGAGCCGATCAACTTCGCGTTCATCCAGACGAACGGCGTCCCTACCGGCCCGCCGAGCCCGCAGCGCGCCAACCTCAACACCGTGACGCCGAACCAGCGCACCCTGCTGATGAACCCCGGCGACAAGCTCGCCATCCACATCTTCGACAACAAGAGCGCTGGTGCCCTGGAAACCCAGGTCCGAGATCTCAGTACCGGGAAAACCGGGTTCATGCTGGCCTCGGCCAAGAACGGCTTCATGAATACCTCGATCGCCGACTGCACCGGCACGCGGTTTAACTTCCGGCCGGAGTACTCGACCGCCAGCACGGCCAACCAGGGCGGCTGGGCGGCCGGGAACATAGACGTCTCCTACGAAATCGGGCACTTCACCCCCTGCACGCGGGTCACGCACTTCGATCCGGTGCATGTGGGCGGCATCGCCGACGCGTCCTGGGACTTCTGCCGCGGCCCGTACGAGAACGCCGGCCCGCCGGACGGCTCCGGGCCCAGTGGCGAGGGAACCGATGCGCCCTGTTACAAGGAAGGGGATACCCACGGGCAGCTCAACGCCGATCCGAACCTGGTCACTGGCTGCACCGGCTTCGGAAGCAGCGGCGACCTCGATTACGACGGCACCTCGTACTGGGCGAACTGGCCGAACTCGCTCACCCCGGGCATGTTCCCCTCGCCGCTGACGATCACGCCGCCGGTCACCGGGGGCGCGGGATACTCGCAGATGCAGTTCCTGACCGACAACCCCGCCAGCAACATCAAGTGCAACACGCATACCGGCGCCGGCTGCGTGCTGCCGCCCAGCCAAGCGCCCGGGAAGTTCTACCCGTACTGGACGCAGGCCAAGGTTAACGGCACGTGCGTCTGGGAGTTCGGGCAGATGACGAACGGCAACGCGTTCGGCGGGGTCAAGCAGTACGGCGCGTTCACCACGGCCTTGGGCCTCCCCGAGTTCGCGAGCAAGATCATCCCCAACCCGAACTGCTGACCCGCTGAACCCCAGCGGACCGCGTCCCCGCCCGGCCCGGCCCAGGCGGGGACGGCAATCTCGAGGCCGGTCGCGGCGCCGTGTCACGCCTGCCCGGCGCGGCGGCTGGTGGCCACCGCGGCGAAGGACCGGCGGTCGCCAGCCCACGCCGCGCGCGGCACGGCTTCGTCCAGGCTGTGCAGGTCGGCCTGGCTCAGCTCGACGCCGGCCGCCCGCGATGAGCCGTTCGTCTGCCTGGCCGCCGACAGCCGGCTGCACGCGATCCTTACCGGTGCCGCCGCGGCCGAGGGCTTCATCCCGCGCATCGAGTTCGAGACCTACGGCCCGGCCAGCATCCGCGAGCTCGTCGCCGCCGGGCTGGGGGTTGCCCTGCTCGCCAGGTCGGCGGCGGAGGGACCGGGCGCGGCGGTCGGCGTCTGCGAGCTTGCCCGCCCGCCGGAGCATCCGCCGATCGGCCTGATCCGCTCCCGCGCCCGGCCGCTGATCCCGGCCGCGCGGGCGTTCTGGGACCACCTCGCCGCGACCGCGGGAGGGACCGGCGGCGAGCCTCGCCGAGCGGCCGCCGGCTGACCGGAAACGCCACTATCAGCGCAGGACAAGCTGTGGCAAAGAATCTCTGGGGCCGGCGGGCCCCGTGACATCCTGCCGGCATGAGGACAGGTGAGTCCCGGTGGGATGAGGGCCGGCCCTGGAGGGATGAGGGCCGGTCCCGGTGGGATGAGGGCCGCCCCTGGAGGGATGAGGGCCGGTCCCGGTGGGACGAACCGCTGGCACCGGCGGCGTACGCGGCAAGCAAGGTGCCGCTGATCACGGTCTACTTCTGGATCATCAAGCTGCTCAGCACCGCGATGGGCGAGGCGACCTCGGATTACATGGTCCGCACGATCAACCCGGTGACCGCGGTGCTGCTCGGCTTCACCGGCTTCGCGATCGCGATGGTCCTGCAGTTGCGCGCCCAGCGCTACGTGGCCTGGATCTACTGGCTGGCCGTCGTCATGGTGGCGGTGTTCGGCACGCAGGCCGCCGACGTGCTGCACATCAAGTTCCACGTCCCGTACGCCGCGTCCACCATCTTCTACGCGGTCGTGCTCGCGGTAATCTTCATCGTCTGGTACCGGGTGGAGCGGACCCTGTCCATCCACAGCATCCGCACCCCCCGGCGGGAACTGTTCTACTGGGCCACGGTGCTGGCCACGTTCGCGCTCGGTACCGCGACCGGTGACCTGACCGCGCGGACCCTGCATCTGGGCTACCTCGCCTCGGGCATCTGGTTCTCCGTCGCGTTCGCAGTGGTGGCGGTGGCTCACTGGAAGTTCGGCCTGAACCCGATCCTGGCGTTCTGGATCTGCTACGTGCTGACCCGGCCGGTCGGTGCGTCGTTCGCGGACTACGTGGCGTTCCCGCACTCGGTGAGCGGCCTGGGCGTGGGGCACGGGCCGGTCGCCCTGTTCTTGACGTTCCTGATCGTCATCTTCGTCGGGTACCTGTCGGTGACCCGCAAGGATGTCGAGGAGGTAGCCGTCGAGGCACCCCCGCCGGCGCGGTCCAGGCACCGCCGCGGCGGGCCGCCGGCGGCAGAGCGTGTCCGGGATGATCGGTAGCCGCCCGGGCCCGGCCGGACCGCCGGCCGACTGTCCGAGGGCCCGCCTACACTGAGACACCTATGTCTAGTGACACATTGCCCCGCGTCCATCCCGAGGAGCTCGAGGTCTACCGCCGCGAGCTGACCGGGTACTGCTACCGGATGCTCGGCTCCGGCTTCGAGGCCGAGGATGCCGTGCAGGACACGATGCTGCGGGCCTGGCGCTCGGCGGACCGGTTCGAGGGCCGGGCGAGCGTGCGCTCGTGGCTGTACCGCATCGCCACCAACGTGTGCATGGACATGCTCCGCGGCCGCAAACGGCGGGCCCGTCCGATGGACCTCGGGCCGTCCTCCCCGCCGGACGAGGAGCACCTGGGGTCCGTGCTGCCCGAGCACCTGTGGGTTACGCCCATCCCCGACGCCCGGGTCCTGCCCGAGGACGGGGATCCGGCCGAGATCGCGGTTGCACGGGACACGGTCCGCCTGGCGTTCATCACCGCGCTGCAGCACCTGCCCGCACGGCAGCGCGCGGTGCTCATCCTGTGTGAGGTATTGCGCTGGCCGGCCGCGGAGGCCGCCGGCCTGCTCGGCACGAGCGTGGCGGCGGTGAACAGCGCGCTGCAGCGCGCCCGCGCGACCCTGGCCGCGCTCCCGGACACCGCCCGGCCCCGCGCGGTGGCCGCCGACCAGGCGCCGCTGCTTGCCCGGTACGTCAGCGCCTTCGAGCGCTACGACATGTCCAGCCTGGTCGCGCTGCTGCACGAGGACGCCGTCCAGTCGATGCCGCCGTTCGCCATGTGGATCCAGGGCGCGCGGAACATCACCGCGTGGATGGTCGAACCAGGCCCGATCGAATGCCGCGGCTCCCGGCTGCTGCCGGTCAAGGCCAACGGGTCCCCGGGCTTCGGGCAGTACCGCATCGACCCCGCGGGCGGGTACAAGCCGTGGGCGCTCCAGGTCATCGAGATCTCCGGTGACCGCATCGCCGGGCTGAACTTCTTCCTCGACACCGAGAGCCTGTTCCCGGCCTTCGGGCTCCCGGATCACCTCCCGGCCTAGCCGCTGCCC
>Ga0066903_100006719_pt1 | contig 10285 bp, 3 predicted proteins | sample PanSoiMetaGPlot1_FD_67491 | JGI IMG/M metagenome (GOLD analysis project Ga0066903, IMG submission 67491) | Tropical forest soil microbial communities from Panama analyzed to predict greenhouse gas emissions - Panama Soil - Plot 1 (version 2) | ecosystem: Environmental > Terrestrial > Soil >... | reverse complement strand
TGGTCCCGCTGCGGGAAACAATAAGCGTCACCAATCGTTCCAGAAAGGGTCTTTACTTATGGCAGAGGCGGCGCCTCCACAGCACGGAGGTGCGGACTCGCCCCGACAGGTGCCCGGCTTCTGGGACCGTGCCGACAGCGTCCGTCCCTACTTGAAGCAGGTGGCGCGGCGTCTTTTGAGCAGCGGCTTGTGGGCCAAAGTGGATCCATCGGATCTGGTGCAGCGCGCCTTGCTCAATGCCCACGAACACGCTTGCCATTTTCAAGGCCGCACTTTTGCGGAATGGCTCGGCTGGCTGAGCGTGATCGTCCGCAACGAAACTTTGCACGCCATCCAGTTCTACCAGCGCGATGTAAGGGATGTGCGCCGCGAACAACCACTGGAGCCGGGTCCCGTTTGCCAATCCACCGTTTCGCCCCAGGAACAAGCGCAACGCCGCGAACAAGCGGCTTTCGTGCTGGCAGCCCTGGAACACTTGCCCGAAGAGTACCGAAGAATTCTGGATCTGCGCAATTTCCAGGATCTGCCGTTCGCCGACATCGCCGAACAATTGGGCCGGAGTGTTGCCGCGGTCCGCCAGTTGTGGGTGCGGGCCGTCCGTTGTCTTCGCCGGAAGATTGGGATTGAAAAATGAACATCCGGCCCGAAAAGGACGAACTGTCCCCGGAAGAAGCCGAGCAACTCTTCGATGTTTACGAAGAGTACTGGCAGAAACTGTGTCAGGGCAGCACCGGAGACCAGCGCAAGGCGGTTGACACGCCCGCAGAGGCAGACCTTGAAGTGCTGGCTGCCTTGCACGGGGTCCGCCAGGCCGTGCTGGCGGATAGCGTTGCACCGACTACCTGCGATTGGCCGCCTCACCTCTCGTCTCTCACGCCGCGCCTCTCGTCCGGAACCCGTCTGGGCGATTACTTGATCAAGGGCTTGCTCGGCCGGGGCGGGATGGGGGAAGTCTACCTGGCCGAGCACGAGCTGATGAGCCGGCACGTGGCCATCAAGGTGCTACCGGCCGCTCGGGGCAGCTCGGCCGGCGGCTTGCAGCGTTTTCACACCGAGATCAAGGCCCTGGCTCGCCTCGGTACTCACCCCAACCTGGCGGCCGCCTTCGATGCCGGCGAGCACGAGGGCTGCATCTTTCTCGTTCTGGAATACATCCCCGGCACCGATCTGGAAGAACTGGTGCGGCGCCAGGGGGCGCTCGAACCACTCCAGGCCTGCGCGCTCATCCGCCAGGCCGCCGTGGGCCTGGCCCACGCCCACGAGCACGGCATCGTCCATCGCGACGTCAAACCCGCCAACCTGATGCTCACACCGGATGGGACCATCAAGGTTCTAGATCTGGGCCTGGCTCAGGCCCGAGAAGCAACTGATGTCCAGGAGGGTCAAACGCAGCCCGGCGTGCTCCTGGGCACGCCCGATTACCTGGCCCCGGAGCAGGCCGAGAACCCGCGCCTGGCCGATGGCCGCAGCGACCTCTACAGCCTTGGTTGCACATGGTATTTCCTACTCACCGCCAAGCCGCCTTTTGCCGGCTACTCGGCGCTCGGTAAACTCCGTGCCCATGCCCTGGAAACGCCGGTGCCCATTCGCGAGTTGCGGCCGGAAGTGCCTGAAGCCATGGCCGCCATCGTGGACCGACTTTTGCGTAAGCGCCCAGAAGAGCGCTTCGCCTCGGCGCGCGATTTGGTTGCCGCCCTGGATGCCCTGCCAGGATGGCCCAGTTCCCATGTCGAGGAAGTCCAGCACTCCGCCAAGACCACAATCCCGCCGACACGCCGGACAGCTTCCTTCCTACTTGTTTTCGGCGGTCGCCGCCAGGCCCTCCGTGTGGGCTGCGGCGTATTCGTTGCGACGTCCATCTTGCTCGCTTTCGTCGCCGGTTGGTTCATTCTTGGAGTCGGGGAAAAGCCACCGGACACATTAGAGGCACCCGACATCGTCTCCTGGAAAATCGAACTCTATCGGCCGGCGGAGAAAAACGAAGATTTGATGCCGCTCGGTCCAATCGGTCGGGCCGGCGCCATTCCACGCCAACATGATCGCATCGCTCTCCTGGCCCAGTTCAGTCAACCGGCGTTTCCTTACCTGCTGGCCATCAATCCGGATGGTTCGCTCCAGATGCTGCATCCGGAACCTGGGCACAAACCCCAGAAACTGCAAGCGGTGCTCCAATTCCGCGCGCCGGTGGAAGACGGCAGGTATTACACGTTGGACGATGCCGGCTTGCAGGGTCTGGTGCTGATCGCAGCGCGGATGCCGTTGCCGGACTTCGACCAATGGCGGCCGAGTCTTGACCCGCAGGCTTGGAAAAAACTCCAGACCGACTTGGCCTGGAGCTATGACGGAAAGGATCTCGGCCCCATGGAGAGCCAGCGTGTAGGCGTCGCCGATCATGGGCCCAAAGTCCTGGCCGATTTGTGCCGGCATCTTCAGTCCCGGCCGGCACGAATTGACGTTCGCGCCGTGGCGTTCCCGGTGCGCTCGAAATGAAACGCGGATTCGCCCTCACCGCATGCCATCTTGAGGAGAATCCCATGCAACAAGCTTTCTGGTTACTACTGGCGTTCGCCGCTGCCGACGACCCGAAGGTGCTGGAAGTCGGCAAGGGCCTGAAGATCAGCGGTACGCTCGACAAGGCCAAGTCGGAGCAAGTCTATCACGTCAAGCTCCACAAGGGCGGCACCTACGTCATCGACATGATCAGCCCGAACCCGAAAGCCCTCGATCCGTTCCTGCGGCTGCTGGATGCCGCAGGAAAACTTGTTGCCCAGGACGACGATAGCGGCGGTGGTTTGAACGCGCGCATCCTCTTCCTGGCACCGGCCAACGGAACCTACCAGATCGTGGCGACTTCCTTCGACCGCGCCGGTGTGGGACCCTACACGCTGACAGTCAAACGGGATGACGCCAAGCTCGCCGATGCCCTGGCAGGGAAGGTGCGACTCCTCTACTCGCGAGGTAAGTTTGCCGAAGCCGTCGAGACCGCCCGCGAAATGGTCCAAGTTCGCCGCCGCCTGCAAGGGCCCAAGCACTGGAAAACGATCCATGCCCAATGGGAGTTACGGACACTGGAGAAAATCGTGACCCTTCCACCAGGGGCCAAGAAAGAGTTGGAAGAAGCTGTGAAACTCAATGCGCAGGCCAATCAATTGTATCAGGGGGGCAAGTACGCCCAGGCCGGGGCATTGTACCGGAAGGCCCTGGCCCTTCGCCGCCAGCTCTTGGGCGAGGAACACCCGGACACGGCCACAAGCTACAACAACCTGGCCGCCAACCTCAGCGCGCAAGGCAAGTACGCCGAGGCCGGGGTCCTTTACCAGAAGGCGCTGGACCTGCGCCGCCAGCTCTTGGGCGAGGAGCACCCGCACACGGCCACAATCTACAACAACCTGGCCGCCAACCTCACCGCCCAAGGCAAGTACGCCGAGGCCGGGGTCTTGTTCCAGAAGGCCCTGGACCTGCACCGGAAGCTCTGGGGCGAGGAGCACCCAGAGACGGCCACAAGCTACCACAACCTGGCCGTCAACCTCAACAAACAGGCCAAGTACGCTGAGGCCGGGCTGGTGCTCCAGAAGGCCCTGGACCTGCGCCGCAAGCTGTTCGGCGAAGAGCACCCGCACACGGCCATCACCTACCTGGGCTTGGCTGACAACCTCAACGACCAGGCCAAGTACGCCGAGGCCGGGGTCTTGTACCAGCAGGCCCTGGATCTCTTCCGCAAACTCCTGGGCGAGGAGCACCCGTACACGGCCACAACCTACAACAACTTGGCCAGCAACCTCAAAGCCCAGGGCAAGTACGCCGAGGCAGGGGTCATGTTCCAGAAGGCGCTGGGCTTGCACCGCAAGCTCCAGGGCGAGGAACACCCGGACACGGCCGCAAGCTACAACAACTTGGCCAGCAACCTGGAGGCCCAGCGCAAGTACACCGAGGCCGGGGTCTTGTTCCAGAAGGCCCTGGATCTGGTCCGGAAGCTCTTGGGCGAGGAACACCCGCACACGGCCGCAAGCTACAACAACTTGGCCTCCAACCTCGACCGCCAGGGCAAGTACGCCGAGGCCGGGGTCTTGCACCAGAAGGCCCTGGACCTGCTCCGGAAGCTGCTGGGCGAGAAGCATCCGTTGACGGCCACAAGCTACCACAACCTGGCCGACAACCTCGAGCGCCAGGGCAAGTACGTCGAGGCAGGGGTCTTGTACCAGAAGGCGCTGGACCTGCGCCGCAAGCTCCTGGGCGAGGAGCACCCGGACATGGCCCTAACCTACAACAACCTGGCCTTCAACCTCGCCGCCCAGGGCAAGTACGCCGAGGCAGGGGTCTTGTTCCAGAAGGCGCTGGACCTGCGCCGCAAGCTCTTGGGCGAGGAACACCCAGACACGGCCACAAGCTACAACAGCCTGGCCTTCAACCTCAATGCCCAAGGCAAGTACGGCGAGGCCGCACCCCTTTATGAAAAGGTCCTCGCCTCCTGGCGCAAAACCCTGGGCGAGGAATACGCCGAAACGGCTTTAGGATATCGCCACCTGGCCACTAACTTGCACGCCCAGGGCAAATACTCCGAGGCTGAAGATGCCTGGGCACGTGCCAGCCGAATCTATGGCATCGTACGTCTACGGAGTGCCCCCACCGGCCTGGAACGTGCTTCGTTTGCGGTCGTAGTGTCGCCAGTTGCGGGCTTTAGCGCATGTCTAGCCCGCAACGGCAAAACTAGCCTTGCCTGGCAGAACTTGGAATCGATGTTGGCTCGCGGGCTCCTCGAGGACATCACCTCCGGGCCGACCTTTCCCCGCCCCATCACCGCGATCGAGAGCAACCGGGAGCGCGACCTCCTAGTTACGCTTGACCAGTTGGATAAGCAAATCTTGAATTGCCTGACTCAGGCAAACAAGGACAAAGTGGCAAGTGAGCAACTCGAAGAACTTCTCGCCCAGCGGCGGCAAGCTGCAGAAGAGTTGGCCAAGCTGGAAGCGGCGGTCGCCGCCCGGCAGGTGTTTGATCTCAAGCGCATTCAAAAGCAGATACCCGCCGATGCCGCGTTCGTGGTCTGGGTGGATATCAAAGGCCAGCCGAAGGCGAAAGATCCTAATGGCGAGCACTGGGCGTGCGTCTTACGCCGCTCCGGCCCGCCGGCCTGGGTCAAACTCCCCGGCAGCGGCGACAAAGGCGTCTGGACCAAAGACGATGACGAGCTGCCTGGCCGCTTCCGCCAGGCCGTATCCGACCCGGCCGCGACTTCCGCGGCGGAACTGAAGACCCTCAAGGAAAAGTTGTTGGCCCAGCGACTGGCGCCGTTGGCGAAGTATCTGGCTGCTAAAGACGGGTTGCCAGCAGTCAGGCGGCTCGTTGTGGTTCCCGTCGGTGTCATGGCCGGCGTGCCGCTGGAAGCGCTCAGCGATGATCGGATCGTCAGCTATGTCCCGTCGGGGACCATGTGGGCACGGTTGCAAGAAGCCAAGGACGGATTCAAAATCCGTCCCACGTTGCTGGCGGTGGGCGATCCGAAATTCCGCCAGACGGGGAAGGAAGTTACCTCTTCCGGACCGCCGCCAAAGGCCGGCATTTTCATCATGAAAGTTCTGTCGGGTTCCAACGCCGCCAAGAGCGGGATCAAGGACCAGGACGTGCTCCTCCAGTATGGGGGCGCCAAACTGAAGAACCCGGCTGCTCTTCTTACTGCCATCAAGGAACAAATCAACAACACGGCCGTGGATCTTACTGTATGGCGGGCCGGCAAAACGTTTACCGTGAAAGTGCCGCCCGGGCCATTGGGCATCCAAGTCCATAATGAGCCGGCCGAACAGGTTATTCTGGCGCAACGCGAAGCCGACCGCATCATCCACGCCAGCCGGAGCGCCGACTTTACGCCCTTGCCGGGCAGCCGTGCCGAGGTCGAGGCCATTGCCAAACTCTTGCCCAAGGAGGCAACGCTCAAGTTGCTGGGTTCGGAAGCGAGTGAGCAAAAACTGGCCGACCTGGCTGACCGCGGCGAACTGAAAAAGTACCGTTATCTGCACTTCGCCACTCACGGCGAGGTCAATTCGCACATTGCCTTTCAGTCGGCGATCATCCTGGCCCAGGATCAGCTTCCCGAGCCGGCCGAGGCACTGCGCGGCAAGAACTTCATCGACGGCCGCTTGACCGCCGCCGAGTTGTTGAACTGGAAGCTGGACGCCGACCTGGTGGTATTGAGCGCGTGTCAGACGGGGCTGGGTCAGCCAGCCGGCGGCGAGGGCTACCTGGGTTTCTCCCAAGCCCTGTTCAAGGCCGGTGCCCGCAGTTTGGTGGTGAGCCTGTGGAAAGTTGATGATACGGCGACCTCCCTGTTGATGGTGCGCTTTTACCAGAACGTCTTGGGTGGCCGGCCCGGTTTGAAGGCCCCGATGGCCAAGGCGGAGGCGCTCGCCGAGGCCAAGCGCTGGCTGCGCAATCTGACGGCCAAGGAAGCCGAAACGCTGGCGAAAAACCTTCCCACGGTGGAGCGCATCGGCACCGCCAAGGGACGGCCCGTGGCGACCACCGCTCGTCCCTACGAGCACCCCTACTACTGGGCCGCCTTCGTCCTCATCGGCGACCCGCGCTAAGGCTGAAACAAAACGCGGATTCGCCCTCATCCGCAATCCATCTTGGGGAGAATCCCATGCAACAAGTTTTCTGGTTACTACTGGCGTTCGCCGCTGCCGACGACCCGAAGGTGCTGGAGGTCGGCAAGGGCCTCTCAATCAAAGGCACGCTCGACAAGGCCAAGCCGGAGCAAGTCTATCACGTCAAGCTCCACAAGGGCGGCACCTACGTCATCGACATGATCAGCCCGAATCCGAAAGCGCTCGATCCGTTCCTGCGGCTGTTGGATGCCGCGGGGAAAACCGTGGCGGCCGATGATGAAAGCGGCAGTGGTCTGAGCGCCCGCATTCTCTTCCTGGCGCCGGCCACAGGAACGTACCAGATTGTGGCCACGTCGGCGTCCGCCGCAGGCATGTGGAGAGCGCCGCCTCCGGCGAAGTTCGGACCCTTCACGCTGGCAGTCAAGAGAGACGACTCCCGCAAAGCCGACGCCCTGAAAGTGCGTGTTCAGCCTTACCAGCTTCTCTTGAGCGGGAACGTGGCCCGGAAGGTCATGCAGCTGGAACAGCAAGTGGACAAGCTCCAAAAGGCCGGCAAGTTCACCGAAGCTGTTTTGCCGGCATATCTGATTACGGAGTTGCGCGAGAAATTCCAGGGCGCCGACCATTGGCAAACAGTCGATAGCCGCCGGACTTTGCAATTGTGTCAAAAGCTGGCACAACGCTCTGAAGGCGAACGCGCCGATTACACGCACTCGGTACAGCTTCATGCGCAGGCACTGATTTCTAATCTCAATGGACGGTATCCGGAAAGCGAGGCCCTGGCCCGCAAGGCCCTGGCCATACGTCAGAAAGTCCTGGGCGAGGACGACCCCGATACAGCCGAGACCTATAATCTCGTGGCTCTCAGCTTGAAAGGCCGAGCGAAATTCGCCGAGGCCGTACCGATTTGTCACAAAGCCCTGGCGATCTCGAGGAAGTCCCTGGGAGAGGACAACCCTGTTACGGCCCTGTGCTACAGCACTCTGGGCGGCAACCTGCACGGCGACCTCAAATATGTCGAGACGGATGCGGCTTTTCGCAAGGCTGTAGCGATCTGCCAAAAGACTCTGGGCGAGCTGCACCCAAATACAGCGGCCGCCTACAGCAACCTCGCCTTTAGCCTGAATGCCGCGGGGAAGTTCGGCCACTCCGAGGCAATCTACCGGAAGGCACTGAAGATTTGTGAGAAAGTGGTGGGCGACGAGCATCCTCTGACGGCCGGAGGCTACAACAATCTGGCCTTTGCCTTGAACGGACAGGGAAAAAACGCGGAGGCCGACCCACTGTATCGCAAAGCCGTGGCGATTCGCCGCAAGGTTCTTGGCGACGAACACCCCCTTACCGCGCTGACCTACAACAACCTGGCGATCAACCTGGACGATCAAGGCAAATTCTCTGAGGCCGAGCCACTCTTCCGCAAGGCGCTGGCCATCGTCCTGAAAGCTCACGGCGAGCAGCATCCCGAGACGGTCAAGGCTTACGGGAATTTGGCCTTTAACCTGGACCTTCAGGCCAAACATGCTGCCGCAGGAGAGCTTTACAAAAAGGCGTTATTAATTTCCGAAAAAGTCCCGGGACCGAATCACCCGGAGACGGCCGGATTATGCGACAGCGCAGCCGGGAATCTGAAGGACCAGGGGCGGTACGCCGAAGCCGAACTGCTTTGTCGCAGATCCGTGGCCATTCATGAAAAGGTGCTGGGCCGGAAGGTCGCTGATACTGCCGTAAGTTACACCAATTTGGCCGGGTACCTACAGGAGCAGGGGAAATTCGGCGAAGCCGACACCCTCTATCGAAAGGCGCTGTCCGTCTTCTCCGAGGCAATGGGAGAGGGACATCTCTACACGGCAGGAACCTACAACAACATCGCCGTCAACTTGCACGCCCAGGGCAAATACGCCGATGCCGAAACTTTCTGGAGCAGGGGAGCGCGCGGATTTGCCGTGGCTCGGCTGCGCAACAGCGCCACCGGGCTGCAACGCACTGCCTTCACGGCCAAGTACTCATCCTTTCTCTCCCTGGCAGCCTGCCGCGCCCGCCTTGGCAAGCCTGCTGCTGCCTGGCAAAGCCTGGAGGCCGCCCTCGCCCGCGGCCTGCTCGACGACCTTTCCGCCCAGCAATCGTTGTCTCTGACTCCCAACGAACAAGAAGTGCAACAAGACTTGAACGCGACGTTAATCGCGCTGGACAAGCGCATCGACAACCTGTTGGCCGGCAGAAGGCAGGAGCAAGCGGCTGCAGGTTTGTTGGAGGAACTGATCGCGCAGCGAAAGAAAGCCCAATTCGCCCTGTCCGACTTGGAGGCTTCCCTCGCTGATCGCCAGGTTTTCACCATGAAGCGCATTCAGAGCCGGATTCCCGCCGATGCCGCTGTCATCGCCTGGGTTGACCTGAAACCAGAGCGCAAGGCGAAGGACCCTGCCGGCGAACACTGGGCCTGCGTGCTGCGCCAGTCCGGCCCCCCTGCGTGGATCAAGCTCCCCGGCGGCGGGCCCAAAGGTGAATGGACCAAAGACGATGACGAACTGCCCAGCCGTTTCCGCAAGGCCTTGGCCGAACCTGCGGACTTGAAAATCAAGATCCTCAAGGAGAAATTGTCAGCCCAGCGAATGGCGCCATTGGTCTCCTCTCTTGGTCCGCGGGACGGTTTGCCCGCGGTCCGGCGACTGATGGTGGTTCCGGTCGGTCTCATGGCTGGAGTTCCGGTTGAGGCGATCAGCGATGCGTATGTTGTCAGCTATATCCCGTCGGGGAGCATATGGGCGCGGTTGCAAGAACAAGGCCGATTGACTATAGAGCCCACATTGCTGGCGGTGGGCGACCCGGCATTTCGCCGGCCGGAGAAAGAAGTTGTTGTCGCCGACCCCCCGCCCAAGCACGGCGTTTTGATCATGAAGGTGCTCCCGGCGTCCCCCGCGGCCAAGAATGGCCTCCAGGCAGGAGACGTGTTGCTGGACTATGAAGGCGTAAAGCTGGAAAGTCCAATCAACCTTTCCGCCGCCATTCAGGCACAAATGAAAAAAGCCGCGGCGACCGTTGCGGTCACCATCTGGCGTGCGGGAAAAACATTCCCCGTGAAACTGCCCGCGGGCCCGTTGGGGGTTCAAGTCTATAAGCAGCCGGCCGGGGAAGTCATTCTGGCGCAACGCGAAGCCGACCGCCTCATCCGCGCCAGCCGCGGCGCCGACTTTACTCCCTTGCCGGGCAGTCGTGCGGAGGTCGAGGCCATCGCTAAGCTGTTGCCCAAAGACGCAACACTGAAACTGCTAGGCTCCCAGGCGAGCGAACAAAAACTGGCCGATCTGGCCGACCGCGGCGAACTGAAAAAGTATCGCTACCTGCACTTCGCCACCCACGGCGAGGTCAATTCGCACATTGCCTTTCAGTCAGCGATCATCCTGGCCCAGGATCAGCTTCCCGAGCCGGCCGATGCACTGCGCGGCAAGAACTTCATCGACGGCCGCCTGACCGCCGCCGAATTGTTGAACTGGAAGCTGGACGCCGACATGGTGGTATTGAGCGCCTGTCAGACCGGCCTGGGTCAACCGGCGGGCGGCGAGGGCTACCTGGGTTTCTCTCAAGCCCTATTCAAAGCCGGCGCCCGCAGTTTGGTGGTGAGCCTGTGGAAAGTGGACGACACCGCGACGTCCCTCTTGATGGTGCGCTTCTATGAGAACCTCTTG
>Ga0066903_100006718_pt1 | contig 10285 bp, 7 predicted proteins | sample PanSoiMetaGPlot1_FD_67491 | JGI IMG/M metagenome (GOLD analysis project Ga0066903, IMG submission 67491) | Tropical forest soil microbial communities from Panama analyzed to predict greenhouse gas emissions - Panama Soil - Plot 1 (version 2) | ecosystem: Environmental > Terrestrial > Soil >... | reverse complement strand
CCCATCGGCAGCTCGGTTCGTGCTGCGAGCTCGCGACCGATCGCCGGTTATGTGCGGCGAGTCCAGTCAGGTGGGGCTGTCGTTATGTGCGGGCGGGTGAGACTCGATACGGGTGCTTACGTCGATGCAGCGTTTGTGCCAGCGCGCATGCAGCGCACACTCGTGCCGCTCGGTGTGGGTTCGCCTGCGGCCCCAATGCGTTGGGCGACGCTGTCGACCGCCTCGGGGCTCGGCTTGTAGCTACCACGTGCGAGTCCACGAACTCGAGCGCTTCGACTATCGCGCGGGGGGTTCGGGGCCGCGGTCGAGGAGTTGGTGGGCTGCGGTTTCGACAGCGTGGTTGATGGAGTCGGCGGTCTCACCTGCGCTGACCCAACCCACCACGGCCGCGAACCAGACCGCTTGGATGGTGCGGGCGAGTTGGTAGTCGGCGGGTGTGGGGTTTTCGAGCCGGATGGCGTGGGCGGTTTCTTCGACGAGCGGTTCCATGAGGGAGGCCAGCAGCGGCGCGACGCCCGCTTCGCCCGAGGTCACGGCTCGGAGCACGGCGGCGGAGAGGCGGGGGGCGCTGGTGAGGGTGTCGGTGGGTCCGCGCAGCAGGTTGACGACGCGCTCGGTGGGCGTGGCGCCCTCGCGCGGGGTGTCGCCGGGTGGGTGCAGGGCGAAGTGTTGGTCGGCCAGCGCGGCCAAGAGGAGGTGTTCTTTGGAGGCGAAGTACCGGTAGATGGTTGCCGAGGACACGCCCGTGCTGGCGACGAGGTCGCGGATGCGCAGCGCCTCGAGGCCGCCCTCGGCGGCGAGCAGGACGGCGGCGTCCATGACCTTTTTGCGGCGTTGGGCCTGAGCGGCGGCGTTCGTACCGTCCACCCGGTTTCTTCCTCCTGGTCGACACGGCTCGAAAACACGTTTTACACTACCCGGGTCGCGCGGGCAGGACTTCGGGGAGCTCCGGCATGGGCACACGGGCAGGGGCCGGCACGCTCACGTTGTTGTTCACCGACCTCGTCGGTTCCACCGAGTCCCTGGTCGCGTTGGGCGAGGACCGCTTCGACTCCGTGCGCGACGACCACGACGCGCTGGTCGGTGGGGCAATCGCGGCGCGCGACGGCGAGGTCGTCAAGCACACGGGCGACGGCTACATGGCGGCGTTTCCCTGCGCCGGGGACGCGGTCGCGGCGGCGGTGGCGATCCAGCGGCTCATCGCGCGACGCAACGAGGGCGCGGAGGTCGCGCTCGGCATACGAATCGGCATCAGCGCCGGGGATGTCGTCGAGCGGGCTGGCGACTACCGCGGCGTCGCGGCCGTGGAAGCGGCGCGAATGTGTGCCGCGGCCAGGGGCGGGCAGATCCTGGCGTCGGAGACGGTCCGCACGCTCGTCGGCTTGCGGGGCGGCCACGACTTTGTCCCCCTCGGCGAGCTCGACCTCAAGGGCTTGCCACCAGTTGCGACCGTCGCGGTGCGGTGGTGTGACGACGCGCCGGTGGTGGCGCCAGCGCGGGGCTCGAGAGGGAATCTCCCTGCGAGCGCGGACCGCTTTGTCGGCCGGCTCCGCGACCGAGACGCGATCCGCGAGTTGCTGCGCGAGCGCCGCCTCGTCACCCTGACGGGACCGGGGGGAGCGGGCAAAACGCGCCTCGCGCTTGAGGTGGCACGGGCGGTCGGTGCCGAGCGTGCCGATGGGGTGTGGCTGGTCGAACTCGCCTCCATTGATGATGCGGAGCTCGTCGCGGAGGCGACGATGACCGCGCTCGGACTTCGGGGCGGCGACGCCGAAGCAGGGGATGCGGTGCGATCGCACCTCGCCGGTCGCGACGCGCTCCTGGTAGTGGACAACTGCGAGCATGTGGTGGGCGGCGCGGCAAGGTTGATCGCCGAGCTCCTTGCCGCATGCCCAGGCGTGCGCGTCGTCGCCACGAGCCGGGAGCCCTTACGGGTGGCTGGCGAAGCGGAGTATTTGGTCGAGGGGCTCGTGCGCGAGGAGGCGATCGAGCTTCTCGCCGAGCGCGTACCCGGGCAGCGTCGAGTCGACGACCCCGCAGCGGTTGAGCGGATCTGTGGGGCGTTAGACGGGATCCCACTTGCCATCGAGCTCGCAGCGGCGAGGTTGCGCGTCCTCTCACTGGGCCAACTCGCCGACCGGCTCGACGATCAACTCGCGGTGCTTGCACATGGCAGGCGCACCGCGCCCGAGCGCCAGCGCACCCTGCGAGCGACGCTCGACGGCAGCTACGACCTTCTCGACGTGGAAGAACGGGTCATGTTCCGACGCTTGGGGATCTTCGCTGGAGGCTTTACCGCGGTCGCCGCTGAACACGTCGTCGCCGACAACGAGATCCCTCGCGCCCAGGTCATCGACCTCCTCGAACGGCTCGTCGAATGTTCGCTCTTGACGAGCGTTCCTGGTGGTTCGGGTGTTCGGTTTCGTCTCCTCGAACCGGTCCGCCAGTACGCGGCAGAGCGACTCGGTGAGGCCGGGGAACGCAACGCGGTGGCCCGTCGTCACCTGGAATGGATCGAGGATTTCGCGCGACATGCATTGACGGAGTTCTTCGTCGCACAACGCGATACCACGGCCAGCCTTCGTCAAGAGCATTCCAACATCTCGCAAGCGCTCGAGTTCGCGCTCGACACGGGTGATGCCATCACCGCCGGCACAATCGTCGCCGCCCTCGGCTTCCCCTGGCGTGAGATCGGCCCGCCCGACGCGCGTCTTTGGTGCGAACGTGTGCTTGCCGCCCTTCCCGCCGACGCACCCGCGCTCATTCGAGCGGGCGTCCTGGCGTCGACCGCGATGATGCTCCAGCAGGCTGCCCAATACGACCCCGCACGGAGCCTGCTCCTCGAGGCACGTCAGCTCTACCGCGACGCCGACAACGTGCGCGGGGAGGCGTGGGCACTCACCGGGCTCGGGTGGGACGCCTTCTACCGAGCGCCCGCGAGCGCCGAAACCAAGGCGCTATGCGAAGAAGCGTTGTCCCGCTACCGAGAGAGCAACACCCCCGCGGGCGCCGGCGCGATGCTCGTGATTCTCGGCGAGGTTGCTCTGCACGCCGAAGACGATGCCCTCGCACGCCAGCGCGCCCAGGAAGCGGTACAGCTCGGCAGGTTCACACGCATCGGCCAAACCGTGGCCGCAGGATTACGCATGCTCGCGATCCTCGATGCGCGGGCCGGCGACTTCCGAGGCGCGGATCGGAGGCTCGCCGAGTCGATCGCCATCTACGAAGCCGCAGGAGATCGCTACCAGCTCATCCAGGTATATGCCGACGCTGCAGAAATGGCCGCCTCACGCGGCAACATCTCCCTCGCAGTGGCGCACCTCGTGGCCAGCGCCAACCTTGGCCGTGAGATGTCCTCCAAGCATGCGATGGCCTTCCCCATCCGGGCCGGCGCCCACTTGGCATACGTGGAGGGCCGCCCCCGGGAAGCCGCGGTGCTCTTCGGCGTTCTTCTCGGCCTGAATCCCTCCACGCTCGCAAAGCACTACCGCCCCATCCTCGAAGCCCTCGAGACACAGGGCCTGCACAATGAGATCGCCGCGGGCGCCAACCTCACCACCGACGAAGCCCTCGCGCACGTGGCCGCCCTCACACTGAACACGGCGGTCAACCCGCCTGCGCAAGACAATCGCTGGCGGGGCGCTGAGCCCCAGCCGGTGCAGGGCCTGTCGGCGGGCTGAGGGGCGGGAGACGAACGTGGTGACGGTATGGTGCGCGTACTGCGGGACTAGAAGCTCGCGTGCCGGGGTGGGCGATGGCTGAGTTGCCGACCGGGACGGTGACCTTCCTCTTTACTGATCTCGAGGGTTCGACGCGCCTGTGGGAGCAGGACCCGGGGATGCAGGCGGCGCTGGCTCGTCACGATGAGGTGCTGCAAGCAGCCGTCGAATCGCACGACGGGCATGTCGTCAAGACCACGGGTGATGGAGTCCATGCGGTGTTCGCGCTGGCTCCGGATGCCGTCGCCGCGGCCGTCGCAGCGCAGCACGCGCTTGGATCCGAGCCGTGCGGGGAGGTCGGCGAGTTGCGGGCGCGGATGGGACTACACAGCGGCGCTGCCGAGCAGCGGGGTTCGGATTATTTCGGTCCGGTGGTGAACCGCGCCGCGCGGATCATGGCGCTTGGCCATGGCGGGCAGGTGCTGTGTTCACAGGCCACTGCCGATTTGGTGCGGGATTCGTTACCTGATGCGGTGGATTTGCTGGACCTGGGTTCGCATGCGCTGCGCGACATCAGTCGACCAGAAGAGATCTACCAACTCACCCACCCGGACCTCGAGCGTGAATTTCCGCCGCTGCACAGTCTGGCGACGACTGCGGGCAACTTGCCGCCACAGCGCACGGAGTTCATCGGCCGCGACCGGGAGCTGGCGAAACTCGAGAAGCTGATCGACCGGTCGCGGGTGGTGACGCTGACCGGCGTCGGGGGTGTGGGCAAGACCCGTCTTGCGCTGCAAGCTTCGGTGTCGCTGTCGGGTCGCTTCGACGATGGATCCTGGTTCGTCGATCTGGGACCGATCCACGACGAGAACTTGGTCGCTGGGGCTGTAGCAACCGCGATGAGACTTCCTGATCGACGACAGGGATCGCCCGAGGAAGCGATCGTGGCGGCCGCTCGCGATTGGCGCGCATTGATTGTCCTGGACAACTGCGAACACGTCATCGAGTCTGCGGCGCGCCTCGCCGAACTCATCACCGACCGCTGCGGTGAGATCGTGATCGTGGCAACGAGCAGAGAGCCTCTCGGCATCGACGGTGAACAGATGTTGGGGGTGGGCCCGCTTCCGGTTCCGGCCCCCGACGACGCGAGCACGCCAGAGGAGATACTGCACAACGAGTCGGTTCGTCTCTTTGTGGAGCGCGCCAGCGAAGCGCGTGCGGACTTCTCCGTCACTGAAGAGAGCGCTGACGTCGTCGCACGCGTGTGCCGACGTCTCGACGGCATCCCCCTCGCGATCGTGCTTGCGGCGGCCCGGACCCAGTCGATGAGCCCCGAGAGCATCCTCGACCGGCTCGATGAGCGGTTCCGACTCCTGTCGCACGGTCGCCGCACCGCGCTGGCTCGCCACCAGACCCTTCGGGCGGCCGTGGACTGGTCCTTTGACCTCCTCGACGATGCCGAGCAAGTCGTCTTCGCTCGGCTCTCGGTCTTTGCCGGCGGCTTCACCCTCGAGGCGGCCGAAGCCGTCGCCGCCGATGACGACACCGACTCGCTCGACGTCCTCGACACCCTCAGCCGGCTCGTCGCCAAATCGATGGTCTTGCTCGACAACCACGCGGCGACTGCCCGCTATCGGCTCCTGGACACCATGCGTGAGTATGCCGCCGAAAAGCTCGAGGAGTGCGACCGACCCGAGCGGCTTGCCGACCGCCACGCCGACTACTACGTGCAACTCGCCGAGCAAGCCGCTCCCCACATCGTGGGAAACGACGACTCGATCTGGACGCGACGACTGGAAGCCGAGCACGACAACCTGCATGCCGCGCTGACGTGGGTCCAAGACCGCGACCCGACCCGCCTCACCCGACTCGCACACGCCCTCGCCCAGTTCTGGCGTCGCCAACGTCACTACCAAGAGGCACTGGGCTGGATCACCAGAGCTCTCGACCTGGACCCCGACATGTCGCTGCAGGTGCGGGCCGACCTGGCGGCACACGCCGGCGGCATCGCCATCCAGCTGGCGCTTGTCCAGCAGGCCGACGACCTCCTTCACCGAAGCTTCGCCGCTTCGAGAGCGGCGGGTGACGAGCCGAACCCCTACGTGCTCTCGGCGCTCGCCCTTAGGGCGCTCGTCACCAACCAGCCGGAGGAAGCTCGCCGCTACGACGAAGAGGCGCTAGCACGAGCCAGACAGACGCACCAGCTATACATCGAGGCGGAATACACGAGCATGTGCTCCATGATGATCGCGGTGACCAGCAACGACCCCCGAGCCCTCGAGCTAGCCGACCGTGCCATCGAGGTAGCGGGGCCCCTGGGCAACGACTATGTCCTCGGCACCGCCCTCGAAGCCGGAGGTATCGCTCGATATCGCACCGATCCCGCCGCCGCCATCGCCCTGCTCGACGAGGGCATAGACGTCGCGGCACAGTCGAGTCCCGCCACCCGTGACCAGGCGATTTTCTTCAAGGGCATCGCACACGTGCGCCTGCGCGAGTACGGCGCCGCAGCACAGGCCTTCGACGCCGCGCTCGCATACCACCATGCCTCGGGCGCCGAGTACTACCAAAGCATGGTCCTAGCAGCCTGTGCCGACCTCCTTGCACGCACCGGCTCGGCGACGATGGCGCTCCAGCTGCTCGCCTCGCTCGAGCGCCTCCGCGAACACGGCCGGATCATCGGAGCCCCACGCGACCTCGCCATGCAACAACAACTCCGCGACCGCCTCCAAGACATCGTCGACCCCAACGAGTTTGGCGAACTCTGGGCAGCCGGCCGGCACCTCACACTCGACGACGCAGTCAGCCTCGCCCGAGGCGAACTCAGCCAGGTGTCCTCCTAACCCGCAGCAGCTCCACGCTGGCGAATAGCGCACGCCCACCTCTAACGGCGGCTCGTCTGGCGGCATGTTCACCACGTTCACGGCGGATGGGACGATCAGCTTGTGGCAATCATCATTCGCTCCACGTGCACGCTTGACCGGTCGGGGACGTCGGTGTGAACGCCGAGGACTCAGCGGGCACCAAGCCCCGGAAGCGCTGAGTTGAGCGTCGCTCAGACCTGCGCGTAGATCTTCGTCGAAGGCTTCAAGGCCGCACTCTGGGTGGGTGCCGCCTTCTCCGCCGCAGGAGCGCTGGGCGCCGTGTCCTCCATCCGGCGGCGCCAACCCGCATCGGCACCCGCCCCCGTGGATGCTGAGCAGATCCTCGCCGACGTTTCCAGCTGACGACGGTGTCAACCTCGAGCTTGGAGTGTTTTCACGACTGAGCATGCAATGGGCACCGAGCGTGTACAAGATGCGGTCGCCGAACGCCCACTCACGGCTCGCCATCCTCGCCTAAAGCGCACAGAACCACGTGTCAGCCAGCGGTCGATCGGAGCACAGAACCGGCGATATGTGGGTCCCGCGATAGGTCAGCAGCGATATAGCCCGGAGCGACGCGGCTTCATCGACGATCGCGTCTAGAAGGTACGGTGCGAAGCGCTCGCCTGCAGGAGGTGAACCACTTACGCCATAGAGTCGGCAGCAGCAGTTTCGCTTCGGTGTCTTTAGGATCGTGCCGCGGTCGTGATCAGCACCGCAGCACCGAGTCGTACGCCACGACCGCCTGCGTGTTCGGCGAGCGCTGTCCGCACAGCGCGAAACGCGTCGGCTCGCTGGTCCTCGGGCATTGCGTGCAGAGCGGCGCGGCCGACGCCAGTGTCCGCGAGGCGATCGGCGGCTTCGGTGGCATCGGCGCCGAGCGGGAGCGCCACCTTCAGCGGCCGGACGTCGATGTCGGTGTACCCGGCGTGCTCGAGTGTGGTTGTCACGACGGCGGGGTCGGCCTGGGCAAACATGCCGGGCCCCGCCTCGTGGAAGTCCGGCAGCGCGATCCAGGGGAGCAGGGCGGCACCGGGTACCACGAGCCAGGCGTTCGCCTCGAGCGGCTGCCAGGTTGCGAGCACAACTCGCCCACCGGGTCGAAGCGAGTGCCGGAGGTTGGCGAACGCAGCGACCGGATCATCGAAGAACATGGTGCCGAACCGGCTGATGAGCGCATCGAAGCGTTCAGGGAACGACCAGGTCCGCGCATCGGCCACGATGAACTCGACGTTGTTTAGCCCCGACGATGCGAGGCGGGCCCGCGCCACGTCGAGCATCGCTGCCGTCACGTCGACGCCCGTTGCCGTCCCCGTCGGTCCGACCGTCGCCGCGGCGGCGAGCGTCGTGGCGCCGCAGCCGCACCCAATGTCCATGACCGACTCGCCGATTCGCAGGGTTGCCGCCGCTAGGAGCGCGTCGGCGACGGGCGCCAGCATCCGATCCTGCCCGTCCGGATCGGCTGGGGGGGAATGATCGGCCTCCTGGCTCTGAATACGGGCGCGCCCCTCCCCACCTGGGTCCCGGATGCACAACTCGTCTCCGTGCACCACAGCGTCCTCGGTGCCTCTTGCGTCGGTCATCGGTCCTCGACCTGCAGGAGTCGGCGTAACCCGCCGGGTACGGCTTCTTCGTCGGCGATGCCGAGGCGCCTGCCGAGCGCGTTGATCGCCAGTCGCCCGGTGCCGTGCGCGAGGAGCCCGCGGGCGCGGGCCGCGAAGGCGATGAGGTTGTCGGGCTCGGCGGCGGCCGGTCGCTCGCCTAAGGCCGCCACCGCCGCGTCGGCGACGGCGTCGGTCGCGTGTTTGATCGCGCGGAGGAACTCGATGATGGCGTCCGCCTCGTACCCGACGGTGCTCGCATCCCGTGCAAGCTGGAGCAGCGACGGGCTCGGCACGCAGTAGTCGCCAGCGTCGCATTCCTCGACGACGCCGACCGCCAAGAGATCGTCCAGCCGCTCCGGCACGAGATCCGGCACCACACGCGCCAGCTCGCCGAGAGTGGCCGGCGCGCCCGGTTCCTCCAAGTGGACGAGTTGATCGGCGGACAGCCCCAGCACCTCGCCGAGGTCGCCGCCGTCGCGCCACGACTCGAGCAGGTCGCCGATGCCCGCGAGCGAGTAGCCCCGCGCCTGGAGGCGGCGGATCAGCGCCAGTCGATCGAAGTGGTGGGCGCGGTACACCCCGACCCGCCCTCGCCGCGCCGGCGGCGGCAGTAGACCGAGGGTCTGGTACTCGCGGATCGTCCGCACCGGCAGCTCAGCCCGACGGGCAAGCTCGTCGACCGTGAGTTCGATGCCTCGTGTCGATGCCGCCGTGCTCATGACTGCCACAGGTGCACTCTGACAGCATTTACCGTCACGGTCAATACCGAAGGAATCACACTGAATGGTGACGTGGTTGACGACGGTCGCGGGAGGGTGTGTACCTTCCTATACGGCTAATTAGCCAGTGGCGAAAGAACCGACTCAGATGACGACTGCGATCGACAACGACCGGTTGAGCGAGACCTTCGCCGCACTCGCCAGCTCGACACGGCGAGCGATCCTCGCCCAGCTTGCCGAAGGTGCGGCGACCGTCAACGAGCTCGCCGAGCCCTTCGAGATGACACTTCCAACCATCTCCAAGCACATCAAGGTGCTGGAGCGGGCCGGTCTGGTCACACGGGGACAACGAGCGCAGTACCGACCATGTGCCCTCGACGCTGCCCGACTCGAGGAGGTCTCGACCTGGGCCGAGCAGTACCGGCCGGTTTGGGAGGCGCGCTTTGACCGCATGGACGACTACTTGAAGCAACTCGATCCGCAACGAAAGACAGGCGAAGAGGATGACTGACAACCAGCGCCCCGAGGACGCGGTGGTGATCGCACGTAGCTTCGATGCCCCGGTGCATCTCGTCTGGCAGATGTGGACGGACCCCGAACACTTCAAGGCGTGGTACGGCCCCGACGGCGCCACCCTCCCCGTCGCGAAGATGGACGTGCGCGTGGGCGGGACCCGTTTGGTCTGCATGGAGATTCAATCGCCCAGCGGGCCGATGCAGATGTGGTTCACCGGCGAATACCGCGAGGTCGAAGAGAACGAGCGCCTCGTCTACACCGAGTCCATGTCCGACGAGAACGGCAACGTGCTGTCACCTTCGGACATGGGCATGCCTGAGGGGCATCCCACGACAACGGAGGTCCGAGTCGAACTTCAGGACATCGACGGACGCACCAGGATGGTGATGACGCATGCGGGCATCTCCGCCGACTCTCCAGGTGCGGCTGGATGGGCGATGGCGCTCGACAAGCTCACCGCCTACGTCAGAACACAAGGTGCCCGTTAGCGTCAGGCACTCGGATTTGCCAAGACCCGCTCATATCTGCCGATCCGTGCTCGACCGTCGCGTACAGAACGCGCGTACCGAACGTCACCGGGTGAGCGCCGCCGGGCGCGCCATATCGGCACGTATGTGCTCGCCCGGTTCGACACAGAACGCCGGTTCTGTGTCCCGGTTGACTGCTAACTGCCGCGTCGTTCTGTGCGGCTAGGTGCAAGTACGGTCAGCCTGGAACGGGCATTTCGGGGGAGCCTGATCGTTGGAGATCACTCCGCTGAGTCAGGTGCTGTCGTCGCCGTCGCTCCCTTGGTGTCGGTGGCTGGTGCCGGTTGGGGCGACGATTCTGGTGTTCGGGTGGGGGCGGCGGACGTGTGGCCGGCGCGCCAGGCCGCGATGGTGATCGCTCCGAGACCGTATAGACACGCGATAAACCAAACCAGG
>Ga0066903_100006717_pt1 | contig 10286 bp, 11 predicted proteins | sample PanSoiMetaGPlot1_FD_67491 | JGI IMG/M metagenome (GOLD analysis project Ga0066903, IMG submission 67491) | Tropical forest soil microbial communities from Panama analyzed to predict greenhouse gas emissions - Panama Soil - Plot 1 (version 2) | ecosystem: Environmental > Terrestrial > Soil >... | reverse complement strand
CCCGCGCTGTCGACCAGGAGGCCGCCCACGGTGGGCCCGACGGCGAGGGCGAGGCCGTTGCAGCTCGCCCAGATGCCGATCGCGCGCCCGCGCTCCTGCGCATCGCTGTAGGCGACGGTGAGGATCGCCAGCGATGCCGGGATCTCGAAGGCGGCACCGAGGCCGGTGATGCCCCGCCCGGTAATCAGCATTGCGGCATTCGGGGCGAGCGCGCATACCAGCGACCCGACGGCGATCAGCGCGATGCCGGCGACGAAAAGGCGCCGGCGCCCGAACAGGTCTGCCAGCGTGCCGGCGGTGAGCAGCAAGGTTGCGTAGACGAGGTTGTAGGAATCCACCACCCATTGCAGCTGGTTGACGCTGGCGCCGAGCTCTTCGCCGACCTGCTTGAGCGCCAGGTTGACCACGGACGAATCGAGCTGTGCGATGAACACGCCGAGGCACATCGCGAGCAGGATTGCGCTCTGTTTGTGCTGCCCGCTGCGGCCGGCAGCGAACAAGTTCGTCGCGACAGACGTGATGGAAGCCATGCGGTCACCTGAACGTTGTTGACTGATCGAACGCCAACGTCATGTCACCGCTCGCGTTCCGATGCTTCGGCCGGGATCGAAGTTAGGCGCGGCTCAGCCAAATGGAGAGCGGGCCATCGGAGGGAACCCGCACGCCGCTCATGCGTTTGCATTCGCCTGGCTTCGCCAGTACACGTGGGGGGCAGGGAGATTTCCGTGCGACAGTTGATGCTTGCGGCTGCCATGTTGCTCGCGACGCTTGCCTCCGCCTCGGCAGAAGTGCGGATCAAGGCGAGCTCGGGCGGCGAGGTCGAGAGCTACCTGGAGCTGTTCAGCCTGCTGCGGCAGTCCGGCGAACGCATCGTCATCGACGGGCCATGCCTGTCCGCCTGCACCCTGGTGCTGAGCACGATCCCCAACGACCGGATCTGCGTCACGCGGCGGGCGGTTCTCGGCTTTCATGCGGCGCGCCTGATCGATTCAGCCGGCCGGGAGTATGCGGCTCCCGCGGCGACCCGCGCCGTCACCGCCGCCTACCCCGACGGCGTTCGCGCCTGGATCGTCCGGCACGGCGGGCTCACTGCCAAGCCGATCTTTCTGCGCGGCCGGGAGCTTGCGGCCCTCTACCCGCGCTGCAGCTGAGGGGATCGGTACACGTTCAAGGATTGAACACCTGAGGGGCGGCCCTTGTGGCCGCCCACTTTCATTTGCGCGGCAAGACGGGCGCGCACAGGGCGACCACAAGGGTCGCCCCTACGATCGGTAGGCCGCTGAAGCGGCGGGCGCAGACCCGGTTGGTGGTCGCGGTGAGTTGATCTGCGCGTGATCCGCAACCTGCTAGTTCAGGGGCGGGCAAGCGTCGTTGGCCCGCGCTTGGCAGACACGACGGCTGGGATTCCCGTACAGATGCCTGGGTTTAGGTGCTCTGCACCATGGTAGGGGCTGAACCATCCTCCGACACGGAGACACTATTGCCGGGAACCCACGGTGCGAGGTGACGAGAGAGCCGCGCATGTCCAAGTTGGTGATTGCCGTGGCGCTTGCGGCGGCCGTTGCCTCGCCCGCGCTCTGCCAGTCGAGCGACCCGAGCGTCGGCTCCGGCAACGTCGCGCTGACGGTGCCGTCCGCTTTGGACCACTCGCCGGCGGCGCGACGCGGGTTCCTCTTTGTCAGCACCAGTTGCGCCCAATGCCATGCGGTCGACAGCACGAGCGCAAGCCCGCTCGCCATGGCCCGTCCGCTGCGCGACATGGAAATCAAGTATCCGGTGTGGGACCTGCAGCGGCCGCTGTCCGAAGGCGTCCACCCGAGAATGCCGATCGTCAAACTGAGCGCCGGCCAGCTCGGCGACATCATGGCCTATCTCAGGACGCTCGAGCGCTGAGCCCTGCTAGACCGCTTTCCGATTGGGTTGAATCGGAAAGCGGTCTAGATGTTGATACTTGGTCGCATTTTCTGCGGAAAACCGGCATCCACTTTTCCGGAAAATGCTCTAGCGCGGTGACTACTCCATCTTCAAACCGAGCTTGCGGACCAGATCGCCCCATTTGGTTTCCTCGCGATCGATCTCGGCGGCGTAATCGTCGGGCGTGCTCTCGACCGGCTCGGCTCCTTCGTGCTTGAGGCGCTCGCGCACGTCGTCGCTCGCAAGCGCCGCCTGCAGCGCGCGGCTGAGCTTGTCGACGATCGGGCGCGGCGTTCCGGCGGGCGCCAAGAGACCGTAGCGGATCGCCGCCGAGAAGTTTTGCAGGCCTGACTCCGCGACAGTCGGAACGTCGGGCAGCAGGCTCGTTCGCTGCGGCGTGGTCACGGCAAGCGCCCGCAGCGCGCCGCTCCGCACGTGGCTCATGGTGGTGAGCGGCGGGGCGAACATCGTCTTGATGTGTCCGCCCAACAGATCGCTCAACGCCGGCGCCGTGCCCTTGTAGGGAATGAAGGTGAGCTCGATGCCGGCCGTGCGCGCGAACAGCTCGGTGGTGATGTGGCCGACGGTGCCCGGCGTCGTGCCGTAATTGAGACGCTGGGTTTTTGCCAGCGCGACCAGTTCGGCGACCGACGAAGCCGCGACCGACGGATGCACGCACAAGACGCTCCCCTGGGAAGCGATCAAACCGATCGGGGCAAGATCCTTGCGTGGATCGTATCCGGCATTGGGGTAGAGCGTCGGGTTGACGCTCAACGTGCCGGTATAGCCGAGCACCAGCGTGTAGCCGTCGGGACGCGCCTTGGCGGCCGCGCGGGTGGCGATCGTACCGCCGGCCCCGGCGCGGTTGTCGACGATGATCTGCTGGCCGAGAGAAGCGCCGAGTTTCTCCGCCACCATGCGCGCCAGGACGTCGTTGCCGCCGCCGGCCGGAAACGGAACGATCAACGTGACTATCCGGTTCGGGTAGTCCGCGCCGGCCTCGCCCGATGCGGCGAGCGGCCAGCCGACGGCCAGGCCGCCGAAGACTGCAAGGAGCTCGCGTCGTCGCATGGCGCCCTCGTCAATGTCTTGTGAATGTCCGCAGTCCGATTACTCAGGCGCGGCCTCTTCGAGAAGGGAAAACCGCACTTGCAGAATCTCTCGCATCTTCACCCGGCCGTTCTCGTCCTTTTCGACCAGGACCAGCTGCTGCGCCTCGGGCAGGCCGGTCGGGATCGCCATGCGTCCGCCCTTCTTGAGTTGATGCAGCAGGGGCGGAGGGACGAGATCGGGCGCCGCCGTCACCATCACCTTGTCGAAGGGCGCGTGCTCGGACCAGCCGTGATACCCGTTGGCGATCTTGAGCTCGACGTTGCCGCAGTCCTGGCTCTTCAGGCGCTGCCTTGCCTGTAATCCGAGCTCTTCGATGATCTCGACGCTGTAGACCTTGCGCGCCAGCTGCGCGAGGACGGCGGCCTGATAGCCGAGCCCGGTGCCGATCTCGAGCACCACGTCGCTCGGCTGGACATCGAGCAGATCCGTCATCAACGCGACAATGAACGGCTGCGAGATCGTCTTGTTGCAGCCGATCGGCAGCGGAATATTGGCATAGGCATAGGGCTGCAGTTCCACCGGCACGAACTCGTGGCGCGCGACGTTGCCGATGGCCATCATGACGCGCTCGCTCAGGGCCGCCCGCCCGGTCGCATCGCTGGTGTGGGCCGTCGCGGCGGCGATCTCCGCAAGCATCTCGCGGCGCAGGACTTCGAAGCTTTCCGCATTCATGGTTGCCATCCATATGGCAAGGCCAGTGGCCCACTCAAAGGTCCTGAACGACTGTGCCACAAATGCGGCGGCACTAGTGCGGCGAATTCGAAGTTCCTATCAGTTCGCGGCTGGCTCGTTTTAGGAACTTCAAATTCATAAGCCGCACTAGCGTGCCTACAAGCTCTCCAGCGGGCGCGCCGGCATGTAGTGCAGCACGCGGCGCTCGATCAGGATGACCGCGAGATAGGCGACGCCGCCGACCAGCGTCAACAGCAGGATAGCAACGAAAACCATCGGCGTGTTCGCCTGTCCCTCGCCGAAGGCGAGCAGGAAACCAAGGCCCGCGTTGCCGCCGACGAGCTCGCCGACCACGACGCCGACCACGGCGAGCGTCGAGCCGATGCGCAGCCCGGCGAAGAACGGCGGCATGGAGGCGGGGAACTCGATCTTCCAGAAGATCTGCGCGCGCGTCGCCTTGAACGAGCGCGCGAGATTGATCAGGTCGGGATCGACGGCGCGGATGGCCGTGAGCACGTTGATCATCACCGGAAAGAACACGATCAGGATCGCCACCAGAATCTTCGGATAGACGGTAAATCCCATCCACAGGATGAACAACGGCGCAAACGCCACCTTTGGGGCGATCTGCAGCGCCAATATGTAAGGCGAGAGGGCGAATTCGGCGGTCGGCGATATTCCCAAGAGGTAGCCGATCACGGCTCCCATCAGGCTCCCGAGCGCGAAGCCGACCAACACTTCCGCCGCCGTGATGCCGGTATGGAACGGAAGGCTGCTGACGTGCCACATCCGCACGAACTCCTCGGCCACCATCGACAGCGGCGGCACGATGAAGTGCGGGATCCCCAGGAGCGACGGTCCCCATTGCCAGGCGGCGAGAAAGATCACCAGCAGTGCAAGGCTGGCAATGGTTCCCCGGCGCGCCAATGGCGAACGGGCAGGGCGCATCAAACGGCCTCCCGGGCGAGATCGGCCGTGGCCTCGCCGATGTGCAGCCCGTCCATCAGCCGCGCGATGAAGCCCGAGACTTTGCCGTCGCGCCGCCGCTTGAGCGGGTCGTCCCGGTCGGCCATGTCGACTTCGATTTCGTCGACGATCTGGCCGGGCCGCGCGCTCATCACCAGCACGCGATCCGACAGGATGACCGCCTCCAACAGGTCATGGGTGATGAGAAGCGCCGTCTTGCCCGCCTGCTTGAGCGTGCGGGCGAGATCCTGCTGGAGCATGATGCGGGTCTGCGCATCGACCGCCGAGAACGGCTCGTCGAGCAGCAACACCGACGGGTCCACGGCGAGGGTGCGCGCGAGCGCGGCGCGCTGGCGCATGCCGCCCGACAGCTGATGTGGATAGTGATCGGCGAATTCCTTGAGCCGGAACGTGTCGAGGAGCTCGTATGCTCTGCGCCGGCATTCCGTACGCGCAAAACCCTTGATCTCGACGCCGAGCATGACGTTCTCGACGATGCTGCGCCAGGGGAGCAACAGGTCTTTCTGCAGCATGAAGGCGACGTGGCTGTTGGGCCCCTCGACCCGTTCCCCGTCGACGAGGGCCTCGCCCTCGGCCGGAGCAAGCAGCCCCGCTCCGATATTGAGCAGCGTGCTCTTGCCGCAGCCGCTCGGCCCGATGACCGCAACGACTTCGCCGTCGGCAACCGAAAGGCTCACGTTGCGGATCGCCGTGATGGTCCCGCCGCCGGACGAAAAACGCATCGTCACGTTACGGTATTCGAGCCGTATCATTCGCTTTGCCCGGGAACCGGCCCGCGTGGGTTGGTGGCGCGCGGCGAGACCGTCGAATATAGTAGAAGAAAATCGGGCGCTGTCACCTTGATCGACGGCGCCGAGGCTGAACCAACCACCTGAACGGGGGAGTTTCATGGACGCAGGCGCGAAGAATTTCGTGGCTAAGATGTTGTCGCCGCGGCTCCTGTTCGGCGTTGCGCTTGCCATGGCGCTCGGCGCAAGCGTCCCGGCCATCGCGGCCGAATCCATTACGTACTTGTTTCCGGCGCCGCCGATCCTGCCGGCGTTCGGGCCGATCCAGCTTGCCAAGGGCAAGGGCTATTTCACCGAGGCCGGCCTTGACGTGAATTATGCGGTCGGGCGCGGCGGCGTCGACGTGGCGAAGCAAGTGGGCGCCGGCAACGCGCCGCTCGGCGGCATCGTGGCGGATGGTCCGATCCTGGTGCGCGGGAACGGCGTGCCGGTGAAGATCGTGGCCGTGTTCGGCGGCAAGGGTTTCATGCAGACCGTGGTGCGCGAGGATGCCGGCATCGACAAGCCGGCCGACCTGAAGGGCAAGACCATCACGGTGATGTCGTTTCAGGACACGACCTACTACGCGCTGCTCGGCCTGCTCGCCAGCGTCGGCTTGAGCCAGAACGACGTGAACATCCAGGCGGCCGGACCAGTCGGCGTATGGGAGTCGGTCGCCACCGGAAAATCGGTCGGCATGGCCGGCGTGCCGGACTGGATCCCGCCGGTGCAGGCGGCCGGCGTGAAGGTGAAGATCCTGCCGACCGACGAATTCTTCCCGCACATGGCGCAGGGCATTGCCACCTCCGACCAGCTGATCAAGGAGAAGCCCGAGCTGGTGCACAAGTTCGTCAAGGCGGCGCTGCGCGGCATGAAGGACATCATCGACGATCCGAACGGGTCGGCCGACGAGTTCGTGAAACTGGTGCCGGAGTGGAAGGGCAAGGAAGGCGCCGTGAAGGCCGCGTTCGTCTACTACACCAAGCTCGTCTATGTCGGACAGAAGGAGCTCGGCGAAGTGAACGCCGAGCGCCTGAGCAAGCTGCAGGATTTCTACCTGGAGAAAGGCATCATCCAGAAGAAGACTCCGGTGGAGGAGCTCTACACCAACGAATTCATCAAATAGCGATGGCTGCGATCCCCATGGTTCGAGACGCCCATCTTGTCTTCCGCGGGAAGACAAGATGGGCTCCTCACCATGAGGGATCGCAGAAGCCGCCCTCATCCTGAGGAGCGTTCCCCCTCCCTTACCCTCCCCCGCTTGCGGGGGGAGGGTAAGGGAGGGGACGCGTCTCGAAGGAAGAGGCGGCTTGCAAGAACATTTGCAACTGAATGCTCTATCGGCGGCGCGCGGAAATCGTAGGAGGCGGGTTTGCCGGGCTTTCGGCGGCCTGCGCGCTGGCGCAGCGCGGCTGGCAGGTGCGCGTGCACGAGCGCGCCGACAAGCTTCGCACCACCGGGGCGGGGATCTACATCTACGAAAACGGCTTGCGCGTGCTCGAGGCGCTCGGCGCCTATGAGGCGGCGGTGAAAGGAGCGCCGATCGCGCACACGCGCGAGGTGCGCGACGGCAGCAACCGGCTTCTCGCGGTGCACCGCTGGGACCCGAGCCGCCGGGTGTTCAGCATCGTCCGCCAACAGGTGATCAACGCGCTGGCGGCCGCGGCGGAGCGCGCCGGCGCGGAGATCGTCACCGGCTCGGAAGCGGTGGCGGTCGAACCAGGCGGCGAGCTCCTGCTGGCCAATGGCGAGCGCATCAAGGCCGACCTCGTCGTGGTCGGCGACGGCTGCAATTCGCGCCTGCGCGATGGGCTCGGGCTGTTGTCGACGCGCCGCTACCTGCCCGACGGCTGCATCCGTCTGCTCATCGGCAAGACGGCGGGAGAGCGCAGCGGCGACGGCGGCACCACGATCGAGCACTGGTCCGGCAGCCGCCGCGTTCTCTACACGCCGTGCAGCGAAACGGAAGTCTACATCGCGCTGACGATGCTCCATCGCGACGCCGTCGCCAAGGCGACGCCGATCAGCCGGGAGCACTGGAGGCGCTGGTTCCCGCATCTCGAGGCGCTGATCGACCGCATCGGCGGCGAGGGACGTTACGACCGCTTCGAGCTGATCAAGCTCAAGCGCTGGTCGGCCGGGCGGGTGTGCGTGATCGGCGACGCCGCGCACGCGCTGCCACCCAACATCGGGCAGGGGGCCGGCTGCGCCATGATGAACGCGCTGTCGATGGCGGTGTTCCTCGAGCGCCACGCCGACGTGCCGGCCGCACTCGATGCCTGGGAGCAGAGCGAGCGGCCGCTCACTGAGCACACCCAGCGCGTCTCGGTATTCCTCGGGCTGCCCACCTTCTGGCCGGCGCCGCTGCGCAAGCTGTTCTTCAGCGTCGCCGGACGCTCACGCTGGATGATGCGCCAGCGCACCCGCATGGTCGATCACGTCCCGCTCGGGACGGTCACGCGCTGACTACTCCGCGGCTTCGGCGCGGCCGGCGGGCTCGGGCGCGCGGAAGCGCGCGCTGATCGCGTCCCATTCGTCGGCGCCGACGCGCCGGAACGCCTCGCGCACCGTCATGCTGTCGACCGGCACGGGGTGGCGACCGCTGCGCTTGAGCTCGGCGAGCGTCGCGTCGCAGATGCCGATCACCGCCTTGAACAGCATGCCAGGGACGATGGCGAGCCGGTAGCCCATCTGTTGCGCGTCGGCGAAGGCTACGTCCGGCGTCTTGCCGCGCCAGACCACGTTGAGCAGGCACGGACCCTTCACCAGCCGCGGCACCGCCGCGACTTCCTCCAGCGTCTGCGGCGCCTCGACGAAGGCCATGTCGGCGCCGGCCGCGAGCGCCGCATTGGCGCGCGCCACGGCTTCCTCGAAGCCGAGCACGGCGCGCGAATCCGTCCGCGCGATCAGCACGAAGTCGGGATCGTGCCGCGCCGCCGCGGCGGCGCGGATCTTTGCCAGAAATTCCTCGCGCGACACGATCACCTTGTTGTCGAGATGGCCGCATTTCTTCGGGAACCCCTGGTCCTCGATGTGCAGCCCGGCGACGCCGCGCCGTTCGTACTCGCGCACGGTGCGCGTCGCGTTGAGCTCGTTGCCGTAGCCGGTGTCCGCATCGGCGATCACCGGGACCTCGACCGCCGCCGCGATGCGGCCGGCGTTGTCGGCCATCTCCGACATGGTGAGGAGCCCGTAATCGGGATAGCCGAGCGACGCGGCGGTCCCGGCACCGGTCATGTAGACGGCGGAAAATTCCGCCTGCGCGATCGTCCGCGCGGTGATGCAGTCGTAGGCGCCCGGCGCGATCACCAGATCGCCTTGCTGCAACAGGGCGCGGAATTGGCGGCCTCGGCTCATCGTTTCCTCCGTTTTGCCGGCGAACATATCGGAACGGGGGCCGGGCCTCAAACAGGTGTGTCGCCGGCGGCCCTGATGCCATTGCCCACCCAGCCCGCATTTCTCACACTCGATGTGGCCACACGGAGTGTGAGAAATGCGGGCTAGGGGCTGGGTCTTCGATGCAGAGAGTGCAAGATCTCCGCCGCCAGGGCTTCGACCTCCAGGGCCGCCTTGCTGGTCGGTTCAAGCTCCAGGACAGTGCTGCCCTTGCCCATGCTCGCCGCGAAACCCACACGATTGCCGAGTTGGGTGCTGGCCGCCACGCAGCCGAGCGCATGGATCGCCGTGACCATCTCGGCCGTCAGGTTGGCACGCTGCGGCACCCGGTTGATCACGAGGAGACCGGACACCCGTTCGCGGGCGATCATGGCGAGGGTGGAGTCGGTTGCCCAGACATCAACGGGAGTGGGTTGGATGGGGACAGCGACGAGGTTCGCGGCCTCGATGGCCGGGCGCGCTTCGGAATCGGATTTCGGTGGTGTGTCCACGACCACGAAGTCGTGGTCGTACCCGAGGTAGCGAGCTTCGCGCCGGGCGCCCCAGCCACTCGCGGTGCGGAAGCTCATCCCGGTCGACGCTTCTCCCAGTCGGCGCTCGCGCGTCTCGAACCATTCGCCAAGACTGCCTTGGGGATCCACATCGAGGATCGCCACCGACTTGCCCTGGCGCGATAAAGCGACCGCGAGATGGGCAACGATGGTCGTCTTGCCGGTGCCGCCCTTTTGCTGTGCGACAGTGATGATCTGGCCGGCCATGCGAATCGATCCCGGTCGCATTGTTGCACTGCAGCATGTGCGACGCAACCGAAAACTGCAGGTGCGAACGAAATTCGGCGCGACTTGACCTGGATCAAGCGACGTTCCGCGGCAGGTGTTTAGTTTCACGGGCGAACCAGCATCTGACGAGCGGGAATGGCGATGAAACAGGACATACCCGGCACCATCATGTTCGACGGGGATCAGGCGCAGAAAGGCCTTGCCCTCAACCGCATGTGCTTCTCGTTCAATGCGCCGGAGAACCGCGCCGCCTTCCTCGAGGACGAGGAGGCCTATTGCCGCAAGTACGCCCTCACCGAAGCACAGCGCGCGGCGGTGAAGAGCCGCAACGTCCTCGCGCTGCTCGAGGCCGGCGGCAACGTCTACTACCTGGCGAAGCTTGCCGGCATTTTCGGTCTCAACGTGCAGGACCTCGGCGCCCAGCAGACCGGCATGAGCGTCGACGCCTTCAAGGCGAAGCTAGCCGCGGCGGGGAGGTGAACATGGCCAGGATCATCGGTGCGGTCGCATCGACCCACGTGCCCGCGATCGGCAAGGCGATCGCCGAGAAGAGAGAGAACGATCCCTACTGGAGACCGTTCTTTTCCGGCTTCGACTACGTCCATGGCTGGCTTGCCCGCAAGAAGCCGGACGTGGCGGTCGTGTTCTACAACGACCA
>Ga0066903_100006716_pt1 | contig 10286 bp, 8 predicted proteins | sample PanSoiMetaGPlot1_FD_67491 | JGI IMG/M metagenome (GOLD analysis project Ga0066903, IMG submission 67491) | Tropical forest soil microbial communities from Panama analyzed to predict greenhouse gas emissions - Panama Soil - Plot 1 (version 2) | ecosystem: Environmental > Terrestrial > Soil >... | reverse complement strand
AGGGCGGTGCCGGTCATCCCGCTGAGCTTGTCGTAGAGGCGGAAGAAGTTCTGCAGGGTGATGGTTGCGAGGGTCTGGTTCTCCTGCTTGATCTCCACCCCTTCCTTCGCCTCGATCGCCTGGTGCATGCCCTCGTTGTAACGCCGGCCGGCGAGGATGCGGCCGGTGTGCTCGTCGACGATGAGCACCTCGCCGTTCATCACGACGTAGTCCTTGTCGCGGCGGAACAGCTCCTTGGCCTTGATGGCGTTGTTGAGGTACCCGACGAGCGGGGTGTTGACCGACTCGTACAGGTTGTCGATGCCCAGGTAGTCCTCGACACGCTGGACGCCCTCGTCCAGGATCGCCGCCGTGCGCTTCTTCTCGTCGACCTCGTAGTCGCGGTCGCGATGCATGCGCGTCACGAGCTTGGCGAACTCGACGTACCACTTCTGCGGCTGGTCGGCAGGGCCGCTGATGATCAGCGGTGTCCGCGCCTCGTCGATGAGGATGGAGTCGACCTCGTCGACGATGGCATAGCTGTGCCCGCGCTGGACGAGGTCCTCCATCGTCCACGCCATGTTGTCGCGCAGGTAGTCGAAGCCGAACTCGTTGTTCGTGCCGTAGGTGATGTCGGCGGCGTACGCGACGCGGCGCTCCGCCGGCCGCATGCTGGCCAGGATCACCCCGACCTCGAGCCCGAGGAACCGGTGCACCCGGCCCATCCACTCGGCGTCGCGTTCGGCCAGGTAGTCGTTGACGGTGACGATGTGCACGCCGTGACCGGTGAGCGCGTTCAGGTACGCCGGCAGCGTGGAGACGAGCGTCTTGCCCTCGCCGGTCTTCATCTCGGCGATGTTCCCGAGGTGCAGCGCCGCGCCGCCCATGACCTGGACGTCGTAGTGGCGCTGGCCGAGCGTCCGCCGGGCGGCCTCGCGCACCGCGGCGAACGCCTCGGGCATGATGTCCTCGAGCGTCTGCCCGTCGGCCAGCCGCTCCCGGAACGTGTCGGTCTCGGCACGAAGCTCAGCGTCGGTGAGAGCGACGAAGTCGTCCTCGACGGAGTTCACCTGGGCAGCGATGCGGTGCAGCTGCTTGAGGATCTTGCCCTCGCCGGCACGAAGGATGCGGTCGAAGATCGCGGGCACGCGGTCGTCTCCAGAGGTCTTCCGGATCTGCAGGACGCAGGACCCTACCGTGCAATCGTAATCGGATGGTGACCCGCTCCGGCCGCCTGAGACCCTTCACCCATGGCCCCAGAACCCGACCCGCGGCCCGACGCTGCGCCCGACACCGGGCCGGCCGTCGGCCCGGTGACCCTTCGTGACGGCCGTCTGGCGCTTCGGCTGCTGACCGATGACGACGTGCCGGTGCTCACCAGGGCCTGCCAGGACCCGGACATGCACCGCTGGCTCACCAGGCTCCCGGACCCGTACCGCGAGGACGACGCACGGGCCTTCGTCGCGCAGACCGCGGCCTCGTGGCAGGCCGGCACCGAGCTGACCTTCGCCATCACCGACGCGGCCGACGGACGGCTCCTCGGCGTCTGCAGCCTCTTCGACCTCAAGGATGTCGGCCACCCGGCGGGCGCCAGCGCCGAGCTGGGCTACTGGGTGGCCGCCTGGGAACGCGGCCGTGGCGTCATGACCGCGGCGGCCCGGCTGCTGTGCGCATGGGCGTTCGACGAGCTGGGGGTCCGCCGGCTCGAGTGGCAGGCCGAGGTGGGCAACCAGGCCTCACGGCGGGTGGCCGAGAAGGTCGGCTTCACCGTCGAGGGTGTCTGCCGGCAACGCCTGGTGCACCTGGCCGACAGCCGACGGGCCGACTCCTGGCTCGGCTCGCTGCTGCCCGGGGAGCTGCTGTGACCGCAGCGGCGGCGCTGCCCGACGTCGCGCCGCCGCTGACGGCCGACGGGCTGGTCCTGCGGTCCTGGCGGGTCGACGACGCGGACGAGGTCGTCGCGCTCGCCGACGACGCCGAGACGCGGCGCTGGTCGCCGTCGCTGCGGCTGGTCGACGACCGCGCGTCGGCGCTGGCCTGGATCGCGCGCCGGCTCGAACGGCGAACCGACTGGGCGGTGTGCGACGCGGCCAGCGGACGGCTCGCCGGCCGGATCGGGCTGCACCACCACGACGCCGACGACCGGTCCGCGGAGGTCGGGTACGGGGTGTCGCCCGCGTACCGCCGGCGCGGCGTCGCACACAGGGCCTTGCAGGCGGTGTCGGCGTACGCGTTCTCGCCCGTCGAGGAGGCCGGCCTCGGCCTGCACCGCGTGGCACTGGAGCACGCCGTCGGCAACGTCGGCTCGTGCCGGACGGCCTCGGCCTGCGGGTACGCGTTCGAGGGCTTGGCGCGGGAGGTCATCCGCGACGGTTCCGGCGGGTTCGACGACATCCACCTGCACGGCCGGCTCGCCACCGATCCGCCGGGACCCCTCGTGCAGGTGGTCCCGCCGGAGCCGGTCGAGGTGGCTGCCGGCGCGTACCAGCTGACGGTCCCGGACCCGGACCGCGACGCGGCGGATGTGCTCGCGGCCTGCGCCGACCCGGAGATCCGTCGATGGAACCCTGGCCCGGCGACCATGGCCGACGCCCGCGCCTGGTGCGCCCGCCGCGGCGACTGGTCGCGCGGCGACCACGCCTCGTGGCTGGTGCGCGCGGCGACCGGCGGCGAGCTGGTCGGATCGGTGTCGCTGCACGAGGTCGACGCTGCTAACTCCTCGTGCGAGGTCGGGTACTGGGTGGCTGCCCCCGCCCGGGGCCGTGGCGCGGCGACCGCGTCGATCGCCGCAGCGGCCCGCTTCGCTTTCGACGCCCTCGGGCTGGCGAGGGCGGAGATCTTCCACGCCGTCGACAACCCGGGCTCCTGCAGGGCGGCGACCAAGGCGGGTTTCGCCTGGGAGGGCACGCACCGGCGGGCCTACCGGTACGGCGACGGCGAGCTGCACGACGACCACTCTCACGGCCGGCTCGCAACCGACCCGGAACCCGCCGCCGCCGCGCGCTAGCCCGCTACGGCTCGACCAGGGGCAGCGGGAGCGCGAGGTCGCCCCGTCCGGCTGTCACGACACCGCCGAGCCCCAGCCACCTCGCCAGGACGCCGAGCTCGTGGACCAGCTCGGCCGCGGTGTCCGATGGGGCACCGGGCTCGGCGTGCGCCGACTGCACACGCAGCACGCCCGCGTGGCGGTCCGACTTGAGGTCGACACGCGCAACGAGGCGGTCGCCGAGCAGGAACGGCAGTACGTAGTAGCCGTGCACACGCTGCGGAGCCGGTACGTAGATCTCGATGCGGTAGCGCATGCCGAACAGCCGCTCGGTGCGTTCGCGCTCCCAGACGAGAGGGTCGAACGGCGCCACCAGTGCCCGGGCGCGCACCGAGCGCGGCCACCTCACGTCGGGGTGCAGGTATGCGCGCTGGCGCCAGCCCTCGACCGTGACGGGCAGCAGCTGACCGTCCTCGACCAGGTCGGCGACCGCCGTCCGCGCATCGGCGACCGAGAGGCGGTAGTAGTCACGCAGGTCCCTCTCGGTGGCCACGCCGAACGAGCGCGCTGCCCGCTCCACCAGCTGACGCTGGGCGGTCGCACGCTCGGGCGTCGGGGTGGCGAGCACAGTCGCCGGGAGCACCCGCTCGGGCAGGTCGTACAACCGCTCGAACCCGCGCCTGCTCGCGGTGGTGATCTCGCCGGCCCAGAACAGGAACTCCATGGCCCGCTTGACGTGCGACCAGTCCCACCACGGGCCGGGCCGCTTGCGGCCCTCCCTCTCGGGCGCGTGCACCTTCTCGACCTCGCCGGCCGAGACCGGACCGCGCGTCCTCACCTCGGTGAGCACGTCCGCGAGGAATCCCGGGCGCTCGCTGGCCAGCCGGCGCATGCCGCCCCACGCGGTGTCGGCCGCCTCGGCCATCCGCCAGCGCAGCAACGGCTGCACCTCCACGGGCAGCAGGCTCGCCTCGTGCCCCCAGTACTCGAACAGCTCGCGTGGAGGCCGGTATGCGGCACGGTCGAGCAGGTCGACCGGGTAAGGGCCCAGCCGGCTGAACAGCGGCAGGTAGTGCGCGCGGGTCAGGACGTTGACCGAGTCGATCTGGAACAGGCCGGTACGGCCGATCACCCGGCGCAACGCGCGCCGGTCGGGCACCCCCGCCGGGCGGGGGTCGGCGAAACCGAGTGCCGCCAACGCGATGCGGCGTGCCTGGGCGGCCGAGACGCGTTCGACGGCGCCGACCTGCTCCGCGGCCGCTGCCATGGTGCGGATCCTCGCAGAGGGGTCCGACGAACAGTCAGGTGATCTCGAACAGCTTCTCGCGCACGGCGTACACGACCGCCTCCATCCGCGAGTGCAGCTGGAGCTTGTCGAGGATGTTGCGGATGTGGTTCTTGACGGTGTTCTCGCTGATGAACAGCTGCTGTCCGATCTCGCGGTTGTTCAGGCCACGGGAGACCAGCCGCAGCACGTCGAGCTCACGGTCGGTCAGCTTCGGCATCGGGACCTGGTTGCGGTCGTCGTCGCGCTTGACGAGCGTGGCGAACTCGGTGAGCAGCTTGGTAGCCATCGCCGGACTGATCAGCGACTGCCCGCCTGCCACCGCGCGGATCGCGGTCGCGACCTCCTCGATGGAGATCTCCTTCAGCAGGTAGCCGCTCGCGCCGGCCTTGATGGCCTCGTACAGGTCGGCCTCGTCGTCGCTCATCGTCAGCATGATGATCCGGGCCGAGGGAGCCAGCTCCTTGATCGCGCTGCACGCCTCGATGCCCGAGCGGCGGGGCATGCGCACGTCCATCAGCACGACGTCGGGAAGCAGGTCGGCCGCCTGCTCGACGGCCTCGCTGCCGTCACTGGCCTCGCCCACGACCTCGATGTCAGTCTCCTGGGCGAGCACCATCTCCAGGCCGCGCCGGAACAGCGCGTGGTCGTCGACCACCAGCACCCGGATCGGCTCCACCGGCGCATCTTCCCATGCCTCGGCGCGCACCCCGGACGCCGCTCAGGCAGTGTCGGGAAGCTGCAGGCGGATCACGCCGTAGTGGTACGCCCGCCGCCGGTAGACCACCGACGGGCGCGCGGTCCGTGCGTCGACGAACAGGAAGAAGTCGTGGCCGACCAGCTCCATCTCGTAGAGGGCCTGTTCGAGCGACATCGGGTTGGTGACGTGCGTCTTCTCGCGGACGACCATCGGCCCGTCGCTTGCCTCAGCCCACCGGTCTGCTGCCTCGCCGGAACCCTCGGCAACCGGGCTCGGCACCGCCGCACCGTCGGCCGCTGCGATGGCCGCGACCGCGGCGACGGACGCCGGGGCGCTCGCCCCGACGGTGCCGTTCTTCTCGTGCTTCTTGCGGTCGGTGCGTCGGTCGGCGGCCTTGCGCAGCCTGGCCTCCAGCCGGCCCCAGGCGAGGTCCAGCGCCGCCAGCTTGTCGTCGGCGGCTGCCTCGGCGCGGATCACCGGGCCCCGGCTCCGGCACGTCAGCTCGACGCGGTACGCGCGTTCGGCCAGGCGCGGGTTGGTCTCCTTGGACACCTCGACGTCGACCCGCTGCATCCCGGGGTCGAGTCGCTCCACCTTCGCCAGCTTCTCCTGGGCCAGGCTCCGGAACCGGTCCGAGACCTCCATGCGCCGGCCCTTCACGACGATGTCCACCCGACCTCCCGTGTTCACGCCGCGCTTCCCCGACGCTAGCCCAGGCCGCTCACCACGGTCGAGGCCGACGACGCGTCGCCGCGACGACCGCCGCACCGAGCACATGCCCGCCGGCCGCGCGGATCGCGCGGGCCGCCTCGACGAGCGTCGAACCGGTCGTCATGAGGTCGTCGACGATCAACACCGGGCGGCCGCCGAGGAGCCTGCCGGCCCGCCCTCGGACCGCCAAAGCGCCGGCCAGGTTCGCCCGTCGGGCGGAGAGCCCGAGCCCGGACTGGTCGGCGACGGGTCGGACGTGGCGCAGGGCCGGCAGCAGACGCGCCCCGCTGAGCGAGCGGGCCGCGGCGCGCGCCATCCGCAGCGTCGGGTCGTTGCCGCGGGCGCGAACGGACGCGCGGCTCGACGGGACGGGGACCACGACGAAGCCCTGTCGACCGCTCGGTACCAGCTCGCCGGCTGCCCGTGAGAGCGCCGCCCCGAGCGGACCGGCGAGCCGCAGCACGCCGTCCTCCTTGTGCGCCAGCAGCAGCTGGCGCACCACCCCGTCGTAGGCGGCCACTGCACGGACGGGTGGCAGCCCGGCCGGCGCCGGAGCAGGCACCACCTCGCGCGGCCGGCCGGCCAGCGCCTGCCGGCACCGCGGGCACAGCCACGTGGGCGCGTCGTCGCAGCCCGCGCAGGTGACCGGCAGGACGAGGTCGAGCAACGCCCTGGCGACGTTGACGGTCGGTCGACGATCCACGCGTTGGACGATCGACCCGCGCGGCCGGCGGCGCCAGGAAGTCCCAGCGGGCTGTGGATGGTCAGCCCGGGTACGCGGGTCCGGATCCCTTGCCGAGCGCCGTCCAGCCGATACCGCTGAACCAGAAGATCGTTCCGCTGGCCGTCGCCGCGAGCACCGGGTGGGTGGGCGCTGCCGACAGCGAGGCGACCAGCTGTCCGGGGACCGGACCGAGCGCCTGGATCGTCGCGCCGTACAGGTCCACGATCCACGGCTGGCCCGCCGAGTCGGACGTGATGCGGGCCAGGACGGCGATCCGGTCGGCCGAGGCCCAGGCCACGTCGATGACGTCCGCGAACCGGGTGCGCAGCGGCCGGAACCCCCCGACCACCGGCTGGTCGCCAGCACGTTCGATCCGGCCGAGGTACAGCATCCCGCCGTGCGGCCCGCGTACCACGGCGGCCACACGCACCCCGTCGCGCGCGACCCGGAAGGCCGTGACCTCGCCGCGGGGCAGCCCACGGGTGGCCACCAGGTGCGCGCCCTGGCCGGGGCGGACCTGCCAGAGAACCGGCCCACGCGCGGTGCGGTCGACCGCCCAGACCGCGCCGAACCGGTCCCAGCTGGGCGGGGTGAGCGAGCGGCCGTCGACGGCTGTCACCAGGTGGCCGTCCGCGCCCAGCTGCCCGACGATGAGCCGGCGGCCGGACGGGTCGAGGCCGGCGACCATGGTCTCGTCGAACGACACCGCCGGCCGCGACAGCGCGACCCGGCCGTTGCCCGCCGGACCCTGCACCGCGACGGCTCGGTCGTTCTTCAGCTCCTGGAGCCGGCCGCCGGCCTCGAAGAAGGCGTCCGCGTTCGCTGCCTCGCCGTCGGGGTCGAACGACGGCCACACGTCCGGCGTCTGCACGGCCCCGACCCCAGGGACCCGGACCGGGACGTCCTCGACGCTGAGGCGGATCGCGCTGACCCCGCTGAGCTGGCGCAGTGTCCACACGAACTGCGCGGACATGGCGGCGGCCTCGCGGCCCACCGCCGTCGCCGCCGGAGCGGTCAGGTTCACCTGGACCACCCCGTCACTGATGGGCGCGGAGTCGACGACGAGCTTGCTGCCGGCAGGGATCGCGGTACGCACTGCCGGCGCGAGCCACGGCGACGGACCCGCCATTAGCGCTCGCACTAGCGAGGTCGACACGCCGGGGCCGACCGGTACGAGGACCGGCTCGGGCACCAGGACCGTTCGCGACGGGTCGGGGAAGTAGACGTCGTACTGGCGGTAGGACCGCCCGATGTCGTAGGTGTTGAGCAGCAGGCCGTCCGCCAGCCGGGCGATCCGCCACTGACCGGCGACCTGCGCGAGCCCGAAGTCCTGGTGCATGACGCCGCCGGGCTGCGCGTCGTACTCGCCCTGCCGGCTGATCCGGCCGGCGAGCGGAGCCGAGAAGCGCACCACCCCGCCGGGTCGCGCGGTGTAGCGCAGCGCAGTGGGCGCCGAGCTGTCGTAGACGGTGACGCCGGCGTCGGCGTTCCAGGTGCGCGCGGCGTCGGCAGTCAGGAACTCGCGCGCCACCGCATGGTCGTCGTCGAACGACGCGGCGGCGAGCAGGAAGCCCTGCACGACCTGTTTCGCAGACATCCCGACCCTTGGCGGCGCGACGATCGGGCGGGTGAACGGGTCGTCGCGCTCGTTCGCCACGCCGCCGCCCTCGTGCACCGGTCCGGACGTCGGGATGCCCACGCAGCCGGACAGCAGCACGGCGGCGCCGGCGAGCGCCGTGAGCGCCAGGAGGTCACGGCGTCGCATCGGTGCTCCTCGGGCGGGCGCCCACCGACAGCGGGACCCGCCGGCCCACCCGAGCGTCCCGCGGCTCGAGGGGCAGCGGGGAGTGGGTCAGCTCGGCGCCGGCCCGGCGGGGCAGGGTGAGGCGGAAGTGCGCGCCGTCGCCGGGCTGTCCCCACGCCTCGAGCCACCCACCGTGCAGGTGCGCGTCCTCGAGTGCGATCGCGAGGCCGAGCCCGGTGCCGCCACTGGTGCGGGCCCGCGCAGGGTCGGCCCGCCAGAACCGGTTGAAGACCAGCGAGGCCTCGCCGGGACGCAGGCCGACCCCGTGGTCACGGACGCCGACGGCGACCGCGTCGGCGTCGGCGGCCACCCGGACCTCGACCGGACGGCCCTCGCCGTGCTCGATCGCGTTGACGACCAGGTTGCGCAGCACCCGCTCCACCCGTCGCGGGTCGGCGGTGACCATGCACGGGACCGACGGGGTCCGGGTGCGCAGCGCTGTCCCGCGGCGCTCGGCCAGCGGCTCGGCGCCCTCGACCGCCCGGCGCACGAGGTCGCGGACGTCGACCGGCTCCGGCTCGAGCACCGCGGCTCCGGCGTCGAACCGGCTGATCTCGAGCAGGTCGGTCAGCAGCGCCTCGAACCGGTCCAGCTGGTTCTGCAGCAGCTCGGCCGCCCGCGCAGTGGCCGGGTCGAACTCGCCGCGCGACTCGTGCAGCACGTCGGCCGCCATCCGGACCGTCGTGAGCGGGGTGCGCAGCTCGTGCGACACGTCGGAGACGAACCGGCGCTGCACCCGGGACAGGTCCTCCAGCTGGCGGATCTGCCGCTGCAGCGAGCCGGCCATGTGGTTGAACGAGGTGGCCAGCCGCGCGAGGTCGTCGTCACCGACGACGGCCATCCGCTCCTCGAGCCGGCCCGACGAGAACCGCTCGGCGGTCCGCGCGGCCACCCGGACGGGGTTCACCACCTGTCGGGTCACGAGCCAGGCGATCGCTCCGAGCAGCAGCACGAGCAGCAGCCCCACCACGGCCAACGTGCGCTGCACCAGGTCGAGGGTCTGCTGCACCTGGTCGAGCGGGAACAGGTAGTAGAGCTCGTACGACCCGATGCCGGGGACTGCCAGGGGCCCGCCCACGGCGAGCCCGGGGGTACTCGAACCGTCCTGGTAGCGGATCGTGGTGTACGCGTACGCCTGGCCCTGGGTGCTGGCGACCGCGGTGCGCAGCGCCTCGGGGACGCTTGTCGCGACGACCCGGTTGGACTCGAAGCCGAGCCGGTCGACCGTCGAGGGAGCGCCGGTGCGCATCGTCACGACCTCGAACAGCGGCGGCGAGCCCGCGCGCGTCGCGATCTGCCGGGTGACCTGGTCGAGCAGCTCGGTCGGCGGCGTGCTTCGGTCGGTGGCGTCGAGCTGGGCCTGGGTCTCGGCGATGCCGGCCCTGGCCTCGTCGAGCGCCGACCGCTGCTTGCTCTCGAGCAGGCCGTCGGCCACTCGGGACATCAGGACGTACCCGAGCACGACGACGACGGTCAGCGACAGCAGCAGGGTCGTGATCACCACGCGCAGGTGCAGCGAACGTCGCCAGGCGTACTGGACATGGTCGACCGAGCGCCGCAGGGCGCGACGGACCCGCAGGGCGGTGATGCTCGCTGCGGTGTTCACGGCTGTGGCCGGTCAGGCCGAGACCGGGGCCCCGGCCTTGTAGCCGACCCCACGGACCGTCACCACGATCTCGGGACGCTCCGGGTCGCGCTCGATCTTCGAGCGCAGCCGCTGGACGTGGACGTTGACCAGCCGGGTGTCGGCCGCATGCCGGTACCCCCAGACCTGCTCGAGCAGGACCTCACGGGTGAACACCTGCCAGGGCTTGCGGGCCAGCGCGACAAGGAGGTCGAACTCGAGCGGGGTGAGGTTGATCGCCGTGTGGTCGCGGGTCACGACGTGGCCGGCGACGTCGATCATGAGGTCGCCGATCTCCAGCCGCTCGGGTGCCGGAGTGGTCTCGCGCCGCAGCCGGGCCCGGACACGGGCGACGAGCTCCTTCGGCTTGAACGGCTTGACGATGTAGTCGTCGGCACCGGACTCGAGGCCGAGCACGACGTCGACGGTGTCGCTCTTGGCGGTCAGCATGACGATCGGCACGCCGGACTCGG
>Ga0066903_100006715_pt1 | contig 10287 bp, 7 predicted proteins | sample PanSoiMetaGPlot1_FD_67491 | JGI IMG/M metagenome (GOLD analysis project Ga0066903, IMG submission 67491) | Tropical forest soil microbial communities from Panama analyzed to predict greenhouse gas emissions - Panama Soil - Plot 1 (version 2) | ecosystem: Environmental > Terrestrial > Soil >... | reverse complement strand
CAGGTTCGTTCCCAACCACAGAATTGCGGCGTACCAGGCCCAAGTCACGAACGTGTCCCAGGTGAACGGATAGTGCCACATGAACCGCGTCAGCACCACATCCGTTGCGGCCAGCAAGGCAAGCGGTATCCACATTTGTCGCCGTGAGCCGCGGGCTCCGAAATACAGCAGCGAAGCCGCCACCGGCGTGAAATGCCAGGCATGTGGCAGGACGTTGAGCGGCCCCAGAAAGGGCAAAAAGCGAATCAAAATGGCGAGCAGCACGAACAGGTAGGGAAGCATAATCACCTCAAGAACGAAGTCTTATTCTGTGCGCTGTCGATGTTGCCGTCAAGGGCAAGCCTGTGAGTTGCCTCTCTCGGGCCAGCCAATTGAGTGCCGCCGGGCTCTCGGCGCCGGCTCTCGGCCATCTCGGCGGTTAGAATCTTGCCCCCGAAGAGTTCGGCAGAAAAAACGCTGGGAACGCCGGGAAAGACTTCAGTCCTCGCCTCGGTCCGGCTCGATTGCCTGTTTCTTTCCGGACTCGTAAACATCGCCCACCACGTGAAGGTTCTTATCCAGCTTAACGGCTCTTCCCAAAGTGCGTCGGCCATCATTTTGCCGCACCGCGCTCGCAACCTGGAGGTACCGCAGATCCTGAAAACGGACGATGTAGCCCCCGTCTTCAAGATTTTCAGTCTCTGTTACCGGATACTGCGCCCAGTCCAGGAAGACACGCCCGGCGTAGGACTTCTTCGCCGCGAGAGTGATCGGGGTTTCCTCCGGCTTGTAGCGAATATCCATGGTGCCCTGCGGATCAACTTCCGGACCGAGTGAATCGACCGGAGCGAGCGCAAAAAAAGCAGGGGTCTCGACAACGCCGTACCACTGGAAGGGGTTCACAAAGGAGGGGTAGGCCGAGACGCGCAGGGGATCGACGCCCTGATAGGTTCGCGCTTCGAGAGCGTTCACCGCGCGGCGATGTTCATAATCCCGTAATCCCCACATCAGCACCACCCCTGCCAATGCCAGGGTGGCGCCGACACGCCCCCGCGGCCCTCGTTGTCGCGCGCCAATCTCGTTATCGATCAGCGAGAAGAGAGCCGGCGTCACAAGCCCCAATACCAACAGGCCGAACATCACGGGCTCGAAGATAAATACGATATCCCATGAATACCAGCGCTCGGAGAAAGGCCAGAATGGCCGCACGCCGTAGTTGTTCGTGAAATCGAGCAGAATGTGACTTAATCCTGCAAGGCAAGCGTAGAGAAAGAGTATTCCCCATCGCGGCGGCAGACTCGGGTCTTTCGTTTTTCGCTTACGGAGTCGCCAGACCAGATAGACGAACGCAACCACGACCGCCGCATCCAGCGGAACTCCGAGGAATGAATGTGTAAAGCCGCGATGGTGTGCGAATCCAAAAGAGCGTCCCCAGAACTGGCCAAAGATGTCCAGGTCGGGGGCCTCGGCAGCAAGCGTAAGCGTAAGCGTCGCGAGCGCCGTCTTGCGATTGAGGCCGGCGCGTCCCATGCAGGCGCCGGTCAGGAAGTGGGTAATCGGTTCCACGCGGTGGAATGTATTCTATTTTCGGACGCCGCGTTTCGCCATAGTGCATTGATGAGTGGTGAGGGACTTCATTGGCCAGGTATGGATATTATGGTTTCCGTCGCGGGGCTAACAAGGTGAGGGCATCGGGAATGACGGAGATTTCGGCGGGCAGGCTTCCAATCAGCTCGCCGTCAGCCTCGACATAAACCTTTTCCCGGGTTTCCGACTGCGGCGGCGCATAGCTGCACATGGTCTTGTCGCTGTACATCAGCTCGATGCCCGGAATGTTCCACGACCGCCTCAAGAGGCAGCGGGTCACATAGGCCAAGTAGGCCAGCCGCGAGCCGGTGTGACAGAGAATCAGACGCATGTCGTTGCGATCGAGCGATGCGCCGGGTGCGAACTCTTGGATAATTCCCCCAAACTCCCGAATGCGTACGGCCATCAGTTCGGTTACGAGCGCTTCCCTCGTCCTGTCGGCATTGGGTTCCGTGTACTCGACGTGAAAGCGCGTCATGGGGTAGGAAAACCACATATGCCAGGCCTTGGCGTAATAAGCCGCCATTCCGAGCTTCTGCTTTGTGCCGGTTTGCAGCTTGTAGAAAAGATGCGCGTCGACCCCGATGCCGGCCGCCACCACGAAATAGCGCGTCGACGAGTGGCCCTGCAGGTCCGGGCAGGTGATCCGGCCCAGCGCGATTCTTCGCGGTTCAGCTTTCAGCGCAGCTTTCGCCGCCAAGGGAATCTTTCGTGGAACGCCTAAATCGTGGGCGAGTGCGTTCGCGGTGCCGATCGGAAGCACGCCAAGTGCGGTGGGAGTATTCGCCAGGAACTGGGCAATGCTGTGGACTGTACCGTCTCCGCCGCAAGCGAATACCGTATCGCATCCGTCGGCGATGGCTTGGCGGGTCAACTGTCCGGCATGCTCAGGCGACTGGGTTGCCAGCAGTTTTGCCTCGACTCCACCATCTTTCAGGATTTCCAGTGCAGGCTGCAATTCCCGCTGGCGCTGCTTGCTGCCGCCGGAGTCCGGATTGTAGAGCAACGCCGCCTTCCGCATAACGGGTGGATGCTGGATTGTACCTGAGCGGTTTTCAGCGTCTGCCCCACTCCCACATCCCGAAGACCGCTTTCTGTGGCAGGGGATGTCCGAGTTGCCGTGCCAGCATCGCGATCTGTCCACGGTGATGCGCATCATGTGCGATGAGATAGCCGATGAATCCTGCTGCGTCTGGCCGAAAGCCCCTGATGCGGCCATCCGTCCGCAACGCGTTGCCAACGAGTTTTTGCAGCGCCGCTGTGCTGCTTTGGAGCGCGCTAACAGCCTGCGCCGGCGTGACCGTTCCGCGATTGAGTTGATCGGGAATCTGCTCCGCCCTGGCTGCCTTCAGCCACATCACCCGCACGTTGTGCACGTGCGCCACGATGGCTGCAATCGTCCGCCCCGTGGCAGGCTTTGCGTTCCAAGCCCCGGCGGGAAGGTTCTCGATCAGGTAGCGATTAATGCGATCGTTGGTCTCGAATGCATTTAGCAATGCCTGTGGAAGGTAAACAGAGTAAGGCTCGCTGGAACGACTTGATGCTTTGGGCATGGGATTTATGCACTGGCTGGTGGCTTGGCAAGCGCCCCAATTTGGCATAAGCTTGCCCCACTTGCAAGGAAGTCGTGCCAAACGGCTTCCGGTGCGTATTTTGGCGACTCGATACAAGTCAACACAACAAAGGGGGACCAACCAGATGAAGATTCTGGCAGGCTTACTGTGCGGTATTTTGCTTTGCGTTGCCGCGCCGGCGCAGCAAGACCACGCCCATGCTATGCAAAGTCATCCTGTAACCCTGGTGACCGGCCTCGGGGATCTTCATCATCCAGTTTCCACGCATCATCCGGAGGCGCAAAAGTATTTTGATCAGGGACTGCGTTTTATCTACGCCTTCAACCATGACGAAGCTGCCCGCTCGTTCCAGCACGCGGCGGAACTGGATCCGAAACTTGCGATGGCTTACTGGGGCGTTGCCGAAGCCGTTGGACCCAACTACAACGATCCTGCAGATCCCGACCGGTATAAACATGCGCACGACGCTGCCCAGAAGGCGGTGGATCAATCGGCGGACGCGACTCCCAGCGAGCAGGCCTACATCCAGGCGATGGCCAAGCGCTTTCCAGCCGCTCCGAATTCCGATCTGAAGAAAGCCGCTGAGGAGTATCGCGATGCCATGCGCGAACTCGCACGCCAATTTCCTGACGACCTCGACGCCGCCACGTTATTTGCCGAGTCCGGGATGAATCTACATCCGTGGGGCCTGTGGCATCAGGACGGAACTCCTGAAGCCGGAACTGAAGAAATCGTCGCGACGCTCGAGTCGGTTCTGAAGCGAGATCCCAATCACCTCGGAGCGATTCACTACTACATCCATGCGGTAGAAGCTTCGAACAATCCCGAGCGCGCGTTGGCTGGAGCGAACCGGTTGGCCGCACTCGCGCCAAACGCGGGACACATTGTTCACATGCCCGCACACATCTACATCCGCACGGGAGATTACGAGGCCGCCGTCAAAACAAACGAGCAAGCTGCACAAGTCGATCGCTCCTACATCAAGGAGACCGGCGTGCAGGGCATCTATCCCATGATGTACTACAGCCACAACCTGCACTTCGTGGCCATGTGCGGGGCCATGAACGGCCGCTACACAGAAGCGCGTAAGAATGCTGATTTGCTGGTGGCCAATGTTGGACCGCATGTGAAAGCCATGCCGCCGCTCGAAGGCTTCATGACGATTCCCGTTGCAGTCGAGATTCGATTCCATCACTGGAATGAGATTCTGAAAATGCCGGCGCCCGATCCGGCGATGAAGACGGCGAGCGTTTTCTGGCATTTTGGCCGCGGCCTGGCACTCGCGGGGACGGGCAAGATCGCCGAGGCCGAGGCAGAGTACAAGATCGTCTCGGAAGCTGAAGCGGCAACACCACCCGATGTGATCTTTCAGATGCCCATCAACAACAAGGCGAAAGACATCATCAAGATTGCCGAGAACGTCCTGGGCGCGAAAATAGCGATCACGAAGAAAGACACGGCCGGAGCCGTTTCGATGCTTCGCGATGCGGTTGCTATCCAGGACAAACTCAACTACGGCGAGCCGCCGGATTGGTTTTATCCCGTACGTGAAAATCTGGGCGGAGCCCTTCTGATGAGCGGCGATGCGGCAGGAGCCGAGAAGGTCTTCCGCGAAGATCTCGATCGCAATCCCAGAAACCCGCGTTCCCTTTTCGGTTTGCAGCAAGCATTGCTGAAGCAGCAGCGCGATTACGACGCCGGCTTCGTGAAGAAGCAGTTGGACGCGTCGTGGAAGGGCAGCACGCAGCCTCTAAAACTAGACGACTTGGTATGAGACAACTCGTGCAGGGACGGACGCAGCCTGCCCTGAGCGAAGTCGAAGGGGTCCGTCCCCGCAAGGGCTAAGCCGAGCGGATGCCTGCCGGGACCTTAGCTTTTATAATCTTGGGGCGATGCCCGACGTTAAAGACGCCGAAAAGAAGATCGAATCCCTCCGCGAAACGATCCGCCACCACGAATATCTCTATTACGTTCTCGACCAGCCCTCGATCAGCGACCAGGAATTCGATCAGCTGATGCAGCAGTTGAAAGATCTGGAGGCGGCGAATCCCGCATTGGTCACCCCCGATTCTCCCAGCCAACGCGTTGGCGGCAAACCGCGGGAGGGATTCGTCAAGGTCCGTCACTCCTCCCCGATGCTGTCGCTCGATAACACCTACAACGAAGAGGAACTGCGAGGATGGGAGCGGCGCGTCCATGAACTCAGCGGCCGCAAAGACGTGGATTACGTCTGTGAGCTGAAGCTGGACGGCATGTCGCTCGCGCTGATCTACGAGCACGGTCGACTCTCCCGCGGCCTTACTCGCGGCGATGGCACGACCGGCGAAGATGTGACCCTCAACGTCCGCACTGTCCGCTCGGTTCCACTCTCGATTGACCTCGACCGACTGAGGAAAGCCGGCATTCCCGCCAATTTCGAAGCTCGTGGTGAATTGTTGATGCCCACCGCTGCTTTCAAGAAGCTCAATGAAGAGCGCGAACGGAACGGCTTGCCTACTTTCGCCAACCCCCGCAACTTCACAGCGGGCACGGTCCGGCAACTGGATGCCAACGTCACCGCGGAACGACGGCTTGACTTCTTCCCCTACATTCTCCTGACCAATGGTCGCACGCATTTCGATCGTCATTGGGAGACTCTGACTGCACTCGACAAAGCCGGATTCAAGGTGAATGCCAATCGCAAGCTGGTCCACTCCATGGACGAGGTCTGGTCTTTCATTCAGCAATGGGAAGGGAAGCGCGACTCCCTGCCCTATGAAATCGACGGCATCGTGATCAAGGTCGATCGAACGGGCTTGCAGGACGAGCTGGGTTTCACCGGCAAGGCTCCGCGCTGGGCGATCGCCTACAAATACGCGGCCCGTGCGGGCATCACCAGGCTTGAAAACGTTCGCTGGCAGGTTGGACGCACGGGAAAACTTACTCCGGTAGCGGAACTGGCTCCGGTCCTGATCGGAGGGACCACGGTACGTAACGCCACCCTGCACAACCTGGACGAGATCGGCCGGCTCGGCGTAAAAATCGGCGACTATGTGCAGGTCGAGCGTGGCGGAGACGTGATTCCGAAGGTGGCAAAAGTCATCGACGACAGGGATCACCCGCGAGGCAAACAGGAAATTGAAGCCCCGGAAAAATGTCCCGTGTGTGGCACCAAGGTCGTTCGCACCGAAGGCGAGGTCGACTACCGCTGCGTCAATGCCAATTGCCCGGCGAAGCTGCTGGGGACGATCCTGCATTTTGCTTCCCGGGGGGTGATGAATATCGATGGCATGGGTGAAGCGCTGGTCACGCAGCTGACCGAAAAAGGCCTCGTCAAAAACGTCGCAGACATCTACAAGCTGACCCGGGCCGACCTGCTCGGCCTGGAGCGCTTCGCCGAGAAATCCGCTCAGAACATCCTCGGCGAAATTGAGAACTCGAAAAATCTTCCACTCGAGCGGGTGATCTACGGCCTCGGCATCCGCATGGTTGGCGAGCGCACGGCGCAATTTCTGGCGGAGCACTTCGGATCCATGGAAGCGATCGCGAACGCCAGCGCGGAGGAGTTGCAGAACGTAGGGGAAGTCGGACCCAAGATCGCCGAAAGTATCGCCGAGTTTTTTTCCAATCCAGCCAATCGCGAATTGGTGAAGCGTCTTGAGAAGTCGGGCCTCAAGTTCACAGGTGAAATGAAAGAGCGTGGGACAAAGCTGGCTGGGAAGACGTTCGTCCTGACCGGCACTCTGGCCAAATACACCCGCGACGAAGCCAAGAAGATGATCGAAGACGCCGGAGGGAAGGTGACCGGTTCAGTCAGCAAGAAGACGGACTACGTAGTAGCAGGGACGGATGCCGGTTCAAAACTGGACAAGGCGAAAGAGTTAGGTGTGCCGGTGATCGATGAAAAGGAAATGGAGTCCCTGGCACGCTAGAGCAACTTTCCGAAGTGATGTTTGCCCTCTGAACGTATACACACCTAGCCCATGTTGCCCGGACTACTCCTTTTGCTGGCTGCTGGTGTCTCCTCGCCCTGTGCAACAGCTACATCCTCCTGCACAGAGTGGATCACTTTGCCGAAGCAGTCGCAGCGCTTGCTAGTTTTTCGCAGCTATCCCCTCGATGTTCGGAATTCGACGGTTACTCGAGCGCTGGTTTTTGTACATGGCATCAACCGAGACGGGGACAACCACTTTCGCACCGCGTTGGCGGCAGCATTTCTGGCCGGCAAACTGGAAGATACGGTAATCATTGCTCCCCGCTTTGCATCGAAGAGCGGTCCCCCCGGCAATCAAGCAGGTGATTGCCGAGACATTCTGGCTGAGAACGAAGCAAACTGGATCTGCGATCCCCAACGCCCTGACCACTGGCGCTCCGGAGGGCGTGAGACGGGCGACGAGCAAGTCACTACGTTCGACTTCATGGATGAGATTGTGCGCAAGCTGGCCAGAAAGGAGATCTTCCCCAACCTGAAGAGGATTGTGGTAGCCGGGCATTCCGCAGGCGGGCAATTCGTGATGCGCTACGAGATCTCCAACCGCGTGCATGATTCGGTGGATGTTCCGATTTCATACGTCGTCGGAAATCCTTCCTCATACACCTACGTAGATGGTCAGCGGCCTTCACTCTCAGCGTTGCCTTCCACGATTTCGGCGGCCGCACCGGGTTTCGCGCTGCCAGCCCCTTCCAAAGCGCCTCCGCCCTTTGTTCCCTTTGTGGATGCGGGAAACTGTGGCGGATACGACGTCTGGCCGTACGGACTGAGAAATCGCATGGGCTATGCAGCTCGACTGTCAGATAGTCAGCTTCAAACGCAGCTTGCAAAACGGCCGGTAACATACCTGCTTGGCGAGGCTGACATATTGCCTCTTGGCGTGTTCGACACTTCGTGTCCCGCGATGGCACAGGGCCCAACCCGACTGGCGCGCGGGCTTGCCTTCGGACGGTACGTCAATGAAAAGCTCGGCGGGCATCATGACACGATCGTGGTTCCATTCTGCGGCCACAGCGCGCGTTGCTTGTTCACTGCCGACGTGGCCTTGCCCGTGATTCTGCCAGACTAACCTGCCGACAACGGGTGAACCGCTCCCGGCGACACTCAATTCACTTCATCGCATCCCGCATCTTCTCCCAAGTCACTTCCAGGGTCTCTGGCAGCACCCGGGTCTCCCCCACCACCGACACGAAATTCGCGTCCGCCACCCACCGCGGCAGCACATGCATATGAATGTGCCCCGCAATCCCTGCTCCGGCCGCCTTGCCGATATTCATCCCCAGGTTGATTCCATCCGGCCGGTACAGCTTTCGCAGTACGCTCTCCAGCCGCTGCGACAATCCCATCATTTCCGACGCTGCCTCGCCTGGCAGCTTCTGCAATTCATCGAGATGCTGGTACGGCACGACCATTACATGTCCCGGGGTATAGGGATAGGTATTCAAGATAACGAAGCAATGCCTGCCCCGATGGACGATCTGCGCCTTGGCATCGTCCGTTTCTTTGGGAGCCTCGCAAAACACGCATCCAGTGGTCTTTTCGGTGCCCGAAACGTAGGCATACCGCCACGGCGTCCACAAATAGTCCATAGCACGGCAGGGTAGCAGATGCGTGGATTGTTCGGAAATCGTAACGCTGAAACATTGCTGTAACACGCGCCGGATTTGAGTTTGACACTGTTCGCGCACGGTTGTTATAGTCGAAGAGTTCCCATTGGACGCGGGTACTTTGTAATACGTCCGACAGCTGGGATTGTTGAAGCTCACTCGCCAGGGTGAGCCCACCACAACCAAACGACTCATCCAGCAGTCCGCAGAGCAAGTCCCGCATCCGATCACCAGAGAGGCATAATCTTGTTCGACGACACCACCGCCCACAATTCAGACTCCAACTCCTCCGTTGCCACCGAAGCCGAGCCGACGATGGAGCAAAACCAGCCAGAGCAGACTCAATCCGCCGAAGCCACCGAAGCGGCCGCGATTCAAACGGCGCCCGCTGCCGAGGACAAGGCTGCGCCCGCCGAGGACTTCGCCTCTGCGCTCGAGACCTTCACTGCCGAAGCTGAAGAAGCCGTCAGCGAAGACCGCGTCATAAAAGGCACGGTGCTAAAGCTTACGGGCACTCATGTGGTTGTCGATATCGGCACCAAATCGGAAGGCATGCTGCCGCTCGCGGAAGTACTGGATCACGAGGGCAAGCCGAGGTTCAAGCCTGGCGACGAGATCGAAGTCATGCGCTCCAAGGGCGAAGCCGAGGAAGGCTACATCAACCTGTCCTTCCAGAAGGCGCAGCGCATTCATGCCTGGGAAGAGATCGAGAAGGCCTATAACGAGAAAAAGCCGATCAAGGCTGTCGTGATCGATCGCATCAAGGGCGGACTTACCGTCGACATCCACGGCGCGCACGCGTTCCTGCCCGGCTCGCAGGTGGACCTGCGCCCCATCCGCAACTTGGACGGCATGAAGGGCCAGACGCTGGACGTTGCGGTAATCAAGCTGAATAAGAAGCGCGGCAACATCGTCGTCTCTCGCAAGGACCTGCTGGAAGGCGAGCAGAACGAAAAGCGCTCGAAGACTCTGGAGCACCTGGAAGAAGGTTCAGTTCTGACGGGAGTCGTCAAGAATCTCACCGAGTACGGTGCATTCGTCGATCTCGGCGGGCTCGACGGCTTGCTGCACATCACCGACATGTCCTGGGGACGCCTCACTCACCCCAAGGATCTCGTGAACGTTGGGGATCAGATTCAGGTAAAAGTTCTGAAGTACGACAAGGACAAGCAGCGCGTTTCGCTGGGCTTCAAGCAGCTCACGCCTGATCCGTGGCTCGACGCCGAGCACCGGTATCCGACGGGCGCGCACGTACAGGGACGCGTTATCAGCGTGACCGACTACGGAGCCTTTGTCGAGCTCGAACAAGGCATCGAAGGCTTGGTCCACGTCAGCGAGATGACCTGGTCGAAGCGGATGAAGCACCCGTCGAAGCTGGTCAACGTTGGCGACCAAGTCGAGTGCGTTGTGCTCAATGTGAATCCCGGCGAGCGGCGCATCTCGCTCGGCATGCGGCAACTCGCGTCCAATCCGTGGGATTCTCTCCATGAGAAGTTCCCGGTCGGCATGACTGTCGAGGGTCGGGTTCGCAATCTGACCGACTTCGGTGCTTTCATCGAGATCGAAGACG
>Ga0066903_100006714_pt1 | contig 10288 bp, 7 predicted proteins | sample PanSoiMetaGPlot1_FD_67491 | JGI IMG/M metagenome (GOLD analysis project Ga0066903, IMG submission 67491) | Tropical forest soil microbial communities from Panama analyzed to predict greenhouse gas emissions - Panama Soil - Plot 1 (version 2) | ecosystem: Environmental > Terrestrial > Soil >... | reverse complement strand
GCGGCACGCACCGCCGACGCGATCGCCATCGGATCGCCCGTCGCCCGCACGACCCACCGCCCGGCGAAGCCGTGCCCGAAGTGGCCGTTCGGCACGAACACGGCTTCGGGACCAGCCGTCGCGAGCGATGAATGCCGCTGGTGGGCGACGACGCCGATGACTTCGTAGAACTCCGCTTCCGGCGTCGTGATCCGCAGCAGCAGCCGTTTGCCGACGGCAGACTCCCCGTGAAACGCCAGCGCCGCCAGCGCGTCGTCGATGACGACCTGCCTCGGCAGATCCGTCCGCTGGTCGATCGTGTTGTCGGCGTCGGTGAACGTGCGCCCCGCGATCAGGCGCGTGCGCAGCGTCTCGAAGTAGCCGGGTACGACGATGTGGAAGTTCGCCTGCCGGTACTTCGCGGGATCAGCCGCGGCCGCCTCAGTTCCCCATCGCCCGTTGATCAACTGACCGTCGAGCGGCAGCGGCGTCACGGCGCTGGCGTCGACGACGCCGGGAATCGCGCGCAGGCGCTCTCGCAGTTGCTGCATGAAGAGCGCGCGCTGCTCGGCCTGCCGCGCCTGCGCGGGGACGAGGAAAGTCAGCACCTGGTTCGGATCGAAGCCGGGCTCGACGCGCGCGAGCGCCAGCACCGTCCGCAGCATCAGGCCGGCACCGATGAGCAGCACGAACGACAAGGCCACTTCCGCCACAACCACGCCGCTACGCAGACGCCGTCCGCCGCGCAGACCGCCGGTGCGGCCGCTCACCGAACGCAGCGCGTCCATCACGTCGGCGCGCGACGCGTGCAGCGCCGGCACGAGGCCGCACATCAGCGCCGTCGCCAGGCCGGCCGCCACCGCGAACGCCGTCACGAGCGGATCCATCGCGACCGCATCCAGCCGCGGCAGATCCTTCGGTCCCATCGCCAGCAGCAGCTGAATGCCGGACCTCGCCAGCGCAAGACCGATCGCGGTCCCGAGTGCGGCGACGGCGAGGCTCTCGGCGAGCATCTGCCGAACCAGCCGTCCGCGGCTCGCGCCAATCGCCGCACGAACGGCCAGCTCACGGCCGCGGGCGGACGCGCGCACGATCAGCAGGTTCGCGACGTTCGCGCACGCGATGAGGAGTACGAACGCGACGGCGCCCATCAGCGAGAGGATCGTCGGCCGCACGTCGCCGACGACGTCGTCGTACATCGGGATCGCGTGAAAGAACAGACCCGACGTCTTCTTGATCGGATAGTGCTCGCGGAGGTCGGTCGCGATGCGGTCGACCTGGGCCTGCGCCTGCAGAATGCCGACCCCCGGCTTCAGACGGCCGATCACGCGGAAGAACACGTTGTTGCGATTCGCCGTGTCGAAGTTGATCCGCGCCGCGGTCCACATGTCGGGCGCAGCCTCGATGTGCACGCGCGGCGGAAAGAGCAGCTCGAAGCCGGGGGCCAGCACGCCGACAATCACGGCCCGGCCGTTTCCGAGGTCGACTTCCTTGCCTACAACCGACGGATCACCGCCGAACTTTCGCATCCAGAATCGGTGGCTGATGATGGCGGACAGCGGTACGCGCGCGGCAGGTTGTCCCGCGGGATTCGGCTGCGCTGGCGGCGGCGTGCCATCGTCGGCGTTGAAGTCGCGGCCGACGAGGATGCGGGCGCCGAGCAGCTTGAAGAGCGTCGGCGTCGCGCCGCCGACGCGAATCTGCTCGGGGTCGCTGCCTGGCGCCGCAATAGGCACGCGGCCGGCCGGAATCATGCCGGCGATGTCCTCGAAGACCTCAGTCGACTGCACCTGCAGATCGCGGAGATCCGGCGGCGAGAACGGCCAGTCGCTGACGTTGCGGGCGCGCAGCTCGCCCCAGATCACGACGAGCCGTCGCGCGTCCGCGTACGGCAGCGGACGCAGCAGCACCGCGTTGACGACGCTGAAGATCGCCGTGCAGGCGCCGATGCCGAGCGCAATCGTCATCGTCGCGACAGCCGCGAACCCGAGGTTCTTACGCAGCCCGCGGATCGCGTAAGCGAGATCTCTGAGGAGCGTGTCCATTTGTCACCGATTGTATGGTGTCTGGCACCGCAGAACCGCAGCTTTCGTGCCAGCGGCGTCAGACACCAACCGCGAGCCGTGCCGCGGGTTTCGGTGTCTGACACCGAGGTCGTCGGCCGTTCGTGGGACGCTAGCGTTCGAGATCGGACACTCGAACGAGCAGTTTTCCGAAATTCCGCCCTTCGAACAGTCCGAGGAACGCCGACACCGCGTTGTCCAGGCCGTCGACAATGTCCTCGCGATACTTGATGGTGCCCTGGCGCACGAGCGGCGCCACTTCTTTCAGGAAGGCGGGGAAGCGATCGGTGTGATCGCTGACGATGAACCCCTTGATCATCGCGCGATTCACGAGGAGCGGCCGCAGGTTAGGCCCGCTCGGCGGCTCGCTCGCGTTGTAGTCGGAGATCGTTCCGCACAACGGAATCCTCGCGCCGCGATTCAACACACGCAGGACGGCGGCGAGCACCGCGCCGCCTACGTTGTCGAAATACACGTCGACGCCGTCGGGACAGGCCGACCGCAGCGCAGGAACGAGATCGTCCGTCTTGTAGTTCACGCACGCGTCGAAGCCGAGCTCCTCGACGACGAAGCGGCACTTGTCGCCAGAGCCTGCGACGCCGACGACGCGGCAGCCGCGCGTCTTCGCGAGCTGACCGACCATCGATCCGACCGCCCCCGATGCCGCCGATACGACCACCGACTCGCCCGTTCTCGGCTGCGCGATGTCGAACAGCCCGACGAACGCGGTGAAGCCCGGCATGCCGAGCGCACCGATCGCGGTCGAGATCGGCGCCACGGCGGGATCGAGCTTGCGCACGTCCTTGCCGGGCGACGCCGCGAACGCCTGCCAGCCGTCGTAGCCGGCGACGATGTCGTCGCGGCGAAAGTCCGGGTGTCGCGACTCGACGACCTGACTCACCGTATGGCCGCACATCACGGCGCCGATCTCGACCGGCGCCGCATAGGACGGCGCGTCGCTCATGCGGCCGCGCATGTAGGGATCGAGCGAAAGGAAGATCGTGCGCCGAAGGACCTCGCCGTCCCGAACCGCCGGCATCGGGGCGTCGGCGGCCTCGAAGTTGGCGGGCGTCGGCAGGCTCGAAGGCCGCGATTTCAGGCGGATCTGGCGGTTCATAGCCGCCAGCCTACAATACTTGACATATCAACTATTGACGTGTAATCTAACCGGCCGTGGGTCAGGTGTACCAGGAGATCCGGCAGCGGCGGCCCTTCCCCTCGATCGCCCAGGAGGCGGTCGTCGCGCTGATGCGGACGACCGACCTGGTGCGGCGGCACGCCATCGCGCTGATCGAGCCGCACGGGCTGACGCTGCAGCAGTACAACGTGCTGCGGATCCTGCGCGGCGCCGGCATCGACGGCCTGCCGACCCTGGAGATCGCGGACCGCATGATCGAGCAGACACCGGGCATCACTCGCCTGCTGGATCGGCTCGAGGCGAAGGAGCTCGTGCGGCGCCAGCGGTGCCTGAAGGATCGTCGTCAGCACCTGTGCTGGATTACGCCGAAGGGCCTGGCGATTTTGCAGAAGCTCGACGCGCCCGCGGTGCGGCAGGCCGAGGAGTCGATGAAGGGATTGCGACGGAAAGATCGGGAGGCATTTGTCCAGCTGCTTGACGCGGTCCGCGCTGCCCATCAGTAGCCGTTTTTTTAAACCCCAGTCGTTCACGTATCAACCATCGAGGTATCAAATGACCAAAACCGCAACCGCCACCGCCGTCCGCACGTTCGCGATCGACAAGACGCACTCAGAGGTGCTCTTCCAGGTACGGCACCTCGTCACGAAGGTCCGCGGCCGCTTCACGGACTTCGGCGGCACCCTGCACTTCGATCCGGCACGGCCGGAAGGCTCTTCCATCGAGTTCGCGATCAACGCGGCGAGCGTCGACACCGCCGCGCCCGATCGCGACGCGCACCTGCGCTCCGACGACTTCTTCGCCGTCGAGAAATTCCCGACGATCACCTTCGTCAGCTCGAACGTCAGCAGCCGTCGTCAGTCGCAGGCGCAGACTGAAACTGCCGACCGGTCGACACAGAGCGTCGAACGCTTCGACGTCACCGGGACGCTCACCATCCGAGGCGTCGCGAAGGAGGTGACCCTGCCGGTGCTCTATCTCGGCGAGGCGAAGGATCCGTGGGGCAATACGAAAGCAGGATTCGAGACGGAGCTGACAATCAATCGGCGTGATTTCGGGTTGCTGTGGAACGCCGCGCTCGAGACCGGCGGCTTCCTCGTCGGCGACGAAGTGAAGATTATCGTCTCAGCGCAGGCGGGCGAGACTGAAGTTAGAAGTCTGAAGTCTGAAGTCTGAAGTCTGAAGTCTGAAGTCTGACGTCACGGCTCGCGACGGGACTAGTGACTTGCGGCTTGCCGACTTGTGACTTGCTACTTGTGACTTGCGACTATGAGGTCCCACGTGTCGCCGGCGCGCTGCAGAATGCGGGGCTCGTCATCCACGAGCAGATAGCCCGACTTGACGAGCGCGTCGGCGGCCTTTTCGACCTGCGTCAGGTACTCCTCGCGCGAACGGTACCGCTCTTCGATCGAGCGCCGCGGATCGGCAGCCGCTTCTCGCGCGGCGCGCGTCGCGGCGAACGGGATCGACGATCCGGCGAGCGACACGAGCTCGCCCGGCGCGCCGATCTCGGGCTTGCGGAAGTTCCAGCCGGTGTAGGTAGCGAGCGACACCGCAACATCCGGCAGACGGATGCCGGCCCGCTCGTTGCCGTCTTCGTCGACCTCGGGCACGAGCAGCGGGATGCGCGCGCCGGCGGCGCCGCCTCCCGCCAGGAGGGAGTTCGCCGCGCGCGGTCCGGCCGTGAGGCTTCGTGGCGACGCGACGCTCGGGATCGCCGGGAAACGGATCGAGGCGGCCGGCACGAGCGTCCGATCGCTCAGGCGCGGATACAGGCTCGGCGGCGGCGCAACGCCGTCCTTCACCCACTTGTGCATCGCCAGCAGCAGCGCCCGCATTGTCCACCAGTAGTCGACGGGGTTGTCGAGCTGTTGTCCGTTGTTGGCCGAAGGCGGGAAGCGCGCCGGGGAATGTTGTGTGCCTGCGATGAAATAGACGCGCACGTTCTCGGGCAGCGGGACGTCCGCGGTGCCGGCCGGGTTCGTGTGAATGAGCGCCGCTGCACGGCCGGTGCCCCAGTACTCGACCGGCGTGTTCGTGTAGAACACTTTCGGAGCGTGCCCCGCTATGCGCGGGTTGTCGAGCTCGCCATCGATCGCGCCGCTCAACGGGTCGCGCAAGCGGGCGTCCGCAAACGGAAACGACGTCGCGCCGTAGACGCCGAGGCCCGTCGGTTTCGCCCATCGCGCGTTGAGATCGAGCCGCGCCGCGCCGGCGATGTGAGCGAACACGGCATCGAATACCTGCCTGCCGCGCTCGTCGGTGTTGAAGCCCTCGTACATGAAGCCGCGAAGGAACCGGCCGCTCTGCGATGACCCGAACGCGTAGGCGAACGTAACCGGCGCGGGCGAGTCAGGCGCATGCTTGAGCCACGCGACGGTGTCGCGGATGGCAACGAACCCAAGGCCGGCGACCGGCGGGTTCGACGCCCGATAGCTGATCTCGTACGTCTTGCCAGGGACGAAACCGCTGTCGAGCGTCACGGTGTGACCGGTGACGCGCCACTGCTCCCGCGGAACGATGTCGGCGTGCGAGCCGAGCAGCGACGGGCGCACGGTCAGCTGGCTGTCGGCTCCCGCCGGATCGCTCGCGTCGTACATCGCGAGGTCGGGCACCGTGACTTCCTTCGCCGCTGCATTCGCGGTGAAGGTCGCCCTGACGGCGCCGCCGATCGGGGCGCCGTGCTCCGTCGCGACGGGCACGCGAATGCGCATCGCGTTGGGCCGCTGCGCGGCGTCGAATTCCCACCCGACCCATACGATCGTGTAGCCGAAGCGCATCAAGAGTCGATCGCCGAGGTCGTTTTCAGTCGCCGGATCCGGCGAACCGCCGCGGTTGAAGCCGTTCAGCACGACCTTGTTCCCGCGATTCAGGATGTCGACAAGCGCCGCGCCGTTGCCGGGCGTCGCCTTCGGCCTGAGAATGTAGAGGTCCGACGAGAACTCGACCAGCCCTCTCCCGTTGGTCGGCGCCCTGTCGAGATCGACGACGAGACGATTGTGAGGGTCCTTCGGGTCCACCACGAAGTGAATCGCGCCGACGATCTTTTCGTAGCCCGATTTCCCCACGTCCACGCGACTGGCAATCTCGACGCGCGCGACCTCCGCTCCAGCGGTGGTCGCCGAGAGAGCGAACGCGGCGACGACGGCCACGCGCCTCATTGGTATTTGAAGCTGCCGACGAACTGCGCGAAGGCGCCATCCCAGCGCGCAATCGTTTTCTCCGGTCCGGTGAGCTTGACGAAATACGGGCCCTTTGGCGTCTGAACGACGCCCGCACGCAGGCGGAAGTTCGGTCTGTTGTTGCGCCGCGCCGATCCCGGCGCCAGCTCCGCGACGTACGTGCCGCTCACGTCGACCAGCGTGAGCGCGAGGCCGTTCACCGTCCGCGCTTCCCGCTTCGCGACCGCGGTCGACGGCCTGCCGTCGGGCTGCTGCACCTGGCCGATCCAGCGCTTGATGTTGTCTTCGACGCTGCCGCCCGTTCCACCGAAGTAGTAGACGACGAGCAGCCCGTCTTCCACGTCGCCCGCGGCGCGCGGCAGAACGAATTCCGCGACGCGCATCGTCGAGCCCGAGGGCGACTGCCTCCACCCGTCCGGCGCGGTGAAGGCGAGGGCGCCCGCGACCAGCGCGGCGACAAGATGCACCACCATCGCGCGATGGTAGCACGCTCGTACAGAGCAAGGGCGGAACAGTCCCCCGGCTGCCCCGCCCCGCCTGCCATGCGTGGTCTCGAGAGGGTTGTGTGCGTGAGTTAATGGATCGTGATGTCCTCCTTCGAGTCCCAGATTTTTTTCACTCTCCAGTCCTCGTCGAGAATGGTCCACAACATTTGATCGTGGTACTCGCCGTTTTTCAGGAACGACTTCCGCAAAGTGCCTTCCTGCATTGCGCCTATCTTTCTGAGTGCGCCGTTTCCGCGGCCGTTGCGGACGGCGGCGCGCGCCTCGAGCCGATGCACGCCGACCTTTTCGAACGCGAACTCGAGCATCAGCTCCGCGCCCGACGCAAACAGGCCGGTGCCCCAATAGACGGAACCGATCGCGAAGCCCCATTCCGCCGTGCCGAAGCCCGGCTCCAGCTCGCGAATCTGGAAGATGCCGACGGCGGTGTCCATGCCCTTCACCGTGACGGCGAAGCAGATGTAGGTGCCCGCGAGACGTTGGCGCTCCGTCCAGGCGATGAAGCGCTCGAACCCTTCGACGCTCGACGGCGGCGGCGAGATGAACCGCGACACTTCCTCAGCCGTCAGCAGCGCGAACAGCGACGCCGCATCCGACTGGCGGAGCTGCCGCAGCACCACTTGCCCCGCGGCCAGCACCGGCAGCCCCTGCTGCCAGTCCTTCATAGCGGACCCGGCCGGGGCGACGCGGCCCGTCGTCTTGACGTCGCTCGCGTCCAAATCCGCGTCCAAATCCGGTCGGTAAGGCATCTTCTCCATCAGAGGCCTCCGATCGAACTTGTTCCGGGCTCGGGTGTGGCCGACGGATCAGGCATCAGCGGAACCAGATCGCCGAACTCGAGATCGAGGCTCGGCAGTGGATCCTCCGCATCGTCCGGGAAGAGGAGCGTGGCGTTGGCGTCCGACCCGTCGTCCACCGCACTGCCCCACACGATGTTGTCGCCGTCGACGGTGCCCCACACGATGTTGTCGCCATCGTCGGCCGTGCCCCAGACGACGTTGTCGCCGTCGGCGGTGCCCCAGACGATGTTGTCGCAGTCGGCGCCGCCGCAGTCTGTGCTCCAGACGACGTTGTCACTCTCGGCGGTGCCCCACACGATGTTGTCGCCGTCATACGCCGTGCCCCAGACGATGGTGTCGCCGTCGACGGTGCCCCAGACGACGTTGTCGCAGTCGGCGGCGCCGCACTGAGTGCCCCAGACAATGTTGTCGCCGGTGTCGCCGAGCGTCTTGGCGGAACCCCACACGATGGTCGTGCTCCACGCGTTGCCGGACGGCGTGATGACGCCGCCCGTCAGCCGGTGGCTGCCCCAGATGATCTGTTTGCTCCAGATCCGCTGCGTCGGCATGGGATCGCCGGCTTGCGGATTCCGGTAGTAGCGAGCCAGCCGCACGGCGCCGAGCGTGTTCAGGAAGCCGGCGCCCTGACGAAGCGCGCTGTAGCCCGGATACGGCTGCGCGGTGTACTGCAGGATCGCCTTGACGAGATTCGGCGTCAGATTGGGATTCGCCTGGAGCATCAGCGCGACGGTTCCGCTGACGACAGGCGCCGCCATGCTCGTGCCGCTGAGTGCGAGATAGGGCTTGTAGCCGAGCGGCAGTTTACCGTCGAGCAAGTACTCCGCTTTCGCCGAGTAGAACGCGCTGCCCGGCACGGCGAGCGAGACGGTGCCGGTGCCGGGCGCAACGAGGTCGGGTTTTGCTTCGTAATCGAGATACGTCGGACCTGACGAACTGAAGGACGCCATCTGATCGTCGGCGCGCGTCAGCGTGCCCATCGTGCTCGATGCGCCGACGGTCAGCACCCACGGGGCATTGCCCGGCGCGGTGATGCCGCCCCACTGCAGTTGGCCGGCGGCGTTCTTGCCGATGTTGCCCGCGGCCGCGACGACGACGATGCCGCGATCGGTAAGCGCCTTGCACGCGAGCGTGAGCGGATCGGTCCAGTACGATTCGGACACTCCCGCGCCGACCGACATGTTGACGACGCGGATGTTGTAGGTCGATGCATTCGCCGCGACCCAGCCGAGCGCCGCGATGATGTTGCTGATCGTGCCCTGGCCGTTCTGATCGAGCACCTTCAGCGAGATCAGCGAGGCGCGCGGCGCGATGCCGGCCTTTTCGCCGAGCGAGTCGTAGCCGTTGCCTGCGATGATGCCGGCGACGTGGGTCCCGTGGCCGTTGTCGTCGTAGGGCAGCGTCTGCCCGTTGACGAAATCGACGAACTTCTTCACGCGCTGATTGCCGTACGGAAACAGGGTCGACGAGGTGCTCGTCAGGTCGTCGTGCCACGTCGTAATGCCGGAGTCGATGACGGCAATGCCGACGCCGGCGCCGGAGTAGCCGAGCGTCTCCTGCACCGCGCGCGCGCCGACGGTCACTGAGGTGCGGTAGTTGTGCTTCGCCGTCGGTCGGTCGTAGTGGAGTTGAAACACGGAGGGGTGCGATGCGATCTGTTTCAGCTGGCCGTTGGTCAGATCGAGCACCTGCCCGTTGATGAGATCGAGCGTCGAGCTGCGCGCGAACCTCTTGAATTCCGGCGGCAACGTGGCGCCGGGAACCAGGGTCACGATGACGCGCGTGGACAGACGCGGATTGGCGCTGCTCGAGCGGTTCGTCAGCTCATGATCCAGTTTGTAAGGCCTGGCCGCCGAACCGGGCACTCCTGCGGGCTTTGTCGGCGGAACGAAGTGATGCGGCCTCGCGGCGACCGTATTCGGCGTCAGGCACGTGAGAACGACGGCGAGGGCCGACCCTGCACGTTTCGGCCCCCATACGGCTTTTCGCCTGCTCGGACAGTTGGTCATCGTACCGAACGGTAGAGCAAGGATCCGGCCACAATGTCATATAGTGTCATTCAAAGTCTAATGTGCTTGGAATCCAATGGGTTGGCTCCTGCGACGTCTGTCTCGCTCAAACTACATTGTCATATACAGTCTGTTCATAATCGGCGCACGCAAGGGCGGTTATTCGAACTAATAGATAGTTACACTTAGATTTACATGCTTATGTGCTGCTTCGAGACAGGATCAGCCCAAACGGCACATACAGTCATATTTTGTCGTATGTCTCCGGCGCAACGAACGGAGGATAATCAGGGGCCCCTCCTGCTTCTGTAGGTGCCCTGATGACCGTCTCTCGCGCGCTCTTCGTCGCCGCGCTCCTTCTGCAAGCCGCGCCGTCGTATCAGGAGCGCGACTTCCTCTCGCGCGTCCGCCGCCTCACCATCGAAGGCAAACGCGCGGGCGAAGGCTACTGGTCGCCCGACGGCAAACGGCTCGTGTTCCAGAGCGAGCGCGAACCGGGAAACCCCTTCTACCAAATCTACGTGCTCGATCTCGCCACCGGCGACACCAAGCGCATCTCCCCCGGCATCGGCAAGACGACGTGCGCCTTCTTCCGGCCGGGGAGCGACGAGATCGAGTTC
>Ga0066903_100006713_pt1 | contig 10289 bp, 18 predicted proteins | sample PanSoiMetaGPlot1_FD_67491 | JGI IMG/M metagenome (GOLD analysis project Ga0066903, IMG submission 67491) | Tropical forest soil microbial communities from Panama analyzed to predict greenhouse gas emissions - Panama Soil - Plot 1 (version 2) | ecosystem: Environmental > Terrestrial > Soil >... | reverse complement strand
TCAGATGACTCTGCGGCGGATCTAGACACGAGCTAGACCGCCCGGAGAGTCAGATGCTCTCCAAAATGCCTGGAAACTATGCCTTTACGCGCGTACGCGAATGGCGTACTATCCCGGCACTGGGTAGCCATGCCCAGGGGTACCATACTATCAATCCCCAAAGGAGGGAACACCATGGCAGTTGAGTTCAACCTGATGGTCCGGGCTCTCAAGAAGAACCCGGAGCTTGGCCAGAAGGCACTCGCGGACGAGTTGGACGTGAGTGTTGGTGAGGTCAGCATGGTCTCGTTCTGCAAGGCGCAGGTCGAGGCCGGCATCTACAGCGAGGCTCCGGCCACGCCCAAGTCCGTCCAGAACCTCCGCGACCGGGAGCAGAACCGCTGGGAGCTGATCATGGCTCGCACCGGCCTGTCCCGCGCTAAGGTCATCGAGGCGTACGGCGGTGAGGAGGCGGCCAAGGAATCGTTCGTCGGCCGCGGTCGCAACTTCACCAGCAACGGCGAGAGCGGCGGCGCAAGCGTCCGCGTCTCGCGGCGCGGCGGTGGCTCGGCCAAGACCAAGACGGCCTCGGCCAAGACCAAGACCGCCAGCAAGAAGAAGTCCGCAGCGGCCGGCAGCAAGAAGAAGTCGGCAGCTTCGGGTCGCAAGGCGGCGGCCAGCAAGACCGGCATCGTCCGCAACCGGCAGGGGCGGCGCTCCTCGGCGTCAAACCCCTCCTAGCGGCTGTCAAGCAGTATGCCCGCGATGGCGACCCATCAGAAGTCGAGAGGCTTCTGGTGGGTCGCAACATCTGGGTCCTGAACAACTTGGACGGCATCAAGCATTTCTCTGGGCCGTACCAAGTTCTTCGTCTCAAGCAAGTATTGCCTCAAGGCGAGCGCGTCCTTCAAGGACCGTTCGAAGAGAAGCACATTGTTGAGCGAAAGCGCAGTCTCGTTCAGGTCTACACCGATCCGGGCGGGGTGCGCACCTTGGCAGCCGCCGATGTCTGGGGCAGAGATCCAGGGCGAAATGAATCACCTTGGTGACCTGCGGCTCCAGCTAGCTCTGGGGCCGGAGTTCATCCAGCACCGAAAGGGGGTATCCACGATCCGTACAAAACTTAGCTTTCGTCCTCTTGATCAGAGAATAATGGGACGAGTTGTTAAGACGTGGGCCGGATACCGAACTCAATGCTGGCTTTGGCCGGCAACGAATCCGGCTTCGGCAAACGGCTACCCCAAGATCAAGATTGACGGTGTAAGCTATTATGTACATCGCGTCTCTTACCAGTTGTTTGTGGGAGAGATACCGAAAGGATTACAAGTGGATCATTTATGCCACAATAAGGCATGCGTGAGACCGGATCATCTGGAGCCGGTAACGCCTCTGGTCAATGTTCGAAGGAGGCGTCGCAAGAATGGCACGCAGACCGGCTGAGGTTGACGCATTCGTCTCGACACTCCCAGTGTATGAGGCGAAGCGCAGCAACGACTTCCCCGCGTTCTTGATCGTCTGGTGTCCGCGGGAAGATTGTCCCGGTACCAAGGGCAATCGACCGTTCCTCGTGGCTGAGCGCGAATGGATGCGGCCTCAGCGCATTGAGCGGGTTGGCAAGGACGGACGGCCGATCTTCATCACCGGCCGCTCTTGCCCTTATTGTTTTCGATCAGCGCGGCTTCCAACGCGGAGCGAGCTTCTAAGCTCGGAGGGTAGTTAGGTACCCTCTAGAGGGCTAGGGAGAGCTTACGGCGCTGTATACAAGCCCCGGGCGCGGTCTCCCGCGCCCGTCGAGGACCTCCCGGCAAGAGCCGGGTGGTGCCCTCCATGGGGAGGCCGGGGGTGATTGGTACCCACCCCCGGCCGCTTTTCTTGGATGCCTATTGCGCGAGACCGATGCTCCCCCATCGGTCTCGCGGAATGGGTAGTCCATTCCGACCAGAAAGGAGGGATACCAAATGGCCAGAAAGGCTACGCAGGCGGCAGCAATCGAAGTCGTAGATGAGTTGCCGAAGCGCCAGTACAATGGCGAGTACATCTGGGTCGAGCGGCTCAAGCCGCTGACGACTCAGAAGCGGCTCTTCAATCGCTGGTGCCTCATCCACACCTACGACGATCCGGTTGGGGCTGAGTCGGCTCAGAAGAACCTGACTCAGCGGCGGGTGAAGTTTCCGCTCCCCAATCATGACTGGACGTTCGCGGCTCGTGGCCCTGAGTTGTACGCGATCTTTCGCGGACCCCACAGGGCTGCTCGCTCAAGGACGAAGAACAGCCCGCCTGCAACAAGGAGAAAGTAGTGCGCGTATTCGCGGAGTTGAACGAGAATAGCTCCGCTGTGAACGTGTACTTCCAGTACGAACAGGTACTGAAGGATCAGATCAAAATGATCCCCGGTGCCAAGTTTGTCGGCAGGGACAAAGGCGGACCGTTTTGGCAGCTGCCTCTCGACCTCTTGGCGATGCGTCAGCTTCGTCAGGTAGTCGGTAACGGCCTGGAGCTTGGGAACGCTCTCAAGCACTGGGGTCGAGAGGCAGTCAAAACCGAGAAGATGATGCATAGTCTCGCTGTGGCGGATGACTTTCCGCTCAAGCAGATGAAGCTCTACTCGAAACTGCCAAAACTCGCCAAATGGTTCCGTCCGTATCAGCGCGCGGATGTTGCGTTCCTCGCAGCCACCAGTGCCATGAACCTGTTGGAGCCTCGGCTCGGGAAGACAACGGAGACTATCGGTGCCATCTACGAGGCTGACCTTGAAGATGGACCGCACCTCGTTGTCGCTCCCCAGAAGAGCCTCGACAGTGTCTGGCGGATGGAGTTCGAACGTTGGACGGATCTACCCGTCTACACATGGTCTGGTGAGACACCGACCGCCGAGCGCGGGCGGACTCTTGCTGCTGTCTGGAAACATATGGACAGAGAAGATCCGTTCGTGTTCGTGACGACAGCCGACATGATCCGGCGCGGATTGCCGGAGGGCATGGAGCTAGAAGTCGAATGGAACTCGTTTACAATCGACGAGTTCCACAAGACCGGGCTCCCTGAGAGCAAGAATGTCTTCCCCAAGAAGGCAGCTGCGATCAAGGCCCAACGGAAGTACGCACTCAGCGGGACCCCGATGGGCGGCAAGCCTATCAAGCTGTGGGGCGCTCTCCATTTCCTCGACCCTGAACGGTTCTCGTCCAAGTGGCGCTGGGCCGGGATGTGGCTGGAGATCGAGAACGGCTACAAGAACCACAAGATGATCAGAGGAGTCAAGGAAGGGCTGGAGGATCAGTTCTACCAGGCGCTCGCGCCTCATGCGGTGCGGCGGCTGCGGACTGAGGTTCTGCCCCAACTTCCTCCGATCCAGTCAGTCGATGTCTGGTGTACGATGTCCCCCAAGCAGCGTGTGCAGTACGACACGTTCGCGCGGGATGCGGAGATCCGCATTGACGAGTACCATCTGTCAGCGACATCGATCCTCGCGGAGTACACGCGTCTCAAGCAGTTCTCGGACGCGCGTTGCGAGGTTGAGATCCTCGGTATCGACGAGGATACAGGTCATGTGGACATGAAGGTCAAACCGACGTTCGACTCGGGCAAGCTCCCCTATCTGATGGAGAAACTCGCTGAATGCGGGATTGATCCAGATGAGCCGGAGGGCACAGAGCAGGCAATCGTCTGCTCGCAGTTCCGAGAGACTGTCGAGATGGTCTACAACTACTTGACCAAGCAAGGGATTCCCTGCATCATGATCACCGGCAAGGTGAGCAAAGCGGAATCCGAACGAGCACAGCGCGCATTCAAGGCCGACGCAGACAACGAAGGTCTGCGTGTCTGCTGTATGGTCACGACGATGGGTGTCGGTATCACCCTGGACAACGTTCAGACGGTCCACGTCTTTGATGAGACGTGGGTGCCAGATGATCAAGACCAGGCTATCGACCGCGCTGTGAACACCTCACGTAACCATCAAGTGACCGCGTTCTACTACAGGAGCCAGAACAGCGTCGAAGAGTACATCGGAGACGTCACGTTCGCGAAGGACAGAATCAACAAGAAGCTCCTGGACGAGCAGCGGCGCAAAATGAAGGAGCGCGCCAATGCTTCATAGCCTCGGAATGATCGGCTTCGGCGTGTTCGGTGTCTTCTACTTGCTCGGCAAGATAGAGACCCGGATGCGCCAAGCCGGTCCCGGGCGTCAGCCCAAGTCTCGCGCGCTGGAGTACGACAGCAGCGGCGAGAGCCTCATCCTCGACACGGCCGTCACGCTCTGGGCTCTAGATGAGCTAGAGGAGATGTTCGACGGGAACGAGGAGTAACTCAAGGAGGGTACCATCAAAGCCGGGATCAGATATGTCATCGTGGCTGTCGGGTCGCCTGACGACCCATGCGATGACTTGATAGCGGCGCAGGTAGCCTTGCGCATCAACGGCAAGACGGGCTACATTGCGACGCCGCTCTCCGAGCAGGAGAGCAACAAGCTCACGGCCATCCTGGTCTTGAGCCGTACGACCATCCAGTAAATCCACAACAGGGAGGTACCATGCCCACCACGGGCTACAAAGAGCCGACAGCGGTGATGAACCGCAAGTTCGCTCGCATCTTCTCAAAGCTGACCACTCTGGTCAATCAACTCAGACCAGAGGACGTGGCTGTCTCTAGCCCCGGGGAACAAACGCATTTCCGCGACACCGACCTCGGCGCTCGCATCGAGTTCACCGACGGCAAGATGTACTATTGGATCATCTTTGAGGGCCGTCGTCTTCAGGACAGCGATTTCGGTGCCTAAGCAAAAGAGCCGCTCGGCTCGTTGGTTTGAAGCGGTCTCGCTTTGTCAGGGCTACATGGAGACACTTCGGCAAGTAGCCGACGACCTCTCAGGCGCACTCAGCGACTTGCGAGACATCCAGTCCGAGTACGAAGATTGGCAGAGCAATCTGCCGGAGAATCTTCAAGGATCGGTGCTCGGCGAGAAACTCCAAGCAGTCTTGGACATCGAGTTCCCAGAAAATCCGTTGGACGACTGGAGCAGCCTTGAGGAAGGTCTTGAAGCTGCAGAGTCCGCGGAACTACCTCAAGGCTTCGGGAGGGACTAATGCCAAGCTTTCGCATTACCGTCGATGTAGACGATCTCGGCGGCCCTGGAGCAGGAGAGATCATCGACGATCTCGCTCAAGAGATCAGAGACAATAGCTCTGACTTCGATGAGAACGGACTTGTCGTCAGAGTATTTCAGAAGGTCGGCGAAGGGCTCTTTGAGCGAGATCCCGGCGACGACATCATCATCGAACCGTCGTGACAGCCTCACGAGCGACAGTCTCCAAAGTCGTGGATGAAATGTTCGCACTTCTCGGACCAGCCCTCTCTATGGAACTGGTCAAGCGGCTGTCGAACATACCAGGAAATTCCAGCTATGTTTCAACGATTCACGCAATTCAGCTGGAAATCGTACAAAGAGAAACTCAAAACACCTAGTACGCGCGAACGTACTCGCGCCCCCGCGTGGCGACCTCTCTCGGGCGGGAGAGTTGATCGTGACACGATACTCTCTACTCTCTTGCAGAGACCCACGCGCGGGCGCGGGAGTACGTTACGCGCGCGAGCTTCAAAGGAGGATTATGGGCAAATGGAATCATCATGGAATGGATGATGATGAAGAGATTATGTGGGCGTTGGAGGCTCTCTGTCTCACTCAGCAAGAGATCGAGGCTCTCATAGAGGCTTGTAAACGAGAGCAGTGGGTCTGGGCTGAGATGGCCAAGCGCGAGAAGGGACAAGAGAAACGAAAGTCGAACTTGATCTCTAAGTGGTTTGGTCTCCGGGCTGAGAAGTGGATTGACATCTTTGCGAAGATCGAAATAGAGTATGAGGAGGAGCACGGAGAATTCGCCGCTAAGAGCGAGGATTAGGAGGGCGCGCCCCGAGCCGGTAGACTCTAGGGCGCGCCGATCCCCGGGCTCATCTCATTGATTATCAGGGGCGCACCCTATCAACCGACAAAGGAGAGGTTTTGAACAATACGGCGCAACGCCGTCCCCAGATCGTCCGCAATAGGTACCGCCCAACTCCTTCTCAGGAGCGGCAGTCGCCGGCAACCCACCTCGTTGACCGCGCGGTTGGGCCATCTGGCCTGCCGCTCCTGAGAACGAGCGAGCGGGGAACCTTTCAGCGGTGTCGGTTCAAATGGTATCTGGAGTTCTACGAGCAACTCAAGCCAGACACTGATGCGCCGCCCCTCCGATTTGGCACGCTGGTCCACTCCGCTTTGGCGGAGTTTTATTTGCCCGGAATCAAAAGAGGTCATAAGCCTGCTGAGACTTTCATGCGGCTCTACGAAGCCGACCTCGCCTCAACCCCGGGCTACAGCGAAGCCGAGTTGGACGAGGCCTGGGCTGAGCATGCCGACCTCGGCGTCGTGATGCTTGAGCGGTACTACGACCACTATGGGGCTGACGACGAATGGGAAGTGCTCGTTACCGAATGGCCGTTCCAAACCATCGTCTATCACCCCGTCCGGCAGGCACCATGGTTCTGGTACGTCGGCATCCTCGACGGCGTGTGGCGGAATCGGATCACCGGGAAGAAGGTCATCCCCGATCACAAGACAACTCAGAGCATCCAGTTCAACTACCTCGCGATGGACAGGCAGGCGACGAGCTACTGGACGTTCGGCGTTGATGCAATGATCGAACAGGGACTGCTAAAACCGGACGGTTCAGAAATGTTGGACGGAATGCTTTTCAACTTCTTGCGCAAGGCGAAACGTGACGAGCGCCCGCGCGACGAAGAAGGACAGTACCGCAACAAGCCGACGAAGAAGAACTACATCGAGGCTCTCGGCACCAACGGGCTCCAACTAACGCTCCAGCAACTCAAGGCGTTGGCTGAGGAGCGCGGTATCGAGGTCTTGGGCGACGAATCGAAGCGACAGCCTGTCCCATATCATGCCAGGGTCCCGATCTACCGGGATTGGTACGAACGCGAGAGCGCGCGCAGAATGGTACAGGCCGAGTTTGAGGATATGGAGCGAGTCGGGCGCGACGCGCGGAACACGCGGAAGATACCGCCGACCGCGTACAAGAACGGCGGACAATTCACCTGCCCATCCTGTTGGGCGTTCGACATCTGCGAGCTTCACGAGATTGGGGGCGACTGGGTTGAGATGAAGGACATGACAACCCACGAATGGTCCCCGTACAGCGAACACGAGATCCGAGAGGGGAGGTGACATTGCCAAAGATTGATGATGTCGGAGCGTCGTCGCGGATCAACGTCTTGATTCACGGCGACATCGGGACGGGCAAGACGACCCTGATCGGCTCGGGCGGTAAGCAGTACAAGACGCTGCTGATGCGCCCGCCGACCGATCATTCCGACCCGATCATCGGCTCCGGCTGCAAGGAAACCATCGTTCGCAATTGGGAGGACATTTTTGAGGTCCTTGACTATATGCGCATGGAGGGTCACAATTGGGACTGGTTCTGGATTGACTCCATCTCTCTCCTACAGGACATTGGACTCGATGATGTCTACGAAGGAGTCTTGGATCAAAAGGGACCTCCTGGTTCTCTGGCAAGAAAGCATCGAGCCCAGTTTGGACCAGACCGCGGTGAGTACCGGGTCAACATGTGGCGTTTGGAGCAATTCGTACGCCATACAGTAGGACAGGGAGCGTTTAACCTCGGCATTACGGCCCATTCCTTCTGGTATGAGCCCGAGGGCGGCGATCCCTACCTCGCGCCCTGGATACAGGGCAGAGCTATGCCGCAGAAGATTTGTGGCATGATGAATGTCGTCGGCTATCTGGAGGTTGCCAAACGAACAATCAGAGGGAGCGAACGGCTGGTACGTGTAGTCAACTGGAACAAGAACGAGAACTACTACGCCAAGAACCAGTTCACAGAGGCTTTTCCATCGGGGCAATCAATCAATCCCACGTTGCCACAAATCGTGGAGGCGATTGAGAACGGACGGAAGACAGCCAGCAATGGCTCAGCACCTGTACAAAGCGGACGCAGGCCAGTCCGCCGAAACGTAAGGAGATAGTGTGGCACAAATCAAGTACGACGTGTCCGACGTAGAGGCTGGCGGTGGCGGCGAGGAGCCACAGCCCGCTCTCTACCCGGGCAAGATCGTCGGCATCAACCACCGCACCAAGAAGAAGAACACCGACGATCCGGTCAACGATCTGGAAGTCGTCGTTGACATCGGTGAGCAGTACACCCGCAAGTACACATACATCAAGTTGCCGGGCGACCCGTCGTTCGACAACTCAAAATGGAAGCTCCGCGAGTTTGCCGACGCCATCGGGCTCGGTGCCTCGGGGACAATCGACACCGGGGCTGCTGCCCTGAAGAAGCTCTACAAGCCTGTGAACGTCAAGATCGTCGCCGACACCGACCAGAACGGCGAGTACCGGGGCAAGATCAAGAACCTGTTCGCTCCCGCAGCCGCGGATAAGGCTGCCGACAACGGCGGCGAGACCGCTGAGGACGGCGGCTCCGACGAGGGGCCATACGGCCGCGAGGAGATGGAGACCTGGACCGACGACGACCTCAAGGGCTACGCCGAGGAGTTGGAGGTCGAAGTTCCCAAAGGCCGCAACGCTCGTCAGCGCCTCATCGACGCGCTCGTAGATGTCGAGGAGAACACCGAGGACGGAGCAGGCGATCACGACGCCAGTGCCGGCAACTCCTCATTGCTGGAGGGTCTCTCCGCAGAGACCATCGCCGAGTTGTCAGAGGACCCGACCTATTACAGCGAGTGGTCCGACGATGACATCAAGGGGTTCATCTCCGACCTCGGCATCGAAGGAAACGTCAGCACGTCCGGGCGCGGCTGGCGCGGCAAGGCTGTCTCGGCCATCGTCGGCTTCGCTAGCGAGGCCAACGGCAGCGGAACGCCGACGGACGATGAGCCCGAGGAGGGTAGTGGGGACAACTACGAAGATGAGACGGCTTGGCCGACTGCGGACCTCAAGGCAGAAATCGACGCTCGCAACGAGCAAGGTGCCAACATCGAGATCCCCGGCAGATCCACGCGGGGGAAGATGATCGCCGCGCTCCGCAGCGACGACAAGGAAGCAGCCCCGTTCTGATCCAATGATTCACCTGGACGGCAAACTCGATACGGACGACATGGCATTCGCCGTGGCGCTCATCCTCCACGGGTACGCGCCCGAGGTCGAGCGCCGCGACGATGGTGTGTACTGGACAATCCCCGAGAACGAGTTGGACGAAGAGATCGACGACTTCATCCGCGACTGGAACCGGGGCGCGCTCCGTGTCGAGCCTCGGCGGTTTGCGCGCGAGCTAGCTGCGACGAGAAAGGATGTCTACCGCTTAATGGACATCTCTAACAAGTCGAAGGGGCAGCGCGTAAACCGCCGCCGTGCCAGTTGATCTCATGCCAAAGATCAGCCGCAGGCATCTAGAACAACTGGAGCCCTACCTCGCCGGCAAGCCCAACGCCCGCGGCGAGGTAGACATGCACTGTCCTCTACATGAGGACGAGAAGCGTTCAGCGTCACTGAACGTACTGACAGGAGAATGGTACTGCCACGCCGAGGAGATCGGCGGTGGAGTCATCGACTTGATCCGTCTGAAGCGGAGATGGGTTGATCCGAAGATCGCGCGTAAGAACGGCTACAGCCCGTCCGCGAACGGGTCCAAAGTCGAGCTTAACATGGGAATGGTTGAAGGGTGGCACGCCAACCTGATGTCTAACGAGTCAGCCCTCGACGACCTCGTCACCAAACGCGGGATCTACACCAAGACGATTATCGACTTCAAGATCGGCTACGACGGCGATCAAAAGGTCTACACCATCCCCGTGTTCGGCCCGGGCGGTCCAGAGTCAGGAGAGATCTGGAACGTCCGCTACTACAACATGTACCCTCGCGGCGACCGGCGCAAGATCTGGTCGGCTGAGGGTTGGCGAGTTACCGAGTTGTACCCCGTCTGGCTCCTCGACGGCTATCAGGATGTCGAGGTACTAGAGGGCGAGTGGGACACTATCATGACGATTCAGAACGGCTATAACGCCATCACCAAGACGAGCGGAGCCAAGACCTGGAGCGAGGACTGGACTCCTCTCTTTGAGGGCAAGCTCTGCTACCTTGGCGGTGATTGCGACCGCGACGGACAAGCAGCCAACCGCAAGATTGGGCGCTCGTTGTCTCGTGTCACCGAGGTGCGAACCATGAGGCTGCCGTTTGACGTCGTCGATAAGCACGGGCCGGACATGACCGACTTCTGGCTTCAGTATGACCGCGAGGCCCACGAGCAGATGCGCCGCGAGGCGGAACATTGGGGAACAAAAGCGGAAGC
>Ga0066903_100006712_pt1 | contig 10289 bp, 13 predicted proteins | sample PanSoiMetaGPlot1_FD_67491 | JGI IMG/M metagenome (GOLD analysis project Ga0066903, IMG submission 67491) | Tropical forest soil microbial communities from Panama analyzed to predict greenhouse gas emissions - Panama Soil - Plot 1 (version 2) | ecosystem: Environmental > Terrestrial > Soil >... | reverse complement strand
CGCAGTCCCCGGTCGTCGAGCTCAACCGTGCGGTCGCCGTCGCGATGGCCGACGGACCCCAACCGGGCCTCGCCATCGTCGACCGGTTGACCGGGCTCGATCGCTACCACCTCTGGCACTCGACCCGCGCGGAGCTTCTGCACCGGCTCGGCCGCGACGAGGAGGCCGCAGCCGCCTACTCCCGTGCGCTCGAGCTCGCTCCGAGCGAGACCGAGCGCACGTTCCTCCAGAGCCGCATCACCGCCTAGGCGGTCGCGATCACCTGCTTGCGCCGAAGCCTCAGCAGCGAGAGCGCCTGCGAGGTCGGGCGGAACGGGTCGTACACGGTTGTTCCGTCGTCGACCGAGACAGCCGCCACCGCCACTCCGTCGACGTCCGCCACGATCCAGTCGCCGTCGTGCAGCGGCCGCTCGCTCAGCTGAGCAAGACGCTCGAGCTCCTCACGGCAGGCGCTCAGCCGCAACTCGATCGCCGTCCGCACGAGCTGAGGCGAACGGGACCGACCCTGCCGCGCCTGGCGGTACCGGACGGCATCGCGGTGACGGTCGGCCATCCTGGCGATGGCCATCTCGTGCATCAGAACCGGATGCATCACAACTCCTCCTCTCGACGTGCTACCCTAACCACTGTTCGGAGATTACCAGTTACGTAACCTCCGTCGCAACTACAATGGTTACGGTTTTACATGCCCAGCTGGATCTCGTCCGCGACTACGTCAATACGTTCGACTTCGAGACCGGGGTCGACGAGATTTCGACGCCGGACGAGCTGGCGATGTGGTTCTCCGAGCAGGGACTCGTGGACGATCTGGTCGAGCCGACCGAGCAGGAAGTCGAAGGCGCCCGCGCCCTACGCGAAGCGATCCGGGAGCTGCTCCTTGCGAACAACGGCGTCGAGATCGACGCCGACGCGGCCTCGCAGACGCTGGAGGAGGCCGGGCGCAAGGCGCACCTCGGTGTCCGCTTCGAGGACGGTCGCCCCGTCCTCGCTCCGGCGGATGACGGCACCCGTGGCGCCCTCGGCCGCATCGTCGCGGCAGTCGCTGAGCTCGCACCGACCGACGACTGGAAGCGCCTGAAGACGTGCCGTGACGAGAACTGTCGCGTCGCCTTCTACGACAAGTCGCGGAACCGCTCGCGCGCCTGGTGCTCGATGGAGGTCTGCGGCAACCGCGAAAAGGCGCGCAGCTTCCGCCATCGCCACGCAGGGAGCGCGGGCTAGGCGGAGCGCGCGAGGTCGTCCGGCCCGGCTGCCGGCAAGGGCGCTTTGCTGCCGCCTTCTGGCGGCTGAGCCGGCGGCGGTGCACTCCGAAGGAACCGGTGGATGTAGAGCGCGAACGCCGTCGCACCGCAGGTGGCCGGGGTGAAGAAGACGAGGTTGAGGAGCACCACGTGCGTCATGTCAGACAGTGTGTGGCCTCGCCGACGCGAGCGCAAACTCGACTGCCTCCGTAGGCGTCCGAGCTCGCGTGGTTCCTTCGACCTCCCAGCCGGGCTCGAGCACGACGACCGGCCGCCCGAGCGTAAGCGCGAAGCCGATCTCCGCCAACGTGCCGTGGCGCCCGCCGACGGCGATCACGGCGTCGCCGGAAGCAACGACCGCGAGGTTGCGTCCGTGGCCGATCCCGGTGACGACGACGTAGTCGAGCCACTCGTTCGCGTCAGCCCGTGTCTCGCCGGGCAGGATCCCGATCGTCGTCCCTCCGGCGTCCTTGGCTCCTCGTGAGGCTGCGGCCATCACCTCGCCGAGTCCTCCCGTCACGACGGCGGCCCCGCCCTCGGCGAGCAGCCGCCCGACCTGCTCCGCACGTTCATCGTGCTCCGCACCGCTGCCGATCACGGAGACTTGGACCATGCAGCAGAGCCTAGAAGAGCGCGACGTGCTCATCATCGGTGGCGGGTTCGCGGGCGCGTACGTCGCGCGGCTCCTGCGGGGCCGGCAGGCGACGATCGTCAGCCGGGAGAACTTCATGCTCTACACGCCGCTGCTACCCGAGGCTGCCTCGGGCACTCTCGAGCCGCGGCACACCGTCGTTCCGCTGCGGGTGATGTGCCCCCACGCAGAGCTGCGGCTCGGGAGGGTGGAGAGCATCGATCTCGAGGCTCGCACCGCGACCGGCGAGGGACGCACGCTGCGCTGGCGCGATCTCGTCATCGCACTCGGGGCGGTACCGCGGACGCTCCCCGTTCCGGGGCTGGCCGAGCACGGGCTCGCATTCAAGTCACTGGCGGATGCGATCTATCTGCGCAACTACGTTCTGCAGCAGCTCGAGTTGGCCGACGGAGCACTCGACCAGGAGGAGCGGTCGCGGCGGCTGACCTTCGTCTTCGTCGGCGCCGGCTACGCGGGAGTCGAGGCGCTCGCGGAGCTGTCGGACCTCGTCGAGGACGCACTCCGCTACTACCCGCGACTGCAGTCGACGCCGCGCCGCTGGGTGCTCGTCGATGCGGCGCCGCGGATCCTGCCCGACATCCCACCACCGCTCGGCGAATACGCCGCGGACGAGCTTCGCAAACGCGGGATGGAAATCCACGTCGACACGACGCTCGACTCGGTCTCAGCCGACGAGGCGGTGCTCGGAGACGGGACGCGGATCCCGACGAAGACGCTCGTCTGGACGGCCGGTGTCGCGCCGAATCCTCTCCTGCGCGAGTGGTCGTTGCCGCTCGACGAGAGAGGCCGGGTCGAGGTGGACGAGCTGCTGCGCGTACGCGGGCACGAGCATGTGTGGGCGCTCGGCGACTGCGCCAGCGTCCCGAACACCCGTAGTGACCGTCCCGACCCGCCGACCTGCCAGCACGCCCTCCGCCAGGCCCGGCGCCTCGCGAAGAACCTGACCGGGGCGCCCGAGCCGTACGGCTACCGCATGCTGGGCCAGGTCGCGACGCTCGGCAGGCACAAGGGGATCGCGCAGGTGCTCGGCCTGCGGCTGCACGGGTTCCTCGGCTGGTGGGTCACGCGCTCCTACCACCTGTACCAGCTGCCGTTGGGGTCGCGGAAGTTCCGGGTCGTCATGGACTGGACGGTGGCGCTCTTCTTCCGCCGCGACATCGCCGAGCTCGGTCAGCTCGGCCGGCCGCAGCGACTCGGCTAGGGACGCATTCGCGGTCGTTCGGCGTACTCACTGCGTGAGAGCGATCGCCCTGCTCGCCGCGGCCATCGCCGTGCTGTTCGTGCCGAGCTCGGCTGCGAGCGGCCGGCAGAAGCCGTACGTCCTGACGGCGCTCGCGGACATCGGCACCGTCTACTGGCGCTACGACTGCGTCCACTTCCACTCGCCGGAGTGGTCACTCGGCGTCCGGATGTTCGACACGGCGACCACCAAGGTCACGTATCGGCTGGGAAGGCTGACGCGTCGCGTCACGCTACAACCAGACGAACCAGCGGTCTGGTTCCGCTTCCGACCGGAGCGCAGGCGAGGCCTCTCGTTCGTCCAGGCGACCGAGCCGGGAACCCTGCGCGCCAGCGTGCGCGTGACGTTCGGCAGCGACGATTGCCAGAGCTACGTCCCACCGCGCGTCAGCGTGCAGCTGTACCCGCGCTGAGCGTCACTCGACGAGCTCGAGGCGCGGGTCGTCGCGCAGGCGGCGCCCGAACTTGCCGGACGGCTCCCCGTCCGTCATGACCACGTCGGCGGTGAAGTCGTTGGCTCCGCGAATGAGCGACGAGCCCACGCCGTACGCGTCCACCGGCACGCCACGCTCCTCGAACGCGCGGATCTTCTCGACGGTGAAGCCGCCGGAGACGACGATCCGCACATGACCGAAGCCGGCCGCGTCGAGTGCGTCGCGCACCTTCCGGACGAGCCGCTCGTTCACTCCCGTCGGCTTGAAGTCGGCCTGCTCGTCCCACAGCGAGCGGTCGACGAGCGTCTCCGGCGTGTCGAGCCGGACGCCCCAGAGCCGGTCGCCCAACGCCACCGCCACCTCGAGCGCCGTCCGCACCGAGTCGTTCTCGAAGTCGACGACGACGGTCACGGACATGTCCGGCGGAGCCCACCCGGCGAACTTGCGGGCCGCGTGAACCGTGTCGCCGCCGAAGGCCGCGATGAGCGAGTGCGGCACAGTGCCGAGCGCCCGGCCGCCCCACCAGGAGGCCTGCTCGTCGCTGGTGACCCCGATCTCGAAGCCCGTGACCTGTCCCGCGACATACGCCGCGTAGCCGTCGCCGGCCTGTACGCGATGGTGATCGAAGCGCGCCGGCATGAAGATGAGCGGCTTGCCGTTCGCCGCCTCGAGGACGCGCACGACGTTGGTCGTGATCAGCGTCCGCCGCGCCAGCGTGCCGAGGTACGCGGTCTCGAGATGCGCGAAGGTCGTGTAGTCGCCTTCGATCGTCAGCACCGTCCCCCAGGGCTCGAGCCCGTCGCCGTCGTGGAGGGCGCGGATCGTCAACCCATCCGGCTCCTCCGAGCAGAGCCGGAGGATCGCGATCGCCTCGTCGATCCCGCCGAGCCAGGCGTCGTTCTTCTGGAACACCCGGACGACCACCCGCGGATGCTTCCCGTCGGCGAGGAGTGTCGCCCGGGTGTGGTTGAAGTACGCGTCGGTGTACCACCCCGCGCGCATCTTCTCGACCGGGAGGTCGAAGACCTCGGGTGCGAGGCGCTGCCTACGCAGACTGTCGGGCATGCTCGAGCTTGAGGCACGCCTTGAGCGCCGCCTCGGCCACCTCGAGCTGCTGGGCGCTCGGCTCCGCCGTCGAGAAACGGTGCTGGAGCTCGTGCCCCGGCTTCCCCAGCGCTCGCGCAAGGAGGTTGTCCGGATGCCGCGTCATCCAACCGAAGATCTCGGTGGCCGCGGCGATCGCACCGATCTGGGCGGCCGCCTGCGCCTGTCGCCGGTGCCTCTCCGGCGCGAGCCCGGCGAGCACGTTGCCGGCCGCGGACGTGACGAGGAGCGGCCCGACGAGATGGCCGCCGCAGCGCTCGTGCTCGCGCGTCGCTCGCTTCCCATGCTCGTAGCTGCCGATCGAGATGTGCTCAGCGCCGTGGTACGCCGCAAGCTCGCCCGAACGCAACGCGAGCACCGCCGGCGCCATCGATGCGATTGCGGAGAGCAGCTCACGCGTGAGAGGCCGCAAACCCGATTCGCGAAGGCCGCGAACGACCAGCGCTGCGCCCAGCATCGAGCCGATCGTGCCCGGGCTCTCGAGCGGCAGCTTCGCCGCCGGAAGCTTCGCCTTGATCTGGGGGAGCAGGGCCAGGGCCTCGGCAAGCCGTGCGGGGCCGCGGAACAACGGGTTCTGGATCCGCGAAGCCTGGAGTCGCTTTCGCGCCGACACGACCTCGATCCGGCCGTCGTCGTTCCGGATCGCGCACGCCCACGCGTGCGGCCCGTGCACGAGCACGCCGTTCGGGAGAGCCATGCCGCCGAGCCGGATCTTCTCCTTGGCCATCGCGCGAAGCGTAGTCGCGTCAACCCAGGACAGAGTGCGCTGCATGGCGCAGCCAGCTGACCCCGAGCTCGAGATCGGAGACCGGGATGCGCTCGTCAGCCGAATGTACGAGCCCGGCGGCCACCTCGGGCGGCAGCTCGCCCGTGGTGGGGAAGAAGCCGTAGGCGACGGTGCCGAACGCCTCGCGAAGCCAGTGGCTGTCCGTGAAGCCCACGCACGCGAGCGGAGTGGCCAGCGCGCCCGGTTCGGTTTCGGCGACCCACTCCTCGACCGCCCGCCACAGCGGCGTGTCGAGCGGCGAGCGAGTGCCGCCGTGCGCTCCCTCGACCCACTCGAGGTCGTAGTCGACGTCGCCGCCGAGAACGGCGCGGATCATGGGTTCGACGTGCTCGGGATGCTGGCCGGGCAGGAGCCGGCAGTCGACCTCGACTTCACAGAGCGCAGGGACGACGTTGCGCTTCTGCGAGGCGGCGATCATGGTCGGCGCGAAGGTCGGTGCCAACAGCGCATCGAGGACGGCCGCGACAACCGGCGACAGGGGGGCGACGCGCTCGACGACCTCCGCCGCGTGCGGAACCTCCCCGAACACGGCTCGCATGAAGCCTTCGACCTCAGGGCCGAGTTGCGGTTCCGGCCGGTACTCGGCGATTCTTTCGATCAGCCGCGTTGAATTGACGAGAGCGTTGTCGGCGATGCGCGGCATCGACGCGTGTCCCGAGCGGCCCTTGACGAGGATCCGGAACGGGGCGGTCATCTTCTCCGCCACGGTCGCCTGGTAGACCGGCCGGCCGTCCTCCAGCTCGACCCGGTCTCCGCCTCCCTCATTGATCGAGAAGTCGCAGCGAACGGCGTCGGGATGTGCCTCGCACAACCATTCGAGGCCGAAGCCCGTACCGTTCTCCTCGTCGGCCGTCGCCGCGAAGATCAGATCGCCGCTGGGCCGGAATCCCTCGCGCGCGAGCGATGCGAAAGCGACCGCATTCGCCGCGACCTGGCTCTTCATGTCGATCGCGCCGCGTCCCCAGACCATTCCGTCTCGCAGCTCACCCGAGAACGGCGGCACCGACCACTCGGCAGGGTCGGCGAGGACGACGTCGGTGTGCCCGAGGAAGAGGAGCGACGGACCGTCGCCGCCGGGGATCCGTGCGATGAGGTTCGCGCGCTCGGGCGCCCGTGCTATCAGCTCGCAGGTGATGCCGTTTGCCTCCAGGTAGCCGCGCAGGAGCTCGGCCGCCGCGGTCTCGTTGCCGGGCGGGTTCGTCGTGTCGACTTGGATCAGACGCTGGAGAAGGCCGGTGACCTCGTCCCGGAGCGCCGTTGCGTTCATCGGCGCGTTCCTAGCACGAGGACGTAGTCGCGCGCGAGGACACCCGATGCGAGATAGTCGAGATAGACCTCCTCCGCCCGCGCTCGCACCTCCTCGGTCTGCTCCGCGAGCCAGGCGCGCAGCGGCGGCATCGACGTCGAGACGAGCTCCCAGAGTGCAGCTCCCGAATCCGCCTCGATCCGCCATGTACCCGTCTGCAGCTCGAGGTCGAAAGCGTCGCCGAGCAGCTTACGAACGTGCTCCTCCTTCGACCATTCACGGGCGTCCGCGTCCTCGATGAACACTCGACCGGCCCTCGCATGTGTCTCCGACCATGCGTCGACCGGCCACGCTGTGAGTGCCAGCCGGCCACCGGGCTTACAGACGCGCGCCAGCTGCGCCGCCGTGCGCTCGTGGTCGGGCGCAAAGATCGCGCCGAAGGCGGACGCGACAGCGTCGAATTCGGCGTCGCCGTACGGCAGCTCCTGGCAGTCGCCCTCGTCGAAGCGAATCGCAAGACCTTCCGCCTCCGCCGCGTGGCGGGCCTTTGCGAGCTGGTCGGCGGAGATGTCGATCCCAACAACGTCCGCGCCCGTCCGCGCGGCCCGCAACGCCACGCCGCCCGTCCCGCAGGCGACGTCGAGGACGCGAGCGGCGGGTCCGACGGTGAGCGCCTCGACGATGCGGTCGTGGATCGGTGCGAAGGTCTCGGCGATGCGCTCGTAGCTCGCGCCGCTCCAGGTGTCCGCAGCCGACCCGGTCACGGCTCCCCGCTATGGCGCCGGCCGAGCCGGCGCCTTCGCTCCTGGGCGTGCTCCGTCGAGCCTACGCACACCGCCGAGCATACTGGGGCCGTGGGTGACCTCTTCTCCGACGCCGCCGACCGGCATGCAGGCGAGGTCGCGCCGCTCGCGCAGCGGCTCCGGCCGGCGAGCCTCGGCGAGTTCGTGGGCCAGGCGCACGTCCTCGGCGAGGGCTCTGCGCTGCGGCACGCGATCGAAGAGGACCGCGTGCACTCGTCGATCTTGTACGGCCCTCCGGGCAGCGGCAAGACGACCCTCGCGCGGATCGTCGCCGCCTCCACCGGCGCGGCGTTCGAGGAGCTGTCGGCCGTGTCGGCGACCGTGAAGGACGTGCGCGAGGTGCTCGCGCGAGCCCGGGAGCGGCTCGGCACGACCGGTCGGCGGACGATCCTCTTCCTCGACGAGATCCACCGCTTCAACAAGGCGCAGCAGGACGCAATGCTGCCTGGGGTCGAGTCGGGGCTCGTGACGCTGATCGGCGCCACGACCGAGAACCCGTACTACGAGGTCAACTCGGCCCTCATCTCGCGCACGCAGGTGTACGAGCTCGAGCCGCTCAGCGAGCGGGATCTCGCCGAGATCGTCCGGCGCGGTGCATCCGACCTCGTGATCGAGCTGGATCCTGAGCTCGTCGTGCTCGTGGCGCGGCGCTCCGGCGGCGACGCGCGCACGGCGCTCAACATCCTCGAGCTCGCGACCGAGACCGCGCAGGCGGAGGGGTCCCCCGTCACCGAGGCGCACGTCGAGGACGCTGCGCGCAAGCCTCCACTCGTCTACGACAAAGCCGGCGACGCGCACTACGACTACACATCCGCGTTCATCAAGTCGATGCGCGGGAGTGACGCCGACGCAGCCGTCTACTACCTCGCCGCGATGCTCGAGGGCGGCGAGGACGCGCGCTTCATCGCGCGGCGGATGATCGTGCTCGCCTCCGAGGACATCGGCAACGCCGACCCGCGCGCGCTGCTGGTGGCCGTCGCCGCAGCGCAGGCGGTGGAGCACGTGGGCCTGCCCGAGGCGCGCCTCAACCTGTCCCAGGCCGCGATCTATCTCGCCCGCGCGCCGAAGTCGAACGCGAGCTACCTCGCGCTGAACCGCGCCGCGGCGGACGTGCAGGAACGCGGAGCGGCGCGACCGCCGAACGCGTTGCGGGACGGCTCCTGGTACGGCCGTCGGCTCGGCCACGGCGAGGGTTACGTCTACCCGCACGACGATCCGCAGGGCTCCGAGGCGAGCTACCTCCCCGCAGAGCTAGAGGGCCGCCGCTACTACGAACCGTCGGGCAACGGGGAAGAAAGCTCGGAGGAAAATGCTTCATAGGCGTCGCGGCCGAAGACCGCGAAGATCACGAGCTCGAGTGACCGCGGTTCGAAGCTGCGCGCCTCCTCGACCATGATCCCGGCGCACTCGGCGAGCGGGAAACTCCCGACTCCTGTTCCGAAGGCGGGGAGCGCGAGCGAGCGGCTGCCCAGTTCGTCCGCGAGTTCGAGGCAAGAGCGAGTCGTACGGCGAACGAGGTCGGCATTCGTCCGGAGGTCCTGGCCCATGACGGCCCCGTGGATCAACCAGCGAGCCGGGAGCCGGCCGGCAGTAGTCGCCACGGCGCTGCCGAGCTCGATCGGGCCCTGTGCCATCGCCTCCCGCTCGATCTCCTCGCCGCCTGACCGCTTGAGGGCTCCCGCGACGCCGGCTCCCATCCACAGGTGATCGTTGGCCGCGTTTGCAACCGCATCCGACTCGACGGCCGCGATGTCCCCGTCGCGGACTTCCAGCCGCACCACTAGAGGATGCGCGCGCCGAGAACCGAGGCCACGAGCTCGACGGCGAGCTGCCCTGTCGCGTTCTCCCGGTCGAGGATCGGATTGACCTCGACGACGTCCATCGAGTCGATGAGCCCGGATTCCGCAACCGTCTCCAACGCAAGATGCGCTTCGCGATACGACAGTCCGCCCCGCACTGGCGTGCCCACGCCCGGGGCGTAGTCGGGGTCGATCACATCCATGTCGAGAGAGACGTGGAGGAACGCCGCCCCCGCGGCGTGGGCGAGCGCCTCGCGCATGCAGGGCTCGATCCCGATCCGGTCGATCTCGCTCATCGTGAAGACCTTTGCGTCGAGCACGCGCAGGAGCGCCCGCTCTCCGTCGTCGAGCGAGCGGATACCGACGAGCGCGAGCTTGCCGGGCTCGACCGCCGGCAGCGGCCAGCCGTCGTGAGTGAAAGGATCGCCGGCGAGACCGAGCGCCGCGGCGAGCACCATTCCGTGCACGTTGCCGGACGGCGACGTCGCGGGCGTATTGAGGTCGCCGTGTGCGTCGATCCAGACGACGCCGCCTGCTCCTCGCACCTTCGCCATCCCGACGAGAGACCCCAGCGCGACGGAGTGGTCGCCGCCGAGGACCAGCGGCAGCGCACCGAGTCCGGCCGCCTCCGCGACGACCACAGACAGCCGGTCGCAGAGATCGAGGATCTGAGGGAGATAGCGCGCGTGCGTGTCTCCCATCGAGGTCGTCTCGACGACGGGCGAGCTGACGTTGCCGGCGTCGAAGACCCGGACGCCGAGCTTGTCCGTTAGCTGCTGCTCGAGCCCTGCGTAGCGGATCGCGGACGGTCCCATGTCGACACCGCGCCGGCCCGCGCCGAGGTCGAGCGGAGCCCCGATCACGGCGACCTCGCGCACGGCCTCGTCCACGCTCACGGCGGAGAGGCTAACGCTCCCGGTGGAGGAGGCCCGGCTACACTGACCGCCGCCCAGCCGCGGCGAGGTAGCTCAGCTGGTAGAGCAC
>Ga0066903_100006711_pt1 | contig 10289 bp, 6 predicted proteins | sample PanSoiMetaGPlot1_FD_67491 | JGI IMG/M metagenome (GOLD analysis project Ga0066903, IMG submission 67491) | Tropical forest soil microbial communities from Panama analyzed to predict greenhouse gas emissions - Panama Soil - Plot 1 (version 2) | ecosystem: Environmental > Terrestrial > Soil >... | reverse complement strand
CCGGAAAAGTGGAAACCGGTTTTCCCTCGCGACAAACGCGGAACGCGTTTGCGCGGAGATCATGCTCAAACAAAGAGCTAGAGCATGATGGCGATTCCACCTGATCACATCATGCTCTAGCGCGCGCCCGCCGGCTCTCACTTTCGTCACGCTTACGGATTTGCGCTCGGCGGCGTCAGCACCAGCGGCGCGCGCTGTTTCGGCTTGGCTGCCGCCGGTCCCGGCGCAGGCTTGACATCGATCGGCGGCGGCAGCGGCGCCGCCTGCTGGCTCATGACGGGCGGCGCGAGCGTAGGCAGACGCGGCGCGACCAGACGCGGTTTCGGCGCGACGCGGCGCGGATCGCGGCCGCTCGTCACTGCGTCCGCTGGCGACTGTTCGGCCGCACCGGGCGCAAGCGCCGGAGGCAGCGAAGCCGTCGAAGGCGGCACCACCGCCGGCTCCGGCGGCAACGGCTCGCCGCGCTCGAACGAATCCAGCCGCCGCGTTTCGCGATCGATTGCCCGCACCGCGAGCCATGACGACAGCGTGGCAACATCGACCGTGCGATTGAGCGCATCGGACGAACCGACCACAAAGAGCCCGATCTCGGGAAGGTTGGCCGGCGCGCCGGGTGCCGTCGAGGCAAGGCTCGCGCGGATGTCGATTTGGTCGGTGGAGAAATCATAGCCGCCCGATAGAGTAGCGCGCGCGCCCGCCGCCTCAAGCGTGGCCGCACTGACGCGCAGGCGGCCGTCCCTGATGCTGAACGGAATTTGCGCCGAGGCGATCTGCAAGGCGCCCGCGGACAGCACCGGGTCGAGGAGCTGCCGCAGTCGTGCCTCGTCGGTCGGCTGGCCGCTGTCGCTGGCGCGGATCGCGACGTCGAAGGCGCGCGGATCGAGACCGGCGAGTTTCGCCTGTTCCAGCGTCGCGGTGCCACTGCCCGACATCGCGCCGACAAGGGCCGGCACGCTGCGGCCCTGACTCGCCAGCGTCATTTGCAGCGACGTTCGCCCCGCCGGCACTTTCAGGTTGCGATAATGCAACGCCGCGCCGTCGACCCCGGCGAGTTCGAGCCGCGCATTCAGCCCGATGCCGCTTGCATCCTGTCTCGCATCGATCGTCGCGGTCACGTCGCCGCCGCCGATACGGCCCTTGATCGTATCCAATGTCAGCGACTGGCCGTTGCTTCTGACGATGCCGCTGACCGGCCTTAATTCCGCGCCGTCCGGCAGCGTGCCGCCCAGCGCCTGAAAGGCGATGCGGCCGCGCCAGCCCTTGACGAGCCCGCCGGCGAGCGGCTCTGCCGTATCGCGGTTCGCGGCGCCAATCGCAAAGGCGAAGGCCGGCACAAGATCGAGTGTGTCGAGACCGACCTCGCCCTCCACCTCATGCGACTCATCGAGGTTCAAGGTCAGACGCCCGCGCAGCCTCGAACCACCCGCCACGCTGTCGATGTCGTCGAACGCCAGCAGGTTGCGGGCAAGGACCGTGTGCGCGAACAGTCTGACGTTCCGCAGCGGGCTGTCCGACGGCTTGAGGCCGAACATCGGCGCCAGATTGACGCTGCGAACCCGCAAATTCATGCTCGCCTGCGACGACCAGGGCTCGGCGGCCCCCTGCGCCTCGGCATCCATGCCCGCGCCCCACAGCTTGGCGTTCAGCCGCAAAGGGGTACCCCACACCCCGCTCGCCGATCCCTCGAATTGCAAGGCGCCTTCGCCGGCCGCGATCGCGTGGTCGAGCCCCAGCGTGGCGACGACCGCATCGGCGCGTTGCGCCGTCAACCGGGCGCCGACGTTGATCTCGCTGCGGCGAAGGGTTTCGATATCGAGATTGCGGATCGCGGCGACAGGCGGCGTGGCCGTCAGGGTGGCGCGGCCGCGAAGGTCCGGCGCGTCGAGGTCGAGGTCGACACGCGCGGCGGTGCGGTCGGCCGCGAGCTCTTTACCTCCGGCGAAATTGAGCGCGAATTTGGTGCGCACCGGTCCGGGCGCCGTCGCCAGCGTGTTGAGCCGCGCGGCCAGCGACGGCGCAAAGGGCGCGATCAATCCTGTCAACTTCGCCATCGACGCGGTCGAGGCATCGAAGGCCAGCCGTCCGGCCGAACCCGTGCGATCGAAATTGCCGCTGCCATCGAGCATGACGCCATCGGGCTGGCCGAATTTCAGGCGTTCGAGAATGAGCGTCTTCGGCGTGTAGCCGAACTTCGCGAAGAACGGCCGCATCTCCTGCCCCGCCGAAATCGCGCGGCCGACATCGAGCGAGACTTGCGCCTCGTCCGGCCAATCGGCCTGCGGGCCCGCCAACGACCGCACGACGGCGGAAGCCGCGTCGAGATCCAGACGCTCCGCCTTCAACGCGGCCTCGAGCTGCGAACCGCCGCCGCCTTGCGGATTCGACAGCGCGACGCGTCCCTCGACGGTGCCGCCTTCGATCTCGGCCTTCAGCGCCTCGATCGCAACGCGATCCGCCGTCACGTTGATATTGCCACGCAGGCGCAACGGCTTCTGGCTGCGATAGCCGACGTCGCCGCGGCCCTGCAGCCACATCATCAGCACATCCGGGTCGGACGAATCGACATCGAGCGCGCAGGAGAAGCCGCCGGACGGGCCGGATGAGCTGCCCGCGCTGCTCAGCGAGACCTGGGTCGAGCCGGGCGCGCGGAAATCCAGCCGGTCGATTGCCCATGACGCAGCGTCGGCCCGCAATTCGGCGGCAAGATTCTGCAGCGGACGGCCGCCCAGCGTGATCTGTTCGGCGGCGAAGCTGATCCGGGTCGCGATCGGCGGATGCGGCAGCGCCTCCATCAGCCTCCGCAATTCCGGCACCACACGCGCCGGCTCGGCGATGTTGTCCTTGGCGCTGTCCTTGTCCTTGGCGAGGAACCTGTCGGCGTCAAGCTGCCGCGCGGAGAGCGTCATGCGCAACAGCGGCGACGCGCCGAAGCGGACATCGCCGAGGCCCGCGAATCTCAAGGCCCGCTCGTCACTGCCATAGCTTGCATCGATCTGCTCGAACTGCGCCGCGTCGCGATTGGCCTTGACCTTGGCGGCGATGCGCCAGGCGGCCTGCGCGTGATCGCCGGTGTTGGTCTTCGCCGGCGCGGTGCCGAGCGCGACCGCGCCTTCGAAGCGCGGCGAACGGCCTTCGAAGCTGAGCACGCCATCGACATCGGCCGATGGTGCGCGCTCGCCCGGATCGATGCCGAGATGGACGCGCGTGCCATTGCCATCGGCCGTTTGCCCGGAGGAAACCTTGAAGCCGTAGCGCGCGCCGTCGACAGAAAATTTGCCCTCGCCACGGACCGAGCCCGCCAGCGAGCGCACATCTCCGGAAAAGGTGATATCGTTCAGCTCCAGCGTCTGGCGGCTTGCCGCATCATGCAGCGCCATCCGGCCGGTCAGCTTTAGCCGGTCGATCGTCAGCGATCCCAGATCGAACTTTCCATTCGCGATCGGCCAGTCGATGCGGCCCTGCTGGTCGAGGCCGATGTCGAGCGCAGCGCCGCCGATGGTCAATTCATTGGCGCGCCATTCGCCGCGCATCAGGTCGCCGAGATTGAATTCGACGTCCAGCCTTTCGGCGCGCACCTTGCCGAGGTCGTTGGCGCGGCCAACCACCACGTAGCGCAAGCCCAGCGAGGGTGTCGGCAAGAGCCGTGCGCTCAGGTCGCCGGCGACCCGCACCGGCGCGCCGACCACCTTGCTGGCCTCGGCCTCGAACTGCGGCCGGAACTGGTTCCAGTCGATGAAATACGGCCCGATCAGCGCGGCAAGCAGCGCAACGATAAAGGCAATCGCCAATCCGAGCAGCGTCGTCTGCACGGTCTCTCCTCTTGGGGCGGCCGCCAGCGTCCGCGGCCACCGGCCGCGCCCGCGACGGCGCTGCACAATATATAAAGGCAAGCGCGGCGAAGTCACGGCCCGGCGCAGTGGAATCGACAAGCGCCACGCGCTCGCCGCGTGTGTGCATGGTAAATGTCAGATTCGGAGCCGCCCGGAGGCAAGCGATTCGCGCGGTCCTTACCAGCTCGCCGGCAACCGCTTCAGGCCGCGCAAGACGAAAGTCGGCCGCCACTCAGGATTGTCAGCGTCATCGAGCCGCAGCTCGGGCAGCCGGCGCAACAGGGTCGAGATGGCGATTTCCGCCTCGATGCGTGCGAGCTGGGCACCGAGACAATGGTGAATCCCGCCGCCGAAGGACAAGGGACGTATATTGGGACGGGTGATATCGAGGCGATCGGGATGGTCGTGATAGGCCGCCGGGTCGCGGTTGGCCGAGCCAAGCAGGCACAGCACGGTCTCCCCCTTCGGGATTTTCTTGCCACCGAGATCGGGAATGTCCTGCAAAGCGACCCGGCCGGTGAGTTGCACGGACGAATCATAGCGCAGGAACTCCTCGATCGCATTGGCGATGAGCGAGGGATTGGACTTCAACAGTGCGAGCTGGTCGGGATTGCGATGCAGCGCCAGCAGGCCGTTGCCGATCAGGTTGACCGTGGTTTCATGGCCCGCGCCGAACAAGAGAATGATGTTGGCGGTCAGCTCCTCATTGGTGAGCTTGCTGCCGTCCTCCTCCGCCTGCACCAGTTGCGTCGTCAGGTCGTCGCCGGGTTCGCGCCGGCGCAGCTCGAAGAGCTGCTCGAAATACATCCTTGCCATTGCATTGCCGGCATTGGCCTGGGCAATTTCCTCCGGCGTCATCGGCACCGGCTCGAGGATACGGCCGCCGTCGCGCGAGCCTTTGTAGAAGGCCTCGCGATGCTCCTCTGGAATCCCGAGCATATCGCAGATGATGGTCACCGGCAGACGGAAGGCGAAATCCTCGATCAGGTCCATGTGACCGCTATCGATCACGGCGTCGATGGTCTGGTCCACGACCTGTTGAATGCGCGGGCGCATGTCCTCGACGCGGCGCGCGGTGAACGCCTTCACGACCAGGCCGCGCAGCCGCGTATGATCCGGCGGGTCCTGCTGCAGCATCCAATGGCTCATGCTGCGGAAGATCGGTTCTTCCATGATCTTGGGGCCGTAGCGCCGCACGGTGCGTTCGACGAAGTCCTTGCCGAAACGCTTGTCGCGCAGCACGAGGCTGGCTTCCGCATGCCGGCTCGCGAGATAGGATCGGTGCTCGGTGAGATGAACAGGATCGGTATTGCGCAGCCGCTCGTAGAATGGATAGGGGTCGCGAATGTAGTCCGGCGACAGCGGATCGAACAGCGGCTCGGTCTTCACAGCTTGAGCGTGCTCGCTCATCGTGACCTCCAAGTTTGTGTTGCTCACGCGTTGCCCACCCGCGCCTACGGTTTGCCGCCAATGCAACTCGATACATTGTTGTATCGAGTTGCATTGTGTCCTAAAATGCGCCGATGTCAAGAGTCCGAATCAGGCCGACCCGGGACGACACCTGCGAAAAACTGTTCGAGGCCGCGGCGCGCGTCTTCGAGGAAGAGGGGATCGGGGGCGCCAGCATCGAGGCCATCGCGGCCGCGGCCGGCTTCACGCGCGGCGCGTTCTACTCGAATTTCAAGAGCAAGGACGAGCTGATCATCGCGATGCTCGAGGACCACGTCGCGCAATCGATCCGCCGCAATCTCGATCTTCTCGCCAAGCACAACAATCTCGCCGATTTTCTCGCCGCGCTGCGCGGCATGGACCGCAGCCAGCAGGACCCACTGGCCCGCTCGCCGCTTCTGCACATGGAGATGACGTTGTTCGTGGCGCGCGCCGAAAAGCGCCGGCCCGAGCTTGCCAAGCGGCTGCGCGCCCGCAGGAAGATGGTCGCGGATATCGTCGAGACCACGCTGAAGGACGGCGGCAAGAATGCCAACCGCAACCCGGCCTGGACCGCGGCGATCGTGCTGGCACTGGAGGACGGCTTCCGCCTACACCGCCTGATCGATCCGGAGACCACGCCGCCCGACAGTTTCCTGCGCGCCATCGACGATCTGCTGAGGGCCATGGGAATTGCGACGACGTGATATTGAGTCATCGCTCCGCTTTGGGCAGCTTGCCGGCGACGGCGCGAATCTTGCCGGGTGAGGCCCGCCAGATGGCGAGCGCCGATAGGCCGCTCACGGCGATGGCGATTGCGAACGCGATGATGTAGCTGCCCGTCAGATCAAACAACAATCCAGTGACCCAGGGGCCTGCCGCGCCACCCGCCAGCGCCAGCAGCATGAGGGTGCCGAAAATGCTGCCGTAATGCGGTCCCTGGAAGATTTCCAGCACAACCGCGCCCATCACGGAGGTCAGGCCGTAACCCATGACGCCCTGGGTGACGACCATTAGATAGACCAGAAACAGCGAAGGTTCGTATCTGAGCCCGATCAGTGCGGCGAAGCAGATCGCAAAGCCCGCGCAACTGATGGCCCAGATCGCTTCGCGCCCAATCCGGTCGGAGAGATGACCGAGCAGGATCTGGCCGGGAATGCCGAGCAGGCTGACCATTCCCAGCGCCCAGACCGCAAGACTGGCGCTGAAACCGATGTCGAGCAGGAATTTGGTCTGGTGCACCTGCACGGCATACCAGATGTACAAGCCGCAGAAATAGCCGAGCGCGATCCACCAGAACCGCGCGGTGCGAAGCGCGCGCGCAAGCGTCCACTCGGTGCCGGCCCAGACCGGATCGAGGATGTTCGAGACAGCCTTGCCCGATGACGCGGACGATGCCGCATCGCCATCCGGCTGAAGCCCGAGATCCTCGGGACGCTTGCGCAGCAAAAGGTTGATGGGCGCGAGCGCGATCAGGATCAGAAGGCCCATGGCGGTGCAGGCGGTGCGCCAGCCGCCCTGCTCGATCATGTGCTGCACCCAGGGCAAAAGTGTCACCGAGCCGATGCCGACGCCCGCAAAGGCAATCCCGATCGCAAGCCCACGGCGGCGGACGAACCAGTTCGGCAGGAACAGCGAAAAGCCGGAATAGCCGAGGCAGACGCTGCCCGCGCCGACCATCACGCCGAGGGTAACATAGAGATGCCATGGCGCGCTTGTCAGCGGCGCCAGCAGCATGCCGCCTCCCATCAGCGCAACGCCAAGCTCCATCACCGCGCGCGGGCCGGCGCGATCCATCAGCTTTCCGATCAGCGGGCTCACGACGGCTGAGGCGACGAAGCCGAACGAGAACGCGCCAGCCGTGACGCCGCGCTCCCAGCCGAACTCGGAGAGGATCGGCGGATACAACAGCGAGAACGCCGTGCGGGCGTTGACGCCGATCGCCATGGTCACGAACGTCACCGCGACCACCACCCAGCCATAGAAGAAAGGCAAGCGTCTTGGCGATGCTCGCGTCATGGACGGCGTGTCCAATGCTCGGCATTCACGGCGCCGGCCGGCGCCTCGCCCTTGATGATGGAAGCGACCTGGCGAACCGTCTCCGCCGCCTGATGCTCGATCGCCTGCGGGGTCAGTCCGCCGATATGCGGCGTCGCGATCACGTTCGAAAGTTTTGCAAGCTCCGGCGTCGGCATCTGGTCCGGCGCGCGGCCGACATCCATCGCCGCGCCCGCGATCCGCTGCTCGCGCAGCACCGCCGCCAGCGCCTGCTCATCGACGAGATTGCCGCGCGACAGATTGATGAAGAACGCATGGGGCTGCATCCGCGCCAGCGCCGCCTGCCCGATCAGGTTTTCGGTCTGTTCATTGGCGATCGCGAGACACACCACATAGTCGGCGCGGCCGAGCAGATCATCGAGCGTAACATGTTTAATATCGGCGTCATCGATCGTCACAAAGGGATCGGCGACCAGAACCTCCATACCCAGCGCCTTGGCAAGTGACGCGAGGTAACGACCGATGCTACCGTAGCCGATGATGCCGAGGCGGCTGCCGGCAAGCTGCCGCCCCATCACGACCTCGGGCTGGCGCCCCTCATGATAATCCGCGGTCGCGCGCGAGACCCCGCGCGACAGATCGACCATGAAGCCGAGCGCAAGCTCCGCGACGGCCGGAACGAAGCCGGGAGACGCGCGCGTCACCAGCACGCCGGCCGAGGACGCCGCGGCGACATCGATATTGCGGATATCGACCGCGCAGCGCACGAAGGCGCGCAGCCTCGGAAGATGCGGGAAGATTTCGCCCCGCCCTTCCGTCACGCGGTCGGCGACGATGATATCGACATCCTCGGCCGCTTCGATCAGGCGCGCGGCATCGAGCGCCTCGTCATCGTCATGCAGCCTGACCTCTGCCAGCGCTTGCAGGCCTTTGAGGCTACGTTCACCGTAATATTGGCGCCGGAACTCGGGCGTATGGGTCAACAGCACTTTCACGAATCTTCCCCGTCAGTAGCCAAGGGCGCGCGGCAGCATCGTGCTGATCGCCGGAACGAACGCGACGACCAGCAGGCACAAGAACAGCAGTCCGAGATAGCCCATGATCGGCTTGACCGTCTGCTCGATCGGCACATTGCCGATCAGGCAGGCGCCGTAAAGCCCCAAGCCGAGTGGCGGCGCGAACAGCCCGATCCCCATCGCGATCACAAGCACGACGCCGAAATGCAGGGGATCGATGCCGAGCCGGACCGCGACCGGCAGCAGCAGCGGCCCGAAAATGATCAGCGCAGCCGCGCCTTCCAGCACCGAGCCCATCACGATCAGGACCGCGATCGACAGCAGCATGAACAGCCAGACGCCGTTGGTCTTCGACAGCGCCAACATCATGTCGCCGACCGCATGCGGCACCTGTTGCAGCGTCAGGATGAAGGCAAGCGACTGCGCGGCGGCGACGATGAACAGCACGAGACCGGAACGCGTCGCCGCCTGGATGAAACAATGCGTCGCCGCCTTCAGGCTGAGCTCACGGAACACGACGCTGCCGACCACGATGGCATAGAGCGCGGCGAAGGCCGAGATTTCGGTCGCGGTCGCAAAGCCGCTCTTGAAGCCCGCGAAGATCAGGAAGATCAGCCCGAACGACGCGATCGCACCGCTCCACAGGCCCGAGACCGGCGCGGCGCGCGGTTCGTCCGAGGCCGGCCGCTTGCCGAAGATGATGGACACCGCGATCAGCGCCAGCGCCATCAGCCCGGCCGGCAACAGGCCCGCGACGAACAACCCGCCGATCGAGAGATTGGCGACAAAGCCAAGGATGATGAGATTGATGCAAGGCGGAATGGTCTCGGCCATCACAGCGGAGGCCGCGAGCAACGCGACCGCGCTTCCGGGATTCTGCTTGGTGCGGCGCGCCGCCGGAATCAGCACCGATCCGACCGCCGCGACATCGGCCATCTTGGAGCCGGAGATGCCCGAGAACAACACCATCGACATCACCATGACGACGTTGAGGCCGCCGCGCATATGGCCGACCGCGCGCTGCAACAGCTCGATGAGCCGGACCGACATGCCGTTGGCTTCCATCAGATAGCCGACCAGGATGAAGAACGGGATCGCCAGCAGCACGAAATTGTCAATCCCGCGCGCCATCTGCTGCGCGAAGATGACGCCGGGCAGCGTGCCCTCCACCCAGATGAAGATCAACGCGGCGAGCGCCAGCGCAAAACCGATCGGCAAGCCGCCGAACAGCGTGACGAAGAAACCGATCAGCATAAGCACCCCGGACGAAGGCACCGAGGCGGGCGCGAGAGAATCCCACGCGAAGTAGAGGGCCGTGACGAGGCCTATCACGACCACGCCCGTGATCATGTCGCGCACAGGCCGCGCGCGAAAGATATCGAGCGCGAAGGCGGTCATGAACAGCGCGCCGATCCCCATCGGATAGAACGTCAGTTCGAGCGGAAGCCCCGAGCCGGTGGTCTGTCCCGACGTCAAGGCGCCGAGCTTGATCGCGTTGAAGGCGACATAGCCCGCGATGACGGTCACCAGCACGGCACTCACGGAATCGACAACGGGTCGAATTTTCACGGGCAGCATGTCGGCGAAAAAAGCCACGCCGAGATTTTCGCTGCGAGCGAGCGCGCTCGCGGCGCCGAAAAAGCTCGATCCGACCATCAGGCCGCGCGCCACGTCGTCGGACCATTCGACCGGCGCGTTGAACAGGAAACGCAGTAGCACCGAGCCGCAGACTACCAGGAGATCAGCGAGCAAAAGGATCGCGGCGATAGCGTCGCTGACCGCGAGCAGCAACGCCATGATCCAATGGCGCCCGGCTGGCGATGGCACGGCGCCCGACATCATTCGTTGCCTCAACCTTATTAGTTGTTTTAACCTTGGGCCGAGCGGATCATGTCGATAACAGGCTTCGCCTCGGGGCGCGCCTTGATGAAATTGTCGGTCTGCGGCAGCACGCGCTTGCGGAACGCTTCCTTGTCGCACGCGACCACGGTGACGCCCTTGTCCGCGAGATTTGCCA
>Ga0066903_100006710_pt1 | contig 10291 bp, 7 predicted proteins | sample PanSoiMetaGPlot1_FD_67491 | JGI IMG/M metagenome (GOLD analysis project Ga0066903, IMG submission 67491) | Tropical forest soil microbial communities from Panama analyzed to predict greenhouse gas emissions - Panama Soil - Plot 1 (version 2) | ecosystem: Environmental > Terrestrial > Soil >... | reverse complement strand
GCAAGCCGCGCGAGGAGCGACGCGACGACGCGCCCGCCGCCGTGAGGTGCGTCGAACCGCGGAGCGAACGGAACGAGGACGAGCAGCCGCAGAAGCCGTCCGTTCAGAGCTCGAGAAGCGTAGCCGCCTACCGGTACTCCTCGGGCGGCGTCCACCACGACCCGAGCTCGAGGTCGAAGGACGCAGGCGTGAACGGATCAAAGCCTCCGCCGGAGTAGTTCGTGAGCTCGCCCACCACGATCCGGTCCTCGAGCGCGTAGAGATCCACCCGCACGAAATCCGTCTCCTGACCGAGTGCCTCCGCGATGCGAATCATCTCCCCGAGCGCGGTCGGCTGCTCGATTCCGGGTCCGTGCGCCACTTGCGTCCGCACCGGCAGAGCGCGCCACTCGGGCGTGTACCAGTTGCTCGAGTGGTCGCCGAAGCGGTCGAAGATGACCTGGATCGCGCGAACGCGGCCGTGGAAGACGAAGCACTTGTAGTCGCGTGCGACCCTGCCGTCCTGCACGAGCAGCTCCTCGGCCAGGATCCGGGACGGGACGTTGCGGTACGCCCATTCGAGCCACGGGAGATAGCGAAGGCGGAGCCACTCGCGGCAGAGCGCTCGCAAGCGGCTCCAGTCCACGCTGTCCGGCGCCACCTCGACTCTCACCCACCCCGCGGGCGGCCTGGGCAGGCTCTTGTCGGAAGGCACGTGATCGCCGACCACGGCGCAGCCGCCGCAACCGTGGGAGGCCTTCAGCACGAACTCCCTCGGAAGGGCGTCCTGCCGAATCGTCGCCGCGTCGCCCGTGACCAGGTAGAGCTTCGTGAGGACGTGTGGCCCCACCTTCGCCTCGACGTAGTCGCGCGCGGCCACCTTGTCTGCGAGAGCCGGGAGCAAGGCGCGGCGGTCGTGCCGCATCTTGTAGCGCATCTTGTCGGTGAAGGTCACCGGCGGATCGGGATGGGCGAGGACCGTGCGAAACGACTCGCGTGCACGGCGGTCGAGGTCGAGCTCGCGCAACCAACGCGGGACTGCGGGCGAGAAGTAGACACGCTCTGCGCGCGCTCGCAGGCGCCGACCGAGACCGAAAGGATCAATCGAATCCCGTTGCAACGGGACGTTACCCGCCCTAGCGGTAGACCTCTGGTGGGGCCCACCAAGCGCCGAGCTCGTGCTCGAAGGAGGCGGGACGGAACTCATCCACTCCTCCGTACGGATAGCTCGTCAGCTCGCCGAAGACGACGCGGCCGGCGAAGTCGGAGAGATCCACGCGAACGAAGTCCGTGTCCTCGCCCAGCGTTTCCGCGATGCGCGTCATCTCGGCGAGCGTGACGGGTCGCTCCAGCGGGGGCCCGGTCGGATAGCTCGTCGTCGACCTGACGTCGAGTGGCCTCCAGTCCGGAGCGTAGAACCGTACGAGCTGGTTCCCAGTGAACCGCCCCAGGTCCACCGTGATGAGTCGGACGCCGCCGCGGAAGACGAAGAATCGGAACTCGGTCGGGACGCTGCCGTCCTCGACCAGTAGCTCCTCGACCAGGATGGAGGGAGGGACGTTCCGGTAAGCCCATTCCGAGGTGGGCTTGTATCGAAGGCGAAACCACTCCCGACAGATGTTCCTCAGACGTCCCCAGTCCAGACTCTCCGGCGAGACCTGAACCCTCGCCCACCCCACGGGCGGCTGCGGCAGACGCTGCGCCCTGGGCACGTGCTCCCCAACGATCATGGATGCACCCGACCCGTGCGAAGGCTTGAGGGCGAACTCTCTTGGCAGGGATCCCCGTCGGATCTGGGTGACGTCGTGCGTCACGAGGTAGAGCTCCTTCAGGATCTCCGGGCCGACCTTGGCTTCGACATAATCGCGCACCGCGACCTTGTCGGCGAACGTCGTCAGCAACGGCCGACGGTCATTGAGCATCTTGTAACGCATCTTCTCCCGGAAGGTCACGGGCGGATCGGGATAGGCGAGCGAGGTCCGGAAGACGCGCCGCATGCGCCGATCGAGGTCGGCCTCGCGCAGGCGGCTCGGGACTGCACGCGAGAAATACAGGCGCTCCGCCCGGGCCTTCACACGCTGTTCGAGAGCAAGAGCGGGCATCGTGCGTTCGGTCGCCAGACCGGCTGAGTGTAGTGCCGATTCGAAGAACAGCCAATCCCCTACCAAAAGCCTCCCCCAACGGATAGGTCGTCAGCCGTGGACGCCCTCGGGAGCCGCACCCTCGGGCTCGAGAACGACGACGTCGCCGGCGCCCGTGGGAGCCTCTTCCGCCCCGCCCGTGTCCGGGGACCCGTAGCCGCGGAGCGAGCCGGCCAGCTCGGCAGCCGCGTCGCGGTCACCCGTGAGCCGGCGAACTGCCAGCCGGCCGGCCAGGCCGGCGCGGACGACGGCCAGCGTGATGGCGGCCCGGCGCGGTGAGAGATGGGCGCGAACGAGGGCGGCGTTCGCGCTCCCCTTCCGCTCCGCCGTGGCGGCGGCGTCCCAGGCCGTGGACGCCCCGCCCACGTGGACGAACTCGGCTTCGGCACAGAACCAGACGGCGAAGCCTCGGCGCCGGGCGCGGAGGCAGAGATCCTGCTCCTCCGCATACATGAAGCTGCTCTCCGTGAAGCCCCCGAGGGCGTCCCACAGTGATCCGCGGACGAGCAGGACGGCCCCAGGTGCAGCCATCTCGATCTCCCGCGACGTCGCATGGTCCCAGCGGGTGCCCCAGTGCGGCTGGAATCTGTTCGGAACGAGACCCGACAGCCCGCTCCAGCGGACGAGGGCCGAGCCCGGGTGCGGGGCAGGAAGCGCGAGCGGCTGGAGGGTCAGGTCCTCGTTGAGGAGGCGCGGCACGACGATGCCGGTCTCCTCCCGGTCTAGCGCGTTAAGCAGAGCTCTGACGCTCCCCGGCAGATGGACGAACGCGTCGCTGTTCACGAACAGATACGCCGCGGCGGGCAAGACCCTCGCCCCCACGTTGTTGCCCCGCGCGAAGCCGAGGTTCTGCTCGATCCGGACGAGATGACAGAAGCTCAGCGCTTCTCTGAAGCGGTCCCAGCTTCCGTCGTCCGAGCCGTTGTCGACCACGACGATCCGCGAGGCCGGTACGCCGTCGTCGACGAGGGCGCCGACGGCGCGGATCGTGTAATCCGGCTGGTTCCAGTTGAGCACGACCGCCGTCACGTCGGTCATCGGGCGGAGGCCGCCTCCGACGGATGGACGCCGGCCAGGGCGAGCCTGGGCCGGTTTTCCGTCAGCTCCCATCGCGCCCGGTCGCCGACATGTCGCGAGACCAGCTCGGCCGCATTGAGCAGCGCTCCGCGGTGCCGGCGGTGGTGAGCATCGCTGCCCAGGAGGTCCGCGCGCCCTGATTCGACGAGGTGCCAGGCGGAGGCGGCGACCTCGTCGCCCCACCGGCCGCCAAGGCTCGACGCGACCACCTGCACGAGTGCACCGCGGTCGCGGGCCTCGTCGAGTGCCTCGTGGCCGCGGCGGAGCGCGCGGCAGCGCTCGGGGTGCGCGAAGATGGGCAGGAGCCCGAGCCGCTCCAGCCGGTCGCAGATGGTCCCGAGAGATACGGGCGACGTGTCCGGCAGGAGCTCGACGAGGAGGAAGCGGGAAGCGATGCTGCGCGCGAGCAGTTGCTCGGATTCCGCCGAGACCGCACGCTCCGGGCTGACCTCGGCGGCAACCGTCGTACGAAGGCCGATGCCTCGCCCTTCGAGCTCGGTGCCGAGGGCCGCTTCTCGTTCCAGCGCCTGGGCGTGGTCGGTCGTGAATCGCCTCGAGTAGTGAGGGGTGCACAGCACGAACGTGACACCGTTCTCCGCAAGCCCTGCGGCGAGCCGGATCGCCTCCGCCTCGGACGAGGGCCCGTCGTCGAGGCCCGGCAGGAGGTGGCAATGGGTGTCGATCATCGGCGTCGGCCGAGCCGGGCTCGCCTAGGTGTGGGCAGCCCTGCGCTCTGCCCTGGCCACGTCGCGGACCGAGCCCAGGCAGATTCCGAGCAGCAGGAAGCCGAGGAACGCCGTCGGGAACCCGGTGAAGGTGTCGCGCGTGGTGGCGTCCAGGAGCAGCACGGTCAGATAGCCGACGCCGAGCCAACCCGGCACGTTGTCCCGGAGGCTCGTCGCCCGCCAGAGAGTGGCCAGCATGCGGGCGAGGAGGAACAGGAGCACGAGGAGGCCCACGACTCCGATGTCCGCGATCGCGGTGAAGTAGCCGGAGTCGACCGCGACCTCCCCTGCCTTGGTCTGGCTCGCACTGCCGCTTACGTTGGTCACGCCGATCTTCGCGCGAAGGGATGCGCGTCCCACCTTGCCCACCCCGAGGCCGAGCGGAATTCTCTTGTGGTCGGAGAAGAGCGCCGACCAAACGCTGACCCGGCCGTTGAGCGTGAGGTATGTCCCCGGTCCGGCCCGCACCGTGCGGGTCTGAGTCGCAGTTCCGGCCGCGAGCGCGAGCGCGACGCCGGTCGCCACCAGCGCCGCGAACAGAACGAGGCCGGCCGCAGGCCTACCCGATCGAGCCAGCCAGAGGGCGAGCAGCGCCCCGGCGATGACCGCTGCAGTCTGGACGAGCGAGGCGGCGATCCCGGCTCCGATGAGCAGTGCGCACGCGACGGCCCCCAGTCCTTTCCGCATCCAGAAGACGACCGTCGCCAAAGCGAGCAGGAGGAAGGCGGCGTACGCGAAGGAGTCGTCGAGGGTGCCGAAGCTCCGCAGGTGCGACCCGATCGCCCGGACCTGGAGATCGTAGGAGTAGCCGAGGTGAACGAGCCTTGCGCCGCCGAGGGCCTGTTGCAGAAGCCCGTACGAGGCGACGAAGCATCCGGTGGCGATCATCGACCGGGCGGCCCAGTCCATCATCTTCCGGGGCTCGACGAGAAGCAGGCCCGCGGCGAGCAGGATCAAGGGCTCTGCGACGAGGCGGATGCCGTGCACCCAGGCGATCCCGTAGCCGCTGTGGGACGTCGCCCCTCCCAGGTCGAGGACGTAGAGGAGGAGAAAGAGCGCGGCGGCGACCGGTATCGACTTCTCGGTCCTGGCGGCGGTCTGGCGGCCGTCCCGCTCGAGTAGACGCAGCGCGACCGCGACGCCGGCCGCGAGCACGACGACGTCCTTCAGGCCGCCGAGCTTGAGCGACACGAGCACCTTGGCGGCCGGCAGCAGGGCGAAGAGCGGAATCGTCGCTGCCACCGCTACGTGCGGGGCAAGGAGGAAGAGGGCGACGGCGCCCGAGAAGAACGCAAGCGCGATGACGAGGCCGAGACCGACCGACGCTCCGTAGCGCATCACGACGAGCGTGGCCAGACCCGTGAGTCCGACACCGACTGTGAGTGTGCTCAGCTCGCTCCGCGCGCCGAGCTGACGCAGGGCCTGCATCGAGGCTATGCGTTCCCGTAGTAGCTCGAGTAGTAGCCGTCGCCGCCAGAGACGTCGTTGAGCACCACGCCGACGAGCTTCGACTGCCATGAGGCCGCGCGCTTGCCGAGCGACCGCAGGCGTCTCCGCGTCACCACTCCATGGCGGACGACGAAGAGCACTGCGTCCACCGCCTGGGAGAGGTCCGTGATTCCGGCGGTCAGCAGGGCCGGCGGGGTGTCGATGATCACGTAGTCCGCATTCGGCTTCAGCGTCGTGAGCACGGTCGGGAGCCGGGAGAACAGCGATCCGGTGCCGTTGCTGCTGGCACGGCCGGCAGGGAGCACGACCAGCGATCCGTCCGGCGCCGCGGCGACCTCTGGCTCCTTCGGCGTGCGACGTGAGCCGACAGTCGCGGCAGCCGCGATCGTCGCCGATCCGACCGAGACGGGCCACAGGCTCGAGCGGGTCCCTGCTGAGCCGTGGAGGATCTCGGTCACGCCTGCTGCGTCACCGGGAATCGAGAAGAGCTGAGAGATGGCGGGCTTGCGCAGGTCGAAGTCGGCGAGGACGACACTGGCTCCACGCCTGGCGAGGGCGACGGCGAGGTTCGCTGCGGTTGTGGTCTTGCCCTCGCCCGGCTCCGCGCTCGAGACGGCGAGATAGACCGGCTTCTCGTGGCCTTCGAGCAGCTGCGTCAGGTTGGCAGCGAGCAATTCGTAGGTATCGGCAAAGCGGGAATCCCCCATCGCCGCGAGCCGCGACCGCGCGCGGCGGGGAATCGTCGGCACGCTGCTCAGCACCGGAACGCCGAGCGCGTCCTCCACGTCCGCTTCCGTCCGAACCCTCGTGTCGAGCAGCTCGCGGAGGCCTGCCAGCAAAAGCGCGACGACAAGACCGATCGCAGCACCGACGACCGCGTCACGCTTGAACCGGGGCGCGATCTGCGCAGCACCCAGCGCGCGCTCCACGAGCATCGTCTTCCCGGTGTTCAGCGTCTTGAGGACGTTGAGCCTCTGCAGCTGGTCGTTCAGGGCCGACCCGGATCCAGCCTTGACCTGGGCTCGGATCTTGCTGATCGCCGTGTCGATCGCCTTGCCGTTGATGTTCGACCGGAAGGTCGGATACGTGCTGGCAAGGAGGTTGGCGATGGCGATCGCCTTGGCATGGTCGCTCGTCGTCGACGAGAAGGCGACGATGTTGTTGCCAACGCTGACCGACGTCTCCGAGCGAAGGTCCGTGCCGGTGCCGTACCGGCCCTTGGCCGCCAGAGCAGCCTGGTCGTAGAGCTGCGGCGCGCTGGCGAGGTTCTGCTCGGCCTCGTCCTGGCGCGTCGGATCGACGTACACCGGCTGGATGCCGGCGAGGGTCGAGGTGAGGTCCGAGCTCGGCAAGAGCACGCGAGCGGTCGCGCGATAGCTCGGCCCTTCCACCTGCCGGATGACAGTCATCAGCACAGCCCCGAGGACCGTGAGGCCGAGGATCAGCCAGACAGAGCGGCGCAGAGCCGCCTTGAGCTCTTCGATTCCGCTTGATCTCACGGCGCTTTCCCCTCGGAGGCTGCAACGGCCAAGGACGTCTCCAGACGATCGATTGTAGCTCTGCTTTCGCCGTCCTTACGGGTCGGCGTCACTCGTCCTGCCTCCCGGGTAGTTCGCTCCGGCCGCGTGAGCCCCTGCATGAGCCGACGCTTATCCCGCGGCGGCCGCAGACTGGTATGCAGCGTACGCGGGCTTCGTCGAGAAGTCGTAGCGCATCAGGCCGTAGAAGTTGATGCGCGACGACGTGCTCGTGCCGGCGTCCCTCGACGACCAGATGAAGAGCGGCCCCGCCCAGCTGTACGAGCCGAACACCTGGTACGCCTGCGTGATGAAGCTCGCCTGCGTGGACTCGCTGACGTACGTGCCCGACGGTCCGTTGGTGGGGTAGCCGAACTCGGTCGCCCAGATCTTCTTGTCGCCGTCGCCGTTGGCCACCATCGTGCTGCGGATGCTGTTCGAGGTGCCGTACATCTGGTACCAGGCGCTCCAGCTCTGGGCGTCGCCCGGTGCGGCCGGGTAGCAGTAGGGATGATGGCCGAGAGCGTCGAAGTAGCCCTTCGCACCGTTCGCGTACATCCCCTGGACGAATGTCCGCGGATCGATGTCGGTGCCGTTGTCCGTGGCCGGGGAGAGGCCTCCCGACACCACGGTCGCCTGCGGATCCGCGGCGTGAATTGCGGTGTACGCGCCCTTCAGCATCTGGACGTAGCCGGCAGCGTCGGCCTTGCCGCCCCAGTTGTAGCCGAGGTTCGGCTCGTTCCAGACCTCGTAGGCGTGGACACCCATCGTCGCGTAGCGCTTCACGGCCGCGGTCACGAAGTTCGTGTAATCGGAGAGGTTGGTCGGCGGCGCGTGCGCGTTGCCGGAGTTGGCCCAGCTCGGAGTCCAGTCGATGATGCCGAGGACGCTCAGCCCTCGAGAGGTGGCGCCGTTGACGACGCGATCGAAGGGCGCCCAGTCGTAGCTGGTCGGCCCTCCACGCTGGATCACGCCCCAGTTGATGTCCATGCGCAACCACTGGGCTCCCGACGACTGGATCATGTCCATGTCGTGTGCGAAGTCGGCGTCGGATTCCGAGGTCAGGTTCGTGGTCATGCCGGAGATCCCGAACCGGCCGTTCGGAGCAGGAGGGGGCGTCGAGGTTGCCTGAACGACCGCGCTCGCTGCCGAGGAGATCGCCGCCGACCCAGCGCTGTTGGCCGCCGTGACCTGAGCCCGGACCGTCGCGCCGACGTCGGCGGAGCCGAGCGGGTAACTCGCTCCGGTCGCGCCGGAGATCGACGAGCAGTTCGCCCCGTTCGAGTCGCAGCGCTGCCACTGGTACTCGTACGTGATCGGGCTGCTGCCGGACCACGTGCCGGTCGTCGAGGTGAGGCTCTGTCCGCTCTGCGCCGTGCCCGAGAGCGTCGGCAGCGCGGTGTTCGCCGGAGGCGTGGTCGACGTGGAAGCGTCAGTCTGGACCGTGAGCGTCGGCGCATGGATCGTGCCGTTCTCGCGGCTCAGGAACTTCGCCGGTGTCGAAGACGTCGTCACGAGTGCAAAGGAGACCAGGCCGTTCCCCTTTACAGAGGACGTGACGTCGGCGGTCGCACGTGAGCCGACGGCCGGGGTCGTAAACGACGCCAGCGGCGCGCCGAGTGCCGGCATGTTCTTCCACGTGATGCCCAACTCCTGCCAGCTCGTGTCCGGAACCGAGGCCACGCCCACCGACACACCGGCGCCGTCCGACACCTCGAGCGAGAGCGTCGCGCTCTGCACCGTGCCGGAAACCCCCTGGACGTTGAACAGCAGGTAGCTCCGCCGCGGCACGCCGTTGTCCACGGTCAGGACCGTCGAGGCCCCATAGTGCTTGTTCGGGAAGTTCGACTGCACGTACGCGTCGCCCTGCGGCGTCAAGACGGTCTGCGCCGTGAGCGGCGTCGAACCGCTGGACGGACTGCCGGAGGACGAGGATGGCCCGGCGGAAGGCGCGGATTGAGTGCCGGTCGCGGAGGCGGGAGCTTCGGCACCCGCACCTCCGCGCGCGCCGAGCGCGCTGGTCGCGGCGAAGAGGGTCGCGGCTGCGACGAGGACGAGAGCTAGGTGAGTCCTGACGGCATGTGTCGATCCAGGGTGATTCGTGGCTTGGGGTCGCATCCGGGGTCCTCGTGCTCGCGGGTCGTGGCACGAGTGACATCGGATGCATGCCGCGGCGAGGCATCCCTGAAGTCAGGGACTGCCGCGCTTTTCGTCGCCGAAGCGCCGCGTATGCTTGGTGCGAGGGCTCCGAGGAGCCCCGGCCATGCCTCAGCAGAAGCTCGACAACGTCGTGTTCGCGCACGACACGTGGTTCCATCGGCTCCCGGACGGCAGGGTGCTGTCCGACCGCGCAGCCTGGCCCTGGGAGCGCTACCTGGACTTTGCCGAGTCGGTGACCGTCACCTCGCGCATGGACGAGGTCTCGGAAGAGTCCGCGGCCGGTTTCCAGGAGGTGTCGAAGCCCGGCGTCGACTTCGTCGCCGTCCCCTCCCTCTCGGGCCCGCTCCTCCACTACTCCAACCGGAGCGCCGCGCGAGCGATCCTCACGCCGGCGATCGCGGCGGCCGACGCGCTCGTCGTGCGGCTGCCGAGCGAGATCGGGATGCTCGCCATCCACATCGCCCGTCGCCTGCAGAAGCCCTACGCCGTCGAGGTCGTCAGCTGCACCTGGGACTCGCTCTGGTACCGAGGAGGGATGCAGGGAAAGCTCTACGCGCCGGTCTCCTTCCTGTCGGTTCGAGCTGTCGTGCGGAAGGCGCCCTACGCGCTCTACGTCACGCACGAGTTCCTGCAGCGGCGCTATCCGCCGGCCGGCCACACGGTGGCCTGCTCGAACGTCGCGCTCCCGGTGCACGACCAGCACGTGCTCGATCGACGCCTGGAAGTCGTTCGCCGACAGCCGGATCCCTTCGTGATCGGGACGATCGCCGCCCTCAGCATTCGCTTCAAGGGCGTGCAGACGGCGCTCGCAGCCCTGGCCTCCGCGCGCGACCGGCTGCCTCCGTTCGAGTTCCAGGTCGTCGGCCCCGGCCCCAGGGAGCCGTGGCGGGAGCTCGCCGCTCGACACGGAATCGACGACGGCGTCTCCTTTCTCGGCACGCTGCCGAGCGAGCGGATCCCGGAGTGGCTGGACGGTCTCGACCTCTACATCCAGCCGAGCTTCCAGGAAGGGCTGCCCCGGTCGCTGATCGAGGCCATGAGCCGCGGCTGCCCGGCCGTCGGCTCGACGGCGGGTGGAATCCCCGAGCTGCTCGACCCCGACTGCGTTCACCGGCCCGGAGACGCTCGCGCACTTGCGGAGCTCCTCGTGCGCGGAGCCACGGACGCGGACTGGCGGGAGGCCCAGGCCCGTCGCAACTTCTCGGAGGCACAGACCTATACCTCGCTCGTGCTGGACACCATC
>Ga0066903_100006709_pt1 | contig 10291 bp, 14 predicted proteins | sample PanSoiMetaGPlot1_FD_67491 | JGI IMG/M metagenome (GOLD analysis project Ga0066903, IMG submission 67491) | Tropical forest soil microbial communities from Panama analyzed to predict greenhouse gas emissions - Panama Soil - Plot 1 (version 2) | ecosystem: Environmental > Terrestrial > Soil >... | reverse complement strand
CTGGTTGGCCGCGCAAAGCTTCATTCACCCCGCGCAGCAGATCGTCTTCCAGGACGCCGTCGCGGCAATCGAGGATGCCATCGAGCGGCTGCGCCGGCTCGAGGAGCAGCTCGCAGCTATGCTGGGGCGCAGAATGTGGCCGACTTTACCGGCCGGGCAGCGATCGCCGGGTTGAGCTGACAAAGTCTCTTTGACTTACGTCAAACACAGCAGCTGCTTCGTCCGATAGATAGGGACTACGTCGAATACCTACAGAGGCGTGCTTCGACTCGAGTGACCGGGACTTTGGGCGCGCCTGAAATCGAGGATCGGAGGTCTTCCATGGCAATGTTGTTTTCAGATCCCTTCGACACCCTTTTGCAGTTCCAGCAGACGCTTGAACGGCTGCGCTCAAGCGACTGGCTGGCGATGGGGCCGAGTGGCGTCGGCAGCTACCCGCCGTTTAACGTGTTCCTTAAGGGCGACGACATTATCATCATCGCCGAGGTCCCGGGCGTTGCGAAGGCCGATTTGCGCATCGAGGTTAAGGACAAGACGGTCCGCATCGCCGGCACGAAAACCGTGACGCACGACGAGAAGGGGGGCGTGCATCGCCGCGAACGTCGCGGCGGCGAGTTTGACCGCGCGGTCACCTTGCCCATCGAGGTCGACGTCAATCAGATCAAGGCGGAATGCCACGACGGCATACTCGCGCTCTTCCTGCCGCGAGCTGAGCGAGACAAGCCGCGCACGATCAACATAACCTGAAGGAGACGAGCCATGGCCGAATCTCAAGCGCTCCAAGTGCAGGAGAAGAAAGAGCTGGTATCCAAGGGCGAGAAGACGGTGCCGGCCCGGCATTATGTACCCAGCACCGACATCTTCGAGACCGACGACGCGCTGCGGGTCGTGATGGAGGTGCCCGGTGTCGATCGCAAGGACATTGATGTTAAGGTCGAAGAGGACATCCTCACGGTTGAAGCACGAATCGATCCCGCCAAGTACGAGGGCATGGAGCCGCTTTATACGGAGTACAATGTCGGGCATTTCGCCCGGTCCTTCGCGCTGTCTCACAAGATCGACCAGCAGCAAATCGCCGCTACGCTCGCCGATGGAATCCTGAGCCTGACGCTCAAAAAGGTGCAGCAGGCCCAGCCACGCCGCATCGAGATCAAGTAGGATCGAGAGCTGGAAGGCGACAGCGGCTGGCGGTAGCTGTCACGACTCCGACGTGCCGATCTTCCGGCTGACTGCTGGACATCATCGCGTACATCTGCGGCCTGCGGCAAAACGGCCCGCAACCGGGCAAGTGACGAGAGGAAGGAGATCAGACTTAGGGTGAGAACCAGTTAGCGCCGCATTGCCGCCCTTGATTGATCACTACCGTCACGGTGCGCATCATGCAAGGCACCAAGTCCACTGAAGGCAGACATTCCTTTCACGGGCGATTGAACTCGATCAAACTGCTTGGCGCCCGGGAATGTCGGAGAAAGGAACTATGCGCAAGCTTCGCGACATCGTCTTGCAGCAACAGCCGCTGATCATGAATGAGGCGGTAAGCGTCCGGGCGGCCTGCGAGCGCATGCGCGACACCCAGGCAGGCTCCGTCCTGATCACCAACGATACGGGTCGACTAGTCGGCATTTTTACCGGGCGCGATGCGGTATGCCGCGTGCTGGCAAAGGGCCGTGACGCGGTGACCACGAGGCTCGACCAGGTGATGACGCCGAACCCGACCACCCTTTCGCCCGACCAGACGGCGATCGACGCCCTGAGGCTGATGTGGGATGCCGGCTTCCGGCACGTGCCGTTGGTGCGCAACGGCAAGATCCTGGGCGTGGTGTCGCGCGGGGATTTCAAGGGCTTCGAGCACACCCGTCACGAGGACGAGCGCGATCTTTGGGAGCACATGCGCTGAGTTAAGGGACGAGCACCATCGCTTGGAAGCGGCCGGTATTGACGTACATCAAGGGCTATGTGTGACAACATCGCCAAAGTGCCTCCAATGGCAGCTGCTCGTGGACGACGACTTGGTGTCCGTTTCTTTCGCCCCAAAAGGGAAGCACATGATCTTTATGAACTGGCCCATTCCGGCTGTCGTTGGGGCCATCGTGCTGGCAACTTGTGCGCTGTCATTTGCCCAGAGCGACGACGAGGCTTTTCGGAAGTGCTTCAACAGTGCCATACCGCAGCAGGTGATTGATGGCTGTTCTGCGATCATCAAAGCAGCGACTGTCGATAAAGAAGATCTGGCCGCCGCGTTCAAGGACCGTGGAGTCGCCTACGATGATCTCGGCGAGTATGAGCTGGCTCTACAGGATTTCGACCGCGCCATTGCCATCAATCGCGATGACTGGGACGTTTACAACAGCCGTGGGGCGACAAAGACGGCATTGAAACGCTACGCCTTGGCTGTCGAAGATTTTTGATCGGTCGATCGAGCTCAATCCCTCGGGCCATGTAACCTATAGCAACCGCTGCTTTGCAAGGGCGCTGCTTGGCGATCGCGAGGAAGCGCTGAAGGATTGCGATGCCGCCTTGCGTTTGAAGCCAGGTAGTCCGAGCGGCCTTGCTTCCCGAGGCTTCGTGAATCTATTGCTGAAGCGATATGATGCCGCGATTACCGACTACGACGCCGCCCTCAAGATCCGGTCGGACGACGCCTACTCGCTGTTCGGCAGGGGTGCGGCGAAATTCAAGAAGGGCGATCTGAAGGGCGCCGACGCCGACGTCGTGCAGGCGCAGGCACTGAAGCCGGACATTGCCGAGTATATGGCCGTCCTGGGTATCCAACTGGGAACACTTTAGCGGCGGCACGCGATCGCTACGATGTACTCGATTGGTTGTTCGTCCAAAGATGGTGTCAGGCTAATGAGCCATGAGGACAGGCACCGTCATACTCGACAGCAGCGTTCGACTGGCGCCGCCAAGGATCACCTCGCGCATCCGCGAATGGCCGTACAGCCCCATGACGATGAGATCGATCTCATAGTCTGAGACGCGGGACAGGATCACGCTGCCCACGTCGGCATCAGTCGCTACGTCGCGCCGCACGCTAACCTTCACGCCATGTCGGGCGAGCCAGCTGGCCACATCTGCACCGGGTTCGGGACCGTGTTCGCTAGCAGAGGTCCTCGGGTCCACGATGAGAACGATGACGCGCTCTGCCGATACCATGATGGGTAGGGCCTCGGTTGCAGCACGCGCGCTTTCGCGGCTGGCGTTCCAGCACAGCATCACCGATTTGCCAAGCGGCAAGCGAGCGCCGGTGTGCGGTACGAAAAGCGTCGGCCGACCGGTCGACAGCGCAACCGCTTCAGGAAGGCCTGGCGGAGTTTGGGATTCATCGTCCGGTTCGGTCTGCCCAAGCACCAGCAGATCGGCATAGCGCGCCTGAAGGGTTAATTCCGGCTCAGGATAACCCCGTGGCAGGCGCCATTCTGTTGACAGATCGGTACCCTTGATGGCCCTGCCAAAGGCCGCTGCCGCGCGTTGCATGTCTGTTTCCGCCGCCGCCTCGTAGGCGGCATACACATCGGCCGTCGGCATCGTGGTGTCAAAGATCGCCGGTATGTCGACGGGCTGCAGGACATGGACGCCAACCAGATGAGCGCAGTGACGCCGGGCGAGATCCACGGCGACGCCCAGGCGATGCTCGACCTTGGAACTCGCATCGCAGTGAACGAGGATTGTCTTGTAGCTCATGGCCCTCTCTGCGGTTGATCGGCGCCCAGGTCGCACAACGAAGGCACTCGGAGATCAATCACCATGAGCACGGGAGCGGCCCGCTTGCCAGCAACGTGACTGTATGGGGCAGGCGCATAGGAATTCCATATAACCTCCCGGACCTTTGCCCAACCTTCCACCCGTGCCGGGACGCGCTCTCTGATCTGGATCAAAGACGCCATTCGATAGTGGCGCGATGAAGATGACTTTCGAGGTGGATGAGCTGCACCAAATGAGCACGCCGAGGCATGGGCCGGGCAGAGTCATCGCCGTACGGGGACCGGTGGTCGATGTCCTGTTCGAAGAGCTTCCGCTTCCCCGGCTCGACGAGGCGTTGATTGTCGACTGGGACCGGTCAGAGACGCTGATCGTCGAAGTCCAGGCCCATCTCGATGGCCATATCGTCCGAGGCATTGCGCTGCAGTCGACCGCCGGATTGCGCCGTGGCGAGCCGGTGCGCACCACAGGCAACCCGGTCACTGTGCCGGTCGGCGAGGCGATCCTTGGTCGGCTGCTGGACGTTACGGGAAATGTCCGGGATGGCGGACCGGCGTTACCGGCGGGCCTGCCGCGCCGCGCGATCCATCGCCCGGCGCCGGCGCTCCGAGAGCGCAGTTCCGCCACCGCGATCTTCGAGACGGGCATCAAGGTCATCGACCTGTTGTCGCCTCTGCCACAAGGCGGCAAGACGGCCATGTTCGGCGGGGCGGGCGTCGGCAAGACGGTGGTGGTCATGGAGCTCATTCATGCCATGGTGCAAAGCTACCGGGGCATCTCGGTCTTCGCAGGCATCGGCGAACGCTCGCGAGAGGGTCACGAGCTCCTGGCGGAAATGGACCGGTCGGGCGTGCTCGACCGCAGCGTGTTGGTCTACGGACAGATGAACGAGCCGCCGGGCGCGCGTTGGCGCGTCGGCATGAGCGCTTTGACCATCGCCGAATACTTCCGCGACGAGAAGCGGCAGGATGTGCTGCTGCTGATGGACAATGTCTTTCGCTACGTCCAGGCGGGCAGCGAAGTCTCCGGCCTGCTTGGTCGCCTTCCGTCGCGCGTCGGATACCAGCCGACCCTGGCGTCAGAAGTGGCCGCCCTGCACGAACGCATCGCGTCGGTCGGTGGACAGGCGGTGACTGCGATCGAAGCGGTTTACGTCCCCGCCGATGACTTCACCGATCCGGCCGTGACGGCCATTTCCAGCCACCTCGACAGCGTGATCGTGCTGTCGCGCTCGATGACCGCCGAGGGCATGTACCCCGCGATCGACCCGCTGCGTTCCTCGTCCATCCTGCTCGATCCTGCCGTGGTCGGAAAGGAGCATTACCGCATCGCCGAGCAGGTCCGCGAAGCGATCGCCCGCTACAGGGAGCTACAGGACGTCATCTCCCTGCTCGGCATCGATGAACTGAGCGCCCACGACCGACGCATCGTGAGCCGCGCCCGCCGGTTGCAACGCTTCCTGACCCAGCCATTCGCCGTGACCGAGGCATTCACCGGCAGGTCCGGTCGCTCCGTTCCTCTAGGGGAAACACTGAAGGGCTGTCGCGCGATCCTGGACGGCGCCTGCGATGACTGGGCGGAATCGTCGCTCTACATGGTCGGCATGGTTGAGGAGGCCCAGCAGAGGCAGTCCGCCGTGGCATCACGGAGCATGGCATGAGGCTTATCATCACCACGCCGACCGCGGTTGTCGTCGACGAGCCCCAGGCCAGGTCGATTCGTGCCGAGGACGAAACCGGCAGTTTCGGCATCCTGGAGGGGCATGAGGACTTCCTGACGGCGCTCGCGATCTCGGTCGTGAGCTGGCATCGCGGCGACCACGACCATCGGTTCTGCGCGGTGCAGCGCGGCCTCTTGACGGTGAGAGACGGGCGCGAGGTGGCGATTGCGACACGGGAGGCGGTGCTGAGCCACGACCTCGACCGCCTGGAGCACGTCGTCCTTGCACAGCTGCGAAACCGGGCCGAGATGGAGCGGACGTCGCAAAGCGAGACGCTCGAACTGCAGATGCGCGCCATTCGCCACATCGTTCAATACCTGCGGCCCGAGCGCGCTGGCCTGAGGGAAGGTGGCGCATGAGGCCGCCCGCCTCTCCAAAGACCGAAGAGGATGCGATGGCCGCGGCGGCGCGGCGACGCAGCGAGCGACGGCGACGCTGGTCGCGCGAGGGCGAGCCTTCTCTCGCGCGCTTCGCAGGCCAAATCGGCGTGCTCGGCTGGATCATCGTCTTGCCGATCCTGCTCGGCCTGTTCATCGGCAGATGGCTCGACCACAGGCTGGGGACCGGGATCTTCTGGAGTGCGCCGTCGATGCTGGTCGGCGTCGTGATCGGCGGCTACGCGGCGTGGAAGTGGATGCAGCGGCAATGATGGCGACCGTGACCCTGACATCGATCGTGGCGTGGCTGACGCTGGGCTTCCTGCTGGGCATTTTGTACTTCGGAACCCTGCGCTGGAACGTTCGCCTGTTGGCGCAGGGCCGATCCATGGCGCTGGCGCTTAGTCTACAGCTGGCGCGATTTGCCATGCTGACGACGGTGCTCGGCATCGTCGCGGTCCACGGTGGTGGCCTCGCCCTTCTGCTGGGGACTCTCGGGATCCTAACAGCCCGCGCCATCGCTATTCACCTCATGAGGAGTGAGTGATGCGCTCGCCGCTCGTTGCCAAGACCGTGTTCAGCATCGGTCCGGTGCCGATAACCGAGCCGGTGCTCGTAACCTGGGGTCTCATCGCCGGCCTGGTCCTCCTCGCCTATCTGGCCACGCGCAGACTTTCGCTCAGGCCCGGACCGGCTCAGGCGGCGCTCGAGGTCGTGGTGAGCACGGCGCAGAGCCACATCGCCGAGACCATGCGCGTCGCGCCGGCGCCCTATGTCGCCCTGTTGGGGACGCTGTTCGCCTTCATATTGACCGCCAACTGGTCGACAATCGTCCCGGGCATCGAGCCGCCGACCGCCTACCTCGAGACGGACGCGGCACTGGCGGTGATCGTGTTCGTTGCGGTGATCTACTACGGCATTCGTGCCCGAGGCTTTGTCGGTTATCTCAAGACCTTCGCCGAACCGACCGCGCTGATGGTGCCGTTGAACCTGATCGCGACGTTCACGCGCACCTTCTCGCTGATCGTGCGGCTGTTCGGCAACGTGATGAGCGGGGTGTTCATCGTCGGTATCGTGCTGTCGCTCGCCGGCCTTTTGGTACCGATCCCCCTCATGGCCCTGGAGCTGCTGATCGGCGCGGTCCAGGCCTACATCTTCACCGTCCTGGCCATGGTGTTCGTGGGCCAGGCCGTCGGCGGGGCCGGCAGCCCCGAGCGCACGCAAGGATCACTGTCATGAACTGGTTGGACCTCGTCAGCATCATCGCCGCCGCCGTCGCAGTCTCGTTCGGCGCCATCGGTCCGGCCCTCGCCGAGGGACGTGCCGTCGCCGCGGCCATGGACGCCATTGCCCGTCAACCGGAAGCGGCGGGCACGATTTCCCGCACACTGTTCGTCGGCCTCGCCATGATCGAGACCATGGCGATCTATTGCTTGGTGATCGCTCTCCTCGTGCTGTTCGCAAACCCCTTCATCCGCTAGGTCATGCACATCGACTGGTGGACGCTGGCCCTTCAGACCGTCAACGTCCTCATTCTGGTCTGGCTCCTCAGCCGCTTCTTCTTTCGGCCCGTCATGGCCATCGTAGCCAAACGGCAGGAAGAAGCGGACAGGTTGCTGGCCGACGCCGAATCGGCGCGCAATCAGGCCGAGGCCAGTCGAGCCGGCGCCGAGCATGCACGCCTTGACGTCGCAAATCAGCGGCAGGTCCTGATCGATCAGGCCAAGGAGGACGCCAAGACCGAACGGGCGCGCCTGGTCGAGCAATCTTCGCTTGCGATCACGAAAATGAGGGAAGAAGCCGCGGCCGACCTGCAGCGCCAGCAGGCCAACGCCCAACAAGCCCTGATCGAGCACGCACAAACCTTGTCCCTCGACATTGCGCGCCGCCTGCTGGGCCGCCTGCCTGGCGAAGCGGGATTGCCTTGCTTTCTGGAAGGGCTGTGCGAGCGCGCGCGCTCGCTGTCGCCGGAAGCGCGCGAAGGCCTGAAAAGCAAAGGCGGAAAGAGCGGCGACTGTGTCGTCGTGACCGCATCGGTACTGTCCGACGACGAGCAGCGCCTGGTCCACGACATGATCTCGAAGGCGCTCGGCTTCGACCTGCCTTTGGCCTTTCGTCACGATCCGGCGCTGATTGCCGGTCTCGAACTGCACGGTCCGACGACGGTTCTGCGCAATACCTGGCGCAGCGATCTCGACCGTATCCGCGAGGAGCTGCTCCGTGGCCCGCCAGACCGCGCTGCTTGACGGTTGGCTCGACGAGGCCCGGCGACGCGTCGGCGCGGCGGTGCTGTCCGCCACGACCGAGGAGATTGGACGGGTCGGCTCGGTAGGCGACGGTGTCGCCAACGTCTCGGGCCTGCGCGACGTTCGCTTGAACGAGTTGGTCCGGTTTGAGCAAGGACAGATGGGCTTGGTGCTGACGCTGGACCGGAACTCCGTCGGTTGCGTGCTGCTCGACGATGCCGAGGGTGTGGAAGCCGACCAGGTCGTGCGCAGAACGGGCGACGTAGCGAGAGTGCCGGTCGGCGAGGGGCTACTGGGCCGCATCGTCGATCCGCTCGGACGTCCCATCGACGGCGGGGCCGCGATCGAGGCCGCCGGGCTGGAGCCGGTGGATCGGCCGGCGCCCCCGATCGTCGCCCGCGATTTCGTGAGCGAGCCGGTGCAAACCGGGATCCTGGTGCTCGATTCGATGTTCGCCATCGGACGGGGACAGCGCGAATTGATCGTCGGCGACCGCGCCATAGGAAAGACCGCGATCGCCGTCGACTGCATCATCAATCAGCGCAGCAGCGACATGGTCTGTGTCTACGTCGCGGTCGGCCAGAAATCCTCGAGCGTTGGCCGGGTCATCAGCGCCATGCGCGAGCATGGCGCCTGGCAACGTTGCATCGTCGTCGTGGCCCCCGCCGCGGCGGCGCCTGGCCTGCGCTGGTTGGCACCTTTCACCGGCGTCACCATGGCCGAGTACTTTCGCGACCGCGGCCAGCATGCCCTGGTGGTCATCGACGACCTGACCCAGCATGCCGCCACCCATCGGGAAATTGCCTTGTTGACCCATCAGCCGCCCGGCCGCGAGGCGTACCCTGCGGATGTCTTCCACGTTCACGCCCGCCTGCTAGAGCGTGCGGCCAAGCTATGCAAGGCGGCGGGCGGCGGTTCGCTCAGCGCCCTACCGATCGCCGAGCTCGATGCCGGAAACCTCAGCGCCTACATACCCACCAACCTGATCTCGATCACCGACGGCCAGATCGTTCTCAGCTCCCGGCTCTTCCAGGAGGGACACAAGCCGGCGGTCGACATCGGCGTTAGCGTCAGTCGCGTGGGCGGCAAGACGCAGGCGCCGGCCCTGCGTGATGTGGCGGAGGCCCTGCGCCTGGACTACGCACAGTTTCTCGAACTCGAGATCTTCACGCGCTTCGGCGGCCTGTCGGACCTCCGGGTAAAAGGCCAGATCGAGCGTGGCCGTCGCGTGCGCGAGATCCTCGCACAGCCGCCCTGTGCACCCTTGGGGCTGGCTGACGAAGTTGCCCTGGTTCATGGCGTACACGCGGGACTGTTCGATCGGTTGCCCCTGGGCCTGCTGGCACGATTGCGAACCGAACTTCCCGCCTGGCTCGATCGACGGGCCGCGCCGGCCGTCGCGCGCATCGAGAGCACCGGCCAACTGACCGCATCGGACCGAATGGACCTGGAGCGCTGTCTGTCGGGGCTGGTGTCGGCCATTGCGCCGCCGCGAGAGGAGACCGCGTGATGGCTGCCAACCCGACCGACCTTGTGGCGCAGATCGAAAGCGTCCGCCAACTCGAATCGGTCGTCGTTGCCATGCGAGCCATCGCGGCGGCGCGGGCCGAGAAGGGACGGTCCCTGCTGCCCGGCATCGAGGCCTATGCGCAAGTGGTGCTGGCGGCGATCGGTCAGGCGCTGAGCCTTGTTCGCCCGAACGGTGTCGGCTCTGTGCGCGATCGGAGCAGGCGGCGCGGCCTGATCGTGTTCTGCACCGAGCAGGGCTTTGTCGGCGCCATCAACGACCGCATCCTGGACTTCGCCGCACGCGAGCCGGCGGGGACAGCAATTTTCCTCCTCGGCACGCGCGGCGCGCTCTTGGCCGCAGAAAGGGGCATTCGAGCGGCCTGGACGGCGCCCATGGCGACGAACACGGAGGCTGTTTCCGGTCTTATGAATCGGCTCGCCGATACGCTGTACGCTGGAATTGCAGGCAATGGCCTGGCGCGCGTCGACATCGTCCACGTACGCTCCGTCACGGCCGCTGGCACCGAGATCGATCGCCGGTCTTTGCTGCCCGTCGACTTCGCGCAGTGTCCGCGCCCGGCCGAAACCAGGCAGGCCTTGACGAATCTGCCGCCTGCGCTCCTGCTCGAAAGGCTCACGGGGGAATATGTCTACGCCGAGCTTTGCCGGGCAGCGCTGCTCGCCTTTGAGGCCGAAAACGAAGCCCGCATGCTGGCGATGGCAGCGGCCCGCACGAA
>Ga0066903_100006708_pt1 | contig 10291 bp, 13 predicted proteins | sample PanSoiMetaGPlot1_FD_67491 | JGI IMG/M metagenome (GOLD analysis project Ga0066903, IMG submission 67491) | Tropical forest soil microbial communities from Panama analyzed to predict greenhouse gas emissions - Panama Soil - Plot 1 (version 2) | ecosystem: Environmental > Terrestrial > Soil >... | reverse complement strand
GTGGACGCTCGAACCCGCCCGACGGACCGCGACGACGACGTCCTCGTACGGAGGGCAGCCGCAATGCCGGACGCTATTGGTCACGAGCTCCGAGAGCAGCAGCATCACGATCGCGTGACCGTCGGGGTCGAGATCGATCACCTCGTCCGCCCAATGCCTGGCCCGCCCCGGAGCCTTGGATGTCAGCCGGAATCGCGTCTGCTTGGAGATCTCGTCCACGGGGCCATCCACCTCCGAGACGACCGGCGAGGATGGGCCGCTCGCCATGCATATGCCTTTTCCCGCTTGACGCAGGAGGAAACCTGGATGACCCCGCCAGGGTCAGATGCCTTCGCTACCGACCACTCGGATCCGGGGCACCTTCTCGATGCCGAACAGGTCGAGAACGCGTCGGACGACCTCCGAAGGGTCCTTGAGCATGAGCGGTTCGTCGGTGCTCACCTCGCTCGCACACGACACGATCACCTTGAGCCCCGAGCTGTCGATGAAGGTCACGTCCCGCATGTCGACCGTGATGGATCGCCCTCCTGTCATCGCGAGGACGAGGGCCTCGTGCAGCGCTGGTGCGGTGCCCATGTCGATCTCGCCGGACAGACGCAACCCGAACGGGTCCTCGGTCGGAACGATCTGGAGGTGCTCCACGCACGCACTCCTGGGGGGCTGTCTGACAGGACCCTACGGGGCCTTCCTCGAACCGTCATCCGGCTTCCTCCGCGGGTGCGCGTCGCGAGCAGATGCCCGACGGCCGGCAGGCGAGGCCAACCACGCCAGGAACCCAGCGCCACCGGGATCCCGACGCAGGTAGCGCTCCGCCATCCGGAGCGCTTGCGGCCCAGGGATGCCCAGGGTTTGCGAAGCGAGCTCGGCGAGGTGCTCCGGCGTCGGACCGTCGGGAACCATTGCGCGACGCCCCGCCACGTCAGTGACGAGGCGACCCGATCGCGGGACCCGCGTTCTGCCTGGCGGTCTCCGGCGACTCCGAGATCTGCTCGATCGTGTCGCCGATCGCGCGTCGGGATGGGTCGGCGACGGCGAGATCCCCGAGCGACACGATGCCGACGAGACGATCGGCCTTCATCACGAGGAGCCGCCGGACACGATGGCGCTGCATCAGCTCGCGTGCGTCGCTCAGCCGCATATCCGGCGTGGCGGTGACGATCGCGGTCGTGGCGATGTCGCCGAGCGGGATCGCCGACGGATCGTCACGGGTGGCGAGGACACGGAGGACCAGATCGCGGTCGGTCACCAAGCCGACGACCGCGTCCGCGTCGAGGATCGGGATCGCTCCCACATCGTATTGGGCCATCAACCCGGCGGCGTCTTGCGCCGTCATGGGCGGCCCGAGCGTCTTCGGCGCTTCGGTCATCACGTGGCGAACCAACAGCGACATGGGGCTCCTTCCGCCTGGGCCGGTCAGGTACTGGCCGGAACCGCCGGTTGCTCGCGCTGCGGTTCTGGGCTCGGTTCCACCTGGCGAGGCACATCGTCCGGGATGACCTCGAGTTCACGAACGACTTCGCCGATGTTCATCGATCCACGCCTCCCTCGATACGTCGCGGGGATGACGTACCCGTTCGGCCCGGGGGCTACGCCTCGCCGGCGGTCGATCTCTCTCGGCGAGATACGTGGATCCGGGTCCCCTCGTCCTCGACGATGTTCGCCGCACCGAAGACCGTTTCGAGCAGTGCCCGTCTGCTGATCGGGGCTGCGTCGCTGATGGTGCCGGCCCCGACCACGTCGAGGATCACGTCGGAGCCCTCGCGCAGGACCGTGAGCCGTATCGGGCCCGGTGCGCTCGTCTCGACGGCGTTCGCGACGAGCTCACTCGCCGCGAGCCGTAGATCCTCCACGGTTCCGTCCGGGAGACCCATCTCTCGGGCCGCCGTCGCCACGAACAGGCGGGCGGTCACGGCGTACGCCGCGTCGACGGGGATCTCCAGGATCATCTCGTCGGTCATCGCGGATCCGCGAGTGCCTCGTCGAGGGACGTGAAGGTCGGGATCGCCCGGTCGAGCCCGGTCAGCGACAGGAGCTTGGTCGGCGGCGAGTCGGGACGCGTCACCAATGCGAGGTCACCGCCAGCCTCACGCAACCGCTTCAGACACGCGACGATCACCCCGAGCCCGCTGGAGTCCATGAAGGGGACGCCGCTGAGATCGATGATCAGCTGACGCTGCCCATCGTCCGCCACCTCCAGGACGCTCTCGCGCAGGTTCGGTGCCGTGTAGAGATCCAGCTCTCCGAGCACGGTCACGATCGAGCGTCCCGCCTCTTCTCGCCGGTCGATCGAGAGATCCTGGCCACGTTCGGTACGGGTCTCGCGCTGCTCCCCGTCCGGTTCGGGATCGTTGGTGGACACCGCGTCCTCCTGTTCGTTCACGACTGCACGTCGGCCGGCATCCGGCCGGGCTCGGGGATGCGATGTCGGAGCGTGACGAGCGTTCCCTTGGCGCCCGTCCGGATGTCGACATCGTCCATCACCGCTCGCATGATCGCGATCCCGCGGCCCCGATCGCCCTCGACCGCGTCTTCACGCCAACGTCCGGTGTCCCGGATCTCGATGATCACCTCGTCGCGGTCCATCCGTGCGTCAAGCTCGATCGGAGCGACCGACGTCGACCGGTACGCGTGTTCGATCGCGTTCGCGCACGCCTCGTCGCATGCGAGGACGATGTCCTCCCGGATGGATCCGGGGACGCCCTTGCCCGTCAGCCAGGCGCGGACGTCCTCACGGAGCCCGGCCAGGGCCGCCGGCTCGACGGGGACGGCCGTGGAGAACCGCGGATCGCGGGGCAGGGAGCGCAGGCAGAGCAGGGCGACGTCGTCGTCCTGCGATACGTCGCCGGTGAGCGTGTCGACCAAGAGGTCGGCGAGCGTATCGGGCTGGTCCGACGGAAGCTCCATGAGCAGGTCGTGGAGACGTCCTATCCCGACGTCCATCGGCTCGCCCCGGCGCTCGATCAGGCCGTCCGAGTAGAGCACCAGGACCGTCCCCGGCGGGAACGGATGGACCCCTTCGTCGATCGGCGGAGGGTCGAGGAGTGCGGCGAGCGGCGTCGTCCGTCCCTCCATCAGGTCATCGACGCGTCCGTCATGGACCACCACCGGTGGCGGGTGGCCGGCGCATGCGTACCGGACGACGTCATGGGTGAGATCGAGCTCCGCGTACACCACCGTCGCGACGGTCGCGGGCGTCGTCGTGCGTGCGAACCGGTCCAGGCCGCGGATCACGGAACCCGGCCCCTCACCGGTGAGCGCGAGGGATCGCAGAGCGCTCCGGAGCTGGCCCATCGAGCTCGCCGCCTCGAGACCGTGGCCGACGACGTCCCCGATGGCCACCCCGATCCGGTCCCGATCGATGTGGATCACGTCGTACCAGTCCCCGCCGACGTCGAGGTCCTCCGCTCCCGGGCGGTAGCGCGTGGCGATCGAGACGCGCGCCTCATCGGGCAGCGATCCGGGCAGCAGGCTCTTCTGCAGCGTTCCGGCGACCGCGCGCTCGAGCTCGTACAGCTGTGAGCGCTCGACCGACTGGGCGGCGAGCCCCACGACCGCGCGCATCGCCGATCGCTGCCGGGCATCAAGCTTGGCGCCGGGTTCCAGCTGGAACGAGGCGACGCCGATCACGCGGCGGGCAGCGTCGAACATCGGAAGGCAGCCGAACGCGCCCCCGTGCGCGGGCTCGCCCCGGCGGAACGCCGGGTACGCCCGGTCGAAATCGGCGATGCTCTCGAACCAGATCTCGCGCCGCTCCCGAGCCGAGTCGCAGGCCGGGACGGGAGCATCCAACGGGAGCCGGTCGAAGCGGTCGGTCGTCTCCTGGTCGTAGCCGTGCGACATGCTCCCGTGGAGCTCACGCGCGCCGGGGTCGAGGAGGGCCGCCCACGAGGCGTTCGCGTCCACCAGTTGGCGACCGTCGTCGACCAGGATCGACAGCACCTCGTCGGTGGATGCAACGGCGGCAAGCGCAGACGCGAACGCCTGCAGCCGTTCCGTCGCCCGCCGCGCGGCGTGCTCGTCCTCGAAGAGGCGAGCCCGTTCGAGCGCGAGGGCGGCCTGGTCGGCGAACGCCTTCGCGAGCCGCCGCTCCTCGCGGCTCAAGCGACCCTCGGTGCGGAACATGAGACCGATCGACCCCAGACACCGGTCGCCGATCACGAGCGGGACCGCGAGGATCGAGCGAGCCCACGGCTTGGACGTGCCCAGGCCCTCCGGGAACCGGCGCTCCCAGCGCTCCCGGGTTGGGACCCAGACAAGCTGTCCCGAGCGATACGCCTCGCAGATCGTCGCTCGCTGGTCGATCGCGAACCGGGTCGCGAACGTGTCCGGCAGGTGCCGCGTGCTCTTCGTCGACACGACCTCGAGGAAGTCGCCGTCTTTCGAGGGGATCGCGAACACCCCGGCGTCGGCCTGGATCGCCGCGATCGCCTCTCGGAGGATCGTGTCGGAGACCTCGTCGACGCTCATCGCACCGGTGAGGGCGGCCGTCGCGGCCTGCAGCCGCCGCAGCCGGTCGGCGGCGCGCGCGGCGTCCGCGCGCGCCGCGCGCGCAGCGTCGAAGAGCTGCGCGCGCTCGAGCGCCCCACCGACACGCGCGGCGACCAGACCGAGCAGATCGAGGTCCTCTGCGTCGAATTGACGTGGTTCCTGCGATCCGACGTGGAGGACGCCGATCACCTCGGCCTCACGCATGATCGGGACGCCGGCGACGGAACGGAGCTTCTCCCGGAGCCAGGGACTCACGACGTCGATCCGTGACAGATCCTCGGCGACGATCGCGTGACGCGATGCGGCGATCCTTCCCGCGAAGCCGTGTCCGATCGGGACGAGAGGCTGTTCGCCCGGGACCCGCTTCAGGCCGTCGGTGGCACGGACTCGGAGCACGTCCCCCTCACGGACGAGCAGCGACGCGCTGTCGGCGCCGACCACCTCGCGGATCCTGCGCAACAGCATCTGCAGCGCTTCGTCCGACTCCATCCACTCCATCGCCGCGTCGCTCACGCTCAAAACGCGGGCGAGCGTCACGCGGGTGCGTGACTCGGCCGCGTGCAGGCGTGCCCGCTCGAGCGCCTGCCCGGCTTGGCGAACGATCGTCTCGAGCGTGTCGCGGTCGTCGAAGGTGAACGTCCCTTCCGGACAGCACACCGCGAGCACGCCCATCGAACCGCCCGGCCGAACGATCGGGATGAACCCCCACCGTTCGTCGGGCCCCTCGGGCCCCGGCCTCGGCTCGAGCCAATGCGACACGCAGGTTCGGAACGTCTCTTGGAGCTCCCCGTGGTCCTTGGGCGACGACGTTGCGGGCACGGATGCGGGATCCGGGTCACCGCGGCGGCCAGCCACAACGAGTCGATCGTCGTCGGTGATCAGAACGGCCGCGGCCGACGATGCCCGCACGGCATCGACGGCCGCGTCCAGCAAGGCGTCGACGATGTCGTCCTCCGTCAGCGGTGCCGCAACCGTCGCCGTGAACCGCTGGATCCGGCCCATCCGATCGAGCACCCGGCTCAGCTGCTCGCGCTCGGCGGAGAGGTTCCGGATCAGCTCCTCGCGCTCCGTCGTTGCGGCCGCCCGTTCGCTCACGTCCTTGACGATCGCGATGACGGTCTCCAGGTTGCCCGCATCGTCGCGCACGCTCGTCGCGTTGAGGATGACGTGGACGCGCTGTTCGTCCGGTCGGATGAAGGTCAGATCGAACTCGCCCGGCGCACCGTCGAGCACCGCGGCGATCGCTTCCTCCACGTCGGCCCGCTCCGGGCCTTCCTGGACCCACCACGGGAAGGGCGGCCGAAGCCCGATGATCTCCTCGCGTGGCCGGCCCACGATCTCGGCGAACCGCTCGTTCACCTCGACGATCGCTCCGTCCCGATCGAGGACCTCGAACCCGTCCAGGAGCGATGCGAGGAAGGCTTCCTGGGCCGACCTCGTCGGGGAGTCGAGCCGTTGTCCGGGCGTCGCCAATCGTCCGCCTTCGCGCGATCGTGATGGACCATCATGCGTCGGTTCGACCACGAACCGCAACGAGATGCATTGGCGCGGCGGCGCTTGCGGCCGGGTCGCGTTCCCCGACGGGTCGACGCTCGACGCGGTGGGATGGCTCAGGGGATGGTGCCCGGGGAACCGCTCCGCCGTTCCATGACCTCCGGCAGCGTCACCCGATCGGGTGGGGTCGGGGTCACCGTCCGGCCGGCGCCGCCGGGCATCTGCGAGGTGTCCGCTTCCAGCTCGGAGACGACCTCATCGGCGTTGCGCTCCAACTTCGACCGCATCGAACGGACCCACCCCGCGATCTGGTCGTACCGCTCTCGGCCGTGCTTCGTCCCCACGATGTACGCCGCGCCGCCGACGACCGCCAGACGGAGCAGCCCGCCCCGCCTCTTGACCTTGACCACCCTGGGGCCCGAGCGAAGGACGTCTTTCAGGTCGTGCGTCGCCGTCCGCTCGTCTTCCAGCTGGATGCGGAGATGCGAGACCTCGTCCCGCAGCCGCATGTTCTGTCGATCCAGACTGCTCATCCGCGCGGGTCCCCAACGGTCCTTCATCCGATCACCCACGCCCTGCGTGGACGCACGCATCCGCCTCGCCTCCTCGGCTCCGATGCCTTCGGTCGCCGCACACGTACCCCTCGCTCGAGGGTTCCATGCACGGCGGTTCGAGCGACCAGATGCGCGAGGTTTGTCGGCACACGTCGACGGGCACTCTCCACCGCGAAGGAGGTGGAGCTGTGAGCGACCACTACGACTACGAGCCCCACCACATCACGAACGAACCGGACCGCGGCTCGTGGACGGGCTACGCGGCGATCAAGTACACGGCGATCGTGATCATCGTCCTCTCGATCCTCGCGTTCCTGGCGTGGTACGTCGTGCCGCGGATCCCGTAGGAGAGGAGGCGTCGATGTTCGAACTGCTGGCAGCCGTGAACGGCGGCACCGCGACGTTGTTGTGGATCATCGCGGCGGTCATCGTGATCGCGGGCATCCTCGCGATCCTGCGCGGCTCCGTCCTGTGGGGGATCGTGCTGATCGTCGTCGGCTTATTGATCGGACCGGGCGGCGTCAGCATCTTCTGATGCGTCGTCCACCGCCGAGGAGCCGGGTCCTTCCGGACCCGGCTCCTCGCGTTCCCGGGTCCGCAACGTCCGCAGGGTCCGCGACAGGAGCCGGGATACGTGCATCTGCGAGATCCCGATCTCCTCGGCGATCTCGGCCTGCGTCAGTCCCTTGAAGAACCGGAGCATCAAGATCCGTTGTTCGCGCGGCGGGAGCCGACGGATCCCCGGCTCGATCGACATCCAGCTCTCGGAGATCTCCATCGCGTGGTCCGTCTCGCCGAGCGTCTCTCCGATCGAGACCCCCTCGGCGTCGATCGGCGCATCCAGCGACGAGGTCGAGTACGCGTGTGCGGCCTCCATCGCCTCCAGCACCTCATCGACCGTGACGTGAGCTCGTTCCGCGACGTCCTGGGCGGTCGGCGAGCGACCGAGTTCCTGCCAGAGGTCCGCGATCGTGCGGTTCACCAGGAGCGTCGTTTCCTGCAGGTTCCGCGGGACGCGGATCGACCATCCCCGGTCGCGGAAGTGCCGCTTCAGCTCACCGACGATCGTGACCGTGGCGAAGGTGGAGAACTGGACCTCACGCCCGGGGTCGAAGCGGTCGATCGCCTGGACCAGCCCGAGGCTCGCGACCTGGAGGAGGTCGTCCATCGGTTCGCCGCGGCCGGTGAACCGCCGGGCGAGGTGCTCCGCGAGCGGCAGGAACATCCGGGCGAGCTCGTCGCGGGCGGCGGGGTCCGGGAGCCGGCCGAACAGCTCCGCCGGATCGATGGCATCCTCGCCGGCCCGGAGGGGTCGGTCCTCGGTCACCGATCGGATCCCGGCGCCGTCTTCACGAAGGAGATCGTGGTCCGTCCGTCGGCGCGCTCGATCGACGCTTCCTGCGTGACACCGCTGATCACGCGCCACGGCCACGACGCTCGCAGGTCGTCCTCGGAGGCCACCGACGCCAGCCGGAGACTCGCGTGGATACCCGCATCCGTGCTCACGAGCTCCATCTCGAGCGGCCCCGGGGACCCGTCGGACTTCTGTTCGAGCAGGAGCGTCGCCGCTTCGTCCACCGCGATCCGGAGCTCCTCCACGTCGTCAAGCGGCATCGACAACCGGGCCGCCACGCTCGCCGCCACGGATCGCAGCAGGTGGAGCGCGTCGGATCTCGGGGGGACCTCGACCCGGATCGCCGCTTCCTTCGGGTCCATGGTGGCCATCGTAGGTGGGATACCCCGTCGCGGGTCCGGACAAGCTGGCCGGCTCGCGTTTCCCCGACCGACGGCATGGGTACGAACAGGCGGTCCTGTGTCGAGGAGGTACGCGATGAGGGTCGGACTTCCTGAAGATGGCTATCCGGTTCGAGGTCGCCTGGCGGGAACGACCTCCGGACCCGTGCTGCAGCGCGTCGAGACGATCCGCCGATGTGAGGAGCCGTGCTGCGAGACGGTTCTGTCCGCGTACAACGTCGGAACGACCTGTTGGCAGCACGAGCCCAATAGGCCGTACTTCATCCGGGCGCCCAGGAAGCGGCCCTCGGCGGCCTAGCCCTCGAGGGGGGCCGAGGAGGCGATCACGTGTCTCGGTCGACGAACCGGAAGGTTCCCAACCCGAACCCGGAGCCCGAGCCGGCGCCGATGCCGATGCCCCCCCAGCCGGGACCCGCGCCGACGCCCGAGCCTCGGCCGCGGTTCCGCTCTCGGCGGTCGTGATGCCCTTCGACCCCGAGACGGTCACCGAGCCGATCGTTGGGGCCGTCCGTGGGTTCCGCTGGTGGCGACTCACGGGGAACCAGTTGACCTCGCCGTGGCGCGGCGACATCCGCTGGGCCCGGGAGGCGAACGTTGCCTCGTGCCTCGGCCGGCGGTGGCTCCTGCGATGGAAGCAGCACGGCGTCCCCCACGAGCGGGGCGTCCCCGAGCCCGAGTGTTCGTGCGGCTTCTACGCGATGCTGCAGGCTCCGGCCGACGGTGTCGACTCGCCCGGCTGCTGGCCCCTCAACCCGTCCCTCTCCGGTGGTCCGATCGCGCTGGTGTTCGGTGTCGTGAAGGGGTCCGGCCGCGTGATCCTGAGTGAGTTCGGCTGGCGCGCCGAGCACGCCACCGTCGACGCCCTGTATGTGCCCCCTTCGCGGACCCCTTCCGATCCGTTGCGCTCCGTGGCAGACGGGTACGGGGCGTCGATCTATCGCGACCTTCCGACCCTCACGTACGAGCGTGGTCCCGACGCGCTCACCAGGGAGCTCGCGCGCATCCCGGCGTGATCGTCCGCCGAAGAACGGCGCCTCGCCGCTCGACGACCCGCCCCCCGAACACCGCGGGCGGGGCGGTCGTCGGCCGTGCGCCGGGGGTACGGTGTGAGGATGCCCGGCGTGACGGAGCGGATCGAACTGACGGCCGAGCAGGCGCGTGCGTTCTTCGCGTCTCCGACCGGGATCCTGTTCCGCAGGTACCTGGCTGCGGGCGTGATCATCACCGCCCCTTTACTGTTCCGGCTCCCGGCTCTCCGCCGCCACCCGTTGATCCGAACGCTCGAGCTGATCGGTGGCGCCGCGCTGTTGATCAAGGCGGCGGAGGCACTTCGCGACTGGGACGCGTCCGGTGGCAACCGCCGGATCGTGATCGACGTCTGAGCGCGCACCGACGGAACCGTCGGTCACTTTGGCGTTCGCGGCCCGTGGCTACACTCCGTCACCTCATCGAGAGGAGGCCAACATGCCGCGAGGGATCCTGGATCGACTTGCCGACGGCGTCGTCCTCGGTGACGGCGGCTACCTGCTGGAGCTGGAGAAGCGTGGCTACGTGCAGGCAGGTCCGTTCACGCCGGAGGTCGTGATCGAGCATCCCGAGGCACTTGTCCAGCTCCACCGAGAGTTCCTCCGGGCGGGCGCCGAGGTGCTGCAGACCATGACCTTCTACGCGAGCGACGACAAGCTCGCGACGGTCGGGATGGCGGGGAAGGTCGACGACATCAACCGCGACGCCGTCCGCATCGCTCGTCAGGTCGCCGACGAGGGCGACGCGATCGTCGCCGGCAACCTTTCGCTGACCTGGGCGTACGACCCGAACGATGCCGCGAGCCCTGACCACGTCCGAACGCTCTTCGACCGCCAGCTCCAGGACCAGATCGACGCCGGGCCGCCCGACTTCTGGATCGGGGAGACCTTCTCGTATACGGGTGAGGCGCTCCTGTTCGTGGAGCGCGCGAAGGCGACCGGCCTCCCGGTCATGGCCACGATGTGCTTCGAACG
>Ga0066903_100006707_pt1 | contig 10292 bp, 9 predicted proteins | sample PanSoiMetaGPlot1_FD_67491 | JGI IMG/M metagenome (GOLD analysis project Ga0066903, IMG submission 67491) | Tropical forest soil microbial communities from Panama analyzed to predict greenhouse gas emissions - Panama Soil - Plot 1 (version 2) | ecosystem: Environmental > Terrestrial > Soil >... | reverse complement strand
CTCGTGATGTTCGTCGCCCTTCTGCGGGTGGGAAGACATGCCGGCTCCGAGAGATGACCACGACATCTGACACGATCGCTCACGGCCCAACAGATGCCATGGATCGATTGAGAAGCGATCGCACGCCTCGCATACTTGACCTCGAATCGTGCGACGGTGAGCGGCGTTCCTCTGCGGGCTGTCGCTCGCTCCACGCGGAAAGAAGAGGATCATGTGGGACCGGTACGATACTCGCTCGACAGACAGTCGCGAACATGGTGCCTCCTGGGAGCGCAGCCTCGGAAGCCGAGGCAGTTCAGGTAAGCGAGGCCGTGACGGATCGCGGGACGTATTCACGAAGGATCTCGACCTGCCAGACGGACACGAACGCCGGCCGGTTCGTGAGCGCAACCGAATCTACGAACTGGACGGCGCAGACAGTCGCGCGCTGGCGACCGTCGGTGCGTTTCGGGTCGTTGCCGAGAGTGATCTTTGCGACCTCCGCGACGACTCGCATGGCTCGCGTCGAAGTCTGAAACATCTCGAGAACGAAGGGCTGATTCGCAGGTCTCCGCTCACCTCGAAAGACCGTGCTGTCACGCTGACCGGCCACGGTCGAGATCTCCTCGAGTCGAACCGCTGCGGACGCGAGGACCGAGCGCGCGAGCCCCGCCAGGCTTTCTACGCAGGCCTCAGGAAGCCGCGCGAGCTGACGCATGACGCCAAGATCTACGGCGCCTACCTGCGCGCCGAGCAGCGTCTGCGCGGGCAGGGCGGGCGTGTAAAACGCGTGGCCCTGGACTACGAGCTGAAGCGCGACTATCAGCGGTTCCTCCACGAGCGCAATCGCGGCCGAAAGGACTGCAACGGCCGCCCTGACCGCGAGCCTCAGGAGATCGCTAGCTGGGCGCGCGAACACGAGCTGCCGTACGAGCACGGACACATGCACTTTCCAGACGCTCGGATCGAGTATGAGGATCGCGACGGCTGCCGTCGACACGAGGACATCGAAGTCGTGACACCCCACTATCGGGGCGCCCACGCCGGCGCGGTCGCACGATCGGGATTCAGCTGCTATCGCGTCATCGGCATCTCCGTCGGTGGTCGCGGCAGCGGCGGCGGACGCGGCGGATCGCGGCATCCGCGAATCATGGAAGAGCTGCTCCGATGAAGCTGCCACTGCCGCCGAACCGCTGGACGATCGAGCTGGCGAACGAGGGGCGCATCGAGGCTGTCGCGGCCTTCGGATTCACTGAGCGGCAGGCGCGGTTCCTGGTGAACGTTCTGTTGCACTCCGGCGTCTTCGTCGAGCGCCAGTACTGCAGTTTCGCCGGCGTTGTGCACGGCCAGAAAACGACGGACTTCATCAGGACCCTCGTCGAGCGGCGGTTCGCGACGCCGATCACTACCGGCAAGCTCCACCGCGGCCGGATGTTCCACCTCCACTACAAGCCCCTCTGGGCCGCGATTGGAGAGCCGGACAGCCGGTTCCGGAAGCCGGCCCCGCAGGGCCGGATGATCGAACGCGTGATGCTCCTGGATGCGATCCTCGACCACTGCGACGTCAACTGGCTCGGACCGTCAGCCGACAAACGTTGCCACTTCGTACGCCGTCTCGGAGATCGGTTGGAGATGGCGCAGTATCCGCACCTGTTCTTTGGGGAAGGACCGTCGCGGGCGGTCCGATTCTTTCCGGACAAACTCCCGATCGGCGTGCAGCGGGACGTGGATCGGCACGTGTTTGTGTACCTCGTGACAAGGCCGTCACCGATGGACTTCCGGCTGTTCCTGCTGCGGCACACAGCACTGCTTCGGGTGCTGTGCCGATGGAGCGTCCGGCTGCTCTTTCCGCGCCAGCTCTCGAAGGCCAGGCTCGTCTACGAACATGCCGCTCGCGAGCATCTGGCCCAGCCCCTGCACCGGTCGAATGCGGAGACGCTGGAGTGGCTGTTTGCCGAACGCAAGCGCCTCGCGGAGGCAGGCGCCGCGCCCGCGGACGACCGCTATCCGAAGATGGAGACCGCCTTCGCGGCTCCTCGATTCAGGGCTCTGTATCGGCAGTGGATGGAGGACGCCGCCAACACGCTCTGGATGGCCCAGTCCCCGATTCTGGCCGATGCCCTGGACCGCGACGAGGGCTGCGTCGAATGCGTCCAACTGTCGCGCCAGTACCTGCATCTCTCTCCTCTGGTAAACGTCGCCTGACACCATTGCCGAGGACGACCTCGGGGACAACCTCCAAGATCGAGGTTGTCCCGCCGACAGCGTCGCCACGTCTTCGCCGCGGGTAGTCGCCATCGAACGACATCGGATCGGCCGTTCAGCCAACCTTCTGGCCGTTCATGGTTTCGCATCGAGCGGCTCCATCGTCTGAAGAGTGGGCGGCGCTGTCTGCCGCCCACGTCAGGGGTCGGTGCCGCAGCCTGGGCGGGAAACCATGGCGTGAGCGACCCCGGTGGGCGCATTGAAATCGTCCCCGCGCTCGTCCGGAGGGGTCGCTCACGCCATCGCAGCAGGTGTCGAATGCCGATGTCGAAATCGTGTGAATGCCACGTCGAGAGTGTCGATGTCGTCCTGACGGATGCGCGCCTGGATCCGGGACCGGATCGTCCGGACGATCTGGACCTGGATGCGCCGGAGTTGTTGGCGCTCAAACGCGACCGATCCGCGTCGAGCTTCGCGCACAAATGGCGACGCGGTTCCAGGCACGCATCGGGCTATCCTCGACGCTCCTTCTTGTCTCGTGATCGGGGTAACTTCTGCGGCGCGCTCCGGCACTTCGGCCATCACGCGATCGATGGTCGGCCTGTGCTCGGCACCGTGCAAGGCGCTCCGCTTCGCTCCGCCCGCGCTGACGCGCGGCCTTCGGGCCTTGACGGTGCCTCCGCGCAGCTCCGGATTGGCAACTGCGTGATGGCCGGCAAATAATCACGGTGCAAGAGATGATCTCTGAATTGGTCAATACCTCATGGGACGCTTGCCCAATAAGCCACGGGTATACGGGTTAGATCGCTTCGGACTGGCGGTCGCTGAGCTGACGCGCTTGGGGCATCGAACGGTGCACCTGCATGTCCAGCTACGTGGCCGCTCAGTCCGGCAACTCGTGAACCTGAGCCCGCGGCAGCGAATGGCCACTATAAGAATCAGCCTCGGCCAGCAACTCGAGCAACTCAAGCGAGCATTCCCAGGTTTGGAATTCGTTCCCAGGAGCCAGACCCGTGCCTGGACGATCGACGTCATGGCTCGGGCCGACCAGATAGCGAAATTGGCTCGGCGGCGAGAGGTCACGTCGCTGTTCGTCGACTCCATAGATGGTCGTCGCGCAAAGACCCTGCGGCAGTCTCGCCGATGGTTCTGCGTCTGGGTCGTGCTCGCCGGCCAGATCGAAAGACGCACCCAGGGTCAGGTGACGCTTGAAGATCGCCTGGTCGTGGTGAAGGCCCACAGCACGAAGGATGCGGACGCTCGGGTCCGGCAACGCTGCAGACGGGAGACAGAGCCTTACCTCAATACCGATGGCGAGCTCGTACGGTGGGCATTCGTTTCGGTGAAAGACGTGTTCGAGCTCTTTGATGACGCTATCAGTCCGGACGGGACCGAGGTGTATTCGAGGCTTCGATCGGCACGGATGCGGCCGGAATTTGTCTGGCGATCTCGGACGACGCTCCGTTCGCGACGTCGAGCGCGCGCTGGTGAACCCTGACCAGACCATCGTGGGTCGGCAGAGGAGGTGTGGCGGTCGTGCAAAGCATCTGCGTCCAGGTACAACCCGAACGAGCCCCCGGCCTGGACATTGAGGCGGTGGCACGACTGATGTTGCGGATCGCACTGTCGTCAAAGGTGCCCGAATTCTCCGTTGTTCGAAGCGCCAACGGCACTTGGATCAACTTCATGTTCACGGTGAAGACTTTACGCCCGGTGTGGAGCGCCATTCGCTCCAGCGGTCTCAGGCATGCCAAGGTTGGCGCGAAGCTGCGCCGTTGCACGATCGTTGTCGCTGAAGGATCTCGCGGCTGGGCGAACTATCGTCTCCTAGCATCATTTCAACGACGCCGAGCCGCTCGACCGAATCTGACCGATCTTGGCCGTTGACCGCGGTTCCCGACGGCGCTAGTCTCTTCCTAACGTCCGTGCTCACTGCACACCCTCCGCGAGAGGAACAATCCGCGCGGAGCGCCGGCGGTCGCTGTCCCGAGGACACGTCCGACGGCCCACTTCCTGACTAGCACGGTTCTGAATCGAGGTTGCACCCAGTGCATCTCGAGATCAGAGACTCGCAACCGCAGGCGGCATCGCTCCCAGGGCATGCCGCCGCGGGGCTCGGCGGCGCATGGCTGCAGTGCCTGGCCGTTCGTGAGAACGGCACGACCAGGATTGCGCCAGCGCCCAGTAGAAACGGGGCGCCGTGTTTGCGTGACGCGCCGGCGCGTCAGGAGGGTGCGCGATGAAACCTTGGTTGAACGTGGCAGAGGCGGCGGAGTACGCCGGCTTGAGCCGGGACACGATCTACACGGCGTGCGAGCGCAGGGAACTGCGCCACGCCCGCGTCGGCGGCAGACGTTCGATTCGACTGAAGCCCGAATGGATTGATGCCTGGCTCGAACGGCATGCACGTGCCGCAGACGGATGGGAGTCGGAGGGACATGCGTCAATGTGAAAGGAGGAACCATGGGGTTGTACAAGATCTGCACGCACACCGGGCGTGCTCGCGATCGCTGCGGGCACGCGTGGTGGGGCAGCTTCCGCGGCAAGCGCGTGAGTCTTTCGAAATGGACGAACCGCGAGATCGATTCGAAGGAGGGAGCGAAGGTCGCGCTCGACGAACTGAAGACTGCGATCAGAGATGGCACCTTCGACGAACGAGGACTCGATCCCCCGGCGGACACCTCGCCGATCACATTCGGCAAGTTCGCCGAGGTTTACAAGCAGCGGCACGTCCTGGCGAAGGGGCTCGCGCTGTCGAGCACCGTCGACTACCGGCTGAAACCGTTGATCGAGCGGTTCGGCGACCGCCAGCTCGCGGACATCAAGACCGCCGACATCGACGACTTCGTGGCGGACTTGAAGCAGCCCCGCACGGTGAACGGCCTGGATGGACGTCGATTGACGCCGGCGTCCATCAACCGCACGCTGGGCCTGCTCCGTCACATGCTCAACTGGGCGGTCGGCCGCGAGTACCTCGATCGGACACCCTTCCGGCGCGGTACCGAGGTTCTGATCCGGATGGAGCTCGAGGACAATAAACGACGCCGGCGCGTCAGCGAGGCCGAGGAACGTGCACTGCTGGCCGTCGCATCACCGCACCTGCGGTCGATGATCATCGCCGCGCTGGACACGGGCATGCGGCGCGGTGAGATGCTGGCGCTCCGGTTCGGTGACATCGACTGGACACGACGGATGATCACCCTCAGGGGCGCGACGACGAAGAGCCGAAGGACCCGATTGGTCCCAATCGGCACTGCCCGGCTCCTCGCCGTGCTCGAATGGCTCCGGCTCGACAGTGACGGCGAGCACAAGGGAGACGAAGTGCCGGTCTTCAGCAACGAGGCTGGCGAGCCCCTGAAGACGTTCAAGAAGGCCTGGGTGGTGGCCGTGCTCAAATCCCACGGCGTCGACCCGAGGTGGCGCAAGGGCAGCTACAGGGACCTCTCAACGGACTGCCAGCAGCGCTTCCGCGACATCAACGTGCACTGGCACGATCTGAGGCACGAATACGCCTCGCGGCTGGTCGAACGCGGCGTGCCGCTGGCCCAGGTGCGAGACCTGCTCGGCCACGCATCGATCCTCACGACCGAGCGCTACGACAACCAGCGGCTGGAGGCACTGCAGGCAGCCGTCGAGCGCCTGGAAGGAGGCAAGAGGTTCGACCCGAAGACAGAAGCCACGGACGAAGTTTCAAGAATCTTTCAAGTTCCCGCCGAACAGCGCTTCGCATCACGCGAAGATCCCGCCGACGAAAACCGCAGAAGTCACTGAGAGCAGAACGGTTGGAAGGTTGGTACCGCTACGGGGATTCGAACCCCGGTCCCGTGGCTGAGAACCACGTGTCCTGACCCCTAGACGATAGCGGCACGGGCCTGACGGAAACTCTAATTTTACCGGCTCGCCCGCAGGGGGTCAAGCCGGCGTCCCGTTCGATATGATGCGCAGATGCGCTACCTGCTCGGTCTGATCGTGATCGTCCTCGTCGCCGCGGCCGGCGCCTTCGTCTACGCCGGACGCCTGCCCGGTCCCGCCATCGAGATTGCCAGGCCGGTCAAGTACGTTGGACAGTCCACTCCGGTCGAAGTCGTGGTGACGGCGCCAGGGGCTCACCTCTCCGACCTGACCGTCGTCTTCGAGCAGAACGGCAAGCAGACTCCGGTCGCGTCGCTCGCGCAGCCCTCCTCGGCGAAGTTCACACAGGAAGGCGGCGACCGCGTGCACGTCGCGCGCACCATCGGGCGCGACGTGATCCCGGATCTGAAGAGCGGTCCGGCGCGCATTCTCGTGACTGCCGAGCGCAAGGTGTTGTACGGCCTCCGGCGCGTGAAGACGAGCGCCGCGCACGACGTGCAGGTCCGTCTCGAGAAGCCCACCATCTCGGTCATCTCGACGAAGCACTACATCAACCTCGGCGGATCCGAAGTGGTCGTCTACCGGGTGAACCCGCCCGACGTCGAATCCGGCGTCCAGGTCGGCGACACGACATACCCGGGCTATCCCGGGACCGGCGCGAAGGCCGAAGGGGTCCACATCGTGGATCCCGCGGTGAAGGTGGCCTTCATCGCCCTCCGCTACGACCAGGACGTCAACACGCCGATGTGGGCGTTCGCGCAGGACGAAGCCGGCAACTCCGCGCGCGCCGACTTCGACAAGCTCACGTTCCCCAAGCCGTTCAAGAAGAGCCGCATCGAGCTGAACGACGCCTTCCTCGATCGCGTCGTCCCGTCGATTCTGGCGACGACCAACGAGGTGAACCCGCAGGGGTCCAATCTCGAGAAGTTCCTGGTCCTGAACGGCGAGCTGCGGAGGAAGAACGCCGAGACGATCGCCGCCTATTCGAAGCAGTCGTCGCCCGACATGCTGTGGGGCGGCGTCGTCTTTCATCCGTTCACGAACACGGCGGTCGAGGCGGCGTTCGCGGACCAGCGCACCTACGTGTACGACGGGAAGGAGGTGGACCGCCAGACGCACCTCGGGTTCGACCTCGCGCGCGTGGTGAACTCACCCGTCGTGGCGGCCAACAGGGGCAAGGTCGTGCACGCCTCGCCGCTCGGCATCTACGGCAACTGCGTCATCATCGATCACGGGATGGGCGTGCAGTCGCTCTACGGGCACCTCTCGTCCTTCGCGGTGAAGGTGGGCGACATGGTCGAAAAGGAACAGGAGCTGGGCAAGAGCGGCATGACCGGGCTGGCGGGCGGCGACCACCTGCACTTCACGATGCTCGTCAACGGGCAGATGGTGAATCCGGTCGAGTGGTGGGATCAGCACTGGATCCAGGACCGAATCATCCGCAAGCTGCGGGAAGCGTCGAGTTCATGATATTCATGGAAGGTTATGTTCCGTCTTTCTAAAGCGATAGCGGCCGTCGCGCTCGTCGCGGCGATCGCCGCCTGCTCGGATAAATCCGAACCCTCGACCCCGGCCCCCGCGCCGGATGCCAAGAAGGTCGACCCTTCGACCGCCGCCACCATCACGGGCAAGGTCGTGCTGGAAGGCACGCCGCCGGAGAACCCGGTCATCAAGATGATGTCGGATCCGCAGTGCGTGGGCGCGAACAACAACAACGAAGTCCGCAGCGAGTCCTGGATCGTCAACAACGGCGCGCTCCAGAACGTGTTCGTCTACATCAAGGACGGACTCGGCAACAAGTGGATCTTCGATACGCCGACCGAGTCCGTGAAGATCGATCAGAAGGGCTGCCACTACGTGCCGCACGTCCTCGGCGTCCGCGTGGCGCAGCCGCTGGAGATCGTCAACAGCGACAGCACGATGCACAACGTGCACGGGATGCCGGAGACCAATCGCGAGTTCAACTTCGGCCAGGTCGTCGCGGGGATGAAGAACTCGGTGACCTTCACCGCGCCCGAGGTGATGATCCCCTTCAAGTGCGACGTCCATTCCTGGATGAACGCCTACATCGGCGTCGTCAATCATCCCTACTTCGCCGTCACGGGCGGCGACGGCACGTTCGAGTTGAAGACGATTCCTCCGGGAACCTACACGATCGAGGCGTGGCACGAGAAGGCCGGGCGGCAGACGCAGTCGGTGACGCTCGGCGACAAGGAGTCGAAGGCGATCACCTTCACGTTCAAGGTACCGGCAGCGGGGACGGACTAGTGGAAATGCGCGGAGGTTGGAGGTTGGGAATTGGAGGTTGGCGGCAACAAGCCAGTCAACCGACACCAACCTCCAACACCCGACCTTCAGCCTCCGGAGGCGCCGCGTGATCTGGCATCGACGCTTCGCGAAGCTCGTTGCGGCGTGCACGGTGCTGCTCATCGCGGCCGGGGGCATGGTCACGAGCACGGGGTCGGGACTCTCCGTCCCCGACTGGCCGACGACCTACGGCTGGAACATGTTCACGTTCCCGCTGAGCCACTGGGTCGGCGGCATCCGGTACGAGCACAGCCATCGGCTCATCGCGAGCACGGTGGGCTTGCTCACGATCATCCTCGCCGTGTGGACCTGGCGCGTCGAGCCGCGGGCGTGGGTGCGGCGGCTCGGATTCGCGGCGCTCGGCACCGTCATTCTCCAGGGCATACTCGGCGGCATCACGGTCCTGCTCTTCCTGCCGCCCGCGGTCTCGATCGGCCACGCCGGGCTCGCGCAGATCTTCTTCTGCCTGACGATCACCATGGCGCTCGTCACGTCCGGGGGCTGGAAGAGCATCTCGGATCCCGTGGACGATTCGATGCTCCGGCGCGTGGCGGCCCTGACGACGGTCCTCGTCTACACGCAGATCCTGGCCGGCGCCACGATGCGCCACAATGATGCCGGTCTCGCGATTCCCGACTTCCCGCTCGCCTTCGGCCACCTGGTGCCGCCGGTGTGGAATGCGAAGGTCGCGATCCACTTCGCACACCGCGTCGGGGCGCTGCTCGTGACGGTCGCCGTCCTCGCGACGTCGGGTCACGTGCTCTTCCACCACCGCGATCGCCGCGAGCTCGTCCGCCCGACGCTGCTGCTGCTATTCTTCCTCGCAGTGCAGGTCATGCTCGGCGCCTTCGTCATCTGGAGCGGGAAGAATCCGTTCATCAACACCGCGCACGTCGTCAACGGCGCGCTCGTCCTGGCGTCGTCGCTGGTGCTCACGCTTCGTAGCTTCCGCGCGGGATTCGAACGGTCCACCGTCCCGGTGCGCCGTCCAGCCACGCCCGTCGGCGAGCTTCACGGGGTCCGACCATGAGAAGTGAAGCCGCCGCGCTCGCCGGGTCGACTGCGCGAACGAAGGACTTCGTCGCGCTCGCCAAGCCACGGCTGAACCTGCTCGTCGTCGCCTCGACACTCGTCGGCTACGCGATGGCGCCAGGGGATTCGCTCGGCATCGTGCGCGTGTGCGGCCTGTTGCTGGGCACGGGACTCGTCGCCGGCGGCGCCTCCACGTTCAACCAGGTCCTCGAACGCGACCTCGACGCGCTGATGCGGCGCACGCGGCTGCGTCCGCTGCCGGATCAGCGCCTGCAGCCGCTGGAGGGCGTGCTCTTCGGGACGATCATCACGCTCGCGGGGCTGCTGATGATCGTCGCGTCCTCCAACGTCCTCGCCGCGGCGGTCGCCCTTGCCACGCTCCTCAGCTACGTCGTCATCTACACGCCGCTGAAGCGGCGATCGTCGTTCGGCACGGTCATCGGCGCGATTCCCGGCGCGCTGCCCCCCATCATCGGATGGGCCGCCGTCACGGGGACGATGCCGGCGCAGGCGTGGACGCTCTTCGGGATCATGTTCCTCTGGCAGCTGCCGCACTTCCTGGCGATCGCGTGGATGTACCGCGAAGACTACGCCCGCGCGGGATTCCCGATGCTGCCGGTGCTCGAACCCGACGGACGGAGCACCGCCCAGCAGTCGGTCATCTATGCGGCGGCGCTGTTGCCCATGAGCCTGGCGCCGATGCTGATGCGGATGACCGGGATCACCTACTTTGCGGGGGCGCTCGTGCTGGGCTTCGCCTTCATCGCGCTCACGCTCCGCTTCGCCCGCACGCGCTCGGTGCGCGACGCGCGCCGCGTGTTCTTCGGATCCATCATCTACCTGCCGCTCCTGTGGATCCTGATGATCGCCAACAAGATCTGACCAGGCCCATGGCGCATTCGGCCTGGACGTCAATG
>Ga0066903_100006706_pt1 | contig 10293 bp, 11 predicted proteins | sample PanSoiMetaGPlot1_FD_67491 | JGI IMG/M metagenome (GOLD analysis project Ga0066903, IMG submission 67491) | Tropical forest soil microbial communities from Panama analyzed to predict greenhouse gas emissions - Panama Soil - Plot 1 (version 2) | ecosystem: Environmental > Terrestrial > Soil >... | reverse complement strand
TGCTGGATCCGCACGGGATCGGCCCAGACATGGTGGTACGTCGCGTCAAGCTCCATTGCGAATTCGATTTCCTTGTTCAAGATATCGCTCTTCACAATCTCTACCGCGGTCCGAAGCAAGCGATGCACGTCGGCGGCTTCATGATGCACCTCAATTTTGCCACGGGTGATCCGTGTCACGTCCAAAAGATCGTCGATTAACTGCGCTTCCAAGCGGACGTTCCGGAGAATGGTTGCAACCTCTTCACGAAATTCCGGAGACAAACCCTGGTGTTCGGTCAGATAACTCGCTGCGATCATTGCCGGCATCAGCGGCGTCCTCAATTCGTGGCTTAATGACGCCAGAAAATCGTCTTTCGCCTGGTTCGCCTGTTCCGCCGCGACCTTTGCCATCTCCGGGCTTTCTTCCGCGCGCTTTCGGGCGGTGACGTCGCGAAAGCTCCAGACGCGGCCGACCGCCTTTCGATCGAGCAATTGAATCTGCGAGTAACGCTCCAGCACGGTGCCGTCCTTCCATTCCAGAACATCAAAAGTTTGGGACGGCCTGGTGCGATAGATTTCCATCACGTGCGAAACAAATCCTTTGGGATCTTTGAATCGTTCGCTGAACCTGAGTCGCAACTTGTTGACGTTCGCCTTCTTGAGTTGCTCACGGGTGACGCCCATCAACTGGCAGTACTTCTCGTTGAAATTGCGAACATGCCCATTCAGGTCCGTCACGACGATTGCGTCCGTCGTTGAATCGAGGGTCGCCTGCATCATCGAAAGCGATAAGGCGAGCTCCGTCGTCTTGCGTTCGAGCGCTTCTTTCGCCTGGAGCACTTCCCGCGCGGAGACCTTGATCGCACGGCGCCCGGGGCGCTTCGACCGGGGCTTGCCTGAGGAGGAACGCTTCTTCGTGTTCTTGGAGCGTTTCACTTGGCGGGCCATTTTAATTCCAGCCGGTAAAGCTGTCACTGAATTGCTTAACCGCCTGTCCCTTTTGTAGTTATGAAATCGCAAAATCAGGGCCAGGCGGACGTATCCCGTTCCACCTGCGTCTTTTTTTCTTGTCACATCTTACCCGTCACTGGTCACTTTCTGCGTGGCCTCGGTTGTTTTCCTTCGTGCAATCAATGTGGGTGGGGCGAACCTTTGTAAACCCGCTCAGCTCGCGAAGTCCTTGTCGAAGCTCGACATTGTCAACATTGGCGCGGTTGGAACGTTCGTGGTCCGGGAAAGCGTCAGCGATTCGACACTCCGCAAGGCGCTCGCGACGCAATTGGCAACGGATTTCAAAATCAAGTGCGAGATCATGATCGTTCCCGGGCGCGACGTTCTGAAGCTCTCGGAAAACAATCCGTTCGCGCGGCAGCCGTCTGGCGAAAACATCACGCGTTTCGTCAGCGTGTTGCACAAACGGCCTGCCAGAGTTCCTGCTCTTCCTCTTGATCTTCCTTCAGACAAGAACTGGCTGCTCAGGATCGTCGCGATTCGAGATCAATTCGTCCTCGGCATATATCGCCGCGAAATGAAGGCAATCGGTTATCTCGGCAAAATTGAGAAGATCCTCGGCGAGCCTGGCACAGTACGAAACTGGAACACGCTCGAAAAAGTCGTGAAGATTCTTGGCGAAAAGTAGCGACTAGCCAGTAATTCCGTCGCAAACGGCAATCGCTCTACCGGAAAGTTCTCAGGTGTTGCTCAAATTCAGTCTGCCTCGCAATATCTCCACCGCGTATCCGCCCACCCTGACATTTGTCACCTTGTCGCCATCGCGGGTCGCGCAAACGAAGAGTTCGCTCGGCCTTCGCGCTTCAACACCTTGACGAATCAGAACCTGCGCGTCAGATTTCGCCCACCCGTGCCGAACCATCCAACTCGCCGCACAGCCGGCTGCGGACCCAGTCGCCGGATCTTCGCCGAGGTAGAAAAACATGCGCGCGTGAATTTCGTGATCCCCGCGAGCAATGAAATAACAAAACTTGGCGCCCGTTCCTTTCAGGAGATCGCCCATGCGCGCCAAATCTGTCTGCAGTTTGGATAACGTTTGCAAATCACGAATCGGCACGATTGCAAACGGCAGACCGGTCGAAACAACCTGACAGGGCGATTTAGGATCGATCTCGTCAGCGCCACCTCGAAGCGCGCTTCCAATTTTCTCCGGAGGCAGTTCTGGTCCGAACTCCGGGTCGCGCTGACGCATCTCGCCAAAGACTTTTCCGTCGACCCGATCGCTCACCACCGTCCCATCCGCGCCGGGGCGAAATCGCACCTCTATCTTCCCTACATTGAGATCGAGCCCGATCTCCTCCGGGTTTGAAGACATCGTACTATATATATAGAGCGACGTGCCCAGGGTTGGGTGTCCGGCAAACGGCAATTCTTCGTTGACGGTGAATATCCGGACGCGCGTGCCCTCCTTTGCCTCAACCTGTGGATCGCGCGGTAGAATGAACGTTGTCTCGGAGAGGTTCATCTCCCGCGCGATGGCCTGCATTTGTTGATCGCTCAAACCGCGGGCGTCCGGAAACACGGCGAGCGGATTGCCGTTCAGTGGCTGGCTCGTAAAAACATCAAGCTGGACAAATTCATAAGTGCTGGAGTTGCGGGAATGTTTTGTCATTGCCGAAGAATAAGCGGCTTTTCTTCGTACGAAAGAGCCTTCGCTTGCGATACTTGCAAAACGTGCAAACTTTCCGCGGTTGATTTGCAGTGTTAGGGCATTTCCATTTTCAAGTTTTGGCTATCGGGCAGTCGCCCTTCGGTTTGCACGCATCGCTCTCTTCATGGGCACAGCAAGTGCTCGTTCTTAGTCCAACGCCATGATTGTTCTACTCTTCCTGATCCTGCTGATTGTTATCCCGGCCCTGGTTGCATTCTTGTCCGACTCGTCGGTTTTGCCGCGCCCGCTGCTTATGCCGGTGTTTGGTGTTGGTTCGCCGGTAGTTTATCAGCGACAAGAAGTTTCTACCCGACCGCACCCCGATGCCCGTGATGTTCGCCCCTCGGAGCGGGGCGAATTTTATTACTGTACGCTAGTGAACTATCTCCGCGTCACCCACGTGCTGGATGACGGAGACGTGGTCGCGATTGCCCCCGACAATCGCCGCTTTTGCTTTCGAGCCAGCGATTCGCAATTTCGCAAAGCTCGTCTGACCGAACGCATCCTCTACCGCTGGCGCTTTCCGCAATTGTAACGCGGGATCTGCTTTCTTAATTCTGCTGCCCCGGCATGTCCGACGGTGTTTTCTTGACCGTCTCAGCGGACCCGAGGCAACCTTCGCCAAGTGAAGCTCGTTATCATTGCGCTCTTCTTCAGCGTAATCGCCATCCCAATTGCAATGACTTTGGGCGATCAAACGATCGACGATGCAATTCGGCGAGGAAAGGTAGCCGTCTGCAACAATTCCTTCACCGCTTGCACAAATCAGGGTAGCAGTCGCGCCTCATCCGCCCCGAACTCGTACTCGTTTTGCATGGAGGACTGTTCGCGGCAATACCAGAGCTGTATGGGCAACATCAGCCGTGGTGCTGCAGCCCGCGGCGCCGCTGGAGTCACGTCGCATCCCTCAGTCGCGCCTCCGACGCCGACACCAAGAAAAATCTCACCTCAACGCGTCACCGGCGTGTCGACAAGGCCAGTCCGGGTCGGACCGAATGCTACGGCGACTGTCTCGCCCGCAAAATCGGGCGATCTGCAAAAACAGTCACGCGTTTCGGCGACTGCGACGCCCCGAAAGAACTAGGGTGTTAAAGGCGATCTCATTTTTGTTCGCCCTAGTCGCGATTGTCCTGACGTTCTCAGCTGTCCCTGCGCCGGCCGCACCATCGAAGCACTTAAGCGAAGACGCCGCTCTCGATCTGCTTTTTCAAACGCTCAGGCGCGACCATGTTTACGACAAACGCATCTCGCTCGATTGCGTGACCTCGAGCACCGACGAAATCACCCGGACATACTACGAGTTCGCGTTGCACGAGAAACACAATGTGAAATGCGGCGGCGATCCCGAGACGAACCCGGTCGTCGATCGTTACCGCGTTCGCCGCGCCTCGGGTGAGATTGACTTATACGACGTGGCTAATGACACCTGGCGGCGTTATGGCCCAAAGGCGCGCCCTTAAGGCGCCGTTCTGACTTTCGCCTCACTTGAAGAAATCAATTCTGCTGGCGCGCGGCGCAAATCGCTGGTTAGGCCGAGCTTTGACAAACTCCAGATCAACCACTTAGTGGGGTCCCACTGCCAGGGTTTCACGCCGTTTCGGTAATCGTGCTGAAATTCGTGGTGATAATTGTGATATCCCTCGCCCATCGTAAACAGCGCCAGCAGAAATGAATCGCGCGCGCTGCAGCGGGTCGAGTAGGGCTGACGACCAATCGTGTGACAGGCCGAGTTGATCAGGAACGTGCCGTGTTGAAGCACCACCACTTTGGCCACACCGCCGATCAAAAAGCCCCCGAGTGCGCCGACCCAGCCGTCCCAAAGCGCGCCGAGCAAAGTCGGCAAAGCGAAACTGACTAGCACCGCAAGCAAATGAATATGTTGATGTTGCCACATCACCAGCCGATCCTTTTTCAGGTCTGCCACATTATCGAACGGCGGCTGCGGCCAGAGCTTGAACAATAACCAGCCGATGTGCGCGTGGAAAAACCCTTTGCTGATGTTGTACGGGTCTTCGTCATGATCGACATGCTTGTGGTGCCGGCGATGATCGCTCGCCCAAAGCAGGACTGAATTTTCGAACGCCGCCGCACCGAAGATGAGCGTGAACAAACGCACCGGCAGCCGCGCGCGAAACGTCGAGTGCGAAAACAATCGATGATAACCGAGCGTGATGCTGAACCCGGTCGCAAGCAGCAGGATCGCGGCAACCGCGAAGTGAAACCAATCCACCCCGAAGTGCCACAAATAGAGCGGCACCGCGGTCAGCGTTAAAACAAGAGTCCCGATCAAGAACGCGCTCGTCGTCCAGTTAATCCGATCGATCGGGATACGGAAAATCAAGTTATGCGTTTTGGCTTACTCAACTTCTGAAGCGCCGACGTCACTATTTAGTGCTTGTCATGCGTTGGGTCTTCCGAGAACGACGTCTCCTTTTTCCCAGCTGTGAGTTTTGCCGCAGTGGGAGCACGTAAGTTTCTGCCGCCTCACTTTTGCCGCGGGCCAGAGTTTTTCTTCAATCGTGCGACCAGTGTCGGTCAGGCGCGATGTGGATGGGCAGCGCACAAGCAAGCTTTTGATGCCGACCTTTGGTTTCGGTCGCCGTTGCGGCGGTTCGAAATAAAATCGCTGCGCCATATCAGAGCCGATAAACGATCCGCGCCTTGGCGGTATCGTAGGGTGACATCTCCATCTTTACGCGATCGCCGATCGTTAGGCGAATAAAACGTTTCCGCATCTTCCCCGAAATATGGGCGAGGACAAGACTCTCATTGGCCAGCGCCACCCGGAACATCGTCCCGGGCAGCACGTGCATGATCGTGCCTTCGATTTCGATCGCTTTCTCCGAATTCATCCGGTCGCTCGCGACTTCCGGTCTATCGCCGATTGCCGGCGAAATTCCGTCTCGGTCCGCCCGGTCCGCCCGTGCGGGGGCGATCTTCGCGAGGACGCGCCTCGTTCACTTTCAGTGCGCGGCCATTGAGTTCTTTGCCGTTTGTCGCACCCATCGCGGTTTTGGCTTGTTCGTCGTCATTCATGGTAACGAACGCGAATCCGCGCGATTTGCCGGTCATCCGGTCCATCATGAGATGGACTTCGTTGACCGTGCCGTGTTGTTCGAACAGATCCTGAAGATCGTTCTCAGTGGTCTCAAACGAGAGATTACCAACGTACAGTTTCATGGTGTTTGAATTGGAAAAACTAAGGAGCTACAGAGCCGTTCCCGGGAATCGGGTTTCAAACCACCAATGAGCGACGCTCACCTGACGATCTTCCGTGCAGTGAAGTAAACCGAGTAATCCAATAAGCGCCCACTATCGTTCGGATTACGCGAAACACAACTGCCCATTTTTCGCTCAACGGCCTAACTGCTAAACCTCTTATCCGTCCTCGCTTACTGCTCGTCCCAGGACAGGCCTTCCGTCATCATGCTTATTTGGCTACCGCCCGCGTCCGGTTTGACGAAAATCGTGAGCTTCGCCTGCCCGCGTGCGCGCCTGAGTATGGAGGAGGCCGGCGTGATCAGGTCGCTGTCTTCTTTGCTCCATCCCTGCCCTTTCAGATTCGCGCTCAGCTCGGTGCACGCGCTCTTCACCGGCAACTTGCTCTTGAAACTCATTTGCTCCACGAGGGCCTTGTACTCGACATCGGTCGCGTCTTTGGTCAGGGCGAGATCCTTCGCCTTTAGCCCGGGCTCGGCAGGCTTGGCCGCCGTTTTCTCTTCGGTCTCAGCCGATTCGGATTTTTCAGACTTTACCGACTCTGGTTTGCTTTCGGTCGACTCGGCAACCTGATATTCCTTTGGAATCTCACCTAACGGCGCGGCAAACTGGAGCTTCACTTCCCACGTTTCGCCGAAAGTATCGACCGGGCCATTGGTCGTGAGCTCTCCTTCCACTTTGCCCGCGTCATAGTTGAATCCGGTTGTCTCGATCGATCCGCTCGAACTAAAACCCTTGTTCCTCATCGCGTTGTGCACGACCTGGCAACTGTAGATGTCGCCATCTTCGTGAAGTGAGATAATCAATGCGTTGCCGAACTTCCCGAACATCGCGTCGACGTCGGGTTTTTTGGCGCTGGAATGGTCTTTCTCCGTGAACAAAAGTAAAATGCCCGTTTTCCCGCTAAATGGTTCGACCCATCGCGCGGACACATGGGTGAGATCCGCGACTTTGCCGTTCCCTTTGAAGGTCCCGCTCACTGACGGCTTCGCGTTGGCCGCGGGCCCGTATTTTTTCGTGGTAGATGGCGGCAGCTCCTCGCCCGATTTGAGCAGCGCAACATTGAATTGAACGTCGAATCCTTTCGGAACAAGCGCGCCCGGCTCGACCGCCGCATTTGCTTTCCCAACGGCGTGGCCGTCCTGAAGTTTGAGTTCCCCTCTTCCGTCGCTACTGCCACCGATCGTCGTCCCACCGCCGGTTGCGCTCCAATTTTTTAGTTCTCCAGTCTTTTTGAAGCTGAGTTTAAGGTATGGAGACGGGAACTCGCCGAATTCGCCGGCTTTTTCGGCGGCGAGGGCCTTTCTTAACTTTTCATTCGAGATCGGACCCGCCGTCATCACCACCGCGACTTCTTCTTCTCCGGCGGCCTTGGTTTCGTACGCGATCGCGCTCTTTAGCTCGTAGTTCTTTTTGCTCAGTGTCAGCTTTCCCTCGGCCGGTTTTTGCTCCTGCGCGAACAGCGTCAACGTGCCGAGCGCGATCGTGGCGGTCATTACACGGATGAATTTCTTGTTTGTCATAAACAGCTTCTCTTGTTGGCGTTAAAGTCGGTGCGAACGATCTCAGCAAAACCGCGCTGGCATGGCAAGCGGTTCGCAAGGAGCGAGACTTTATGGCGAGAGGCCGCGAGGCTTTGAGAGTTGGTTTACTGCTTCAACTTTCTTCGAAACTCTTCCAGCCTTTTCACGACTTCATCCGGCTTCTCCAGCTGAATCAAGTGGCCCGCTCCTTTAATGTCCTCGAGCGTCGAATCGTGAATACCAGCGTGAATCGCATCACAATGCACACGCACGTCCTCAATGTCCCCTTCACCAACCAGGATCAACGTCGAAGCTTTGATTTCCGCGACACGCTCGCTTGCCGGCGGCGCAAGTTTTTCTTCGAAACGGTTGTCGAATTTTAGTTTCTCCGAGCTACTGAGCAGCGTGTCGTAAATTTTCTTCCGCGCTTTTTCGTTCGCACCCGCGATCAGAAATCTGTCCTGAGACCAATTTCGTGCCACGTCACGAATATCACCGCGCTGCAGCGGTTCATTGTTGCGATTCGCCCGTTCCAGGAATCGTTCGGTGTATTTCATCCCATGCAACACCGGCCCGATGAGAAACAAACCATCGACCATTTCGGGATGCTCAATCGCAAAGTCAATCGCCAGCGCACCGCCGGCTGAGTTTCCGACAATCCCTGCGTGTCGCTCATTCAGATGCAGCATGACCTTCCTCAAATCTTCTGTCGACGAATACGATTTAGTCGGCAGCTCGGAACGGCCATAACCGCGCCGATCATACCGGATCACTTCAAACGTTCTCGCAAGCGGCTCCCAAACCTCATCCCACGTTGCCGAGGAAAGCAAACCATCGTGCAGCAAGACGATCGTGGGCCCGAAACCGCGCTTTTCGTAATAGATGCGGGAACCGGAAACATCGAGATAACCGGTGGCCTGCTCGCCGGACGCCCCATTCGACCCTGAAAGAAGCAAGCTGATCCATAAAGTGGCGAAGAAAACCTTCCGCACCGAGTTCATTGAGATATTCTCGCTGAAACAAGCGATTCTCGAAAGTTTGCGTCCGCGAACGGCAGTTACGCACGATTTATTCGACGTCGGCAGCGATCACATCTACAGCTCGGACGCCTGAGATCTGACGCCCGACGCTGACCTCTGTCCTCAATCAGGTTTTAACACCGAAAGAATATTGCCCGCTGGATCTTTGAACCAGGCAATTGTCGGCCCATTGCCGCGCATGATCCCTTTGTCGTCTGTTCTCAGATCGCCGCGGTTGTAGTGCTCGAACTGCACGCCGCGTTTGGTCAGCTTGTCCACCGCTTGATCGACATCCTCGACTGGAAAGTTGAGAACGGTGAACGTTGCCGGGACGTGATCCGGTTTCGGATAAATGAGAATATTATTTCCGCCGGCCAGATGTAATCTGAGCTGGCCATGGGCTTCTGAAGTCTTCAGTCCCAGTGTTGCACCATAAAACTCTTTCTCTTTCGCGATGTCCGGCGCGGCGAAGCCGCTGAATGCTTTGCTATTCTCCAACATAAGCCCTCCTCACTAACAGATTTTTAATTCCACCTCTTAATTCGTTTCTTTTAATTCTTACTTTCTAGAGATCTCTCCCCAAGGTACTTCGCCTTTAATCAAGTCTTTGGTTCCCAAAGTTTTCTTCCGACAATAGATTTCAAATTTATGAACAGTTTCGTTGACGCCGCGATCGAGCAGTTTGCTCGTGATCACACCGAGCCGGAAAACGATTTGTACAGTCGGCTTAGGGAAGAAACGTATCGAGTGATGGAACGGCCGCAGATGCAAGTCGGCGTTATCGAGGGTCTTTTTCTGAAAATGCTGGTTCGCCTGATGGACGCCCGAGCCGTTCTCGAGATTGGAATGTTTACCGGCTACAGCACCCTGATGATGGCGGACGGCCTGCCCGGCGATGGGCCCCTGATTACGTGTGAGATCAACCCGAAAGCGGAGGCGATTGCGAGAAAATATTTCGCCGAAAGCCCCAATGGACACAAAATCGATGTCCGAATGGGACCAGCTCTGGAAACCATCAAGACACTGGCGGGTCCTCTGGACCTCGTTTTCATCGACGGCGACAAGGTCAACTACTCAAATTATTACGAAGCGTGTCTCCCGTTACTTAAATTAGGCGGCTTGATCGTGGCGGACAACGTGCTTTGGAGCGGCAAAGTGATTGATCCCAAAGATGAAGCCGATCATGCGATTGTCGCCTTTAATCGCTTGGTCCAATCCGACGACCGCGTCGAGAACGTTTGCCTAACGATTCGTGACGGGATGATGCTCGCCTGGAAACGACGTTAACGCTTCAGTGTTTCCGCTTTTCACCCAACTGGTACAACCGTAGCCAGAGTTTCCGCGGGAATGTCCTCGGCTTTGTCCGTGATCAGCTTCCGCAACAACGGAATCAGGACAAACAGGCCGACGCCGACCGCGAGAGTGACCAGGCCAAGCTCAGTGAAGAGTTTCGCGTAACCGGCATTTGTTGCAGCCGGTGTTGTGCCGACCGGGTTGGGAATCATTCCCGAAAAGTCGCCGGCAAAGAGTGAGGCAAGACCAGTCCAGAGCATCCAACTGCCCATCATGATGCCCTGGTATTGCCGCGGCGCGAGTTTGCCGATCATTGCATATCCGATCGGCGAGATGAGCAGCTCACCGATGCTTTGAAGGACGTAACTCCAAAACAACCACGCGAACGCGCTCTTGCCGTCGCCCGCCAGTTTGATGCCGAGTGGAAGAATGAGAAACGCGATCGCCATTAAGAGCAGCGACGCCGCGAACTGCTGCGGGATATCGATTCTCCAACCGCGCTCGCGCACGCGTGTGAACAGTGCCGCGAGTAGCGGCCCGCCGAGCACGATGCAAACCGTATTGATGTTCTGAATCCATTGCGGCTGAATCGTCAC
>Ga0066903_100006705_pt1 | contig 10293 bp, 33 predicted proteins | sample PanSoiMetaGPlot1_FD_67491 | JGI IMG/M metagenome (GOLD analysis project Ga0066903, IMG submission 67491) | Tropical forest soil microbial communities from Panama analyzed to predict greenhouse gas emissions - Panama Soil - Plot 1 (version 2) | ecosystem: Environmental > Terrestrial > Soil >... | reverse complement strand
GCGCGAGCCACCGATCCACCACTCCGCCCGCGAGTGCCTAGTGCTCGGGCGAAGACCTGGATTCCGCAAATCTGCGGAATCTGCTGCACAGCGCAGTCATTTTTCGCGCCAAATAAGGCAGCGAATCCTAACACCCTGATGAAACAACGCGATTTCGATTCCGTGACTACAGCTCTGTAGTCATTCCGGAAAAAGTCTTTATTTTTCAACGCGAAAAAAATCTAAGTCCGATATTAAATCGATTCCCTCATCGGTGCGCGCCGCGGCTGATGTGCCGTGCCTTATTTTTTGATTCTCCCCCCCGATTTGCGGTTGCTTAAAGGTACTACCGATTTTTCAATCAAGTTAGGGTGCCATCCCCTCTGGGATGGTGGTCTCGGCCGTCGAGTTCGAGCTCATCGTCCGACTGATTATCTGTCGGATTTTGAGCTGGATTGCTGGGTTCGATAGGCCAGCCGTCAGCTCCGAAAACGAGCCGGGCGCGTCCATTCAGGTCTTCAAATCTCTTGTCCGAGTTGTGGCAATGTTCGCACAGGGATTGACGTTTCCCAGTCAAGAACTCGTTCCAGTTTCCGTTGTGCGGTTTGATATGATCAACGATCGTTGCGGGCACGATGAGGCCCTTTGCGTAGCAATATCTGCACAGGGGCTCACGCCGTAGATGATGGCGACGGATACGACGCCATCGTTCGAGTTGATACCAGGATCGCGGTGGTTGCAGCCAAGGGAGTGATCTGGGTCCAGGCACGCCGCCCTCATCGGTCTCGAGAGGGGATTCGAGACGCCACGAGCAACTCTAACAGCACGTTTCCGGACATCTTGCGGGCCGAAGGGCCACTCGCTTGTGCCTGGTTTTTGTGCCTATGCCGCGGCCTCTTGTGGGGCGTGTTTGTAACGCCGTTTTCTACGCTTGGCAACGCGTCTTTGCAGCAAGCAGAGCTCGAGCGGTGGCATATCTGAGATGACGCGTTTGCCCATGTAATCGAACTCGCATCGGACGCGGCCGGAAGCGAGCGGTCTTTTGACTAGACCGGTGTGGCCGACAAACATTCCGACGATGGCGATTATTCGATCACCGGCGCGATATTTTGGGGTTGCGACTGCGGCGGCGTCTTTGACTGGGATGATGTCATCCGTTCCGGAACGGACGAGGCTTTCGACGAGGACTGTTGAGATTGCGGCGACGGATTCGCCGAAGCAGACGAGGCCGAGGACGTTATCGATTCTGCAAGCGGCCCAAGCTCGATCGAACGGCACGAAGACGTATCTTGGGTAGAGCGGACGCAGGACGGTGACGACTTTGCGGAGGCGGATGATTTTGGTCTGATATTTGAAGATGTGGAACGGGAGGCCGCGCTTTTTCAAAGCGCGTTCCACGGAAGGCTCGCTATTGGCCTTGACTGTCGCGAGTGCCCAGGTCACCCGGCTCGAGCTCCGCAAAAGCTCTATTTGTAGCGTGCGGAGATATCTCGATGTCTATGGGTTGTAAAGCCGTTTTCTGGCCCGATCTGCGATTCCGCCTGGTTTTATGCCGGGATGAGGAGGGCCTTTTCGGCTTCTGAAGAGCGAGAGCGTCACGGTGAAGTTCGACGCGCAGCCGAGGAGCATGGGCCTCACGTTGTAAGCGTAGGCCTCGAATGAGAGCTCGTCCTCGTCGATGACGATGGCGCCGACGAGTGATCCTTTTGGGAGGGGCTGGCCGATGAAGCCTGGGGCGTAGACGCCGCGATCGCGATAGATCGGGATGGTTGTGGTTTCGGTCATATTCTTGAGAGTGTTATGGGCCGTCTGTTCTTAGAAGGGCGAGCAGCGGCAGCTATTCGGCGCAAGGGTGTTGGCCGATGTTGCCAGATCGGCCATTTCATCCGTCCTTTTCTCAGAACATGAAGCTGTTTTTTGGTCGCCATTTTTCTTCTTGTTAGGGCTGCGCGGGTCAGGATACACGCGAGGGTTATGCGCTATTCAATGGTGGCGTCGCCCTTCAGGGCGGCGACGCGCCATTTCCGGAGGTCGCTCGCCTACAGCGGGACTCACGCGGTCGCGACCGCATGAGTGCACTCGCTGTCGACGCTCCCTGGTGTACGCTGGAGGCGAGCGCCGAATAGCGCAAAAGCCTCGCTTTGTAAACCCATGACGCAGCATTGCGCTAGTTTACGCGCGAGTAACATCGACGACTCGCGCAGTTGATTGCGTTGCACAAAATGCCAAAAAATAAATGTGCTGCGCGAATGTGGAAAACTCAAAAACGGCCAAAAAACGCCTGTTGACCGAAAGGCCAACGGTCATGCAGGATAATGCGTCGGCCTGCGTTGGGGATTAAAATGGCTGTTTCTGAGGCAATAAGACTGTTCTACGAGTATTTGGAAAGGCTTAACAAAAACAAGGAACTCGCCAAATCCGTGCAGGAGTATTTCGACCAAGCCGATCCAGAGCTGGCGAAGAAAATAGGGCAATGGCGCATCAAAACCAAAAAGGACAAGCGGATTCGCCGATCATTCTGGTGGCGAAATCGAATGAAGGGAGCAAAGGACGATGGCGAAGACGGTGAAAGCTGAGGTCCGCCGGAACGAGAATCCGGCGGCAAAGGTTGAGCGCGAGCGAATTGTCGCCCTGATCAACGCTGAGGCCAAGAAGCTCGAGGACGAAGGCTCGCCGACAGCGGCCTCGATCGTGCGCGGGATTGTCCAGAGGATCGAGCGTTCAAAATGAGCAAGGTTGTGATTTCAGACGACGAGGACTGGCTCGAGTGCCCGACCTGCGCAAGCCGATATCTGCACCATGGTCGCGTTACGCTTTACGATCGCAAGGAGGATGCCGAGCAGGTTCTCTGGACCGAGATCGAGGGCCACGAGCTCAAGCAAGACCTGATGATGAGTGTGGATTCTGAGAATCCGAGTTCACGGCGTCATGGGATGGTCATCGATTTCTGGTGCGAGAACTGCGATAAAGTACACGCCTTGACGATTGCGCAGCACAAGGGCTGCACTGAAATCCGGTGGCGGGAATGACGCTCGAGCAGTTCGACAAGATTCTGGGCGATTTGATCGACATTGTTTTGCCGCCGAACGTCTCGACGGACGATCCGGTCGAGGAGGGCCAGGTTCTCGACGTTCTCGAGAAATATGCCGAGATCATGCGGGGAAAGTGTATCGCAGCGCGCTATCGCGAAGGCGTGAACGATTGAGCGTTGAGCATTCAATATTACTCTTCAAGCGGCGAATCGTCGTCGTTCTCGACTGGTTCGACGAAGATCACGAGATTCCCTGGAACTACATTGCCAGGAGCGGCGACGGAAAATATGAGGCGCTTGCAACGCACTTATTCACGACTGAGGAGGGCAAACCGGACAAGGCGGCGGAGTTTTCAGTCGGCATTTTCGACGAGCTCGAGACTGCACAAAAGGCGCTGCGATCATATCTGAAGCAGGTTGAGCTGCTCGAGGACGAGTGCAATCGGCAATGCCGGAAACGGCTCGCTCTGTTGATGCGCGATGGCTGAGCAATATCACGAATGCGAGGACTGCGGCGGCAGCGGCGATTGCTGCTGGTGCCAGGGCGAGGGCGAGATTGTCAGCAAAGATAAAGAGGGTATCGCAACGCGAGTGCTCCAATGCGAGGATTGCCAGGGCTCCGGCGACTGCCAGACGTGCAAAGGCCGCGGTGCTGTTGAAAACGAAGATTAAGCGCTGATTTCGAAAAAATCCTGTTGCGATCCGGGCCAACGGTCCGCTAGAAATAAGTGATCCGATTCCGTCTGGCCAGATGCGCTCCGATGAAGGCAAAAACCATCGCGCTGCTGAAAATCGGCGAAGAGCGCTACCGCGTGTATTCGGTCAGCAATACGCTCGAGCTTGCGCCACTGGACGAGCTCGACAGCGATGAGGTTCAAAGGCTCTGCGATTCCGAGGACTGGCACGTTACAATCATGCACGATACGGCCGAAAAATAGGAGCCGACGTTCATGGACTATTATTTCACCGAGCTCGACCATCTGCAGGTCAACTGGATCAACGACGGAACCGGGGCAAAAGACATTTATCCGGTCGGCGAATCTGTCGACGCCAGCCGTGGTGAGCAGCGCCGTTGCATCTGGACCTGGAAGACGACGCAAGGGATTCGCCCTGGCCTGGTCTACCTGCGATGTCACCGGTGCGGAGCAAACGCGCATGCGGTGATTGCGTCGGCTGGCAGTCTGACGTTGCCGTGCAACGCCGACACCTATGTTGGCACGCCGATGCGGGAAACGTGATGTTCAAATACCAGCAAGAGTGGGCGCAGCGCGATCTGCGGTTTTTCGACAAGCTGCCGAAATCGCTGCGGCGCGCGCTCGATGATGCAAACTTCAAGTTCGTTGCGGAAGAGTACTACGACGACTGGAAGAGCGGTTGCCGCACGCTCAAATCGCTGATCGCTGAGGTCAAGCGACTGAGCGCTAAAGAATCGAAGCGGCGCGACGATCTCAAGGCCCAAGGCAAAATCCCGAACGATCTATAGGAGTGAACATGCTGGACAAGGGTGCAGGCAAGGAAGTCAAGGCGCGAGCTCAGGCCGAGCGCTACGTCAACAAGGTGCTGCGCGATTTGAAGCAGATCGAGAAACTCGCGCGTCACAAGTTCGGCGAAGAGGAAGTGACGCAGATATTCACCGCGATCCGCGAGGAGCTCGACATGGTGCAGAGCGTGTTCAAGCCGCCTGCGCCGCCGCCGCAATCCGAGTTCAAGTTCAAATAATGGGCGCAACGTTGAAACCGATCTGCGTCGACTGCCGCTTGTTCTACAGGCCAAAGCGCAACGGAACTTATTTCACCGAAGGCATGGAAGACGGCAAAGGCGGCTGGAAGTCCTACAAAATATGGAGCGGCGATCTCTGGGAATGTAAAGGGTGCGGGCACGAGATCATCGTCGGCGTCGCAGCCGCACCTATACGCGTGCAACACGAGGACGATTTTGCGCAAACGCAGCAAGCGCTCGGGGCAAACAGGATTATCATCAATGACTGCTAAGCGTAAGCGAAAGCGAAAGCGTAAACCGTGGACGGCGGAGCCGACGGTGCTCGACCGCTATTGGCTCGCTTCTTATTATCGCGTCGACCCGCGCATTTTTCTGTCGATGCCTGAGAACGAGTTCAGGGGCCATCTGAAATGGACAATCACGCTCAACGAGAAGATGCGCCACGAGTTTAAGAGACCGCGATGAGTGACATAACGGGGCGCAAAGTGACGGCACAGATGGACCTGGGCGCAGCATTCATCGCCAAGGATGGTCGCCCGATCATCCCCGCGTACACGGTGCAATCGGTCAAAGACGAAATCATCGATTTCACATACTGGCTGGTGAACCTGCACGATTTCACCGTCGGCCAGGATGTGAAGTTCAACATCCGCTTGTTCCACGATCAGGCCTCGGCGGAAGAGTTCGCCATGTCACGCAGGCGCAAGACGCAATGATCCGGATCAAGCTGAAGATGAATGAGGTCGAGCTCCGAAATCTGGCGCTCATCATCGTGTTCATGGTGATGGGATTGCTCTGGTGGTTCGGGATTCTGGTGCCGCGATGAAAAAGAAACCGGCAACCGCCGAGCTCGGCATCGAGTTGAGTAAGATTTCCGCCGCGGTGTCGATCATGGCTGGATTAGTCGAGGAGATGGCCGAGACGCAGAACCGAAAAGCTGTGCTGCGTCTGTGCCAGGAGATCAAAGCCGCGCACGATCGCGCATTCGAACAGCTCCATGCAATCACTGATCTAGCGAGCTTGATATGAGACCGAGCGACGCAAAACTGGCGGCAGCACTGCACGAGGCTGGCATCGAGGACTTGGCCAAGCTCGCCGAGGACGGTTATTACAATGAGTTTTTTGGGCCGCTCGATTTGCCCGAGCTCGCCCTCGTGCATGATCTGCAGAAGGTCGGCACGAAGGAAGCGCTTGCGTTGCGCCTGCGCGTCATCAACGGCGATTTCGATGCTGGCAAGGAAGAATCCGAAGAGTGGGCGAAAAGCGCCGACGGCCAGGACGCGTTCCGGAGGCTGATCGAACGCAAATGAGCGACGACCCGCTCGCGCATGATGACCCGCTCGAGTACATCGTCGATGTGCAGCGCCTCGACATCAGGCAGGACGATATTCTGGTCATTCGCACCGACTACCTGCTCAATAAGGAACAAGTCACGGCGGTCAGAGAACGCCTCGAGGAGGCGATCGGCGATCGGTTGAAGGAGTGGAATGTCAGAATCCTGGTTCTCACCGGCGCTTTCGATATGGCCGTGCTGCGTAAGGAAGTTTTGGAACAACTATGAAACTTGCCCAGTTTCTCGCCCTGGTGATCGCCGTCGTCTTCGGCCTGATGCTGCTCATGCTGGCGTTTTCGATCGCGCAGCCGCGCAGTCCGGACGATTGGATGGCGCTGGTGGCAGCGATCGACAAAGACGTCACCGAGGCCGACGCCCAGGGCCGCAAGATTCCCAAGCTCGATCGCGAGGATCGCAAGTTCATCCGCAAGATGGTCAACGAACTGACCGCCGCCGAGGACGCGAAACCGACCGCGGCCCAGGGGCAATGGTTGCTCGCAATCCGCGCCTGGATCGACGCGTCCCGCTAGACCATTGGCCCTCATGCGTGTTAGGTTCGATTCCATGTCAGATTTTGAGCTGCGTCTTCGCGAGGCCAAGACGATTCTTCAGGCTCGCTGGCCCGATAAGTTTCCGCTCGGCGACAAGGAGCAGGACATCGTCACGAAAATCATGGTCGAATACGCGATCCAGTGCGAACTCAAAATCGTCCGCCAGCAAGACGAATGGCAGGGCTCAAGATGAGCGAACCGAACCCGATCGCCTCGCATGTGATGCGCGCGCTCTGGGGCCTGGCCCAGGAATCCGGCCGCCGAGCTGCAGCCAATAGCGGCGCCACCGGCGGCCTCGAGGACTGGCTTCAAAGAACAACCGAATCCGCGGTGATGTCCGTGCTGGTCGACTATTTCACCGGCAAGTTCAACCCGCTCGCCACGGGCAAGCAATGGAAAGAAGGCGAGCCTGGTCACGGCGGCGGCAATGCCGGAGACAAAATCGTCGTATCCGTCGGCAAGGTCGGCGCCAGATTCTTTCCCAGTGAGGACGGCGATGCCGATTGATTTGAGCAATCCGTCGCTGGTGCGGCCGGGCGCGTATAGCGAAGCGCTCGACCAGGAGCTCGAGCGGCAAGCGCAGCGCAGGAGAGAAAAGATGGCGATCGCAGAGATACCGCCGGACGCGCCGATCCGTGACGTCATGGTCGTGCTGCTCGGCTCCGCATTGCTGCAACAGCAAATCGCAAACCTCACCGTCGGCCAGACCGTCGATCATCTGCTCAGGTCGATGGAGCGCGAAGGCTTCAAGATCGAGAGAAAATAATGACGTTCGATCGGCACACTCACCTAGTCAGCGCGTTCTACCGCGCAGCCATGTTCCTCAAGGCGCGCATCGAGCACGACGGCTGGGGATGGTCCTCGAACTATCTGCGCGAGCACGTCCGTTGCGCCTACGGTCTGAGATTCACGAATACCGAGAGTCCGCAAATACTGCGCGCGCTGATGCGGGCCCATCCCGAGCTCAATAAGCTCGTCAAGATCAAGCCGCTCAAGCAGCGCGGCTTCCCGCCATTATTCGAGGACGGCGCGCTGCCGAAACAGCAATGAGCTGGATCGTGATCGTAACGCCGACCGAGGGCGTCGGCGATATCGAAGTCGTCGGCGCGTTCGCCGACAAGGAAGACGCGATCTCGTGGATGCAACGCGCGTTCCATGATCCGCAATATACCGATCATCTGTTCCGCGTGAAACAGATGCAATCAGCGAAGGAGAAAAAATGACCGGAATGCAGTTCAACGTTTACGAGCTCGAACTCATCATCGAGGCGCTCGAGGCCAGAGCTGGTCGGCATGAATCGATGGCGCGGTTTAATCCCCGCAATGCACGGATGCACGATCGCCGCGCCGAAGGAATGCGCAAGCTGCGCAACCGAATCATCCGCGAGAAGAATCCAGATGTCGCGGCAGTCGGTTGAGCACGGCTGGCAGAAGTTCCTGAACGAGGTCCTGGCCAAGAAGTTCCCGGACCTGGACAGCCCGGAATACGACGGCCTGCGGACAATATGCTCGCTCGCCTATCACTCCGGCGCGCACTGGGTCATGGCGCTGATGAAAACCGAAGGCCTGACCGAAGACGCCTATCAGCACATCCGCGCTGAGCTCGATGATTGGATTGCCGATCTGCGTGAGAGGGCGAGACAATGAACTGGATCGTGATGCCGATGCTATATCCGCACATCACTTCATGGGGCTGCGCGCATGGGCCATGGAGCTATGTGCTGTCGCACAACTCCCAGCAAAACGACTGGGCAGCAAGCGTGCGGCGCCTCGACCATCCCGAAAATCAGCGGATCGATCTCGGCTGGCATTTCAACACCCGCGCCGAGGCCGAGGTCGCGATCGATGAGCACTACAGGAGCACGCTGCAATGAGATCGATCACCTGTGACGATTGCGGCATGCGCGTCGACCTGATGCCGTGGCATCTCGGCCTCGACAACCGCCGAATGCCAGTCAAGGAGGAAGAGTCCCAGAAGCAGCTCCTCGGGCGCGAGTTTCACTTCTGCTCGCTGCTGTGCCTGGCGCGCTGGATCGATAAGCTCGGGCCGAAAGGACCGACGGGCCCGTCATGAGCAACGACGCGCCCTGCACCCGCGCCGGTTTCGAGTTGACGAAAGAACTATGGTTCAAGCTCCCGCTCGAGCTGCGCCAGCGCTACTGGAAGGATACCGACTGGGGCGAGAAACCCGCCTCGGACGCGATGGTCGAAGAGATCGCGGCCAAGCTCGCGGAGATACTATGATTAAGGAAGGCGAAACCTATCTCGGCGACGGGCTTTATGCGTCATTTGATGGTTTCTCGTTCTGGCTGCGCGCGCCGCGTGGCAGCGATGACCATGTCGTCGCGCTCGAGCCGGACGTCTTGATAGCGTTCTTTCAGTACGTCCAGCGGATCGATCAGGAACGATTCAACAAGTGGTTCGAGACGAGTGAGCTCGGCAAGAAAATGCGGGAGCGTGGTCTATGAGTCCGATCAGTTGGAGAGACATCGATTGGCATGATCTAGGCCGCGACGCGATGGCCGCTTATTGCGAACGGAGGGAAGCCATGTCGCATCCGCTCGATCAGTACACCTTCATCCTCGACGCCGAGCATAAGCCGGTGCAGTGCGCCAACGATGAGCAATGGTGGCTTTGGTATTTGAAATCAGAGAACCGCCAGGTCGTCGACACGATGGTCGGGAGCGACATTCGCATCAGCACCGTGTTCACCGCGCTGGCGCTGAGACCGGACCAGATGCTGTTCGAGACGCATGTATTCGGCGGCGAATACGACGGCCAAGAGTTCCACACAGCAACCTGGAACGACGCCGTGCAGCGCCACGCAGAAGTCGTCAACATGGTGAAGAGGGCCGAGCTATGAGCTATGCAGCATGAGGAATCCGAGCTCGGCGGTACTTCGCTCGGCCAGCGGTGGGGTCGGGAACGAAAGGCGCCCTGCGGGCCGAGCTCGGCATAGCTAATCCGTTCAAGGACGCCAGCCGCCGCACTGATCTCGAGGACACAATGCGAGAGCACGAGCTGAAAATCTGGCCGCCGTTTTTCGAGCACATCCTCAACGGCAGGAAGACGTTCGACGTCCGGCTCAACGATCGCGATTTCGTCGTCGGCGATGATGTCTTATTCCGCGAATACGTGCCGGAGGAACACGGCATCCAGGGCACGCCGTATTACACCGGCCGCAAGCACCGGATGCTCATCAGCTACATTCTCAACCCGCGCCCCGATCGCGATCCCGATTGCGGCCTGGTCGCCGGTTATGTCGTGCTCGGCCTCAAGTCGATCGATCTCGAGGCGCGCCCGCTCACCGACGAGGAGCGCGCCAAGAATGCTTATTTCGATCAGACCGTCGCCAGCTTCAAAGGCAACGTCTCGTGATCACCTTCACGCTCTGGGCGCGCGTCGTGCAGGCACAGGGCGGATGGTGCGTTCAGCTAACTTCCCCGAGCGGCCTGATCATCCTCGGTCGACCCTTCGAAACCCGCGAGCAAGCAGAAGCAGCAATATGGGGGCTCAATGACATCCGACTGGCAACCGATGATAACCGCCCCGCGTGATGGCACGCCGTTCGAGGCGCGCAGCAGAACCGGAAAGATTTTCGGCTGCCATTACAGCGAGCGCCGCAAGGACTTCGTCAACAGCGCAAACAACCGACGCGTCGAGCCCTACGGCTGGCGCCCA
>Ga0066903_100006704_pt1 | contig 10294 bp, 12 predicted proteins | sample PanSoiMetaGPlot1_FD_67491 | JGI IMG/M metagenome (GOLD analysis project Ga0066903, IMG submission 67491) | Tropical forest soil microbial communities from Panama analyzed to predict greenhouse gas emissions - Panama Soil - Plot 1 (version 2) | ecosystem: Environmental > Terrestrial > Soil >... | reverse complement strand
TTCATTCCAGTAGTCACGCTCTGCCAGGATCAAGCTTTGAAAATAATTTTCCCAACCCTCGGTGCCGGTGGTCGCCAACTTGAAACGCCGTGCACGTTGCTCGAGTTCCTCGACTCTGTTGGCTAGCGAGTCAACTGCGGTCATTGGCGATTCTCCCCGTCTGACTCAGAAGATGGTACGCCTGCCGCGCGCGGCCGTCGAGGCAAACCATCAGGATGCTGCTTCAACATCCCCACGCGCCAGTTCGACGCGCTGATGACCGCCGAGCAACGCCAGCAACACCAAACAACGCTCGTGCGGCCGCATGCCGGCGTAGAGTCCGACACAGCCGACCAACGGCCCATGCGTGACGCGCACAGCCTCGCCCATGCGAAATTCCTCGCGCTTGGGTAGTTCGACCAGGCCCCCTCGCTCGCGCGCTTTAATTTCGCTGATGACGCCGTCGGGGACGACCGCCGGCTGCGCACCATTGAGAATGATGCGACTGACGTAGGGGCACCACCGCGCGTCCCACCAACGGCCGGCAACAATCCAGATAAACAGGTAGGACACGAACAAGGGCGGCCGCAGTTCGATTTTCCGCCCGTGCTGGCGACGCGTAACGCGCAGCCGCGGACAGTAAGATTCAAAACCGCGCAACTGCAGGAAGTGCTGCGCGGCGCGCTCCTGCTGCGGCGCGACCTGCGCGCAGGCCCAATACGCCATCGCCTCAAACCGCCTGGAAGCGATTGCGATCGCGGGCACCGGTGCGTGGATCGTCGGCACCGATCGGCTCGGCAGCGATGAGCTTGGACGGGCGCCGTAACCCCGAGCCCCGCGTCTGGCCGACTCGTGGATCCGGGGGCGGGTCCCAAAATTGGCGCTGCAGAGACGCGACGGCCCGGTAGATCGCACCCTCGCCCAGGCAAGGAACACGCGTCAGCGCATCCAAGGCCGCGGCACGAAAGGCAATACGCGCGGACGGCTCTAATGGACCTGAAAGGCGGTGGATTAAGGCGTCGACGTCGATGTCAGATATTGCCGCCACGACGGCCTCCATGGGATGGTGAAGCCGTCAACCCTTTGAATTCCTCCCAGCCTCGCCCCCGCGCGCCAGTGACGGGGGTTCTTCTTATCCGACCTTTGGGCCGGGCCGCGGGTTGAGTACCCGGTGCATCCGCCAATCCCGTGCCCGCGTCACGTTGGCGATGTCGGGGCCAAGCGGCTCACGCCGCCGTTGGCGGTAGTTCATTTCGCACTCCGCCGCGTACACAGAAATCAAGCCCGCGCGAATCCCCTCCAACAAAAGGCGGGCGGTCCGAACCCCGTCGTTTGCGTCTCTTATGAGCCTCGCAACGACGTAGTCGCTGCCCCGATATTTCAAGTTTGGAGAGTGTTGTTTTGGCGGCCGTACTTCCCCCTTACGCGGTCGACCTGCACCGAGGCGTTTGCCGCCGTGCTGACCGAGCGGGGTTACACCGAAGAGGTCGGACATAGACGCCACGAGAATCGAGGATCGGGCGGATTAAAGCGGGGATGCCGCCAGGTCGCAACTATGTGCCGCGGAGAATTTTCTCCCCCAGACTAAGAATTATTTTTTCGATTTTTCGAAAATGGGACCCAAAAGATCCGCCTTTGCAGCGCGCGCCGCGACCGAATGTGCGCGCGGATTTTGCGGATGGCCCCCCGGCTTTGAGAAGGCTCAAGGATGCCTATTGGAGCGGTGCAGGAGGGGCTGACGGGCGCGGGCCTTACCTGGCAGGCCATCCGGTGCGTCGACGCAATGTCTCGCGGCGCTGGCGGCTCGAGCCGCTATGGATTGCGGGCAAAGGGGTTAGGCACGACCCACGCAGTTAGGCTCAACAACGATGCCGGTTTCGGCCTCGAGAAACGCAAGCGCGCGCGAAAGCAAATCAGGTTGGCCGATACATTGCGAGCAAACGCTGACAACGGCAGTCGGCTCGAACGATGCCGGAATAACGACGACCCATCCGCCGACCTGTTTCGTATCAAAGCGCGTGGAACAATACACACACCGCGGAGAGGGGCTAGTCTCGACCCAAAGATGGATTGCGCCGGCGATTTGCAACGCCTCGCGATCGAGCGCCTCTGCGCGGTCAATGATGGGCAGCAAGCCGGCTGAAGGAATCAGGAAAATGTTGCAGTCCATGCTCCTAACCTTGCTTCGGCAGACCTCGGAGATAGTCCCCTAGCAACCCCGATTTTAAGCGCGGTTGGCCAACTCTTTCTCAACGGCTTGGCGGACGCGAGTTGCGCGCTCGCAAGGCCAAAGGCATTCGACGAGACGGATGGTATCGATCTCGCTATCCATGTCGTGCAGGACGATGGCGCGGCGCAACTCAACGAAGGCGAGATAGAGACTGGCGCGGATCTGTTCGGCGTGCTGCTCATCCTCACCTTGGATCGACATATTGAAGAACCCGTCAGGCGCGCAGGTCGAGACGGTGAAATAGAACCTTTTAGCGGCCTTCCCGTCGGACGGTTGCCAGCGGACGGGGCTGATAACGACGTGGAGGTCCTTTGCCCGGTCGGCGATTTGAGCGGCGAGCCGGAGGATGGTTTCCTTACTGGTCATTTTTGATCCTCCTGTTGCCCGCAATCAAAGCCGCCATCCCGATACCAAAGCGTGCTAAGCGTGCTGTAAGCGTGCTGAAAAAACTCGTTATTTTTCATGTATCTATCACGCTAAGCACGCTTCGCACGCTTCGCACGCTTTAGAGAAATTGCACCGGAGAATTTTCCCAAAAGAGTTACGCGCACGAAGCGTGCTGTGTGCGTTTGAGGTCATCCCTTTGAATCTCCTGAATTAAGTTCAGCACGCTCCGCACGCTTGCTAATCCTCGTCCGCAGTCCATCCCTTCATTCCTGGATCGCGCCATTTGGTTTGCGGGAAGCGCACGAGCCAATCGGCGCGGCATTTTTCGAGCGCCGGCAGTTGCCAGCCGCGCCGGCTGCGGTCCCGATAAATCCAGGTGTCGATGCAGTCGCGCTTCTTGAGGTAGCGCCCGAACGCTGCCTCGGTCTCATTCTTGAGCTTGGGCGAGATGCGCTTCGCCTGGTCGTAAAGGCCGTTGTGCCAGACGGTGCGCGTGCGCTTGCCGCCGTAGCCGGTCGATTCTTCGATCTCTTCCTTGTAGCGATTCGAGACTGCGCGGTCGGGATGAGCTACATCGGCACCGGTGACCACACCGGCCTGCAGCATCTCGAACCACCACGCATCGAACGCTGACAAGCTTTGCTCTTGCTGGGCGGCGAGTGCGGCGGTGCGCACGATCTCGCGCGGATGCCAGTCGCCGAGATCGCGCTCGAGCAAGTCGAACAGCATGGCCTCGTAGCCGCCAGATCTCAGTTGCTCATAGATCGGACCGAACCAGGTCTTGTCTTGCCGATAGGTGTTTGCGACCTCCTGCACCACGTAGCGGCGCTCGAACGCGCCGGCGGGTACGACCCAATCCTCGTTACTGGCAAACATGACGTGCAGTCGGTTCGGTTCCTCCATCACGTCGAAACCCTTTTTCTCGACCGGCAGCGTGGGCTCGGTGATGAGACGCTTGAGAGTCCCCTCCACACTCCTGTCGTCTGGGGCGTAAGCCTCGTCTGCGAACAGAAACGAGCATTGCCGCATGTGGGCGTTAAAGCGGCCGGTAAGGTGAGTGGGCGAACTGATGTGACGCGCGTGCTGTGGACCAAAGAGTCTGCACAACACTTTGCCGAGCGTGCCCCTGCCGGTGCCGCGGTCGCCGAGAAACACGAGCGCGGCCTCGGGTTGCTCATCGGCATGCTGCACGGCCCACGCCAGCCAGTTCATGACGTAGGCATCGACCTCGTCATCACGCGCGGCGCAGACCTCGAAAATGTGCTCGCGCATGAAACCCCAGTCACCGCGCTTTGGCGTGACGCCCCAGCCGCGCCAGAGATTAAGCTTGCCGTTGATGACGTGCTGGCCGCCCGGCTTGAAGACGATGCCGGGGTATTGCAGCCGTTGCGGATGTTCGAGCCACCAGCTTCCTAGGTCCACGGAGCGGTTGCCCACCATGGTGTGGTGACTGAGGTAGAGATTTTTGAAATCTTCGAACCGCAAGAACGTCGGCACATGGTAGACATAGTGCTCGCCGCCAGCATCGTGCTCGACCTCCTCGAACCGCAACACCCTGGTGCGCGCCCCGTCGAGCACGACGGAGTTCTTGGCGTTCATTTGGGCGAGCTTATTCCTGGCTGCTGGTGCCGCTTTCTTAAGGGCCAGCATGATCCGCGCGTTGCTGACCAGTTTGTTGAGGGTGGCGGGTCGCACCTGCAGTTTTGCGGCAGCGGCCTTGTGCTCGCGGTCGTACTGAACGTCTGAGAGTTTGGCTAAGCGCGCGATCTCGGCATCGGTCGCCGGGTCGCCAGTGCCCGGCTTCGGCAGATAATCGTTTGGGTCGAGGCCGAGTTTTCGCGCCAGCCAGCGCACCGCCTCGTTGAAGTCCTTGCGCCCGTGCTCCTCGACGATATCGATCGGCGTGCGGCTGCCGTGGCGCGGGTCGCCCATGTCGTGCACGCCGAAATCCTTGATGCCTGTGGCGTGGAACGATAGGTCCTCCTCGAGGTCGCGGCCGAGGTCGGCTGAGGTTACGCGATAGCCGTTGGCGGTCTTCTGCGCGGCGGGGAAGATGTCGGGCACCCAATCCGAATAGCGCCGGATCGCTTCGCTGTTGAGCTTCTTCCACTGCTCGCTCAGTTCATCGTCGTGCGGTTGTGTCCCTGGCTGCGTTTGCGGCTTGGTCTGCTCGGGCTTCTTCTCCTTCTTCACCCTCGCTGGTCGGAACGTTTTCAGCAGGACGGATGCGCGGGGCAGTTCGACGCCGTTAACGGCGACGATGCGCGAAAGGAACGGCTTGCCCTCCTTGTGCCAAACGAAGCCCGCTAGCCGCATCACGCGGGGGAGATCATGCACGCTAGGATCGCCCTTGAAGCGGTCGGCGAGCGCCTTCTGCAGCAGTGCGAAGACTCTGAGCGGAATCTTGCCGGTAAAACGCCAGTAATCGTGATAGCGGTGGGGGCTCGATTCGATCACGAACTGCGGCTTGATCGCGGCATTGTCCACCGGCTCTTGTGGCGAGCCGTCGAGGTCAACGAACACCGCGCGGACGCGGACAATGTTCTTTTCAGTGCGGCCCTTGAAGTCGGTCTCATTGACGGTGACGTAGATGCCCGCGCCCTGGGCGTTGAGCTTGATCAACTCGTTCCAGTGCTGCGCCAGCGTGCCGTGCATGATCTTGGCGAATGGGTCCGGCAATGGCTTTTTGCCTTGCTTCTTGCGCAGCTTGTTGGCCTCGGCGCGCTGCTTCCTGCGTTCTTTGTTGTCATCGAACGTCTGGAACGTGAATCGGTCGGTGCTGGGATCGAGCGCCTTGAGGAACCGCTCGGCCTCGGCACGATCGGGCTTTGGCGGCGTCCCGCCGCCGTTGAGGAGTTTGTGCGCCTCTTCCGGCGTGATGTTGAGGAGGTCATCGTCGCTGAGCCCGCGCGCGCGGAGCGCGGCCTTCTGCGCTTGCGTGATGAAAGCGGGGATGCCGGCCATGACGTCGCTCCTAGTTGCACCGCGCCCGGTATTTCTTGGCCAGGGTGCGCTCTTGGTCTTTGGGCAAAAAAGCGAGTGCAACCGCGAGCGTGGCAGGCAAATTGCGTCGCTGGGTGATGGCGTCGCAGACCTCTTTTAGGCAGCTATCGATGCAAGTCTCCAAGTCGGCATTGTCGGGAAGAAGATTGATAGTCATGTGCGGTCCCCATCAATGCTCGAGTCAACGACGCCGACCACGTGCGCTTGGATCTGGGATTCGAACCAGCGCGTTTCGTACGGCACCTGCACCGACGCGAGCACGCCCTCGCCGTCACCGAGGGTGAACGAGGTAAAGATGGTCAGCGTGCGCGGTATCTTGGCGTCGAACGTCCGGCGACGTTCGAGAACCCGGTGGCGGGTGGGGCGAGAAGTCATGGGGCGATCCCTCCGACTAGCCGGGAAATGATCTCGCGCTCGGATTCTTCGGCCGCTTTCAGGACCGCCAGCTTGTCTTGAGGTAGATGCCGGTCGATGCAGGCCTCGACTATCGCGCGAAGCAGGTCGGGCGGGATTGCATCAAGCTCGCAGGCAAAGTCGTGCGGCCATTTTTTATCCGCGGCTGACTTCCGCTTCGGCTCACGTGTCGGCAGATCCAAATCGACGATTAGCTGCTCGGTGACGGCGACCTGCACGAAGACGACCTTTATTCCCTCTTCGCTCGCAAACCGCTTTAGCTTCTCATGCAAGGATTTGGCCGCGTCCTGCCCCGCGCGATCAAAGTCGCCAAGGTAGTAGACGTGATAGGTACGGCGGTCTCCCTTGCGCGCCGCGATCGCTTCGTAGGCGAATGTCTCTGACGAGAATCCGCGCGTGACCATGAGCGGCACGTCGTAGAGCGATGTGACCGGATAGATCACGCCAGCGAGCGCGTCCTTCTCGGCCCATATTTCGACGTAGTCGTCAGCATCGAGCCACAGGTTCTTGCGGTAGAGCCGAGCAGTCGCTCTGAGCGCCTCTTCAACGCTGTCATGCGAGGTCGGCTTGCGCATCCAGCGCGTGGCGTCGGCGATATCGCTGTAGTCAAGCCGCCCTTCGCGGCGGAGCTTCAAGACCTGACGCTGGACCTTGTCATAGTCCTTGTCGTCTTTGCTGATGCCGGGGAGCGCGGCGACTTCGGCTTGATAGTAGAGACCGCGGACCGTCACCGGTCCATGTTCGCTGGCGTAGCCGATCAAGAACTCGGCGCGCTCCTCCATCTCGGCCTTGGTCGCCCGTTGTCGTTTTATGCGGCTAGTCTCGTAAACGGCGATGGTCATAGCGCGGCCCAAAAAAGAGGGTGCCGCCCGAAGGCGACGTCGTGTGGATCATGCGACCATTGCGGTGCGGGCGAAGGGCACTAGCTCTTCGCTAGTTTGCGTGTTGCGCTTCATCGCGCAGGCGTAGATGCGCGCGGATATGCCATCCTCTGCGAGCGTTTCGACGATGTCAGCATCACTCGCGCCGCCGATAAAGATTGTCTTCACATAGGCGCGCAGTGCCTGCTCGGCCTCGTCGAGGCTTCGATAGAGCGACACAAGATGCTCCTTAGTGCCGCGATCGATGTAGAGAACGTAGGCGAAGGGCTCTTTCATTTTGCTCTCCCTCAAGAAAAGGCGGGCGCCCTCGCGAGCGCCGCCGTAGTCTCCATTCATGCTGCCTCGACCGTGAGGTCGAACATCGAGTCGACGCCCACCATCCTGACGAAGGCGCGGCGCTCGTCGGCGCTGGCCTTTGCCCACGCGGTTGCGAGCCGCTCCGCCCGGCCCGGACGCGGGACTGCGTTGAGCAACGGCACGAGGCCGCTCGCGCAGGAGCCCCTCAGATCAGGGCGGGTGAAGTCGACGCGCTGGGCGGCCGCGAGATAGGGCAAGCTCACGCCGACAAGCTCAGCGATCTGCTTGTCCGTGAGTTCGACCGGCTGCGCTGTGCCCTTCTTGATGTCGACGCCGAGGAACGCCCGCCTGGGGGCGCTGAGGCGATTGTGAGCAAGATATCGCCCCGTCACCTGACGGCTAGCGGGCGGATTTGCATCGAGTGCCGTGGGCGTGTAATACAACATCGTTGACCATTTCTCCGGCTCGCCAAAGCCGGTGTTCGAGGTTTCAGGGCGCCCCGGCCGCAAGGTCGGGGCGTTTCGCGTCTGATGGGTAGAGGTCTCATCAGGCAAGGCGAGACCCTGCGACGGCGGAGGCTCCGCCGTTTCGACCTAGGCGGCGTTAGTGGTAGCGATGCCGGCGACGCGCTCGGCCTGACGCGCCCGCCGCTCGGCGGTCTCGGCTTCACGCTCAGCCCGCCAATCGCGCTCGGCTTCCGGCGTGATGATGATTCGGCCGTGGAGTTCGATCTCGCGTGGCCCTTTACCCTTGCGCTTTAGCTCGAAATACAGGCTCTCGCTGATCGCGTTGTTCTCGCAGAAGGTCAAACGTGTGTGGGCGGCATTGGGCGTGCGGCGCTTGTGCCGGCGGAAGGCGCTGCGCTTTTTAAACTTGCGTTTGCGGGGGGACATTGGTTGGCCTCCGGGAAAGTTGAGGCCAACTACTAAAAATCACAAACATCCCAATGTAAAAATGACGGCTAAAAAAAATTCTTCGAGCATCAAGATGGCATAGGATGTTTCGGGAAGCGCAAGCTCAGTTGCCGCGCGCTCTCGCGCTCGTCGCGCTCGCGCCGGATGGCGTCCCGCAGAGCATAGGGGCTTGGCAACTCTTCCTCCGCCACGACTTCTCGGATTGCGGCCCGCAGGAACTCGATCAGCGGCCCATACGGCGCCCCGCCCTTGCTCGGGACGGCATAAGTCAGTTCGGGGGCGCGAAAGTCCCAAAGCCAGGCGGTGCAAAGCTGATTGTAGAGCCACTCCTGCTGGACGTTCCGATGCCCCCGATAGGCCCGGCGGATGGCGCTGGCGGTGAGCCACGCAGCCTCGGCACGCTGCCGTAACATGGCAATGGCCCAGCAATCGCGCTCGATGGCCTGACGCTGCCGTAACTTGCCGGTCGGGTCGCAATCTTGCTCGATGGCCTTGTCGTCGACGACAAACGCCGAAGCCAAGCCGGTAAAAATAGCGTCGACTTCATCCTGGGGAAGATTCGGCAACCAAGCCTGCCGATAGAACTCCGCAAACGCCCCAAGATGAGTCAGCATCCGCTCGGAACGGTGAAGGGCGGCGGCCACGCGCTCGCGATCGTAGGTAAGGACCGGATAATCCTTGAATAGGACCTTCGACAGCCGCTCACGCGTCCCGGCATCGGGGTTAAGCGGCGGCTTGTGCTGTCCCGCGGCCGCGCAGATCCTCGCCCAAGCTTCATCGGAGAGCGCGTCGGCCACGGTCAGGACCGCAGCGCGACGACGTTGGCAACCGGACTAGCCGGCGTGGTGTCGATCAGCACCGCGCGGATCAGATCGTCGGCGTGGTGCACGATGAAACGGCCGTAGTGACGCTCGATGATCGCGGTCGAGGTATCGTGCCAGTCGGCAACGATCTTGATCGGCGCCCCGCGCAGCAGCGCCCTTGCGATCGACGAATGCCTCAGACTGTAGATCGTCGTGCCTTTTGGTAGGCCAGCGGCACGCGCCGCCCGTTCAAACGGGTCGCGGTGGTCGGCGATTCGCGGTTGCCATGCGGCCCCATCAGCGCGGGTAAGAAGCGGGGCGCCCCCCGGCCGGACAGCGGCAGCCTTGCGCAGCCCCGCCGCCAGCGCGGGCGTCAACGGCACACCGACATGACCGCCACGGCCTCCGCCGCGCCCCTTGTGGCTCGCCGGCACCATCAGCTTGTCACGGTGCAAGTCGGCGACCGTGCAGCGCGCCAGTTGACTACTACGGGCACCGACTTCGGCGTGGACCTGCACATAGAGCCCGAAGGCGTCGGAGATGTCATAGGCGGCGGCGACCACGGCCATCACCTGCCGGTCGGTCAGCACCGCGTCGCGCGCCGTCACCGTGTTCGGGAGCGCCTCGAGCCCAACCTTCCACGCCGGCGCGTTGGCGGCGACACGGGTGTCGAGCTTGGCCGCGAGGTTGAACGCGGCGTGTATCCCCTTGAGCATACGGTTGCAGGTCGCGGGAAGCATGCCGGCCTTGATCAAGCCGTCGCGCCAGTGCCGTAGCTGCTTGGCCGTCACCTGCGAGAGCGGCTGCGCCGCAAGATGCTGCGGCAGGTGGTGCGTCGCCCACCGCGCGTTGTAGGCGGCGCGACCGCGCCCGGTCAGATCGGCTTCGTAGGCGGCGAGCGATTCGCCGATGGTCGCCGGCCGATCGGCGGCGGCATTGGCGTCGCCACGGGCGAGCGCGCGGGCCTTGTTGGCGGCCTGCTCGTAGGTAAGGACGGTGGTGCCGTCGCTCGCCGCCTTGTCGTCGGCGTGGGCAATCACCTTCTGCCACCGCCCGCCTTTGCCGTCGGCGGCGATGACGACCCATGCACCGGTGCCGGATTGTGCCGCCCGGTAGGCGAGCCAAACGCCGGGGATGAGCCGGGTCGCATACGGCTTGCCGCGCGGCGTGAGTCGGGCGCGTGCGGTTGGGGTTTGTAGGTTGAGCTTGGCCATGGCTACCTTCCGATGCTGTCCAGCCGATGTCCAGTTTCGCTATGGCTCACTGTGACTGTTTGTGACCGTATCCAACTACACAATAGCGCAAAGCCTCGCCTCCGCAAGGGTTTCCTTGCAGTTGTAAACAGTCACAAATGGATAGAAAAAGAGGGCTATTACTCTTATAGGG
>Ga0066903_100006702_pt1 | contig 10297 bp, 11 predicted proteins | sample PanSoiMetaGPlot1_FD_67491 | JGI IMG/M metagenome (GOLD analysis project Ga0066903, IMG submission 67491) | Tropical forest soil microbial communities from Panama analyzed to predict greenhouse gas emissions - Panama Soil - Plot 1 (version 2) | ecosystem: Environmental > Terrestrial > Soil >... | reverse complement strand
GCTTGGCTTCGGATTTCCACCCCGGCCTGATCGACATCAATTAAGCGGCCGTGCGGCCACGGCTCCCGGCGGGACGTGCCGTACTGCAACAGACTCCAATCGATCAGGTGCTCGGCAACCGAACGGACTCTGCCACGCTCACCGACCTGCCGCGCAGCCAATTCCGGCCGATCGATGACGAAGTACCAGGTGAGCTCTTTGAACACGTCAATGGTGGTACGGATGGACGGCTCGACCTCAAGTCGTCCATCCGTACCAATGTACGTTGCCTTGCTTGCTCGCGTAATGAACGTGGACGCAAGTCGACCTATGCTCGCTGCTGCAAGTCCTGTCCCGTCAAACGGCCTCTTCGGGAACCGTAAAGCCCACTCCGTAAAGGTCGGTCTCGTAGCCGCCTGTAGCGGCTTCCCCGCTTCTTCGCGTTTGCTCTGGGCGTACCGCCAGAACTCTTCGAAGTCCTGACGATGCAGGGGTACGTAAGAACCATGCGCGTCGCGCTCCGGCAGGCACGCCAGGCGCTCGAGCGGAATGAGATGGCCGAGGAAGAAGTCCTCGACATCGTGAATCGCGTAAGTGATGTCATCCGCCCAGTCCATGATCTCGGCCTCGATCGTCGGGATCCCAGGCTTCGGTAGTAGCGCCTCCACGAACGCCGCGAAGAAGGGCCTGTCCGCATCGTAGTAGCCGAACTTCAACCAGTCTTTCCCGGATCTGCCACGTGGGTGCGGATACTTTGCGCAGGCAGCTGTAACAGCCGCCGTGAGGTCCATGCCGGCATACCTCTCGTATCGTTGCGGAAAGGGCCGGTGCCGGCCCAGGGTGGCGATGATCCGAAGGGTCTGCGCATTGCCCTCGAAACCATCCTTGAGGCCATGCTGCCGCGCCACGCTGTCGAGTTCCTGTTCTCCGACGTGGCCGAAGGGAGGATGGCCCAGGTCGTGCGCACGGCCTGCTGCCTCGGCCACGTCTGGATCCATGGGCCGGCGGCCAGCAGCCCCTCGGGGGTGCTTCGGGCATCTCCTGGAAGAGTCTCGGCGAGTCGCCGAGCGACCTGGCCGACCTTGAGCGAGTGAGTCATGCGTGTATGCGGTATCGGCTGGTCGGCCGATTCGGCACGCCCGTATGAACTGGTTACTTGGGTGACGTACGCCAAGCGTCGAAAGAAGGGCGAGTAGATCACGCGGTCGAGGTCCCGCGCGAACTCGGATCGTGAGTCGTCTGACCGGGGCGACCTCAAGCCATCAGGCCGCGACGGCCGACGCCGTCGAAGCCGTTCGAACTCCTCGGGCGACGGACGGACCACCGCCGAGGGCGACGGCTAGTGACCGACTTCTAGCGCGACCATGATCGCGATCTCGAAGCCAACGCCCGACCGCCGATCAATCTCATCAGCAAGTAGGCCGGCGTCCATTGACTGGGCCGTAGCGAGCCCCATCTCCTGAACGGCCTGGCCTGCCCGAGCAAGCTTTGCGCTCGTCGGAAGGCTGATGATCTCCTGGGGGCTCAAGTGCGCAACTTGTTGATCCTGAGGACTTGGCGTCGCCGAGACGTTCGGCTGGCGCCCAAGCGGTCCGAGTGCCATATCAGCGTCGCCCTCCTCTCGTTCGTCCATTGGTGGCTGCGCTTCCATTCTTGCTCTCCTGCTTATAGCCTAAGTTTCGCATAGGCAAACATGCCTCCTCAAGTCAAATCGTCTTGACCCTATGGTCTCAGAATCCCTTAGATCGGCGCCCATGCCGCGGAAGTTGAGGCCATGCCCTCAGGGCACCCGGTCGATGGGTTCGTCCCAAGGGGTCGCTGCGGCTCCCGCTCATCAGGTGATCGTAGAGGGAGGGGGAGACACCGGCTGGCCAGGCAGTTTTGTGCCTCCGAAACGCCCGTCCAGGGGGAGCGAGACGGCACGAGGAGCCCGCCTCGAATCAAGCGCGAGAGGCTACGAGTAGACGACCGATGGCCACTGACCGCCGATCTTGTACCAGGCGCGAGCTCCGCGCAAGTTCATTCTCGGGACGCCTGGTGGGCCCACGGGTGGCGGGCGATTGGCCATGTCCCGCCGCCCTTGCCCGCCCGAACGAGCATCCCGCATGCAGTGGCCAGATTTCGGCAGTGCGAACGTTTCCATCAGTTGATCCCGAAACGAAGCCGCACGGCCGTCCAGTTCTCCTCCATCACGATGTCGAACCGCTCCGCTTGATCGACTACCCGATGCGGCCGGCAGTCCTGTGAGGGTTCGCGGTCGAGGTCGCACCGACAGGTGCGGAGCCACTGTTCCCACAGCCCCATGAGCTCGTTCCCATCAGGGCCGTCGTGCACGCGCTCCGCGAAATCGAACAGCTCGCCGTTCGTGACCTGCGCGAGGGTTGTACGAAGCCAGGACCGACCGCGCTCGTTGAACGGCGTGTCCCAGACGACCAGGTCGATGGCGCTCTTCGCGTCGTCGTCGGCGGCCGGGTCGGGCATCATCCAGATCCCGCCCATGTCCTTGCCGAACGCGTCGACCTCGGAGAGGAACCGGGCCAGGTACCACAGCGTCGTATCGAGGTAGTCAACCTGGGACGTCTCGCCGAAGTCCTGGCGGTAGGTCACCAGGACGGCGAGAAGATCGAGCCGAAGTTGCCGAAGAATCGACGCGATCCGCTGGTAGCAGGTGAACCGCTCCAACCAGGTCGCCCTGACCTCGGCGGGGTCCGGTGGCGGACCGGCTCGTTCGGCGCGAAGCCGGACCTCGGTCTCGAGTTCGAGGAGACGCCGGGCGAGCAGCTCCAGGTACCGCGGCTCGCCGTGCCGGACGAAGGTGTCCGGGTTGCTCCGTGCCCTGTCGGCGGCCGCTCGCCGGCGCTGCTTGGCAAGCGCCGCGTTCAGCTCGGGTATCAGGCCGAACAGTGCGAGCAGGACCGGATGGGCGGCGGTTCCGTCGAACGTGTCGATCGCGCGGCGGACGGCGCGTTCGCCGGCCAGCACGACGCTCAACGATCCCGCGCTGACGACGTCCTGGTGGACGAGAACGAGCTCAAACAACGCCGGTAAGGCGATGTCGTCCGGTAGGCGACCGATCCCGAGCGCCACCATGCGCCGCAGGTCGCGAACCAGATCCTTCAGCGCGGGCAGCTCCTCCGTCGTCTCCCTCCTTCGACAAAAAGCGCCGACAACCAAGCGTAGTTTCCGCTGCGACCGGTCCCTAGCGTCGCCGTCGTGAATCGGCCGAACGGGAGGATCGATGCTAGAGAGGCTTCGAAACGCGGTGCTCGTCGTTGTGGTCTTCGCCATCGCGCTCCGGCTTGCCTGGGCACTAGTCGAGCCCTTGCTTCCAGTGCTCGTAGTGCTCGGCGCTCTCGTCCTGATCTACCGGCTCCTCGTCCGGCGCGATGGGTAAAAACCTTGACTTTGTGCCCGAATCGGCACAGACTGGGTGAATCGGGACCGTGCCGTAAATGGCACGGGCTCCGGAGCAACACCCCATGAACCGCCCCCTTCGCATCATCCCCATTCCTCGTAAGGAACCGGACCTCAAGCTGCTGGCCCAGGCCCTGATCGCATTGGTCGAGGAGCGGCGCCAGAAGGAGGATCAGGAGGCCAAGCCCAGCGCCGAAGCCCAGCCAACGCAATCGAAAGGTGCAGCGCCATGAGTGATCAGGCGCTGCTCCTTCTTATTCCCGCCATCGCGCTGCTCGCGCCGACGCTGCTGATGGTCAGACTGACAGATCAACGCAGCCGCGATGCCGGTCGTGTCCGCTACGAGATCCGTTTCCCCGGCGACCTCGATCCGGAGCAGGTCGAAGCGTTCCTGGCCACCCTGGGCGGGATGCCGATGGGCCGTCACATCCACCGAGGCGAGTCCACAGTCGCCTTCGAACTCCTCGCCAGACCGAACAGCATCCGGCACTACCTCCGCGTCCCAGAGGGACAGGCCACATTCGTCGTCGCGCAGTTGCGCGCGCACCTTCCGCGTATCCGCGTCTCGCCGACCGAGGAGCGCATGCCCGCGGTCGTTCGCGCGACCGAGCTGCGGCTCACCGACCGCGCACGGACGCTACGCTCCGACCCGCCGGGGAGCGTTGCGGCGGCGCTCATTGCCGCCACGCAGCCGCTCGCATCGGGTGAGGCGGTCGTCGTCGAGTGGGTGATCGCCCCCAATGTCACGGGGCCGGTATCGGCCGATGGAGCGGCGATCATCGCCACGGGAGGCCTCTGGCGCCATCTGACGAGCGGCGGGAACACTCCAGACGCGGAGGTCCTCCAGTCCGCTCGCGAGAAGCTGCGCGCCCCGCTGTTTCGAGCCGTCGGACGCGTCGGCGTGACGGCCGGGTCGAAGGAGCGCCTTGGGCACCTGCTGTGGCGCGTGCTCGGCGTGATGCACAGCCTGCGTCAACCCGGCGTCACCCTCAAGGAGCGAGCGCTGCCGGACCACGTCGCCGCGCAGCGGCTGGCACAGGCGAGCAGCCCGATCCTCTCCTACCCGTGTCGCCTGAACAGCCGCGAACTGGCCGGCCTGATCGCGTGGCCCATCGACGGGCCCCAGATCCCCGGCCTGGCGCTCGGCGGGAGCCGGGAGCTGATGCCCGACCCGGCCATTCCTCGGTTCGGACGCGTGATCGGAGAGGCAACCTTTCCCGGCGCGGAGCGCCCCATTGCCATCTCCGAGCGGGACTCCACGCACCACGTGGTCCTCACCGGCCCGACCGGGTCGGGGAAGTCGAACCTGCTTGCGTCGCTGATCCTCGGCGACATCCAGGCGGGCCGGGGCGTAGTGGTCGTCGACCCCAAGGCGGACCTCGTTGAAACGATTCTCGATCGCACCCCGCTCGAGCAGGCCGACCGTGTCGTGGTGCTGGATCCGGCCGATGACGAACGGCCCGTGGGGCTCAACCTGCTCCACGGAGCAGACAAGGCTCCGGAGCTGGTCGTGGACAGCGTCCTGGCAATCTTCCACCGGATGTACGCATCCTTCTGGGGCGTGAGGATCCAGGACGTCCACCACAGCTCCCTCCTCACGCTGGCGGCCGAGCCGGGCCTCACCCTCACGGAGCTGCCGACGCTGCTCGTGAACCCGGCGTTTCGTCGGCGCCTGGTCGCCAAGCTCGACGACCCGATCGGCATCCAGCCGTTCTGGGCCTGGTACGACAGCCTGAAGGAAGGGGCCAGGGCGCAAGCGTTCGGGCCGGTGCTCAGCCGTCTGCGCCCGCTCCTTCTGAGGAGGCGCGTGCGAGACGTCATCGGGCAGGCGGAGCCGACCTTCACCATGGCCGAGGTGCTGGCCGAGCCGAAGGTGCTCCTGGTCTCATTGGCCGAGGGGCTCATCGGCCCCGAAGCCGCATCCCTGATCGGTTCCCTGGTCGTGGCGAACCTGTGGCACGCCATCCAGGCGCGAGCCGCGATCCCCCAGCACGAGCGGCGGCCGGTCCATGTGTTCCTGGACGAGTTCCAGACCTACACCGCGACGCCCACCGATCTTGCCGATGTGATGGCCAGATCACGCGGGTACGGGATCTCGCTTCACCTCGCCCATCAGCACCTGGGCCAACTGCCCCCCGAGCTCCGGCAGGCGGTCGCCGCCAACGCGCGGAGCCGGATCGCCTTCCAGAGCGCCGTGGACGATGCGCAAGTGCTCGCCAGGCAGTTGGGCGGGGATCTGACTCCGACGGATCTGCAGGGGCTCGAGGCCTACCACGTCTATGCGTCGCTGTTCGTCGACGGCCGAGTGCGCCCGCCGGTCAGTGCTCGCACGCTCCCCGTCCCGCCGCCGCTCGGGACCGCCCAGGAGATCCGCAGGCGCTCGCGGCTTCACTACGGCCGCGATCGCTCGGAGGTCGAAGCCGCCATCCAACGACGCCAGCAGATCGCCACGGATGACGGTCCGGTGGGCCGCGCGCGGAGACGCTCGTGATTCGCGTCGCTGTTCGCGCCGGTGAGACGAACGCGACCTGCTCGCGCACGTCCGGGGCCTTCGCCCGTCCGCTACCGCCAACGACTCTCTACGCGCAAAGAGGTCAGCTATGACTGCATCGCGCATCACCACGGCGCGGGTGCGGTCCATCGAGGAGCTGCTGGGACCTCGCGACCTGGATCTCGTAGATGCGCTCAAGCGGGTCAGGGTGGCGACGACCAAGCAGCTCGAGCGGCTGGTGTTCTTCGACGGCCCTCCCCTCTCCAATGCAAGACGCTGCCAGCGTACGCTCGAGCGACTGACGTCCTGGCGGGTGGTGACGCGGCTCGACCGGCGGATCGGTGGGACGCGTGCCGGGTCGGCCGAGTTCGTCTACTCACTCGACACGCTCGGGCAGCGCGTGGTCGGCATCGCCGGTCCGGCCGGCGGTGGCCGGCCCAGGCGGCCGTGGACGCCATCGCGGGCGTTCCTGCGGCACGCGCTGTGCGTGACGGAGGTCTACATCCGGCTCGTGGAGGCCAGCAGGCAGGCCGGGTTCGACGTGGAGGGGTACGACGCCGAGCCGGGGTGCTGGCGGGCGTTCACGAGTCCGGCCGGGGCGCTCGAGTTCCTCAAGCCCGATGCCTACGTGCGACTGGGGACCGAGGAGTTCGTCGAGCACGCTTTCGTCGAGGTCGACTGCGGCACGGAATCGTTCCCTGCGCTCACGCGCAAGTTCGACCGGTATCGCCTGTACTGGATGACGGGATCAGAGCAACGACGACGGGGCGTCTTTCCTCGCGTGGTCTGGCTGGTGCCCGACGCCAAGCGCCACGACCAGCTCGTCGACGTCGCAGCCAAGCAACCGGCGGACGCGTGGCGACTGTTCCGGGTGGCGCTCTTCGATGAGGCCGTCAAGGCCCTTGCGGGAGGCGATGGTGGGTAGCCTGCCCCGCAACACCATCCTGCTCGGCGATGCTGGGCAGCGCCTGAGGGAGTTGCCGGCCGATTCGATCGACTCCGTTGTGACGTCGCCGCCCTACTACCAGCTGCGCGACTACGGAGTCGCCGGTCAGATCGGCCTGGAGCCGCGAGTGGACGATTGGGTCGGGGCGCTGCGCAGGGTCTTCCGGGAGATCACCCGGGTGCTCAAACCGGCCGGTGCCGTCTGGCTCAACCTGGGCGACGCCTACTCCCGTCACGTCCGATTCGGTGCGCCGCCGAAGGGCTTGCTGATGGCACCCGAGCGCCTGGTCGTGGCGCTGACCCGCGACGGATGGCTCGTTCGCAACAAGGTGATCTGGGCCAAGCCGAACGCGATGCCGCATTCGGTGACGGACCGGTTGAACACCACCCACGACTTCGTCTACCTGCTGGTCCGATCCCAGCGCTACTTCTTCGACCTGCACGCCATCCGGGAACCGCATCGGTCGGTCCGGGGTCGCACGGCCAGCGCCCCGGTCTGCCCGCCCAAGGGGCTCGGTGAGTTGGCCGACCCCAACCACGGCTTGCTCAAGGCGCGGGCGGACGGCCTGCCCGGTCACCCGCTTGGCAAGAATCCGGGCGACGTCTGGTGGATCGCCACCAGGGGCTTCAAGGGTGCCCACTTCGCCACCTTCCCGCCCGAGCTGATACGTCGGCCGATCCTCGCCACGTGTCCGCTCAAGGTGTGTGCAACCTGCGGTGCGCCGTGGAAGACGCATGCCACGTCCCGTCGGATCGGCGACGGAAGGGCCCGGACCCAGGACCGCTTCATCGTGCGCTACCCCACTCGGTACGAGGTGGTGCGCAAGGGCGCCCACCTGGTGGCCCAATGCGCTTGCCGTACCCGGACTCGACCGGGTGTCGTGCTCGATCCGTTCTTCGGTACGGGCACGGTCGGAGCGGTGGCGCGCGATCTCGGGCGGGACTGGATCGGGATCGAGATCAACCCCGAGTACGTCCGTCTGGCCGAGGTGCGTCTCGGGATGTCCGCCTCCGAATCGGAGGCGGCGTGAACGAACAAGACCTCCTCGTCGGTGTCCTGCGGCTCGCACAAGTGATCCCAACCGGGGATCGCCGGCCGCAACAGCACCGAGGAGGTGCAGGAAGGAGGGATCGTGAGAACCATCGCGATCCGAGTCGAGGACGAGGAGCATGCGCTCCTCACCCTCGTGGCGCGCGTCCAGGACGTGCCCTTGGTGGAAGTCATCCGCCAGGCGACCCAGGACCACGTCGAAAAGGTCCGCTCGGACCCGGACTTCGCCGCCAAGGCGAAGGCCATCCTGACCGAGCTGGATCAGGAGGCCGCGTCGCGCCGCAAGGCGATCAACGCGCTGTTCGAATCCGAAGGCGCAGAGATCGAGCCGGAGGCCGAGGCACCATCCCCTCGCCGGCGCAACGGCAAGACGAGCTGACGGCTCGTCAGGCGGGTGGAAGGGTCGCATCGCGTGCGGCTCTTCCGCCCGTCCCCTTCCGGGGCCGGGAGCATCATCGGGCATCTGCTCGACGCTCCCGGTCCCCTCCATCTAACGACGACTAACCAGACCTGTCCGAGCAGCTCAAATGCTTCACCTGAGAGGAAGGAACACGCACCATGGCTGCCAAGAAGCCCGAGCGACCCATTCCGAAGAGGAAGCCGATCCCGATGCCGAAGCTGAACGAAGCCGAGCACCGTGCGCTCAGAGCGCATGTCAGGGAAATGGACAGGCGCGTCCGAAAGCTCTTGAACGGGAATTGAGGCTGGAGTCAAGCCCACCGGCTTCGAATTGCTAATTCTCCTAATAATCGGGACTTGACTTTCCCAGGCCCGGCGAGGTACTATTAGTACCGTAAAGGGCACTAATGAACCACGATAGCAAACACCAGCTCGGACGTTTTCTCAGGAGTACCCGCATCAAGCGGGGCTTGACGCTTCGTGCCCTGGCCCGGGCGAGTCAGCTGGATCATTGGTCCTACATCCACAAGCTCGAACAGGGCAAGATCACCTCGCCGGATCCAGTCAAGCTCCAACGCCTGGCGCAGGCGCTGAAGATCGAGGTCGAGGACTTCTACGCGCTGGCCGGATACACGGCTCCGACCGAGCTCCCGGCTCTCGCTCCCTATCTCCGAGTCAAGTACGACCTGCCCGAGGCAGCGAGCGGCGACGTTGAACGCTACGTGGGCCGGCTGAAGCGGCGCTACGGAACGCAGCCGAGCCGACCCACCGCGAGGCGGAGGGCGTCATGACCGGCGTGGTGGGACAGGTCCGTGAGCTGGTGCCGTTCCGGCCGCTCACGCAGTCCGAGGCCATGCGCGTGGCCGAGCTGCAGGCGACCCGGCTGCTCAAGCTCCTGGAGATCGCCGAGCCGCCGCTTCCCGAGGGTGCGATCAGCGGCCTGCCGCGCATCGAGGTTGAGCGCACGACGAGGGCGATCCCGATCTCGGGATCGGTCCAGTGGGCCAAGGGCACATGGCACATCGTGCTCAACGGCACGGAGGCGCCGGTTCGGCAGCGCTTCAGCCTGGCGCACGAACTCAAGCACGTGCTCGACAACCCGTTCGTCCACGTCCTGTATCCGGCGACGCTCGGGATGGACACCCACGAGCGGGCCGAGCTCGTCTGCGACTACTTCGCCGCCTGCCTGCTGATGCCGAAGGCCTGGGTGCGCCGTGCGTGGGCGACCGAGCGGATCCAGGACCTGCCCCTCCTCGCGCGTCGGTTCGGCGTGTCCCAGGCCGCCATGCACGTCCGGCTCGTCCAGCTCGGACTGATGGAGGCGGGCTCAAGGTATCGGGGACCGTCCTGGCCGAAGCTCAAGGGCCGGCGCCGTCCGCGCACGTACTTCCGATTCGCATCGACCGTCGCGGGTTGTCTGCCACGGAACGGGAGGTGCGCGTGAACACTCGGCGGACGAGCGAGAAAGCGGTGATCTACGTGCGGGTCGAGTCCCGTAATGAGCGAAAGCAGCTCGTGGGCGCCGCTCGTCAACTCTGGGCGTGCCTGCGACGCGCGAAGGAACGCAAGGCCGACATCGTTGCCGGATACATCGACCTCGGCGCCGGCGGAGGATCGATTCAGCAGGACGGCCTTCGGGCCATGCTCGAGCGGCTCGCGCGCCACGACATCAACTACGTCGTGGTCGCGGCCCTCGACCGCCTCTCACGCTCATATGCCAACTACGTTGAACTAAGAGCCGCCATCGAATGTGAGGCGACGCTGGTCGTTGCCTTTGACGCCGATGAGCCACCTAGTAAGCCAAAGAAACGGTTCCGGGCTCCCGGAAAGAGGGGAGGTCGATGAACACCGACGTTGTCGCGCGGAAGCGCGCCGGTCTCCGGGCGTTGCTCAGGCGACTGATGCGCCGGGGCATCGACTACGTGGTGATCGAGCGAATCGATCGGCTGTCGCGCTCCGTCGCCGACCACGTTCTTCTGACTGAACTCATTACTCGTCGAGGCGCGGACCTAGTGACC